>ENA-ORXR01000110-ORXR01000110.1-marine-metagenome-genome-assembly--contig:-NODE-110-length-124022-cov-17.037710_pt1 | contig 124022 bp, 93 predicted proteins | sample MGYA00237866_ERZ511479 | MGnify/ENA metagenome assembly ERZ511479 | reverse complement strand
AGAATATTTGTCGTAACAATTTCTTATTAAAACATTGATAATCAACGACTATTGTCTTTTCGTTCAGACACTAATTAGCTCAAAATGACGCTACGCTGTTCCCATTGAACAATCTAGGTTCTACTACAATCTACTTTGGAATTCCACTAAAGATTCCGAAATTTTGTTCGAAAAAGACTCGATCTCCTCCATTGACATCTCCATTCAAATCAAAATCGCTCCAACGGTATTGCAAAAAGGTACCATTTTCTACGTTCCATAAAGCCTTATCATTGACATTGATATCATAGCCCGCTGGATCATCTGTACTATCACCTGTATACATTGCCCAGACACCTGGCCGCACTTCTTTCTGACTAGAGCCTGTACCCACATAACCATTTTGCTGCGTAAAGTCGAGCACTGCCGTTTGCCCATCAGTAAACACCACTGGCAAAGCAGACATGATTGGCAAGTGATTGCGATGACGAACAAAGATGTAATAGTTACCAGGATTCACTCCAAAGCTTAAGGTAGAGCCAGAAGCAGAAAGAACTGTACCATCGTTCAGTAACAGACCAGCCTGTTCACTGACTACAACTGTAGGGTCCGACCCATCTCTCAAGGCCACCCAAACCCAATCAATCAACTGACTATAGGTATTGCCAGGTAACTGTGAAAAGTCTGCTGTAAAAGTCCCGAAATAAGGATCCGTTGTAGGCAATAAGCCCATACTTCGAATAGAATCAATCATTACATTTCCCACCATAGACATTGGTCCTTCAAGAAATACCTTGATCTCCACTAATTGACATTCGGAAACAAGTTCTACATCATGTGTTCCGGGAGGTATCGTAAAATAAACATAGCCATTAGACAACGAACTATTCACTAATTGCCCATTGATCTTAACTCTAGTACAATTTACATTCGCAGCATCGACCTCCAGGCCGACTTGTCTACTACTTACAGTTGTGATTTTACCGGTATTCCCTTCCATCATAATACTGATTGGCCCATTCGAAGTAAATCCAGTAAGCGTGCTGGCCTGACCAGAAAAGCTAAAACCAGCTTTCATAAAATACCAGTTAAGATTGCCATTCGTTGTTCTGAAAATGGCCATATCCCCAGTAAATCTGTAGTTTCCATGAATAGATGCTTGGTAAGGCGAGGATGATTCTAGTACATAATCCTCAATCGAATTACCTTGATCGATCACAGTTCCCGAATAATCCGATCCGCTCACTCTTGCAAAAGAAGGAGCGCTAGAGTTCGTTTGTCCTTTAATCAACGTTATCAAGTTACGTTCTCCTGCAGCACCAAGATTGTAAGTATTGTAAAGATAAGTGTGCGCTTGCCCTGAACCGGAATCTGCAGTCCTACCATCTAGTAATTGTACTTGATCAGGCTCCTGTCCAAGTCCAACCCAAAGATAAGTAGGCGAGTTATTCCATTTTTGTATACTCCACACATAATCTTTCTTTGTCGCTACTGTAGACACATTAGTTGAATAAGGATGCAAGGCAATATGTGCATCAGCATTAGCACTCCCAGTTACTTTGTCTACCAATACCCAATAATCAGCCACCCCATTTCCTTTTACATAAAAGAAACTACGATCGTGAGAACCATTAGACAGCGCATTCCCCGATCCACCACAAGCATATTCGAGCTTATCTGTAAGGAAGCCTTCTAAAATCCCTGCGCCGAACTTCTCCTGATGGTTATTTGTAGATGGGAAGTTTCCTGTAATTGAATTACTCAACGGATAATCAATCAGTACCGTATTTGCTGTCACTGCGCGGTCGTGGATGTCAGTCCATGTGTAATTACCTTCTCCAGAACCCCATCCGTTATAACCCGCATTCGAAAGCAGTGTTTCACCATTGAAGGCTAAGCTGATAGCATTGACTTCGTAGTGTTGGTGTCCTCCAGACTTTTTTGGATTCCAAAGGGCACCCTGATAAGCGTTTTTCGATTGCAAGTCTTGATGAAACCAAGCACCCCCATCCTCATAGATCTTGCTAGGCGGGAAGGTTTCAGTGACACCATCAAAGTTGTTGTCAAGCAAGAAATAGGAGATTAGGTACGGTCTTGAGTTTGCCGAAGTCAATCCCCAATTGGCATATTCCTGAGCTTTTGCACTAAATTTGAACGCCCTATAGGCTGCCAGATTAGAAGTCCAGCGAGTGCCCCAGGAGGAAGGTGAGCTATCCGCAAAGCCAATTGTTCTCCCAAAAGGTGTCGTAGTATAACCATAAATCCATTCATGACCTTCTTGTAGAATAGGATTTGAATAGTAATCATTGTAACCATGAATTTCAAGAATGTCTGCAAACATATGTTTTTGTGATCGGTCTTGTCCGCTCATTCTGGCTAGTGCATACCCAGTACCAGGGTAAAACACTCCATCATTAGAAAACATATCCATCATCACACTGGTAAATGCCTGTCGTTCAATATCAAAATTTTGCTGATCACCATTGTAAAGTGCCCAAAGTCCACGTATTCCTTGAGGAGATGGCGCCCAATTGGTGGAAAACGTATTCATCACACTACCCAGCTTATTCTCTAGCGTGATCCTGTCGGCATTACTGATGTCGTTATAAACAATATCGAGTGCCATAATGCATTCAAAGACAGCCATCCCAAATGGCACATTACCTGACCAACCATTGGTGCGATTGTCAATGAGGTAAGTCAGACCATCAATCATTTGATTTGCTACTTTATTGGCATAAAATGACTTATTGCTAGGATCTAAAACGTAGGATAAAGCACAAGCAGTAGCCACATCTCTAACCCGGTGGCAATAAGCAGTAAAACTGGTAATTGAAGCACTGACGTAACTGTTGCTTGTATAAGTAAACGTGTTGGCATTGTTAATGGCACGTGATTTCATTTCTTTCCACGGATTCTGTACCGCCTTTGCTCTTAATGCCGCATACTGCATGGTATCTCCCAGTATCACTGGATGGGTCTGCGCAATTGCATTAGTCAACAAGCTAATTAAAAATAGTCCTGTAAAGATGAATTGTAGCCCAATAGAATAAGATAAATTGTTCATAGTTGTTAGTGAATCATTAAAATTATGGAAATCTGCTAATTCAATTTACGAAAATTTAGTGATTTTCTTCAACTCTAGCAGTAATTGAAACGTATTTTCTTACAGGTTCAATCGTGATTGATACCTATTAGTCTGATATACGGTATTGCTGTTCCTACTAGTCGGCTGCTGACCAAAGTAAAGCCCATTATTATCAATTGTTCCTTGATAACGAAGCGTTAGTTATTAATTGTTTTCTCCCACGAAACCCTTCAAATAACAACAAGATCCAACTAATGATTAATCATCATTGAACATTAACCATTGATTTTAGCGAATAGCATCTTCCATAATGCCTGATTGAATTACGCCAGTGACATTACTAATTTTCCATTTGGTGAAGTCGAGATTGGAGTCAAACCCATATCCTTCAATGGTTTCTTTTTGGGTTTTCATGGAGACGTAGGTGTCCTTTCCGCAAAAAACGCGTTCTGACTTTTCGTCCCAGGTCATTTCTTCAGTGGACAATGTTTCGTTTTTTGAGGTGACAACACGTACGCTATCTTTGAGGACGATTTTATCTTCTTTTTCTAATTGAACGGCATACTTTGCGGTGATTTTACTCACGATATTCTGTCTTTCATCGAAGACATCGACTTGCATGCCTTTCTGAAATTCACGTTTGGGTTCTTTTTTGTCGAGGTAATTCAGCATTTCAGGAGCTATTATCCTAACTTTCACGACAGCAGAGTCACTATATAGCATTTCAACATCGATGGCTCGTTCTAGCGTGATTTCTTCTTCGTTAATTTGCCGTTGTATTTCTGCCATATCATTTTCACAAGCAGATAAAAACAATACAATCGTTACTAAAATGAGGTAAAATCTATTCAAACTCATTAATCTATTTATATTTGCAATACGATAATTCATTAAACACTATGAGTACAAAGAACGTTTTTATTTTAATCATTTTCAATAGTATTTTATTTACTTTTTCATGTCAATCTGATCAAGCATCGAAAAATTCATCCGCTGCAGATGATTATATACCCAATATCTATTCCAGATATTTGGTATTAGAAAAAGAATTTAAAATAGAAGTTACCTTTACTAATAAAAAAAACAACAAGCTCAAAAACCAGGCAGTAGCAGGTGATCTGTTTTTTAGAGGTCAGCGATTGAAGCAAATTGAGACCCCATATGGGGGCGTGCAGTATATGATTCAAATTCCTCAATCTGCTTATACTGAGTTAAAAATAATAGAGTGGAAACAAGGTAGTAAAATCCTTGGCAAATTTGAATCTAAGCTTAGCCCAATTGAAAGCTTCGATATTAAAGACAAAAAAATAGTCATCAATGAAGGCTTTCGATTAACTTGGGTTGGCCCACCACTTGCTAAAACAGAATTCTTAGCCATAAATATAAATCCAGAGCGTGGCGATCAGCTCAAAATGAACAGATTAGGGCCAACAGATCAATCGTATTGCAGTGTTGTCCCCCAGCAATTGACTAAGCTAAAACCTGGTACTGCTCAGGTATCAATCATTAAAAATAAAAGATCGCATGTTAAAAATGAGGATGGTGCGCTGCAATATCTGTTTTTTGACGAGTTTTATATGTATGATCAACAATATAGCCTAGAATAGGAATTAGCCCTGCTTATCAACAACTTATATAGTCATCAATCGTATAATCGCTTATGAGTCACTACGCCAATATCGGGTTTGCAGTCCATACAGATGAGGACCTCAACCAAATAGTCGAAAAAGCATACGAAGAGGGCAAGCCAGTTAAGTCTAGTAAAGGATTATATGTCAGGTACCTTGACGCATCCGGCGCAGAACTATGGCTACAAGTCAATGAGAATAAAGAGTTAGTAGGACTAAATCCTTATTTCCAAGGCGATAGTCGGGTTGAGATCGAACTACATGAAGCTTTAATCGATGAAGAAGAGTATTTGGATGGCGGCTACTACTGTTGGGCAAATCCCACTGTTACTGAGGACGCCGAAAAGCCAGGAGATTTCCCTTTTGTGCTTGACTGCCCTGATTTTTACTCCAATCCTGAAGATCAGTTTCCTTGTAAAAAAGTAGTCAGTATCTGCGCCTTCGCTGAAGAATTGGAAGTCTTTGAGTCTAAAGCACTGTTTGATGCTATCCAACCTTCTGAGCTATCAATGGCCGTAGAGTCTTTTATTCCGGTAGGGTTGCTAGGAGAAGAGGGGGAACTCAATGCCACTCCTCAAGCATTTGCCGTTATCAATGGTCGGGTATTAGGCACAGCGCTTAAAAACAATGCGCTTACAGGACAACCGTTTTGGTGGATGCATGTTCAAACTTTTGGCATAAAGCTCGATATAGTTGCTTCTAAGGAGTTAATTAATGTGATTCCACAGATAGGAAATGTGATCAGCGGTACCTTTTGGATAGTTGGACGATTTTTAGCCGAATAATCAATCTAAAAGACACCAGAGCGTTTTAAAAGCGCTTCCGCTTCCTGATCCCAAGAAACCAAAGATCGGTCAAGTATAATTTTTTTCTTGGTATTATTAGGACCAGAAATGATGTAATAAGCTGCCATGTCCTTTCCTACCAATTGCGTAATTTTTCGCTTGATTATAGATCGTGTAATCGCTAATGAATCGTCTAGTACATTCATCAAATTGGCAATAGTGTTTTCGATTTCCGCTAAATTCGCCTTGTTAGAGACTAACTTATAGATTGTTGAGACTAAGGCTCTTTGGTCAATAAACTCAGCAGAATCAAGTCCATCAGGATGTAATAAATACGCTAGATAAATCGTTTTTTGCTGCGGACTCAATTTAATTTGCTGTCCGTCCAAATCTGTTAAATAAAGCTTCAGCAATCTGCCTTTCACTTCAATACGTGACGGCTGCAAATACATTGTAAACCGTTCTTTAAATAACATTTGCCTTCTAATGCCTTCTAAAACATTAGTAATCTGTTGAAAAATACGCACATCACCCTTTGCAGCCACAAAATGCGACTGACAATCCATGCAAATATCGGCAGTCCGTAGTTTGAGATGAATCAAGCTTTTATCTCTGCAGAAATCATTGATACACCCACATGGTGGCTGGTGTGCTTTTTCCATTAAATTTTCATAATTGTTAAACATCTTGCTCCGTAGTATACAAGCAACAATCTGATAAGCTATTGGAAACCGCTGATCTCCTTCGATGAAGGTGCTCCAATCAGCAGTATGAACGAAACCGTTTTTATGGTGTTGGTCTAATCCCGAAAACCAATTTTGTGAGTTATAACAATCGGTGAGCAGAATAACAAATTCCTCATCTCCGACATCTTCTGCCAATCGATAGTCATTGCAGCAAGCAAATAAGTAATTCCAAGAGAGGTGATTGACCACTCTAGCCTCCTTGAACACGCTTCTCTTCCGCATTCTGTTTTGGCGGCCCAATCGTGTACTTGACCACTCTTCTTCTGTTGTCTTGGGTTTTACTTGCGCCTCCCATTCTGTTTGCACAAAAGACAGTGGACCGGGATAGTGCTGGAGAATTTCAACTACTGTCTCATAGCGATCCTGCGTGACTTCTGTCCCTCTGATGATGTGAATATTCATAGTATTGAATAAATGTATAATCTAGGTAAAACCAGGAAGACACAAGATAATTGAATCTTCCTGATTTCTGAATTTGTTGCTGTGACTATCTGATAAACTTTTTGTTAATCACGCCTTTCTGCTTACTAGCGTAATACATTGTGTTTGCTTTTCTCAAACGTTCCCATGTCTGGCTAGATTCTGCTACATCATACGCAATCGCATTAGCACTATCAAAGTTGAGTTGACTGGCAATTTTTACTGCGTCTGGTGTTGCGCCTAGATATGAGAAGGTCCAGTTTTCATTTTCGTCCAACTCTTTTATCAGTTGCTGGACTTTTGCCTGGTTAAATGTTTTGGAGGCGTTCTCATATCCGTCTGTCAGCACGACCACCACTACTGAAGCCTTATTACTGTTTACTTCTTGGCTGACAGTGGCCTGAAGATTCATCACTGAGAGTCCAATGGCATCGTGAAGCGCGGTGGTCCCCCCAGGTCTGTAGGTCTGTTTACTGATTGGTTTTGCTTTGAATGGATCTTGAAACTGCATTACGTGAGACACCTCATGATTAAAAGTGGTCAAGGAAATAAAAAATTCTTGTTCAGGATACTTTTCCTTCATGCTTTTGATTAATTGCAACTGTTCATTAAAACCATTGATAGTGGCGTCTAAGCAACTTCCCATAGAACCACTTTGGTCCAAAATAATCTGGTAATACGTTTTTCTATTTTGCATACTGTCTTTTTTTAGTGGGAATAATTCCCGTTTATTAATTTGTTGTTGACAATACAAAAGTGCAGGAGAATGGTATGATTTTGAAATCTTGATAAGCTTATCAAAAAAGAGTCGTCTATAAAAACCTACAATTTGTAACTAGTAATTCCCTTTTAGTCATTTTCGACCTTTCCTTTCATAATACATTCACTTAGAGTAGTTTATTACCAACAAAATAAATGATTAGATTGAATTTCAGTCTAAAAATTAGATAAAACAGCGTTAAGTTACTAGGGTGTATACAATCATTTTGTTACGTTATAATGTGATTTAATATTAATTCTAAAAGCTACTAACTTGAAATACGCTCAACTTCTACTCACGATAACCGCTTTCTTTCTATTTATATTACTTGCTGGATACGGATCTGGTCCAGCCAATTCGGCAATGAACTACTTTATTGGTGCTCCTGGTGGTGGTGGTGCTACCTGTGCTACTTGCCACGGAAGTCCTGGTAATTTCGGATTAATAACAGCTGACATCCAAGTATTTAACACCGGAACAACTGTTCCTGCAACTAACTATACGGCAGGAACGACCTACGATATTGAAGTTGAAATATTACACCCTATAGGGTCGCCTGGTAGATTTGGTTTTCAATTGGTTGCCTTGGATTCTACCTCAAGTCAAGCTGGTGCATTCATGAACCCAATGTCCGGGGTTTCCATTGTGAATCTAACAAATGGGATAGAAGTTGTAGAGCATTCTAGCTTTATCACTAGTCCTATATTTACTGTGCAGTGGGCCGCCCCGTCTACAGGAACAGTAAATTTCTATGCAGGTGGAGTTGCAGCCAATGGTAATGAACAAAATTCTGGTGACGGAGGAAGTCCAAGCCCTGCGATGTACACAATGACTCCAGGCAGCACTCCTATTCCTCAAATAACTGTTTCGTTGAATGCATTTCTAGAAGGTCCATATAATGTAACTTCAGGCCTAATGGAAACTCAGCTAAATCAGCAGAGTCTAGTCCCTAGCGCACAACCCTACAATACACTACCATGGAATTACCCTGGAACTCCTAGCGGAACACCTGGTGCTGTTGTTGATTGGGTACTGGTGTCTCTAAGAACAGCCGATGCCGCTTCCACTATCGTTGGACAGGCTGCAGGACTGCTATTAGCAGATGGAAGTGTATCAGTAGACATTCAATTATCCCCTAGTGATGTTTTCTCAGAATACTATGTTGTACTAGAACACAGAAATCACTTACCCATTATGTCACCTGTTTTAGTTCAAGTGATCAACAATGAAATAAATTACGACTTTACTCAAGCCAACAGCTATACAACAGGGGCAGGTTTTGGTCAAAAGAGCCTAGGACAAGTGTGGGCAGCCTATGCAGGAAATGGAGATCAACTCAATGCAATAGGTCATGAGCTAACAGGTTCCGATATTCTTGAGTGGTTTGTAGAAAACGGGAACTTCGGCATTTACATTAATAGTGATTTCAATATGGATGGTGACATTAATGCAAATGACAGAATCGTCTGGTCTATAAATAATGGAATCTTCTCCGCAGTACCAAGGTAATGACAACTATCAGAACTTTGCAAATGGGGATAGTGCGATGCACTTTTTAAGATTATAAGTTTATCGGGTTGCTACAAATAGGGACGATGCTAAGCTCTATATAGTGTAATTAGTTTGATAGTTTTTACAATCGGGAAGTGTTATCTGCTCATCCTAGTCCAAAAAAGAAGTCAACGGACTACTAGCAACAGCGTGATCAGAAACTCCGCCCAATCGTGCTTCATAAGCCATTCGACCTGCCATGACTGCTAGCTTAAACGCACAGCCCATCGCTACAGGATCGCCAGCAATTGCAATCGCGGTGTTCACGAGTACTGCATCAACTCCTAGTTCTAATGCCTCAGCGGCATGGCTTGGTGCACCGATACCCGCATCAACGACTACAGGCACCTTGCTTTGCTCAATAATGATTTTCAGAAACTCGCGACTCGCCAATCCTTTATTACTGCCTATTGGCGAGCCTAGTGGCATCACAGCAGCAGCTCCTACCTCCTCCAACTGTTTGCAGAGTACGGGATCTGCATGACAATATGGGAGGACTACAAACCCAAGTTTGACTAGTTCCTCAGTTGCCTTAAGTGTTTCTACACCATCAGGCATCAGGTATTTGGGATCTGGATGAATCTCTAGTTTGAGCCAATTCGTTTCTAGTGCTTCTCTTGCTAGCTGGGCAGCGAAAATTGCTTCTTTGGCGTTTCGGACTCCAGAAGTGTTTGGCAATAAGTTGATGGATGGGTGTTGTAAATGTTCTAACAAATCATCTTGCTTGTTACGAACATCTACACGACGTAAAGACATCGTAACAAGTTCTGACTCGGCAGCTAAAATCGCATCACGCATTTCTTGATTCGAACCAAACTTCCCAGTCCCGGTAAACAGTCGGGAAGTAAATATCTTATCGGCAATTTTGAGCATAATTCGATTATTTTGTAATTACTTTTATGTACTGTTTGCATGCTGCAATCGGATCGGCTGATTGATTGATCCCTGATGCCACAGCATATCCGTCAACCCCAATTTTTTCTAAAAAAGGAATATCAGTAGGTCGTAATCCACCAATGGAGATCACAGGCGTTTTTATTTTTTCTTGATGACATTGATCAAGAATGTTACGAAAGCCAGAAAACCCGAGAGTTGGCTTGGTCAATTTCTTGGTTGATGTCCTGCGGAATGGCCCCAAGCCAATATAGTCTACCCAGGAATAGGATAAAAACTGAATACCTCTAAACGTATGAGCGGTTCCTCCAATAATGAAGTTATCCCCTAGTAAAGCAACTGCATCTTGCGGCAGCATATCATGTTCCCCCAAATGCACCCCATCCGCCTCTATCTCTCCAGCCAGTTCCACATTATCATTAATGATAAGTGTGGCGCCATATTCCTTGCAAATCCGTTGTGTAGCCAATGCAATGGACTTCCAAATCACGTAAGATGATTGGTTTTTCACACGTAATTGTATCCATTTAGCACCGGCTTTACAAGCTTTTTCTGCCTGTTTCCAATGCGGAATCCCAGCTAGATCCTGGGTAATCACATGTAGTCGCTCTATTTTTTTGTATTTAACTATGTTTTCCAAGTAAAGTATCTGTGCTTTGTATAAATCTTGTTACGTATTCTTTTGCTTTATGACAAGCAATTTTTAATGAATTCCCTTGTACCAAATATGCTGCAATTGCAGCAGATAAGACACATCCAGTACCATGTTTCGAATATTCTAATCTAGGATTCGAATATTTGGTAATTGCTTCCTTTTCAAATAATATATCAGTTGACAAATCTCCATTTTCATGGCCACCTTTCAACAGTAAATTGGTGTATTTGTTAACTATTTCAGTATCGGTCAATGCGCCAAACAACTGAGCAGACTCTTGTTTATTTGGGGTAATTAAATAACATTTTTTAGCCACTTCTGTGAATAATTCGCTATCTATTGTGTTGTGAAACTGGAATCCGGCACTTGCTTTTAGTATTGGATCCCAAATTATTTGTATAGCAGGTTGCGCTTTTCTCAACCGATGAATCACTTGATTTAACAGTTCCAAATGCTCAATCAAACCCACCTTGACCACAGTAATTGGATACTTTTCCAATAAGATTGATAATTGCTCCAATACTGTTGTTTCCTTTACCCAATCCAAGCTATTGAATTTGGATTCATGTTGTACCGTCACTGCAGTGCAAACACTCAAACCGTAAACACCAATAGTTTCAAAGGTTTTGATATCTGCTGTAAGACCCGCGCCATTGCTAGGATCAAATCCGGCTATCGTTAAGACATACTTCAAATTGCTGGCTATTTATAAATTTCTGCGCCACCATCGATAAACTCCTTGGACTTTTCCTCCATTCCCTTTTCAATTTCTTCTTTTTCTTTTGCGTATTCTCGAACATCCTGAGAAATTTTCATAGAGCAGAATTTGGGTCCGCACATAGAGCAAAAGTGAGCTATTTTCGAACTGTCTTTTGGTAAAGTTTCATCATGAAACTCCTTGGCAGTAACTGGATCAAGTGCTAAGTTAAATTGATCCTCCCATCTAAATTCAAAACGAGCCTTACTCAATGCATTATCACGGATCTGAGCGCCAGGATGTCCTTTAGCCAAATCTGCGGCATGAGCTGCAATTTTATAAGTAATTACGCCGTCTTTTACATCTTTTTTGTTGGGCAACCCGAGGTGTTCCTTAGGGGTCACATAACAAAGCATGGCACAACCAAACCAACCGATCATCGCAGCTCCAATACCTGAAGTGATATGATCATATCCAGGAGCAATATCGGTAGTCAATGGTCCTAGGGTATAGAAAGGTGCTTCATGGCATTCTTTCAACTGTTTTTCCATGTTTACCTTGATCATGTGCATAGGAACGTGTCCTGGTCCTTCTATCATTACCTGAACGTCATGCTTCCAAGCTATTTTAGTTAATTCACCAAGCGTTTCCAGCTCTGCGAATTGTGCTTCATCGTTAGCATCAGCAATTGAGCCTGGTCTCAAGCCATCTCCTAGACTAAAGGCGACATCATAAGTCTTCATGATCTCACAAATTTCCTCAAAGTGGGTATACAGAAAACTTTCTTGGTGATGTGCCAAGCACCATTTTGCCATAATCGATCCCCCTCGCGACACAATACCAGTGACTCGTTTAGCAGTCAAATGGATATAAGCGAGCCGCACACCAGCGTGAATGGTAAAATAGTCCACTCCTTGTTCTGCCTGTTCGATCAGCGTGTCTTTAAAGATTTCCCAGGTTAGTTTTACCGGATCGCCTTTTACTTTTTCCAATGCTTGATAGATTGGTACAGTACCGACAGGCACGCAACTATTTCGAATGATCCATTCTCTGGTTTCGTGGATGTTTTGTCCTGTAGACAAGTCCATAATGGTATCTGCGCCCCACCGTGTTGCCCAGACTGATTTTTCCACTTCCTGTTCAATGGTAGAGGTCACGGCAGAATTACCAATATTGGCATTAATCTTTACTAGGAAATTTCGCCCGATAATCATGGGTTCTGTTTCCGGATGATTGATATTGTTAGGAATGATGGCTCTGCCTTCTGCAATCTCTTTACGTACGAACTCAGGAGTAATATGAGATTTTGGGGTGTTGGCGCCAAAACTGTTACCTGTGTGCTGATGTCCGATGTCTTCTAGTTCGTCAATGCGTTGATTTTCGCGAATAGCGATATATTCCATTTCTGGAGTAATGATTCCCTTTTTAGCATAATACATTTGGGATACATTCTTACCAGGTTTGGCCTTTAGTGGTTTCTTTAAATGATTAAATCGAAGTGGATTTAAGGACTCGTCATTCAAGCGTTTATTACCATATTCAGAAGAGATACCTTCTAGTTCCTCTACATCACCCCGGTCTAAAATCCATTGTTGTCGTAGTTTGGGTAATCCCTTTTCCACATCAATCTTACAATTGGGATCAGTGTAGGGACCACTCGTATCATATATCGTTATTGGTGCATTGGGTTCTCCAGCTTCTCCGAAGGAAAATTTGGAAGTTGTAGGACTTAAGGAGATTTCGCGCATGGCCACTTTGATGTCGTGTAATTTGCCCTGCACATAAACCTTCTTAGAGGCGGGAAACGGTTCCCTTGTAATCGTATTATCGGTTGGGATGGCTTCTTTTTTTCTTTTTAACATAACGAACTTGTGTTTGTAATTATAAACCAAAAATACTTTTAACAGAAAAAATGTTCTACTGTTTTCTGTTTAAGTTGTTTTAACCGCCAGCAGTAGCACTGATGATAGTTATCTTATCGCCTTGCTTTAGTTGATGCTGTTGCCATTCTGATTTAGAAATCACGTTGTTATTAATGGCCACAGCAAGTCCTTTTAATTCAGTAATATTGTTAACAGAAAGGAGAAGAAAAATGTTTGCATTTTCCTCAATTTCTTGTTCCTCGTTATTTACAATAATACGGATCATTTGTTTTACTGTTTTACAGACAATCGGCAGATTAGTTGAGAGGGGACACCACACTCAAAAGCAAATTGCTTCGTGCTGTGCTGCTTTTTCCTACGCCGGCATCATCCGGATCAGGTAAAAAGGGTTTAATCTCAGTCCAATCTACAAGGACACCCCTAAAGCGAAGGCAAGTTACGGTGTTTATCTATGAATTCCAATCGTTCATAGAATATGCGTTATTATTTAATTCTAAAAATGGTATCTTTGTTATATATTTCATAACCAAAACAGACAACTATCATGGGATTTTTCGATAAGTTATTTAATTCATTTAAAAAATCAAGTAAAGACGTTGAAGGACAATTAGATGAGGCGGCAAAAATAGTCATGGAAAAAGCTGGCGAATTCAAAGATATTGCGGCTGAAAAAATGGAAGATATGGCGCCAATGGTTGATAAAGCCAAAGAAACCTTATCCGAAAAATTGGGTGAAGCAGGTGAGGTGTTAGGTGATGTAAAGGATAAAGCAACAGCTAAATTTGAAGAGTTTTCGAACAATGCTGAACAAGACGCTAAAGAAACGGCTGAAAAAGGTGATAATCTAGAAGAAATGATGGAAAATAATCATCTAGAAGCCTTGAAAAACACAAAACTAACAGGTGATCATAAAGGTCAGCCTATTGAAGATGCAGTAAACGAGCGCATTGATGCAATGAAAAACCAATCTACTGAAACTGTAGAAGAAGTCACCAACGACTATGATCAGGATTTAGTACTGCCAGATCTCCCTGAAACGCCAACTACTACTGAATCATCAGTCAGCGAGGCTATCGAGGCTCCATCAGACAAGACTGAAGGATTAATTGAAGCACCAGATACTGAAGAAATTACAGATAAAGTAGAGGCCATAAAAGATGGCGTAACAGATAAAGTAGACGCTGTGAAGGATGGCGTAACAGATAAAGTAGACGCTGTGAAGGATGGCGTAGCAGATAAAGTAGATGCTATGAAGGATGGCGTAGCAGACAAAGTAGATGTGGCAAAAGAAAAAATCGCAGGAGTAGGTGCCGGGATTGCAGGTGTCGCTGTCGTTGCTGGAGGTTTAGGAGAAAATCTTAAAGACAAAGCAGCGGCTGCACTTGGAGATGCAAAAGATAGTCTTCCTTCAACAGAAGATATTACTGACAAAGTAGGATCTATTACAGAATCCGTAAGTGAAAAAATGGCTGACGCTAAGGACAGCATTGCTGATTCTGTTGAATTACCTTCTACAGAAGGCGTTACCAGTCAACTGGGTGCAGTGAAAGAGTCGATGGACGAAAAGATTCAGGAAACCAAGGACGGATTAGCAGATAAAGTAGATGCTGCCAAGGAAAAAATCGCAGGCGTTGGTGCTGGAATTGCTGGTGGCTTGAGTGGAGGAGATTTGAAGGACAAGGCTGAAGCCATCCTTGGTGATACAACTGCAAAATTGGACGAGACACTTGAAAAAGCAAAAGATCTAGGTGGTACACTGGAAGACCAAGCCAACGCTATCAAAGAAAAACACCTTAAGTCTGCGGAATCAATGGATGCAGAAATCATTGAAGAAGTGGAAGCTGTAGAAGTCACTCCAGAAGAAAAAGATCCTAATGAGGAACCATCATTTAGTGATTTAGTTGACGATGCTAAAGATGCATTATTTGGACTTAAGGATAGTATCGATAAAAAAATAGATTAAGCAAGCCTCAATAATAAATTGATTGCAAATTCTGAGGTATTCCATAGCAGCCATTCAGGCGAGAAGTGTTCTAGTTTATGAGTTGGATTTATTTTGTCGATTTATTCGGCACCTTCATTTTTGCGATCTCTGGTGTACTGACAGCTATTCAGAAGAAATTCGACATCGTAGGCAGTTTAGTCATTGGTTTTGTAACTGCTGTAGGAGGCGGCACACTTAGAGATTTATTGATTGGAAGATTCCCGGTTGGCTGGCTGAATGATCGTAACTATTTTATTGTTATTGTTGTTGGATATTTCGTTGCTTACTTACTCAAAAGTAAAATCCTCAAGTTCAAAAAGAGCATGTTTCTATTTGACACAATAGGTATTGGACTATTTACGATACTGGGTATTCAAATCGCATTACAGCAAAACTTAACTGTGGAGTATTGTTTGATTATGGGTGTTATTTCTGCTTGTTTTGGAGGAGTTATAAGAGATGTACTAACCAATGAGATTCCACTAATATTCCGAAGGGAGATATATGCAGTAGCTTGTTTTGTAGGTGGCGTTGTTTATTTATTATTAACACAGTTTAGTACTTTCGAGAATGTCAACATTGTCATTTCTATATTCACGGTAATTCTAATCAGATACTATTCAGTTAAATATGAATGGTCTTTAAATTTCAGCGACCCAATTGATACATAATAAAGATGAATTCCAATTGATTTTTTAATTACAATCTGTTAACTTTGGCGATTAAATAACATACTATGATTCAACGTATTCAGTCTTTGTTTTTGTTTTTAGCATCAGGCAGTTTTTTTGGTTTATTTGCATTACCATTTGCTAGCAGTGATGAAGCGACAAAGCCGTTTTTCGACGATAGAATTTATAATGTCTTGGACCATCCGGCATTAATGGGCGTTACTATTGCTGGTGGAGCCATTGCGTTACTCAATATATTCCTATTTAAAAATCGTGGGTTACAAATGCGACTCACTATCCTAGTCATTATTTGTTCAATCATACTTGGGGTGTTTGCTACCTATTTAGTTTACCAAGATGCTGCTTCGATGGCTGCAAGTGCTGATTTAGAGGATGGTTTGGGCGTATATTTACCTCCGCTTGCTCTTATTTTTGGTATACTAGCCTACATCTTCGTAAAGAAAGACGAAAAACTAGTTAAATCAATGGATCGTCTACGCTAATCCTGTGGAGTTTCCAAGAGAAAATAAATCTGAAAAAGGACTTATCAGTCAATTGAAGAGTGGGTACAAGATTCTAAGGGCAGTCATTAATTCGTACAACAGAGATGGGGTGACTATGATGGGCGCGGCCTTATCATACTATATGGTATTTTCATTGCCAGCCATCCTAATCATCGCCACTGCATCAGTAGGGATCTTCTTTGGAGAAGAGGCCGTTGCTGGACAAATCCTTAATCAATTAGGCGACTATTTCGGAGCAGAAACCGCGCTAGAAATACAAAGCATGATCATAGGAATTAGTGATTATGACAGAAATATATGGGCGACCATAATGGGAATCGGATTACTGATTTTTGGAGCATCAGGCGTCTTTTATGCCTTGCAGACGGCACTCAACAAGATATTTGGCGTTCAAAATCAAGTCAGCAAAGGGATTCTAGACATGCTTGTGGATCGCGGCTTGTCTTTCGGTATGGTTGTCGTCATTTGTTTTATCATGGTGTTTTCGCTGTCTCTGAATACTGCCTTACTTAAACTCTCCTATTTCATGGCATCTCACCAAGGTGCCCAACTAGCTGTTTTAAATTGGTTTGGCAACCTATCTGATTCTGTGCTACTTGTATTCAAGAATCTGACCTCTTTTATACTGTTTACTATCTTTTTTGCATTTCTGTACCGCGTATTACCCAATGTCAATTTCAAGTGGCGACAGATATGGCTTGGCGCAGTGCTCACTGCTGTTTTGTTTGGTTTGGGTGAGCTATTGCTAGGCTTCTATCTTAGCAAAACTGATTTATGGACCACATATGGCGCGGCTGGTTCCTTGGTTGTGATTCTCATCTGGGTTTACTATACTGCGCAAATGTTATTTGTAGGGGCGGAATTCATCAAAGTGTACTCCTATTACAAAGGGTACCCGATTGTGCCACGACGATTTGTACGCAAAGAGGAGTAGGTGGTATTGCTTCTCATTCCTAATTATCAATTCCAATTGACTTTAGCTCGTCTCAAAGCAAACGTATTACATAACTTATTGAGTGAATTAATTTGTATTAAAAAAATAATCGCATATTTAAATTGGGATCTTATCGCTAAGATTAATATTTCATTCTTGTCGGTTTGAGCGTATATGTAAGAGTTTTTGAGTTAATTTCAGGTGCCTGGGTACAAGCGGGGAGTGATATTGGCGGCAACACTAATGATTTTTTGGGTAAAGCAGTAGCAATCTCTGCTGATGGTAAAATAGTAGCGGGCGGTTCACGATGGATGGCGTTTGCTGTTCAATGGATAGGAGTGTTGGAATAGTCGAAATGCGTCTTCTCAGATTCCTTAATTTCTATCAAAAAATTCATTTTCGGGGCGCGTAAGGGGTGGTAGGTGTTGTTTGAACAATGCAAGCCTTGCCTTGTGTATTGCAGCATTGAGAGTGCCGAACGACCCGACCGTTTTTCTAGTCAGGTACAGTGCGAAGCATTGGATATGACTAGAAAAAGGGATACGCCCAAAAGCTTACAATAAGCACAGCTCACACTTTACAATATTCCCTAAAAAGAAAGTAGGCCTGCTAACAAGTTAACAGGCCTACACTTTAGATCTTGTATGCTATATTTCTATGTCAATGAGACATTTACTGCATTCAATCCTTTTTGTCCTTCTTCAACCTCGAATGAGACCTTGTCTCCTTCATTGATTTGTGTTCCGTTAAGTCCATTTGCATGAACAAAAACGTCTCTTCCACCATCATCAGGTGTGATAAATCCAAATCCTTTGCTTTCGTTGAAAAATTTTACTGTACCGTTATTCATTATTATAAATATAAAAAATTAATGAGGCGAAATATTAGATTAACATCACTACCTCACTTATACAACCTACAAATAGCGAGCCACGATTGAATTTATCTTGAAAAGAAGTATTATAAGACACCTTTATATTATTATTAATTAATATGCCTTATATTTGGAATGTCAAGTAACAAGTACTCCGTAAACAGTAAATCAGGACAATGATTGCAGTAGTACCCAGGCTAACCAAAACAAAATCAGGTTTGACTCTAGCTTGGATTATAACCATTCTTATGACATTAACAGGATGCAGTGTTACTGAAAAGCCCGCTCCCAAAAAACATGTAGAGATAAAGGAACAACAAGAGAGCAGACCTTTTGACATTAATCTGGAAATAGTCCCTTTAGGAGATAAGATATATGACCTATCAATTCAGCTGGTATTAGACACTGGACAATACGTATATTCCTCCCATTCCCAAGACAGTTTGTACATGCATTTCACGGTTTCTTTAGATAGTAATTCGTTCCTAATGACTAAGGAGGAGATCGTAGAGATTCCACCGTCTATAGTCGAGTTTGATACTATCATTCATCAACCAGTGCATTATATTCGTCAGAACACCCTATTCAAACAAAAAATCAGTGTATTGACAAGTCAAAATTTTGACACGACAGGACTGATTGAATTCTTAATAGAGCCCAGCTGCATACCGTATCAGGTAACATTTGCTGTAGCTCAAGAGGCGCGGGGGTTGACGGTAAGAAAGACCGGGACAAGATATCACCCCTCTTACAAAGCTAGATAAGACTCCAAGTATCAAGTCAAATGAATCAAAGTGGGAAATTTTGTGGTAATATTGATTACTTCTTTGTAAATTTAAAGAAGATATGTATCTCCGCTATAAAATAAAATAGTATGCAGGTTAAACAGATTCTCAGATCAAAAACGCTTGAACGTTATTTTAGCCAATTTAGAACAAACACTATTGGTTTTGATCAATCGTTTCAATCTCCCTACGGAAAAAAGCCAATCGTATATGCAGATTGGATTGCGAGCGGCAGGCTGTATCAACCTATAGAAACCATTATGTCATCAGATATTGCTGCTTTTGTTGGCAATACTCATACAGAAACCTCGGTTACTGGTTCTACGATGACGTTGGCTTATCATCAAGCCAAACAGATTATCAAAAAACATGTCAATGCCCATGAAAAAGATGTGCTTATCGCTTCTGGTTCTGGGATGACAGGTGTTGTCAATAAATTTCAACGGATACTTGGTCTCAAGGCATCAGAAAAACTGATGGGGTATATGACAATTCCCAAGGAAGAAAAACCTGTGATCTTTGTTACGCACATGGAGCACCATTCCAACCATACTTCCTGGCTGGAGACTATTGCAGAAGTGGTGTGCATTGAACCCTGCTCAGAAGGACTAGTCAATCTTGTACATTTTGCTGAGTTACTGGAAACGTACAAGGATCGAAAAGTCAAGTATGCGGCAGTCACTTCCTGTTCGAATGTAACTGGTATTTTTACTCCTTACCAACAAATAGCTCGGATGATTCATGGAGTTGGGGGTTACTGTTTTGTCGACTTTGCGTGCTCAGCACCTTATGTTGACATCGACATGCATCCTGAAGATCCTATGGAACAACTGGATGCTATTTACTTTTCACCTCATAAGTTTTTGGGTGGTCCAGGTACACCTGGCATCCTTATTTTCAATTCTAAACTGTATTCTAATACGAAGCCCGATAACCCAGGAGGAGGTACTGTTTCTTGGACAACTCCTTGGGGGGAACACCGTTTCCTATCGGATATTGAGGCACGGGAAGATGGTGGTACGCCCCCTTTCTTACAAACGATTCGCACTGCTTTGAGTATCCGGTTGAAGGAGAAAATGGGGGTTTCTAATATTCTTGAAAGAGAAGAGGAGATCCTGCATGATGTTTTTGAAGGGTTAGAAAAGATTGAAGGATTGCATATTCTGGCTGGTCATGTCAAAAAACGAATCGGAGCCATTTCATTTTATGTAGATGAGCTACACTTCAACCTTGGTGTCCAACTCCTTAATGACAGATATGGTGTTCAGGTAAGAGGAGGCTGCTCCTGTGCCGGTACATACGGTCATTATTTGCTTTCGGTCAGTCAAGAACACAGCTGCCAGATAAGGAGTAAAATTGATGGCGGAGACCTTACTGCTAAGCCAGGCTGGATTCGCTTGAGTGTTCACCCAACAATGTCAGATGAAGAAGTAGCACTAATCATACGATCGATTACTGAAGTAAGCACACACCACAAAGAATGGGGTAAAGACTATAAATACAATTGTAACACAAATGAATATTCACATATTAAGAACCCAATTAACCTTAAAAATAATATCTCGAATTGGTTTGACCTATGAAATTGAGCCATTGCATTAATGAGATTGCTTTTTGCAATAAAAATTGAACGATATCCTTTTCCAGCGGTGTAATTCGAAAAGGAAACAATAAATGAGGTACTATTATTGTAGTGGATTATATGATCTCCTAATAAGATAAACTATGAAAAATATTCTTATAGCCCTGATAATTCTATTCAATACTGGATTACTGGTGGCACAAAGCGATGACGCCAAACGCGCCTATAATAAGGGACTAACTTACTACAATCTAGAAAACTTTAGTGATGCGATTCCTTATTTAAATGAAGCGATTAATCACTTTGATGACTTTGAGGCCGCTCATCAATTAATAGCCATTTGTTACGATGAAACCGACGATTCTGAAAGCGCGATTTCCCATTATGAGCAAGTGATTCGAATTAATCCCAAGAATAAAAGAGCGATGTTCAACCTCGCTAAGCAATACCAACGTACTAGAGATTATAAAAATGCGAGATCCGCTCTCCGTCAAGCATTAATTGTTGATCCGAATTATGTCAAGGCCAAAACAGAGCTTCAGGAGATGGACCGCATTGAGCAAGGAAAATTGAGGGATGAAGATCCTTCCTACTATAAAGCCAACAACCTGTTCAAACAAAAACAATACAATGAGGCGGTTACCTTGCTCGTACCACTTAACGTACAAAAACCTACCCCCAACACCCTTTACCTGGAAGGTCTATGTCAGGAAAAACTAGGCGACTTAAATGAAGCAGCGACTAAGTATCAAGGTGCCACTGTTCTCGACTCTACTTATATTGACGGCTACCTCCGTATGGGTATTATCCGATACAACCAACAAAATTATGAAGAGGCGGCTACTCATTTCAGTGATGTGATCCGTCTGGAAGAGAAACCATCAGAAGAGTATTCCTATTATCTCGGCAATTGTCTGTATAGGCTAGAAAAGTACGAAGAAGCCACTAACCAACTCAACAATGCTGTTATTCTAGATCCAAACAGCGGCCGTGCTCATTATACATTATATAAGGTCTACGAGCAATCAGGAAGTGAGGATAAAAGTATCATCCATCGAATCCGGGCGGAAGAATTGGGTTATGAAGGTAAATTTGAAGACAAATCTAAAACAGTTAAGCCTTCTGTGAATACTACTTATGAAGAAACAACTGAATCCGTAATTACCCGTACTGGTGTTGGTATAAAAGGTATTGAAAAAGAACCTTTTAAAGAAGAGGAACCCAAACTCAGCAAAAAAGAACAGAAAAAGGCAGATAAAATTGCCAAACTGGAACAGAAGACAAAAGATAAGGCCAATAAAAATTTAAGAAAGAAACAAACTAAAAACCCTACATACAGAGATTAATTCTGAAACTAACCCCTCTTGTCAGCTACTATTGTATTTAAGTGAAATAGCAAAAGTACATGTTCTGTTCTAAAAACTTTACTTGGATTGGCAATGCTCCCTGCGGTCGCTTCTTACAAATAGCATAGCCAATCCCGTTTGATCTAATTGGTTTTAGCTGATTTGTTCTTTGCAAAGCTGTAATACTTTTAACCTGCTGAATATTTAACGTTTGAAAGCGCTGGTGCGAAATCTTGGTCGCTTCGGAGGATGTCAATCCCGGAAATTCGTTTAACTGAACTGAGGTTTTCAGTATTCAAATATCCCAATACAAAAACTTTAAGTCGTTTTTAAATCACATTTTTCGCAAATCTGTGTCACATTTTTCAGCCAACAAACACCTGTTTAGCAGAATTTTAAGCGATTTTTGTTCAAAATATTTCAGTCACAAATAAAGTCCTTTTCCTTGGCTAGTAAATCAAGTTTTGTGCATCTTTCAAGTGTAATCATAATAAAACTAACTAACCATTTCAATATATACTATGCCAACTTTACTTCATTTATCTGAATCATTGTCATTATCTAATTTCGATTCTACTAGAAATATTGTTCTAATATTTTGATAGAAGTAACATCCAAGACCTACTAATTAATTTGCTTTCTGCAAAAAAAAGTTACATTTTTTACAATACTATATCACAGTAGTATAAAAAGCGGCTGCTAAAAACGTCACAGTAGTACAAAAAAAAGACTTCATCCCAATTTCCCATCTTAACAAATAATCATTATTTACAATATTAAAAAACTTTCGAAATTCGCCTACTATCGACCAGATAGCGCTCAATTCATTTTGGAATATTGATTTTTGCGTATATGACACTCTTTTAATTTACAAAAAGAAAGGCAGCACTCCGCTACATTAAAATAAACAATAATATCTAGTCACAAATTTTGCTTTTTTGTAAAAATCCTTGTCGATAATCCTACAATTTAGACCCAACGACAAAGCAACAACTTTACAAATACAAACTCACGGCAACCGAAAATTTATCCAAAAATTTTAAAAAGTACGTGAGCATGAATAATTTTAAACACCTAATTGCTAGTGTAGCAATTTTTATGATCTCGGCAATTCAACCCTTGCTTTATGGTCAAAGCAACGCCAAAGATTATACAATTAACTTTAAATCACAGCAGTTCCTCCCTGAAAAAAATCTAACCGTTTTTCAGCAACGAGCTACATCTGTGACAAAAGCTAGTCTTAACGGGAATTACCATGTTCTTATCCAGTTTCAGAGTAAATTACAGCTAAAGGACCTTCAGGAACTGAAAAAGAACAATATTATTCTTGGTGATTACCTCGGAAACAACGCTTACCTTGCTACCTTACCTGTATCAATTGATGAGCAACAATTAACCAGTTTAAACACTCGTGCTGTATCAGTAATTCCCGCCAGTGCCAAGCTTTCAACAGGTATTCGCTCTGGAGAAATCCCGCAGTGGGTCAATCAAAAAAACGGACAGGTTTCACTTAATGTGTTGATTTCTAAAGCCGCTAACCTTAAAGATGCGATCAACCGCATTCAGCAAGATGGTGGTACTGTAACCTCCCAAGCACATTCTAAATACGGTTTACTGCAAATATCCGCTGATTATAACAACATTAATGCAATTGCTGAAAATGGTTTTGTAAAATCAGTAGAGTTTATTGAAGCGCCATTAGAGCACCTCAATCACAAAGGACCACAAAGCACCAGATCTTCTGTTGAAACAAGACTAAACGGTCACAACGGTGAAGGGATTGTTGTAGGTGTTGGAGATGGTGGACTTGTAGGACATGCCGATCTTGACGGGACTATTTTGTACCAACCTAGTGGACCAGCTTACTCTTGGGGCGATCACCCACATCACATTGCTGGTACAATTGCAGGAAAAGGGACAATTGATCCTTGGTATTCAGGGGTTGCTCCTGATGCAAAACTAGTAGTAGACTACACTAGTAATATCGTGTATAATTCTTCCAGCTACCATGACAATTACGGAATGTCTATCACTAATAACTCTTATGGTCCTGGCACCTTTCTTTGTCATACTGCAGGAGAGTACAACTCCAACAGTTTTTGGCTGGATGAAAATTCACTAGAAAGAGATAAGGTGCTACATATATTTGCTGCTGGCAACAGTGGTGACACAGATTGTAGTCCGTTTCCTTATGGATATGCTACTGTCCTTAGATCATACGCTTCTTCTAAAAACCCTTTAGTTATTGGTGCTATTAAGCATAGAGGCCACGAAACAGTTTTTAGTAGTGTAGGACCTGTTAAAGATGGAAGAATAAAGCCGGAAGTCGTAGCATCTGGTTTGGGAGTGATGTCTACCGGCCGTTCCAATAATTACATTGCTTACATGGGTACTAGCATGGCTACTTCTACAACATCTGGGGCTGCTGCGATCATTAGTGAAGTTTATAAAGATAAAAACGGAACGCTTCCTGACAGCGATGTTCTAAAAGCAATTATAATGAATTCTGCAGAAGATGGAGGTATTGAAGGTCCTGATTATAAGTATGGATTTGGTATGATGAATGTCAATAGAGCCGCTGAACTTATTCGCAACGACAATTTCCTTACTGGTACAATTGACCAAGGAGAAGCAAAGCAAGAATTTATTAATGTTCCTGCAAATGCACACCAGGTAAAAATTATGGTCTACTGGCATGATGACCCTAAACCAGGCTTAGTAACCAAGGCATTAGTCAATGATCTAGACCTAGAAGTCACCAACAATAATGGTACTACCTTTTTACCTTATGTTTTGGATCATACACCAGCAAATGTTACAAACCCTGCAGTTAGAAAAGTCGATACACTCAACAATGTTGAACAAGTAGTATTAACAAGTAGTGAGATTACACAGCAAATTGCCATCACGATTAAAGGTACAGATGTCCCTTTTGGAACAAGAAAGTATGTGTTGGTTTATGATATTGTAATGCCTGAAGTACAAATGACTTACCCTGCTGGTGGAGAAAGCATGGTGCCAGACGATCGAATTGAGATTATCAGATGGTCTTCTTTTGGCGTAAACAGCGAAGATGTTACACTTGAGTTGTCTCTTGACAATGGAAACTCCTGGAATAACCTAGCACTAAGCGCTGACAATAAAGCATACAAGTACTACAACTGGGCAATTCCTGCAAATTACCGCTCTGATGCTGCCCGTTTTAGAATTTCTAATACGGTTACTGGGAAAAGTCACATGAATCCTATCCCTTTTACACTCATTCCAAAAGCTAAAAATATGACCATAGCCTCTAATTGCAGTGGTAAGGTGAAGTTGGTTTGGGAAGGAGCGGAAAACATAGCAAAATATGAGGTCTTCAGAAAAGACACCATCATGGAATTAATTGGAGTTACATCTGGCAATGCATTCTTGATAAGTGGACTGACTGATGGTGATGAAGAATGGTTCACCATCCAAGCAGTGACTGAACAAGGGACCAAAGGCAACCGTATTGGTGCAATCAATGTAATCGTAAACGGAACTTCCTGTACTCCAGGAGTAGATGTAGGAATATCAGGGATGTTAAATCCACTTAAAAGTGGAAGACGACTTACCGCTTCAACTTTAAACAATCAATTTGTAGAGATTGAGATCTCTAACTATGGAACCAACACCGCAACTAACTTTCCGGTATCTTATCAAGTGAATAACCAGCCCCCCGTTACAGAATTGTTCACCGGATCACTTGCGTCTGGTGCTTCAACCACTTTTACTTTTAATGAAACCATCAGTAATATTACAGCAGGCACTCAGCAAATAAGAGTTTGGACCGCATTGGCTAACGACGTTCTTGCAGCCAACGATAGTCCAGCACCAATAGAATTAACAGAATTTCCTAATGAATATTTGGCGGCGAGTTCGTTTCCCTTAAGTTTTAATTTCGACAACATGACTGAAAGCGTTGCTAGGGAAGATGAGTTAGGTTTTGCAGGTATTGGTTGCTTAGATGTTACTACCAATGACTTAGGTGGCAGAATTAAAATCAATGCTGGCCTTGGATATAACACCTCTGGATCTCAAAATTCAGTTACTTTGGATGCCCAAAACCTGATCAACTCTCCTACTGCTACCAATGAATTGATGTTCACCTTCAATCTAGCCAATTATGATTCTAGCTGGGACGGTTTGTTCCTTGAGTTTGATTACATGACACATTACCTGTTCCCTAATTCAAAGAACAAAGTTTATGTTCGTGCTAGTGATACTGATCTTTGGGTAGAACTGTACAACATTGAAGACGGTCAGCTTGCCAATGGTCAGATGAAAACAGTAGAGCCAATCAACATTCTTGATGCGCTTGGTTTCAGTACTATCGTTAAAGGAAAGCTAACCTCAAGCCTTCAAGTTAAATTTGTACAGGATGGTGCAGAAGAATCAAATGATGCCTATGGTGATGGTGGTTATACGATAGACAAGGTAAGAATGAATATCGGTACAACTTTACCAGTAGAACTAGTAGACTTTAATGCTGAAAAAATAGACTTTGATGCCATGCTTACATGGGAAACTGCTACAGAATTTAACAATTCACACTTTAATATTCAAGTTGCTACAGAAACCGTTAAAGGCCAAGTCACTGACTTCAAAACAATTGGTAAACTGGATGGTGCTGGTACTACCCTAGTGGCTCAGGCTTATCGCTTCTTGGATGAAGAGACTGCAAAAGCTGGAAATCGCTACTACAGATTAGAGCAAGTAGATTTTGATGGGGCAACGAGTTACTCTCCTACTAAAGTTCTTAATTTCTCTGAACATGTAATAGAAATGGCTGTCTACCCAAATCCTGTGTCTGATAGACTTACAGTACAATTGGACGCACCAAGTAACGGCACACTGGATGTCGTCATTACTGATGTCACTGGTAAATTACTAGAATCTTTATCTTTTGAGGTTGAACTTGGGCTTAACAACAACACCATCGAATTAGATGATCGATATACTGGTGGCGTTTATTTTGTCAATACAAATATGGATGGTTTTATCACGAATCAAAAAATCATCAAATCCTCTAACTAATTCCTGACCATTTACGTGTAAAATCCCGAATAGGGTAACTTAATCTTACATACTGAGTACTTTGCCAAGTGGAGGCTACCTAAACCAGGTAGCCTCTTTTTATTTGATGCCAATCCTGGCGGCTAACTTTTCCAGAACAACACATTTTGGCTCTTTTCACACCTAGAATCCGTTGTTGACTTTCTAACTGATTCAAAAGCATGTTGGGTTTAGTATTTATGAGACCCTAACACGATGGGGTTATTGTATGTGCTAACAGTAAACCGTTGTGCGCATTAACGATTCGTGTGAATACTGATTGCATGATATATATTGAGATGATTAGCTTTACTTTGATTACAATAGTAAGATGCAGGAAAATTCCTTGTCACACAAATCGTTTTTTCCGTAATCAATTGACTTTGAGCCTACTTGTGACAACTAATATGACTTCAAAATACCCACAAGCCCCACAAACACTACCCATCAACTGATAACAGTGAACCAATGATATAAATTTTACTTGTGACCCAAAAAGCGTACGAAACACCACACTATCAACTGGTTTACAGTGACTTAAAAAACAATCTTGTAACATGATTCAGGAATAAAAAAATGTTTGTTTGGTTGTTGAGAGGATCGTATATCTCTTGATAACTACGATAAGGCGCTTCACAGTTTGGCGCATTACAACGATAGTAAGTACAATTAAATCAGTCACTTACACTTAACATACTAGGAAAAGTTAATCCATTTCTGAAGTCACAATCGAATTAAGGAGCGTTTTGAGTACTTGAATCAAGTAATTTGTTTTTCTTTTAAGGGGCTATCCCTACGGGTCGGGCTTTCCAGCACTCTCTTCGTTCAAACAGCACTTCCAATCCCTTAGCCGCCAATCGTTATACAAAAAGCAGCTTTAAAGTCAGGGAGCACTCAAACTAAAGCTTTTTCTGTAAGTAAAGCCTGCCCTATTAATCTTTATGGGTTGAACCTTCTCATTTTTTTGACAAACAAAGAATGAGCGACCTGTTAGATTTTTTTTTGAATCTGAGAGGTCTGAGCTATAACGTTCTTAATTCTCTAGCAAATAACAAAGACATTTAATCAGGCTTCAATCAAAAATAGATGACGTTCCCGTGGTCAGTAGGCAGGCCTTTCGTAACTACAAACGCATACCCAACAGTTAAGGAGTCCTGTAAAGCCTGCCTGCTGACCACAGGAAGGCAGGCCTTAAATTCTGAGATCTCAGATAAACGGGATTGGCTAAGCTACCTGGAAGGGGCGACCGTAGGAAGCAGTGCGTAACGAAGTGAAGCACCGAGCTGAATAGCGAGCCTGGAAGACAGCGACCCTTGCGTATGAAATAGCAAGGTATAGCCCCAAAAGAACTTGAGACTAGTCCTGCACCATCCATCACCCCATCCGTGTTATCTGCATCAGAGAATTGCTTGAAGAGAATTGTATTGCCGACTGGTTCCCATTGCCCTTGATTGGGAATGACCTGTGCGTGGAGAATGGAGACGCTTAGGCAAGTCAATATAGTTATCAGTATTTTCAATAATTTCATAGTAGGCAAATTGTAGTTAGCGCCTATAAGTTATTGTTTTTTACTGAAAAATAGAAAGTATTGTTTTTGTCGGATTTCTCCTTGGACATATCGATTTTTATGGATACTGTTTGTGTAATCTCTTACCTTATTACTACAAAACCACTCAATTATGTACTATAAAACACAAAAACATAACGAAGGATTACGAAGGCCAAGAGGTCAACTATTTCGCAGTAAACTATTTTATAGCTCCGATAGTCATTCCAAGCCATACAAAGAGGACATTCAACGACGAAATCATTCTAATTACATCAGAAGGCAACGTTTATCTATGGAGCTTCTTTTATCGGTAGCTATTTTTCTTGGTTGTTTTTTGTTGGCTATGTACTTTTTATAAAAAAAGTATTTCTATGAGACAAGAATCGATATAGTTATCTAAAATTTTAAACCACCCAATTATGTTCAATCAAAAATATAACGAAGGATTAAGAGGCACCAGAGGTATTTTGTTTCGGATTACACCAATCAAAAGCTGGGATCGTCATTCCAAGGTTTAGAAGGAGGATATTCCTAGGTATAATCGTGCGGATAGGCAAAGATATCTAAATATTTTCCTTGAGTTTCTTCCTTCGCTGGTTTTTATTATTGGCCTCATTTCAGTAATGTTTTACTGTTTTTACTGTATGTTCTAGACAGAAGTAAATCTCCAATTGCCATTTTAGTCCAAAAACTGTATACTTGTGGGAAAACAAACCCGCATGAAACAAGTCAGATGGATCATTCAGGATAAGAACTACGCTGAGGCAGACAAATATCAGATTACACTTGCTTGTGAAGCCAATGATTTGCCCTGTGTTCAGATTGCTGTGATCCCGTTTTCAGACCAATTACCAGATTTCCCAATCGACGATACCCATGAGAACATCTACTATGGTTCTACCACACTAATGAATCGGATTTACCAGGACCTTAATCGTCCGTTGGGATTGTTCTATGATCATGAGACGTTCTCCATGAAAAATTATATTGAGAATTGGGGCAGTCATATGCTGTCATCTGAGGCGGTGGTGCTTCCCTTCAAGGATTTTGTTAAAGCCAGTCACCCTAAAGAGCAACAGTTCTTTCTACGTCCAGATGCTGACTCCAAAGCCTTTAATGGAACAGTAATGGCATTTTGTGATGTAAAGGATTGGTACCAGCGACTCTTAGATAATAATGTATTGGAAATCGGTCCTGAAACTAAGATCTTAGCGGGTCCAGCCTACAACATTGAAAGAGAATGGCGCAACTATGTTGTCAACGGTAAAGTAGTTACGAGTTCCTTGTACATGAAGAACTTCCGATTACACACTTCAGCGACAGACATTCCTCAAGAGATGCTAGATTACGTAGAAGCCAGATGCCGCGAATACCAGCCACACGACGTTTTCGCAATAGATATCGCTAAATGCAGTGGTGACCATGAATACTATATCATTGAATGTGGTTGTATGAATTCTATTGGGTTTTACGCTTGTGATATCCATAAGTATGTCAAGGCGCTGTCAGCATATGTGAAGGGAAAAACGTAGTTTGCGTAAGTATTCAGTTCATTGGTCTTTACAAATAGGGACGACTTCGCCTGATGCTACTTACCTTATGAGGATTGAGTGCTTAGGCTTGTTACAAATAGGGACGATGCTACGCACCTTTACAATTTTAAGTTTTACGTCTAACGATCCATTAAACATTAAACACTAAACACTAACCACTATTTAGTAACGTATCACACTGACTGGCATGTTTTTATCATAATCTCCTTTCAACATAGGAGATTGGAAGGCACCAGTAAAGTCAGTGACGTTGTCTGACACAAAACGGTATAGTTCCTGTACGGTGACGATTTTATCCAGATTAGAGTCTGCCTCTCCTTTCATTCCACGAATCATGAAATGGCTAAAGATGCCTTGTCTCAAACCGTTAGACTCTAAGGAGATTTCATCTGACTTAGAAGACAAAAACAGTGCAGTGCCGCCTTCAGTTACTTTGAACGCATCATAAAAGGTCTTGATGGTTCTGTCTACTGCTGTCTTACTACGCATTGCGGTGATGCTTCCTGAATGGCAGGCATCGGCAATACAGAGCTTGTGTTTTGCAGGACTTTCATCTAATATCGAAAGGATTGTAGCGTGGCTGATTTTGTGTTCTTTCCCGTTGTAATCTATTGGTAGGAAGGATCCTTTAAGGCCGTGACCTGAGAAATACAACATGATCACATCGTTCTCATCTGCTTGTCCGAATACTTCGCGCATAGTGGCTTCTATAGTCGCTTGTGTTGCACTTTCATCAATCAGTATTCTGATTTTATCATCTTGTAATGCGCCACCTTCTGGACTTTTTAGAAATGCATAAAACTGGTAGGCGTCATCATCCGTATATTTCAGTCGTGGCATCACAGTATAATCAGATACTCCAATCACAACGGCATACATTTCCACGTCTTCCACGTCTTTCATTTTTAGCTGCTTGCCAACTTCATAAACGGATTCACCGTATGTTTTGATTCCGTTAGTCGGTCCTCCTTTGGCTGTCACTACATCATCAGGAATTTTGGTTGTTTTAATGGTTTGAACTACTACTTCTTCTTCTTCAACAGGAACCGTTTTTCCCAGGTACTTTCCTTTTTTCCAGTAACCGCCTTCTTCAGTGCCATCTGAATATGACATTGTCCCTTTACCATCTGGGAATCGAAATGCCCATGTACCAGTGTAAACATTACCATTTGGGTAGTGGAATGTGCCTTCTCCATGGCGCATGCCATCAATAAAAGCGCCTTCATAGGTCGCACCATTCGAGAACTTAAATGTTCCGTTACCGTTGATGCAATCACCAGAAACGCATTGCGCGAAACTATCGTTTGAAAATAAGCAAATGGCTAGAATGCAAAGAAAGATTGTGTACCTCATACTTCAAAAATTATTTGTTTTAGCCCAAGTTAACCAATTTTAGGCGAAGTTATTGTTATACTGATTAAAATAGTTGTTATGTAACTGTTAAGATTTTAATTGATTATCTTCGTTTTAATTCATCAAATTATGTTCCAAATGAAATACTTTTTGTTTATCTCCTTACTATTATTTGCAATCGCTTGCACTTCCACCAAAGACACCACAGTCGATCCTAAAGATCCTAAGCCAACTGAACAAATCTGTGAGCAAATTGTCTTCAAGTCTGACTTAAAGGATGTTCGAAAAGACCCATTCCGCCTACTTGCTGTCACCTTAGACGGAGATTGTCTAGAATTGAAAGTTAGTTATAGCGGTGGTTGTGAAGGAGCAGAATTCCAACTCTACTATCAAACTGTCATCAACAAAAAACCACCTCCATCCGTCATCGCCATCCTAGGATTCACTGACAATGATAATTGTAGAAGCATCGTAGAAAAAACGCTGTCCTTTGATCTTTCTGCCGCACAACAAAAGGGGTACGACCAAGTACAGATTTTATTGGGTGGCTGGGTGCAGCCGGTTAATTATAGTTATTAATGTTATTAATAGCAATTAGGCTATTGGGTCTTGGCTTTACTTGCAGGAAAACCTTTGTCTGAGATATTGCTTTAACGGTTCATTCTACGATTGACTTGGTAGAAATCGACATGCTTTTTGCGGACCCACTTGACGAATTTCTGCATGGCTTCCTGCTGTAATAATTTTTCTACAGTATGAAACTCATTTTTTAACTCTCGTTCTGTGAAAACAGAGTGGATTTTCTGGTGACAGATATTGTGGATCAAGATAGTAGTCGAATGCTTTCCGCCTCTAGATTTCGGAATCAAATGATGCTTGGATATCAGATCACTGTTGCCTAACTCACGATTACAAATTACACAATTACTCGTTTCCTTTTTCATCGTTTTAAGGATTTTTCATAATCCTCAAATCGGAGTTTCACGATTTTGGATCGGTCAAAATTACGCAAGACTATACCTTCAGTCCCTTGCTTCGCAGTTGCTGTCAATGCTACGTTTGTGCTTGGTATATCCCGCTTCAATGCTTCCAGCACTGCTGCATGCTCTAAGGAATCAAGCGTAAACTCAACACTAGGAACGCGCTCATAGTTATACTGTTTCAAGGCATCCAGGTTGACAAAAGGTTGGCCGTAACGTAAAGCTTCACTTTCAGAAGAGTTGATCGTGCTTTCGCGCCATTGTGATATTGCGGAGATTGGTTCTTCAAGGATTGACAAATCATCGAATACCGCGACATCAAACATTCGGTAGCCGTGTTTCTCTTTTCCATAATTTTTAGAGTTGGTGGTAATCTTGCCGCCAAACAACTCACCAAACACAATGGTTAGTTGATCGGGTTCCAATACAGGAAGCCCCAATTCGTAAAACTGGTTGACGATATCCATGGCGTCATCCCAATACAAATCACGGGAATAGTGTAAAATCTGCTTTCGAGAGCCAATCAGGAACTCGTCACCCCAAAAAATCAGTCGCACGTTGGTGCCATCGATTTTCTCAGAGGCAAACATCGTTTCTCCAGTGATATCTGTGGTGAACTCATCCGTCAGCCTCCCTTTCTTTCCTAGCTTATGTAACGTCAGGATGGATGGATACTTTGTTAGAGTATTCACCTTTTCCTTACCATATTTTTCGATTAATTCTTTTAGCATTTTTGCTTTTGTTTATCACAGTATAACACGATTATGTGTTTGATAGTTCCGATATTATGCTGAAAAACACTTAGATTGGGGTTGCTTTTAAGTCAAAAGTCGATAAATAAAGGATGTTTTACGATTTACATGCCCATGATTTTTAGTCTTATTATTTGGGCGCGAATCTCCGGCTATCCGCTACTATTTACTTTGCTGAAAGACTGTTCAGTTAGGCACAGCTAGTCACTACGTGCCGTCGCTTGTGCCTACTTCACTAGCCTTCATCTTCGCTTCATACCGCTACTATCCGGCGCGCTATCATGAATCTTTACAGCAGGGGCTACGGTTTTTGGTGTGGGTATTTATCCCAGGGTTTTGCTACGCGACACCCTGGGCTGACAAATGCAATACTTTCAGTATTCGCATTCACACTTTCAGCGTTCTTTTCTGCACGAGCGCTCAAACTTCTAATATTATAGGTGTGCTTGGAGACGCTGAAAGCATGTGATTTGAGCACACTGAAGGTGTGTATTGAACGCTGAAAGCGTGCATTGTACACTGAAGGTGTGAAATTTGTCAGCCTAGGGTGTCGCGTAGCAAAACCCTAGGATAAATGTGCCAACCTATGAACCGTAGCGCTGAAGGTGCTACCAAAAATATCCTCAATGATAGATCACAACGGATGCTATTTGTCCCTTTAATTAATCTTATCGGGAGAAAGGTTAATTATTTGTAGCACTTTCAGCGCTACAGACTTTGGGGGAGGTTTGTTGTCCTAGGGTTTTACCCATTTTCACCCTAGGTCCTATAGTCACCCCAAAACCCCGTAGCACTAGCAAGCGACACTTTTTTACTACGATTACTCAAAATCCCATAATGGCGAATCCGTACAAACTTGTAGGGAACAATGTGCATCCCAAATCGACGAACAAACTCTTGCTGAGTTAGTCTCATCAACTGCTGTTGGCCTGCTTTGCGGTAGTTTTTATAGTTAAACCAAACATGATCATCCGTTACCTTTTGAATCCGATGGTTAGTGATAGCAATCTTGTGAGAATACCGCCCAATATAGTTGACCACTTGCTTAGCACCCTTGAAAGGACGCTTGGCATACGTAATCCATTCCTTACTAAAAAGCGCTTTAAAAAGTGAATCAGCAACTGGTGGCTTATCTGTCAGCAAAAAAGGAAAATATTGATAAAAAATATCTTAATTCTTCTCGCTATGTACTAAATACTTCTGTTTTCGCTCAAAAAGTAAAAATATAGAAATATTCCAAAGGGCAAAACCTCTTTATTCTTCTTCTAAACCATCGGTTTGCAGTGGGCTGGAAAAAATTAATCATGGAACTTTCTTCTAAATTTGGTTTTTTATTTTAACTTGGATTAACAACCAAACACTGTGAAAAAAAATAAAGTACGATATCTCCTTCTTATCCTTTTGGGCATGCTATACATAGGGGTCCCAATTCGCTTGGAACAATATACTTCTTCTTTCTTGCTTGCTTTTTACCGAAGTGATATTTCCAGCAATTTATTGAACAATACAGATGCGAATGTAATATTAGACTTCGGGGATAAGACCCATAAGGTTATATGGAATGAGGAGTCAAGTAATGATTTTATATTTAAAGTGTACAAGTATGAAAGAATCAGCTCCTGGTTTTCCTACTTAAACCCATTTTCTAAAACTCGAGAATGGATCATCGAAGCGGAATTATTTAGCCCTGCAGGAGCGTCTAAAGGAATAATAAAGTGGAAAGGAGGCGTAATAATCAAAGGATTCACTTCAGTACTGGGTGCAAAAGGAATAGAGGAGAAAAGGGTGCGAAAAGTTTTGATCGGTTATATAAAAAAATATTTAAGGACTTCTAAAGACCCCGTCTGTGACAGACCCTATGGAGCGAGTACCTCCGACTGGACTTGGAAAAATTTGGTGGATATATCTTATGAAGAATTGGAAAAAGTGGAAACCATCAAGTACCTTAATAAAAAATGTTTGCTCCCTGGTCGGATAATAGCAATCCCCAATTCGAGAGGAAATACTTGGATTGATACCTTCAACATAAAACGCTTTCCAAATGATAGAGGTCCAATGGAATTAGTTTATAACGTAATAGAGGTAGATGTAGATAAAAATGAGGCTTTATCAAAGATGTATTATGAAGATTGGAGTTTAGGGTTTGAGGGAAAGTTAAATCTATTATCAGAGTTTGAGGCTGATGGGTGGGAGCATGAATTTATGCCACATAGAAAAAATGCAGATAAGAAGGGAACTTGGAAAATGTGGGATAAAGACTCAAATCTATTGTTTGAGTTTTAATACTTGGTTTGTATTTGCTACAAACAACCAACCCATCAGTTTGCATGTCCAAGAATAATCCGTCATTTTATGCTAATAGTACTTAACTAGAAAATATTTAAAGCAAAAAGTCAATGAATCTAAACTCAGGAATTATAGGTGTCATACTATTATTTTCATTTTTAAAATCTAATGGACAAATGTTAATGGATCGCTGTGATGATTTTATATTTATAGAACATATTCCAACGTCTAAGGAGTTCATAAGGAAGAGTTTATTCATTGGTAAGTTTCATATGGAAATAAATTAAGTAAATTTAAATTTATGAAGGCGCTTAATAAGTCTAAAGCTCTAAAATGTTCCGATAAAACACTTAATAATTGGAACTATTCTCCTTGGGCAGATATTACCTTTTTAACTTCTGAAGGAAAATATTAAGTTGTACTCTACTTGGGAGGATTAAGCACTTTTAGATTTTACAGTCTCTCAAGTCAAATACTATCTGAAAGGAAAATTTATTACAAAACACTGCAAGAAGTACAACATAGCGAAGGAGATGTAACAGAATGGATAGATTGGTTTTTAAATTGCCTTTACCGTGTATTACAATCGACAGAAGAGACGATAAAGAAAGCATTAAAAAAGGCAGCGTTTTGGGATATTCATAATGAAACTGTTTTAAACAGTAGACAACGCTTGATGCTTAATAAACTCCTAGATGGTTTTGTAGGAAAACTAAAAACATCAAAGTGGGCAAAAATCACAAAGTCTTCCCAAGATACAGCATTGCGAGACATCAAAGACCTGATCAAAAAAGATATCTTAAAACAGGAAGAATCCGGAGGTAGAAGTACTGATTATGAATTGGTAGATTTCTAGTGGAAATAAATGAAAGCTAAGAGTAACCAAAGTTCCTTGCTTAACAGTTATGCACCATATAAAATATGAATTGATGAATGACATTTTATCTCTAGTTGAAAAAGAAGAAGTAAAAGATATTTTCAATATTGGTTACATAGATCATGACAATGAAATAAGCGTATTCGTCCCATTATTAAACATCGTTTTCTTAGAGTTTGAAACAAAATATTTACGCATACAAAGAAAACAAACAACGGATTTTGAAATTGACTTAAAACTGATTGGAAAAAACGAATTGCCTACAGCAGTAAAAGAAAATGAAATCGATGATTATCCAGTTTGCATTTCATCTTTATCTGGGATGTTTCTTTATGAAGATAGAACAAACAATTTTATTGAGAAAGTCGAGATGTATGTTAATAATGATGAAGCGTATCGAGATTTAAGAGTTAAATGTTTGGGATTTAAAATCGGCAATAATTCGTATGTATTCTTCGATCCATTGAGTTGGAATGCTATGGAGATAGGAAAAATTGAAGAACGAGATAAATGGTTTCGAGAAATACCAAATCGAATACACAATAATTCATTGCTTTTTAAAAGTTGGATGAAAAAGAAAAAATAAATCATAAAATTGAAAATTGAAATCAATTCATGACCCGTTAATGCTCCCATACGTTCACACCAAAGGTAAGCTGGTAGTGTCACAATCAAGGGCATAAGACAAAATAACTAATCAACGCTTATAGAAGTCGCTTAAATCCTATAACCAGTCTATTGGTGAGCCTATTAATCCATTCTTAAGGAACCATTTCACAGAAAACTCCGAAACCCAGTACGAAAAACACCCAATAAATCTGCAATTAGTCTTAAGAATCAACCATCTTGTCGTTATTGCTTGTCCATTCCTAAAAATTAACCAATCTTTAGTACTTCCATATTTGGGAATAAATTATCTTTGCACCGAATTAAAAAAAATGATTGAATGTCGATAGCTATTATATGCATTTTGGTGCTCGCTGCTTTGGCGGGTCTCTACAAGTTATTTGAGAAAGCAGGTGTAGAAGGATGGAAGGCTTTAGTGCCAGGCTACAATTTTTGGGTGTGGTCTGATATCACAGGCAGTCCAAAGTGGTGGTTGATCTTATTATTGGTCCCGCTAGTCAACATTTTTATCCTTGCTTATATGTTGATCGATCTAGTCAACTCCTTCGGTAAAACAGGGTTTGGAGAACATACGGCTTCCGTAGTCGCCCCCTTCGCTTACCTACCTTATCTTGGGTTTAAGGACGAATCAGCGAAGTATCTAGGAAAAGGATATCAGCTTGTCAAGGAAAAACCAATTCAGAAATCAAGTGTAAGAGAATGGTCGGAAGCCATCATTTTTGCGGTTTTTGCGGCCACACTCATTCGAATGTTCTTGATTGAAGCATATACGATCCCAACTCCTTCTATGGAAGGTTCTTTGATGGTTGGTGACTTCCTGTTTGTTAGTAAAGTTAATTATGGCGTAAGAATGCCAAATACCCCAATTCAGTTCCCTTTAGTTCACAATACATTGCCCAAAGTCGGTTCTGAGTCCTACTCTAAATTGATTCAATGGGACTACAAGCGGTTTGGCGAAGTAGATGTCGAACGCTATGACCCAGTAGTGTTCAATTTTCCTGATGGTGATACTGTTGCGTATCATACACAGCAAGCAGCAAGTAGATGGCCCAATACTATTGGCAGAAATTACTACCATCAGTTTGTTCGGGGTCTAGGAGAAAAACAAGTAAAACAGTACTTCGACATCAGAGTTCGACCAGTTGATAAAAGAGATAACTACATCAAGCGTTGCGTCGGTGTCCCAAATGATAAAATCGAATTGCGAAATGGCGATCTGTTTGTCAATGATCAGCCAGCTAGAAAACCAGACGGCCTGCAAAATGAATACATTATTAGAGGAAATCTAAGATTGCATAAGAAAGAATTGGAAAAAGCAGATATGGAGTTGTCAGACTTCCAACCTGGAGACAAGTCAGGTAACTTTTATACTGGCCATGTTACTGAAAAACAACTGGCGGTCCTAAAATCATTGCTAGGTGAAGATAAAATTACCAGAAGAGTATATAATTTAGATGAATCGGAATACAGCAGTTTCCCACATGATAAAATCAACTTCAATTGGAATCCTGATAACTTTGGACCAGTCATAATTCCTAAAAAGGGAGAAACCGTAAAACTTTCGAAAGCCAACATCTCACTGTATAGAAAAGTAATCCGCGACCATGAAAAGAATTCTCTTGATATGAAAGGTAGTAAAATCTTTATCAATGGTCAGGAAACAGATTCTTATACCTTTAAAATGGATTACTTCTTTATGATGGGGGACAATCGTCACAATTCTGAAGACAGCCGTATTTGGGGGTTTGTTCCCGAAGACCATATCGTTGGAACACCTCTGTTTATCTGGATGTCCTTGAAAAATGGTTCGATTCGTGACACAAAAGATAGATATAGAAGAACTGTTGCTGGTGGTATCAATTGGAAACGATTGTTCAAAGGCGCAAATGATATGAATTAAAGAATGAGTCTGATCCTAAAAGAAACTTTCTCAAGAGGCTCAATAGTTATTATTCAGTATTAAACCTTTATATTTATTAGTTGTTTAACAACTAATTGGAAAAAAATTGTACCTAATTTAGACTATTCGCTAAACAGGTACGTTTTTAGTAGTAGTACTTATAATTAACTTCGAGAAATTTTTTATTTATGAAAAAAGCTGCATTCATTATTATACTTTCTTCTCTGACTTCAATTGCTACCATTCTTGTTTACGAATCCTTTCTAAGAGCAGATCAGCAGACTGTAAGTTACAACTACGCTTTACAGGAACCTCAAGCGATCCAAACAAATATGAACGCAACTGATCGGAATACAGCTAGAACTAAGCTTGAAAATGCTACGGAGTTTACTATTGCAGCCCGCAAAACAGCACCCGCAGTCGTTCACATCAGAGCACTTTATAAAAATGACAACGGAATGTTCTACGATTTCTGGGGCAATAGCTCCAATGAAGTTTCTTCAGGATCCGGAGTTATCATTAGCAGCAATGGCTTGATCGCTACCAATAACCACGTAGTAGAAGAAGGAGATGTACTAGAAGTTACTTTCTTCGATAAGAAAAAATTAACCGCAAAGGTTATAGGTAAGGATCCTTCAACTGATCTAGCGCTATTAAAAGTAGAAGGAACCGATTTTCCGTTTCTTAGTCTTGCTGATTCTGATGCTGTCCAAATCGGAGAATGGGTCCTCGCTGTAGGGAATCCCTTTAATCTGACCTCTACAGTTACTGCAGGAATTGTAAGCGCCAAAGGCAGAAATATCGATGTACTTTCAGGTGAATATAGTATTGAGTCGTTTATCCAAACCGATGCCGCCGTTAATCCTGGAAACAGTGGTGGTGCGCTTGTCAATACTAAGGGGAAACTCATAGGTATCAATACCGCTATTTTGACCCGCTCAGGGCGTTATGAGGGCTATTCCTTCGCTATTCCTTCCAACATCGTTCAGAAGGTCGTAAAAGACTTGTCTGAGTTCGGAATGGTACAACGAGGATTCCTAGGAGTTAATATAGCAGATGTTGATCAAGAAATTGCGACGCGCCTTAACTTAGATGAATTAAAAGGTGTCCTTATTACTAGAGTCAATCTTGGAAGTGCTGCCTACGAAGCAGGCTTGAAAAAAGGTGATGTTATTCTAGAAATCAATGGCAACGCTGTAAATTCAACTCCTCAATTACAAGAACAAGTTGCTAAGTTCCGTCCTGGTGAATCAATCGATTTGTTTTACCTACGAAATGGTACAAAAACTAGTGACAAAGTAACTCTTAAAAATGTAAACAACTCAACTAACCTCATCAATAAAAATCAATCCCAATTGTTGCGATCTCTTGGTTTTGATCTCCGAGACCTTACACCCAACGAAAAAAGCGAAACCAGCGGCAATGGTGCCTTTGTGCTTAGTATCAACCGTGGTAGTAGAGTAGATGTCACTAATATGGAACCTGGATTTATCATTAAGAAAGTTAATGATACCAACGTCTCTTCCGTAAGTGAAGTCATCAAAATCCTAGAAAGTACAAAAGGAAAAGTAGTCCTAGAAGGCGTTTACATGGATTACCCCGGAGACTATTATTACGCCTTTGGAATATAGGTGATATAATGTTTAATCATTAACCATTATTTTTTATCGTATTCAAACGTCAAAATTAATCATTAAAGTATAAACGTACTGCTACCCATAACAGGGTTGATTTTCATACTTGTTGTTTTTGCTAACAGCGCAGCGTACTTTGACCACGATGTGGTCACCGTCGCGTTCCTTATAACCAATTGTTGTGTGTTGATTACTAACAGCAACAGCATGCTTTGACAACAATAAAGTACATGTACGCTGCATCACCACATCTTGGTCAAAGTACGCTGCGCTGTTAGCCACAAGCAAATCAAGGAGAGGCCGACCCTGGTATGGGTCGCAGTAGCTTTAAATCACAATACTATTAATTTATTTCAATTTGAAATGTATTCAACTTATTCACAAAAAAATTAACATTAATCACCATTAATCATTAACTCTTAGTGCGTTCCACCGCTCTCTTCCATCCCGCATTTAATACATCCGCGTCCTCAGCCTTCATACTGGGAACAAATTGGACATCAAGATTCCAAGCATCCATAATATCACTTTTTTTCCAAAATCCTACGGCCAAACCAGCCAAATAAGCCGCTCCAAGCGCTGTAGTTTCAATGATTTGTGGTCTTTCGACTGGAACCTGCAAGATGTCTGACTGAAATTGCATCAATAAGTTATTTGCACTAGCACCGCCATCTACCCGTAATGCAGTTAAAGAAATACCAGAATCAATTTCCATAGCCTCGAGGACATCCTTTGTCTGGTAAGCCAATGACTCCAAGGTAGCACGAATCAGATGTGCCTTGGTAGTCGCTCGAGTTAAGCCAAAGATAGCACCACGGGCATGCATGTCCCAATGTGGCGCTCCTAAGCCCGCAAATGCTGGAACAACATATACCCCTTGTGTGTCCTCCACCTTCATAGCAAAATATTCAGAATCAGGAGACTCGTCTATAATCTTAAGTCCATCTCTTAACCATTGAATGGCAGCACCCGCTATGAATACACTTCCTTCTAGTGCATATTCCACCTTACCATCCAGCCCCCAAGCAATCGTAGTCAACAATCCCGCCTTACTTTCTATAGGATCAGTTCCTGTATTCATGAGCATAAAACAACCAGTTCCGTAAGTGTTTTTAGCCATTCCTGGACTATGACACGCCTGTCCAAACAGCGCTGCTTGCTGATCTCCGGCTATTCCCGCAATTTCAATAGCACCACCAAACAATTCAGGAATAGTACTGCCGTATCGTTCACTACTTGGCTTCACCGCAGGCAACATACCGTCGGGAATGTTAAGCACTGACAATAGTTTTTGATCCCATTCAAGCGATTTTATATTATAGATCAACGTTCTCGATGCGTTACTATAATCTGTAACATGCGTCTTTCCTCCAGTCAAATTCCACACTAACCAAGTATCAATAGTGCCAAATAAGAGATCGCCGTTTGCTGCTTTTTGTCTGGCACCCTCAACGTTGTCCAATATCCAGCTGATCTTAGTCCCAGAAAAATAGGCATCAATCACGAGTCCAGTGTTTTCACGGATGTACGCTTCTAAACCTTGTTCTTTCAGCTGATTACATATTTCAATGGTTCGTTTATCCTGCCAAACAATAGCATTATAGACTGGTTCGCCTGTATGTTTATCCCACACAACTGTGGTCTCTCTTTGGTTAGTGATACCAATAGCAGCAATATCAGAAGACTTGATACTGTTTTTTTTCAAAACTTGCTGTGTCACAGCTAATTGCGTTTTCCAGATTTCTATAGGATCGTGTTCTACCCAAGCGTTATCTGGATAAATCTGTGTAAACTCTTGTTGTTCAACAGCTACGATTGTTCCATCATGGTCAAACAAAATAGCTCTTGAGCTGGTTGTTCCCTGATCTAGTGCGAGTATGTACTTCATGGTCTGATATATAATTTATAACCATCAAAGTTAATGATTTTCGATAGTTTCCAAAACCGTTATCTTGTATTATGTAATTGGATGTTCATTAGGAGTTGAAAACCCAATAAAAATAGGATATCAGATCCCAATATCTGCAGTAAAATAGTTGTTTTTATGGGCCTTGCTCCGTTGCACTACGCACCAGGCTATCCAGCACTCTCTTCGTTCAAACAAAACTTCCTATCCTTAGTCCGTTTCCTAAGAAAAATAGCGCACAGTTTACAAAAAAGTGATTAGAGTTCAATATTTGTATAGAACTTAAGTGTAAAAGGCGCATAGTACTAGGCAAAGCCGTCCCAATTTGTAAAGAATACTACAAAGGTGCATAGCACTAGGCAAAGCCGTCCCTATTTGTAAAGACTAATGAACTCAATACTACAAAGGTGCATAGCATCGTCCCTATTTGTAAAAACTAACGAGAACTAACCCTAGGCATAAACGTAACCCCAACACCAACACCCGGATTCTGAAGACCCTGCTGCAACATCAACCTAGGCGCAATACGCATTGATAAATCATCAGAAATATCAAAAGTGCGCAAATGAGCATCTACAAAGGCATCAACACCGGTAAGCACGTACACGACAGTTACACCAATATAGGCAAGTTCTAAATTTTTTCGCTTGGAATCTCGTTCTATTTTCAGTCCTTCTGCATCAAATTCAGGAAACTCATCAACAGTTGACGGTAAAGTGTCCACTCTATACTGGTAGGCCAATTTAAAAGTTCTATGTTCTTTTGTGCTTTGTACGATGAAGTAAGTGGCCACACCCAATCCAGTATAAACGATTGGAAGTTTCCAATATTTTCGATTAAAGACTTGCCCTCCTCCTGGAATAACAGCTAACAATACCGCTTTTAGAGGCGCTTTTTTGCCATCGGGGTCGAATATCTTATGTGCAAATCCCTTCTCACTTGTTTTCGAAGTATCTGTCTTTGTACTATCAGTTTCAATAAGATTTACTGTTGTCTCTGCTGTGCTTTGGACTTGTTTCAATTCTTTTACCAAAGTGTCCCGTACAGTTGTAGAAGTAGTGTCTCTGACAATCGACTTTCCTAAAATAGGTTTTTCTTCAATCTCTTGCGCGATCAAAAATGTACTAATGAGTAGCAATAAAAACAACAGTATGGTTGGTAAGCTTTTTATCATTTAATCCTCAATCATTTCAAGAATACGGTTAAAATCATCGTCATTTGTAAAATTGATTACAATAGATCCTTTACCTGCTTCATTTCTTTTGATTGCAACTTTTGTACCTAATTTAGAACAAAGCGCATCCTGAACGGCTATAACTTCAGAAGAAACCTTTTTAGGCGATAATTGTTTCTTTTCTTTTGGTTGTTGGTAAGCACGGATTAAATCCTCTGTTTTTCGAACAGACAACCCTTTCTCTTTAATATCTTTGAAGATCGACAATTGAAGAATAATATCATCCATACCCGCAAGAGCTCTTGCGTGTCCCATAGAAATATGTTGACTTTTAATACCTAATTGAACCTCGGGTGGCAATTTTAAAAGTCGTGTATAATTGGTAATAGTACTTCGCTTCTTACCCATTCGAGAAGATAGCTTTTCATGTGTTAGGCTACATTCATCCATCAATCGTTGATAAGTAATGGCAACTTCAATCGCATTGAGATCTTCCCTTTGAATGTTTTCAACCAGCGCCATCTCTAGCATTTCCTGGTCATTTGCCAATCTTACATAAGCAGGAACTTCCGTAAGTCCAGCCATCTTGGAGGCACGCATTCTCCGTTCACCACTAATTAATTGGAACTTTTTATTGTCCAGCCGCCTTACGGTAAGCGGTTGAATCAGTCCGTGCACCTTAATGGAAGTAGAGAGTTCCTGAAGTGCAGTTTCATCAAAGTCAGTTCTGGGCTGAAAAGGGTTGACTTCAATGGAAGAAAGGGGGAGCATTGCCACATTGCTAGAAAGTGTTGTAACAATAGATGCTTTCTTTGCAGCTTTAATCTCATCCACATTATCAATATTATTCAATAATGCTCTGATTCCTTTTCCTAACGCCTTTTTTTCTCTCTTTGACATGTGTTCTGAAATTATGAAAGAAAAGCCCCAAATGAGGAGCTTTAGTTATTTAGTATGCTGATATATTGGTTTTATGCAAATTCTTCTACCATATTGTTTTCTAAAATCTCTTTTGCTAGATTTAAGAAATTTAACGCTCCCTTGCAAGTCGCATCATAAAGTGCTACTGGTTTACCAAGTCCTGGCGCTTCACCTAATCTAGCATTCCTGTGGATGATAGTATTGAAAACCTGATCCTTGAAATGTTGTCTTACTTCTGCGACCACCTCTCTTGCAAGTCTAAGTCTACCATCATACATTGAAAGCACAATACCCTCAACTTCTAATTCAGGATTCAAACCTTGTTTTACTAGATTGATCGTGTTCATCAGTTTGCCTAATCCCTCTAAAGCAAAAAACTCACATTGCATCGGGACTACTACAGAGTCTGCGCTTGTTAACGCATTCACGGTAATTAAGCCTAGAGAAGGCTGACAATCAATTATGATAAAATCAAAATGCTCTTTTAAGGGATCCAATATCGACTTCAAAACAAATTCCCTGTCATCTCTGTTAATTAATTCGATTTCTGCACCCACAAGATCTAAATGAGCAGGTATTAAATATAAGTTAGGTGTTTCTGTCTCAAGTATTGAATCTAATGCGCTCGTTTCATTAATTAGACAGTCATAAATACTGTTTTCAACATGCTGTTGATTAATACCTACACCAGAAGAAGCATTTGCCTGAGGATCAGCATCAATTAGTAATACTTTATAATCTAATAGCGCTAAACTCGCTGATAAATTGATAGCTGTAGTCGTTTTTCCAACCCCACCTTTTTGATTTGCAATCGCAATTACTTTTCCCATCTCATATGATTTAAGGCAATAAACAAAGTTATTGCAATGAATAAAAACTACACAACAATGTAATTGAAAATGAATGGCAATCGTCAAACTTAGGTTTAATACTGGCTCCAATTTCGACTCATCACCTTTTGCAAATTTAGTTAAATAATTTGTCTAAACCAGTCAATTTAAATTAAATTTGAAAAGTTTTTCCAATCTCTGGTAAGATCAATTTTTTACCTGCTTTTTCAAACGCTTTTACAGCAGCATTATGGTCTATTTCTATAAATCCAAAAGTGTCATAGTGGCAGCCAATGATCGTGTCGCACTCGATAAATTGACTCGCAATTACTGCGTCTTCATACCCCATTGTAAAGTTGTCACCAATAGGAAGTATTGCAAAATCTAGCTTCGGACAGGTCATTGGAATCAATTTCATGTCCATTGTTAAAGCCGTATCTCCTGCAAAATAGAAAGATCCTTGTTCTCCATACACCACAAAGCCTCCAGGATATCCACCATAGGAACCATCCTTAAAACTACTGGAATGTATAGCATTGGTCATTTTTACAGTCCCAAAATCGAACTTCCATTTCCCGCCATGATTTAATGGATGGTGTTTGAAGCCCTTATTACCAAAATGAGTGGCTACTTCATATCCTGATATGATCACTGCATCATTATTCTCAGTAATTTTATCCGCATCTGCTATGTGATCTAAATGGGCATGTGACAACAAAACATAATCTGCTTTGATCTCATCAACATTGATATGGTTTGCCTTTTCATTCGGTGAAATAAATGGATCGAAAACCAAGTCCTTTTTGTTAAATTTAATGTGGAAACAGGATTGTCCATAGAAGGTGATTTGCATAGTAAATCAATTCTTTAAGTTAAATAATAATTCATTAATCAGTGAGATGCTGCGAATCATACTTTTTATTAAATAGTAATTTTACAAAATATTTATATCACATCAAAATATAAAGTTGTAATCTAGCATTTCTGTTGGTTTTTGATTAAATTTAAACTCATTTTCCCGTATTACAATTTGAAAATAAGTGTCCTGAAATAACTTTTATAATGCTTCGATAGTGAGCCTGTTTTGTAATGAAAAAGAACCTATATTTTCGAGAAAATTATACCAACACTATCTTCTGAAACAACTGACGATGAAAATAATCCGAATACTAAGCCTTTTGTTTGCTGTATTTCTTGTGAACCAATATACTATAAACGCGCAATCTTGTTCTAGTGGTGCCTACCAGTGGAGTGATATCAATGCAATTTTTGTTGCTGAAGGTTGCACTAGCTGTCATGGAAACCAAGGTGGTCTAAATCTCAATAGTTATACAAATGTAATTGCTGGAGGTAATTTGGGATCTTGTGGCTACAACTCACCCGTCGAATTTTTACTTGCTAAAGTAGATGGCACGCTTACAAGTGGTTGTGGTAGCCCAATGCCAGAGGGTGCACCATCTGGAACTCCTGGCATTTCCCCAGCTAATATTCTGGCAATAGAAAGTTGGATTAGTACCGGCGCTTTAGAAAATTGCCCGCCAGCTTCATGCACTAACAACCCTTCTGTTCAAGCAGGAAACATCTCTCCAGTACCTTTACTTTCTGGCGGAACAGGGACACTTTCATTTACCTACGTAGAAAACTTCCTTGATTATACTGATGATGAAAATAATCCAGTTCGAATTTCGTTATGTTTAATGAATATTGCACCTGTAAACGGAGCCGCTTCAATTGGCGGTAGCTTTGCTTCAACTTTTAATTGGGTATATGATCCTGTTGGCAATTGCTTTCTAGGAACTCAGAATCAAGATATTTTAGGGGGATCTGGTGGTACAATAACATTAGATTTTGCACTGGTTAACGAAATCGCTTGCCCAACAAACCAAATGGGCTTTGTTGTTAATATCCAACCTGCTCCATGTATGATGGCTGCAAATAACACAACAGATGATACTGAAGAAGTCTTTACATGTGTTGCTTGTACAAATACCGAATTAGTGCTTTCCAATGATGATGTCACCTGCAATGGTGCTAATGATGGAACTGCAACCGCCACATTTTCAAATGGTACAGCCCCATTCATATATTCTTGGAGCAATGACAGCACCACCGCTTCTATAAGTAATTTGAACCCTAATACCTACACTGTTACAGTAACTGATATTGATGGTTGCACCGCTACAGGAATGGTGATGATTGCCGAACCCACAGCAGTAACAATAACTGGAACTGTGACAAATGCATCTTGTAATGGCGGCACAGACGGATCAGCAATGGCAACAGCAGCCGGCGGCACCTCTCCTTACACTTACGAATGGAGCGCTAACGCTAACATGCAAACAACAGCAATGGTGACAGGCCTATCCGCTGGAACTTACACGATTACAGTAACAGACGCCAACAGTTGCACCGCCACTGGAACCGTCACCATAACAGAGCCAACAGCAGTCACCGTTCAGGTAACTGGCACCAACGTATCCTGTAATGGCGGCACAGACGGATCAGCAATGGCAACAGCAGCCGGCGGCACCTCTCCTTATACTTACGAATGGAGCGCTAACGCTAACATGCAAACAACAGCAATGGCAACAGGCCTATCCGCTGGAACTTATACGATTACAGTAACAGACGCCAACAGTTGCACCGCCACAGGAACCGTTACTATTTCAGAGCCAGCTATGTTAACTATACAAACAACAATAATAAATGTTACCTGTAACGGCGCTTCGGACGGAATGGCAGATGCAATGGTAAATGGTGGCACTCCTCTATATAATTATTCTTGGAGTGATGGACAATCTTCTAAAATAGCCACAAGCCTAGCCGCAGGAGTTTATACGTTAACAGTGACGGACGCTGCTGAATGTACTGTAACTGCAAGTGTTACTGTAACCGAACCAGATTCATTAGCCGTTACAATAGAAGGAACTAACATTTCTTGCTCAGGTTCAAACAATGGAACTGCAACAGCTACTATTACTGGAGGAACAGCTCCCTACTTATACAGTTGGAGTAATGGTGCGATGACGTCATCCATAACCGGGTTAGCTCCTGGAACATATTCGGTTACAGTATCTGATAATAATGAATGTTTAAGCACCGCTTCAGTTGATATTTTGGATGGTAGTGCATTGGCTGTTTCAGCCACAGCCACTATGGCCAGTTGTTCGGGAGTAGCAGATGGTTCTGTATCCACCACAGTAGTTGGAGGTCAAATACCCTATACTTATACTTGGAATAATGGCCAAACATCTGCAACCGCAACAGGATTAGGTGCTGGTACTTATACAGTAACCGTAGTGGATAATACTGGATGTACTGGAACTGCTTCTGCAATAGTAAATGAGCCAGACGAGTTAACTGTTACTTTAGCAGCATCAGGAGATGTGTGTGGAGCAATGGGTATGGCCACTTCAACAGTTACAGGTGGAACAACACCATATATCTATAATTGGTCCAATGGACAATCCAACGATACTGCAACAGGTTTAACTCCTGGAACTTATACAATAACAGTGAGTGATACCAATGAGTGCACTACTGTAGAATCAATAACCATAAGTCCCACTGCATCTTTGATGATTACTATAACATTAGAAAATGTAAGTTGTAACGGAGCCAGTGATGGCAATGCTAGAGCAACACCAGCAGGAGGCATCTCGCCCTATACTTATGTTTGGACTAACGGACAAACCACCAATACTGCCACTGGATTACCAGCTGGCAATTATACGGTTACTGTTACTGATGTAAATGGATGTTCTGGTACTGCAATCGCAGAAATTTCAGAGCCGACATTATTTTCAGCAGCAGCAGTGTCTAACGAATTAATTTGTTTTGGAACTTCTGCTGGAAATGCTACAGCTACTGCTTCAGGAGGAATAACGCCATATACTTATACCTGGAGCGCTAACGCTAACGGACAAGTTGGAATGGATGTCACTGGATTGTCAGCAGGAAATTACATGGTTACAGTAACTGACGCAAACAGCTGTTTAGCTACAGCAATGGTAACGGTGGTTGAATCTGATTCGATTGAAATCAATGTTACAATAAATGATTTAAGTTGTAATGGTGCTTCTGATGGAACAATTACTGTTTCTGCTTCAGGAGGAACACCACCACTATCCTATAACTGGAGTAATGGGGCAACAACACCAACAATAACGGGCTTATCTGCTGGAACCTATACTGTCACTATTAACGATGCCAATGAGTGTTCTAATTCAATATCAATAGAAGTTACTGAACCAGATGTTTTACAAGTTGCCATTTCTGGGACTGATGTTACTTGTAGTGGTGGAATGGACGGAACAGCAACATTATCGGTGTCAGGTGGTATTCCTGGCTATACTTATGCTTGGAGTGCTAACGCTAATGGACAAATTAATGCTACGGTTACAGGATTGGCTGCTGGGTCATACATCGTTACGGTATCAGATGCAAATGAATGTACTGCTACTGCTACAATTGTAATAAATGATGGTGCTGAAATTGCAATCAGTACAAGTCCTACAAATGTTAATTGTAATGGTGGAAGTGATGGAACAGCAACAGTTTCAATTACAGGAGGCCAAACACCGTATACCTATAATTGGAGTGATGGTCAGATAAATGCTACTGCAACTGGATTGTTGGTAGGAAATTATAACGTTACTGTAACGGATGCTAATGGTTGCACTAATACAGGCATCGCTGAAATTATAGAACCGACTTCAATTGTCGTTCAAATCGCAGGAAGTAACGTTTCTTGTTTTGGTGCTTCGGATGGAACAGCAACTGCTTTTGTTAATGGAGGCACAAGCCCTTATACTTATCTATGGAGTGATGGCCAATCAACTGCCGTTGCAACAGGCTTAACTTCTGGAATGTACACCTTAACAGTTACAGATATGAATTCATGTGCTGCTACAGGATCTATAAATATTCTTGATGGTGCTTCGTTGACTCTAGGACTATCTAGTACTGAAATTTCTTGCGGTAGTACTTCTGACGGAACAGCAACGGTTGGCGTTACAGGAGGAAGTGATCCATATAATTATGAGTGGAATGACGGTCAGTCAACTGCAATAGCCACAGGATTGATGGTTGGAAGTTATACCGTTACTGTTATTGATGTTGATGGATGTTCAGCTACTGGAAGTATCATGGTCAACGAAGATCAAACTATTGTAGTTGTTCAAATAACACAAACAGGGGTGTCTTGTAATGGTGATGCTGATGGAACAGCGCAAGCAACAGTTGCTGGAGGAATTGCTCCATACAGTTATGACTGGAGCGCTAACGCTAATGGACAAACAACCGCAATGATCTCAAATCTTACGGCTGGCACTTATACACTGACTGTTACAGACAGTAAAGGATGCTCAGGAACTGGAATGGTGGATGTTAGTTCTCCCGATGTTCTTGGAATTGGTTTATCCGATGTTGATCTTTCATGTGGGGCTTCAACTGGTGGTGCAGCTATTACTGCAGTAACTGGAGGAACTTCTCCTTATAGCTATAGCTGGAGCAATGGCGCTTCAACTTCCTCTATCACAGGATTAACTGCAGGTACCTATGCTGTTACTGTTACAGATGATAACGGCTGTACAGAATCTGGTTCTGTAATCATAGATGCCTATTCTGCCTTACAGGTGAGTATTGTTAGCACTAACATTACGTGCTTTGGTAATGTAGATGGAAGTGCTACAGTAATGGCATTAGGAGGTTTGGCACCATACAGCTATATGTGGAACAATGGCGCAATGACAAGTATAATATCTGGCTTGAGTGCTGGTGCTTACACTGTCACTGTTACAGATGACACGGGTTGTGATGGAACAGCGGCAGTTATGATAACGGAACCTTCAAAAATTACAACAGCAATCGCAGTACAAGATGTTAGTTGTGGTGGTGTTAACGATGGTACTGCAACTGTTCAAGCTGGCAATGGAACTGCACCTTATACATATCAATGGGATGCTGCAGCAGGGAATCAAACAACTGCAACAGCAACAGGCTTAATGACTGGAACTTATACGGTTTCGATTACTGATGCGAACGGATGTTTGGTATTACTTTCAGCGATCGTAAACAAGGTCGCTTGTAGTCCTTGTGATGAAGCAACTAATAGTCCTGCTGGAATTTGTGGGATTTTAGCAACAAGCCCCAATGATCCAATTGGAACTGAAGATTGTGATAACGGAGGAATAGATAATACAACAGAGTGCGCTAACGGTGGTGATCCGAATGATACTTCTGATGATTGTCAGTCTGCACAAACAGGAGGAATTGATATCTGCCTACTTATAAATGGTGATCCAACACACCCATTTGCAAGCGTAGATTGTGATAATGGAGGGGTTTCAAACATTGAAGAATGTAATAGCGGCGAAAACCCATTTGATTCTTCAGATGATTGCCAGACTGCATTAGACGAGCAATTAAATATTTGTATTCTAATCGCTTATAACCAGAATCATCCATTAGCAGCTCTAGATTGTGATAATGGAGGAATAGATAACTTTACAGAATGTACAAATGGTGGTGATCCTGCGAATCCTGCAGATGATTGCGAAGTTGCGGCGGACACTGGAGTAGATATTTGTGCCATCATTGCTAGTGGCAGCCACCCATGGACTTCACTTGATTGTGATAATGGGGGCGTATCAAACGGGGACGAATGTGCAGTAGGAGGTGATCCTTCAGACCCCGCCGACGATAATTCTTGTTCGACTACTGTTTGTGAAGATGCGATTGCGGATAACACAGACATCTGTGCAGTGATTACTGCTGATCCAACGCATCCACTGGCTACTGAAGATTGTGATAATGGTGGTATTGATAATGCTACAGAGTGTGCTAATAATGGAGATCCATTGGAAGCCAGTGATGATTGTTCAATCGCCGCACTTCCAGTTGTTGATATCTGTGCGATTCTAACAGGAGATCCTACGAATCCACTTGCAACAGTTGATTGTGATAATGGTGGTATTGATAATGCTACTGAATGTGCCAATAATACGAATCCGTTTGAACCAAGTGATGATTGTCAGGCAGCAGTCAGCAGTGGTGTTAATATTTGCATGTTGATTAACTACGACCCTAACCATCCATTGGCAGCTTTAGATTGTGATAATGGTGGTATTGATAACTATACCGAATGCTTGAGCGGAGAAGATCCTTTAGAACCGTCTGATGACTGTCAAACTGTGATCGATGAAGATATTGAGATTTGTAGTATTATCTCAACAAATGGGAATCACCCTCTTGCCTCTTTAGACTGTGATAACGGTGGTGTAGACAACGGGACTGAGTGTGCACACCAAACTAACACAAACGAGCCGTCAGACGACTGTAATGCAGCCGTTCTGTCAGCACTAGATGTGTGTGCACTCATTGATGGTGATCCCAATCATCCATTAGCTAATCAGGATTGTGATAATGGTGGAATCTCAAACTTAGTAGAATGCCTGAATGGTGCCTCTCCGATTGATCCTTCTGACGATTGTGCTGTAGCTATTACTACAGGAGCAGATATATGTGCAGTGATTAATTTAAATCCGAATCATCTATTTGCCAGTCAGGATTGTGACAACGGTGGTGTATCCAACTACGAAGAGTGCTTTAATGGTGGTGATCCAGGTGATCCACGAGATGACTGTATGACTGCGGTAATTGTAGAAACAGACATCTGCGCTGTGATCCTTCAGAATCCTAATAGTCCACTAGCGACTGCAGATTGTGATAATGGTGGTGTTAGTAATGAAGACGAATGTGCTGTTAATGGTAATCCGCTTGATCCTGCTGATGATTGCGGGATTGCTGCTAGTAACGGACAAGACGTTTGTCTGATTATCGATGGTGATTCAACACATCCAATTGCAACGCTTGACTGTGATAATGGTGGGGTTGACAATTTTACGGAATGCGAAAATGGCCATGACCCAACAGATGCTTCTGATGATTGTCAAGCAGCAATTGACGGAGAACTGAATATTTGTCTGTTGATCAGTTATGACAATGCTCATCCACTAGCCACTTTAGATTGTGATAACGGAGGTGTTGATAACTATACAGAATGCATAAATGGTGGTGATCCTGCTGATTCCGCTGATGATTGCGAGATGGCGGTGATTGCAGGGACTGATATCTGTGCAATATTAAGTGCTGATCCTAATCATCCTTGGGCGACTTTGGATTGTGATAATGGTGGTATCAATAACCAAACAGAATGTGCGATCGGAACTGACCCATCTGTTCCTAGCGATGATCTATACTGTCCGCCAACATTGTGTGAAGATGCATTGGATGGAATTATTGATATTTGTATAATTTTGGATGGTAATCCAACACACCCGATTGGAACATTGGATTGTGATGACGGTGGCGTGGACAATGTAACGGAATGTGCCAACGGCGGTAATCCAATTGATGCTTCAGATGAATGTGACGTTGTGATTGATAATAAATTGGGTCTTTGTGCTATCATCAATGGCGATCCTAATCATCCACTGGCAATGCTTGATTGTGATAACGGTGGTGTTCTCAATATTGATGAATGTGCCAATGGTGGCAATCCAGCAGACGCTACAGATGATTGTATAATTGCGATCAATGCAGGAATGAACGTCTGCCAGCTGATCAATTACGACCCTATGCATCCCTTAGCAATGCTTGACTGTGATGGCGGTGGTATTTTAAATTATGATGAATGTATCAATGGTGGTGATCCATCAATCTCAAGTGACGATTGTGCTCCAGTTATGGATGGAGACATTGATGTTTGTGGGTTGCTGGATAATGAGCCAACCAATCCACTAGGCAATGTAGACTGTGACGGTGACGGTGTCACCAATGCCACGGAATGTAATGATGGTACAGATCCTACAGATCATTGTAGTTTCAATGATACCAGCATCACATTGCCTGTAACAGCCGATCAATCTGATTGCCCAGGTCTGTGTCCTGATCTTACCCCAATTTCGACGATACTGCCTGGTAATATTGCAGGTGTATCATTTGTTGGAGTCGCTATTCAAATTACTGAACTTAACGGAATTTCTACTGATGGTTCAGCGATCATAGTTCGAATCCCTTCTGATCCACGATTTGTGTTTACTTGGGATCCTACACTGACTTCAGTGGCATTGACTCCAGTCGATAACATTGATTGGGTGTATAATGGTAACGCTGGTGGTATTTTCCACGAATTCCAGTACAATGGATTAACGGGGTCATTACCAGGAGGCGGTATCTCATCCTTCGGGTTTGCCGGAACGTATGATCCTCAATCTACTGATGGACAAACAACCATAACGGCTACCATATTCCCATTCAGTGGTGGTGAGTGCAGCATTATCAACAACACAGATTCAGAACGATTGGTATACTTTGAATAATGCGGGTTGAAAAATGTCAATAGAAAATAGGAAGCCAGGACATTGTGTTCTGGCTTTTTTATTTGGGCGCGAATTCCCGCTATTCATTCGTACTCGGCTCGTTGCAAGCAGCAATGCATAGTCGTTGCTAGTCTGTTCCAGCCTTCTCTACTCCTTGCATTGACAAGCTTGCACCTTCCCCTCATTCCATTGCTATCGGGCGCGCTATGGTTGTTTTAACCTGATTAAAGTGAATCGTGAACCCTCATTACGACTCTATCATAAGGGATTGGGCGAAGGGGAGGAGGTGTTGTTTGAATCCTGTTTGTTGGTTATTGGGTTGTATTGCTTTTTAGCAAAATGAACCAATAACCAACAAACAGGAAGAGTGCCGGAGCACCTGACCCGGAAGTAGGAGTAGTGAGTATTCACTACTACGACTGGAGGGGCGACCCCAAAAAATAAACAGACCACTAAAAAACAGGAAAGATTGCAGAAAACTAATCGTTTGTAAGGCGTAATTTTTACTTTTGTGGTAATGACCAGAGAACTGTGGATTTGTTGGATGTTGCTATCGTTTTGCCTTACGTTGTATGGACAGGATACGGTTGTTGTGTTGCAGCCTTACCAAATAGTCGCCAGTCCAATTTATGATCATAAGAACATTCGTATAGACCCTAATGAAAATAACGAGCAACTAGATCATTTGATTGCGCAGAACGGTATTGGGTTTGTAAAAAACTATGGCGTTGGTCAGATTAGTAGTTTGACTGTAAAAGGTACAGGAGCAAGGCATTCGAAGGTGTATTGGGAAGGAATACCGTTGAATTCGCCCATGCTAGGAGAAGCAGATTTATCATTGTTACCCGTCTTTGTGTTTTCAGAAATCGATTTCATCGACCAAGGACTAGCGCTAGGAGAAGGCGCTTTTGGGACGTCGATCAACTTGAATGCTGGAGTGCAACAGGAAGATCAGTTAAGAGTGCGACAGCGCCTCAGTTCCTTGCTAAACTCTAGGACAGAGTTGACGTTTTCGAAATCATTTAAGAAATTTGCCAGTAGTACCCATGTGTTTAACGACTTCGGTAAAAACCGATTTGCGTACCAAGATGAAGTGACAGCAGGAAGGCCCAAAACTACTTCTGAGCACACAGATTACCAGCAAAGCGGAATCGTTCAGCAATTGCGATGGCAGATGACAGCAGATCAGACCCTCCGATTGAATGCTTGGTATCAATATAGTGATCGGGATTTTGAGTTTCCCAAGGGCAGTCAGAAGGATGCGTATTTAAGAACGATGGTAAGCTATAAGAAAAACTGGAAAAATAATGGAACAACAAATGTAAAAGCGGCGTGGCTTAAGGAACGGTTTAATTATCTGGAAACCATTAAAAGTCACGCGACTAAGGTGTTTTTGACTGCTAGTCACCATCTACAATTCAAGAGCCATTCGTATGTTAAATTGGCTGCTAACTGGGAACAAGATCATGCTGTAGCTCAAGGCTTTCAGCAAGGCGTAGCGCAATCAAAGGGATCGTTTTATTTGAAGTATTCAAGGTCCTTCCAATCCAATCTTAATGTTTCTGCTTCCATTCGGGAACTATTGATAGATGGCAAACCATCTCCATTACTGTATGGTATGGATTTAAGGTACAATGAGAATAATGATCTGTTTATGGCAAAGGCTTCTTTATTAAGAGATTACAATTTTCCTACGATCAACAGCAGATTCTGGAGTCCAGGAGGTAATCCTATGTTGAAACCTGAGGATTCTTACAATGCAGACCTCATTTTAAAATCTTCCTTTAAAAAAGCAAAACGCTGGGGTTACACCGCTGAACTTAACGGATTTTATAAATACATCAATGACTGGATCCAGTGGACGCCCTCGGATACTGCAACGTTCTGGGCAGCTAAAAACATAAGAACTGTCAACAGTCTAGGAGCAACCTTGAATGCTACATCAGACTTTTATATTGGAGACCATCGCATAGGAATTACTGGAGTGTATACCTACGTTTCCTCCAAAGTAGTTGCTTCGGATGAAGCATTTGACAAGGCAATAGGTCATCAGTTGATTTATACACCAAAGTTTCAATATAGTGGCGCATTTAGCTGGACAAAAGGGAAGTGGACTGCTCGATATTGGCAAGAATACAATCATATTCGGTATACGACAGAAGATAATGAGGTATCTTTGCCAGGCTATGCTGTAGGAAATTTGTCTTTAAGCTATCAGGCAAAGTTGAAGCGAACCAATTTGGTGTTGCAATTGGATGTCAATAACCTCTGGAACACAGATTACAGAATTGTGTCTGGCAGGCCCATGCCTTTGCGGAACTATCAGCTATCTGTTATTACAAATCTAAACTTAAGACCACATGATAATCAACCTAATCAGTGATACGATAACAAAACCAACTCCTGCAATGCTTGATGCCATGATGAGTGCGGCTGTTGGAGATGATGTGTTTCAAGGAGATCCGACCGTTAATGCGCTTCAAGAGAAGTTGGCGGATCTATTTGGGATGGAAGCAGCGCTTTTCTGTCCTTCAGGTACTATGACCAACCAAATTGCGATACATGTACACACGGATAGATTAGATGAAATGATCTGTGAAAAGAGTTCACATGTTTATCAGTCAGAAACTGGTGGGTATGCAGCAAATTCAGGCATTGCGGTCAAGCTTATAGATGGTGATAATGGAAAGATTACTGCAGACCAAGTCCGTGCTGCGATTAATCCTGATTATGATTGGGTGCCACGGTCGTCTCTTGTTGTGCTAGAGAATACGTGTAATTTTGGTGGCGGGTGTTATTACACAAATGCTGAAGTCGCGCCTATCAGTCAACTGTGTAGAGCGCAAGGAATGGCCTTGCATTTGGACGGTGCACGTTACTTCAATGCTGTGGTGGAATCCCGCGATAATTTGAAGGAAACGGGACAACTGTTTGACAGTATTTCGATCTGTCTGTCGAAGGGATTGGGGGCGCCTGTCGGTTCTGTGCTCCTAGGCAGTCAAGCGTTTATTAAGCAGGCGCGGCGGGTGCGGAAGGTGAGAGGTGGTGGCATGCGTCAAGCGGGTTATCTTGCTGCGGCAGGCATTTATGCATTGGATCACCATGTAGAGCGATTACGTGATGATCACTTGAAGGCGAAGCGTATTGCAAAAGTATTAGAGACGAAGCCTTATGTTCAAAATATCCGTCCAGTGCATACTAATATTTTGATATTTGATGTCGCAGCACCATACACAGCTGACAGTTATCTGTCAGCGTTGAAAGGGAAGGGGATTGTAGCGGCGGCATTTGGCCCACAGACGGTGCGGTTTGTCACCCATCTGGATATTACAGCCGAGATGATGAACCAGATGATTGAAGTCATTTCCAATGAATAAAAAAAGGGAGCAAGTACGACTCGCTCCCAATTATCTTAGTTGTAACAATTTTTTGTAAAATGCATACCTGACTTACATGTTCATTTCTTCTGTTATTGCTAGTAGTTCCAGGCTTTTAGGAAACTTGGATAACCCTTCCTCAAGAATTGCATTTGCTGTTTTAGGATTCGATACGCGATAAGAATCCACTAGCATTGCATAGACCATAGCATTGCCGAAACTACGTCGTTTCAAGTATTCGAGATAAGGTTGTGCTTCTCTCGGTTTATTCAATTCAAGGGCCGCCTTGGACGCGACATACATGGCATACGGATTAATCTCCTTTTTATTGAGTTTTTGCTCTCCCGACTTAAAGGCTTCCCAAGACACTAGATATGCTGCTTTATAGTTTGGCGCATTCTTATTAGAGAGTTCGTCTGCCTCTTGTCCTAAATAAATGGAACAGGTGTGCATACCTCTGGCAATCTCCTTCACTAATTTCTTGTTTTTAGCGATGCGCATGGCTTTTACGTAGTTATCAAAAGCCTCTTCCGTCTTGTCTTTATTGTCTATGTAGGAGTGTGCTTTATACATAAAGTATTTTGCTTCTTTTTGCCCAAAACAATAGGTAGAAAATAATAAGGCTACAAATGTTAGTAATAATAAAACTGATTTTTTCATGAAATTTCTATCTTTAAATAACGCCAATTGAAGTCAACACTATAGTGTTTAAATAACTATAGGTTGTGTATTAGTTAAGAATAAGAAGGTATTTATACCTGCGTTATGGATTCAATTAGTCAATTGTTTAAACTATTGATAAAATCGAATATGGTTTGATAAATTTCATTCAATTCTTCATCAGTTGTACAATAAGGAGGTAAAATGTATATGGTGTTTCCTAAAGGTCTTAGTATGATATATCTGGAAATGAAAAAATCCCAAATTACTTCTCTAATATTATTGAAATAGGAGGTTTCTGATCCAGTTACTACGTCAAATGCAACAACTGTTCCTCTTTTTCGCACATTTTTTACATTAGAATGATGGTTGATTTTTTCGGTAAACTTATCATGTTGTTTAATAATACGTTTGATGTTTGCAATTGTTTCGTTTTTTTCAAACAAATCTAAACTCGCCAATGCGGTGGCACAGGCAATTGGATTGGCAGTAAAGGAATGTCCATGAAACAAGGTTTTTAATTTACTATCTGAATAAAAGGCATCATATATTTTGGAATTACAAGTAGTTACACCAAGTGCCATTGTTCCTCCGGTTAGCCCTTTTGACAAGCAATAAATATCTGGCTTCAGCTTACAGTGGTCGGTAGCAAAGAATTTTCCTGTTCTGTAGAAGCCAACCATAACTTCATCCGCAATAGTAACGATGTTGTGCTTTTTACAAATTTCAAACAATTGGTCTAATACCTCAGGGGAATACATCAACATTCCACCAGCGCCAAGGATTAAGGGTTCAAAGATAAAACCTGCAATATCTCCTGATTCTGCTAACTGATTAAATTGTTCAAGTACTTCGGCCTCCTTTCCCTTAACTGGGGAGTCAATGAATGCCACATCAAATAAGAAAGGGGCAAATGGTTTCGAGAATTGACTCCTACCTCCAACAGACATGGCTCCAAAGGTATCGCCATGATAGGCATCCTTAAAAGCAATGATCTTGGTTTTCGGTTGTTCGATATTATACCAGTATTGAAAGCACATTTTAAGGCCAACCTCTACTGCTGTAGAACCATTGTCTGTATAGAACACTCTTGCTTGTTCGGAAGGCAGTTTTTCTAGTAATCGCTCTGCCAGTTCTACTGCAGGTTCGTGGGTGAAATCAGCAAAAATGACATGTTCCAGCTTAGAAGCTTGTTCTGCAATCTTTTGAGCGATGTAAGGGTGGGAATGCCCATGCGTATTGGTCCACCAGGAGGAAATTCCGTCAATATATTTATTACTATTGTCATCAAACAAACAGGCTCCTTTTCCGCTAACGATAGCAATTGGTGGTGCTGCGGTTTTCATTTGTGTAAACGGATGCCATACTACTTGTTGATCTCTTTCTGATAAATTCATGAATTCATTTTATTATTAGTAAAAAATCGAAAATGCTATAACTAAAATTGGCAATTCAATAGTTTTTTAAATTTCAATTCTGCCTAGTTTGCGATTTTAAATATTTTGTATTACATTTATATAGATTAGTGACAATTCAATGCAATAACCCAAATTTCAAGATTTAAAGTTAACTCAATAATTCAATAATTTATTAACCAAAATTGCTTGCATATGAATATTACATTCAATGAATTAAGAAAAATTAAACACAGCTTACCAACGGGTAGCGTAAGCAGAATCGCACAGAAACTTGAGGTTAGTGAACAAACCGTAAGAAACTATTTTGGCGCAACTAAATATGATGCTGGAGAAATAGCAGACTTTCAACTTCAACCCGGACCGGATGGAGGTATTGTCAATCTAAAGGATATTACTATCCTTGATGCTGCTCAAGAGATACTAAGAGAGCAAGTCGCAAAGAATTAAATTTTAGATTATTTTTCAAGCATGATGTTTTTTCATGCTTTTTTATTTTAGTCAATCAGTTTCCATTACATTTACTGCAATGGAAACTGTTTAATTTTATTATGGATAACTATTTAGAAATTAACAAGCATCTTTGGAATGCTAAGACGCCTATTCATCTTGAATCTGAGATGTATGATCAAGAGACTTTCCTCAATGGGAGAAGCTCCCTAACAAAAATTGAACTGGATATACTGAAACAGTATCCCGTGGCGGGTAAAAAGGTGCTCCATCTACAGTGTCATTTCGGACAAGATACCATCTCCTTGCAGCGTATGGGCGCAAAGACAACAGGTGTTGACTTCTCAGATGTCGCCATTCAGAAAGCTAAGGAAATCAATACTCAGGTAAAACAAGATGCAAGATTCCTTTGTGCTAATGTATTGGAATTAGATCAACACCATTCCGAAACTTATGACGTTATCTATACCGGTTTTGGTATTATAGGTTGGCACCCTGATCTCAAATCATGGGGTAAACAGATTAGCCATTTTCTGAAACCTGGTGGTCATCTTATTTTTATTGAGTTTCACCCAGTAGTCTGGATGTTCGAGGATGATATGAAGCGCATCGAATTTCCGTATTTCAATAAACATGTCTTTGAAGAGGAAGAAGAAGGCACTTACGCTGATCGTAACGCTGATATCAAACTAAAATCTGTCTTTTGGAATCATAGTCTGGAAGAAGTGTTTAGCTCACTTCTTGATCAACAACTCACTGTAAAGCAATTTAAAGAGTATGACTATTCCCCTTTCAACTGCCTAAACAATATGGTGGCTTGTGATGACGGCAAACCTGGTTACTATGTAAAAGGTTATGAGGGTAAATTACCAATGGTCTATTCTTTGGTTTGCCAAAAGGCATAAGTTAAAAGTATCCCCTTTATACCTAAATCGCAATTACTGGCATCTTATTCGTATTGTAGTATAGCAAACGAACACTAATATGAAATTCCAAATCATCGTATTGAGTATTTTGCTTGGATTTGTTGCTTGTAAATCGGCAAAACTTACAGAAGGCGTATCACAAGAAACCCCTAGTCAAAAAGTAGACTTAACACCAGAAGAAGATTATCAACTTAAGAAAATGACTTCATTTGAAATAACTGATGTAGTAGGATGTTGGTTGGATTCCAGAGAAGAATACCAAGGAGATAGTGGTGAAAAAGTATTCCGTCCTTGTGATTCCGATAATATTCCTCCATCCCGATTTCGCTATAAAATCATCTTTAATGAAGATTTAACCTGTTCCTGGTTGAATTTGTCTCCTAATGATGGTCATTTTATGACAAATGGTAGCTGGAACCTAGAAGAAGGGAATCAAGTCGTAATCTACGACGATAATGTGCAACCTATTTCAATCTTTAAAATTGACGTTGTAGATGATGAGATTCTTAAAACCAAAATAGAATAGGGTTTAGTACTCAAATACCCCATGATCAGATCGAATCGTCAGTTTGTTTTGCGGTGATTCCTCCACACGACCAATAATCTGTGCATCAATGTTGAAAGACTTTGCGATGGCAATAATCTCATCAGCGTGTTGTGGTTCCAGATAGATCTCAAGGCGATTGCCCATGTTAAATACCTGATACATCTCTTTCCAAGACGTTCCGGATTCAGATTGAATCAGTTGAAACAACGGTGGTGTCGAGAAGAGGTTGTCCTTGATCACATGAACGCCTTCTGCAAACTTTAAGACTTTAGTCTGTGCGCCACCCGTACAATGGATCATCCCTTTGATGTGTTCACGGTGACTGTCTAACACTTTACTCAGCACTGGTAGAAACGTTCTAGTCGGTGATAGGATCAACTTACCAACTGTCATGTCTTTCCCGTCAATTGTAATGATGTCTGTCAGCTTTTTACTACCAATATAAACGACTTTGTCATTAGTATTATGATCAAAGCTATCTGGGTATTTCTCGGCATGCGATTTGTCAAGCACATCATGGCGGGCAGATGTCAGTCCATTACTACCCATTCCTCCGTTGTATTCCTGCTCATAGCTTGCTTGACCGTAGCCAGCTAGCCCTACAATTACTTGTCCGGGACGAATGTCATTGACAATCAGGTCAGAACGCTTCATTCGGGCGAAAGCAGTGAAGCCCACATCGATGGTGCGAACGATGTCCCCAACATCTGCTGTCTCACCACCTGCAGAATGCACAGTTACGCCGTAGGTGCCTAGTTCTTCTATCAGTTCTACTGTACTTTGAATAATGGTAGCAATCACATCGCCAGAAATCAGATTTTTGTTGCGTCCAATCGTACTAGACAGTAAAATGTCAGTAGTACAGCCCACACAAGCCATGTCATCAATGTTCATTACAATAGCGTCTTGCGCAATGCCTTTCCAGACGCTCAGATCTCCTGTCTCCCGCCAGTACATGTAGGCGAGTGAGGTCTTGGTCCCTGCGGTGTCTGCATGCATTAAATTACAGTATTCAGGATCCTTAGCTGCGATATCAGGTAATATCTTGCAGAATGCTGTTGGATACAAGCCTTTGTCCAGGTTTTTAATTGCTGCATGCACTTCTGATTTTGAAGCGGATACACCACGCATCCCATACCGTAACTGATCGTCCATACTAGATAAATGAATAATTAATAACGAACAAAAGAAGAATTAACAAGGAACAGTTAACAATAAACAAATTCCAAATAACAAGAAATCACATCATCATTATTAATAAAGCCCTAGTCCATTATAAATGGGTAATCCTCCTGTAAGTATACATCGTTGTACAATTCACTATCATCAGGGAATGGAGAGGAACGAGCGAACTCAATAGCTTCTTTGATTTCGTTCTTAGCGGCATCATCGATGGCTTTGATTTTTTTCTCTGTCGCAAATTTGTTGTTCAGTATGGTCTCCTTTATGACTCTAAGTGGATCAATCTTTTTGTATTCTGTTTCTTCCTCTTTTGAGCGATAGAATTTTGGATCTGATATAGAATGGCCGTGAAAGCGATAAGTATTAATTTCAAGGAAATATGGCCCTTTACCTGATCTTACATGCTTTGCTGCTTTTGCAATTGCATTATGTACTGCTTCGCATGACATCCCATCAACTGGTTCACTAGGCATTTCGTAGGCGCTGCCCAACTTATATATCTCAGTCACGTTACTAGTTCGTTCTACGGATGTACCCATAGCGTATTTATTGTTTTCACAAATAAAAACGACAGGTAACTTCCAATTCATTGCCATGTTGAATGCTTCATGCAGTGCGCCTTGTCTTGCAGCCCCATCACCAAACATTGTAAAACACACTTTTTTGGAACCTCTGTATTTCTCAGAAAATGCAATACCTGCGCCTAGTGGAATTTGAGCGCCGACAATACCATGTCCGCCCCAAAAACCTTTTTCTTTATCGAAGAAATGCATAGAGCCGCCTTTTCCTTTGGTACAACCAGTGGCTTTACCAAATAGCTCAGCCATACATTCCTTAGTCGTAAGTCCTTTGGCGATTGCGTTTCCATGATCTCTGTATGCTGTAATAACGATATCATCCTTATTCATTGCGGAAGTCATACCGGCGGCGATCGCTTCTTGACCGTTAGAAACGTGTAGGAAGCCTGCAATCTCTTTTCTTCCTTCGTAAGGGGTTTTATAAATTCGATTACTAGCCGACTCAAATTCGCGGATACGCTTCATCAATTCATACCATTCGAGGTAAGTTTTCTTTGAAAATGTGGTTTTTACGGTTTGAGCCATGACAAGCGCATTTTAATTATTTGTAATAGAATACTTATGGGTCAAAGAAAAGAAAAAAGAGGGAGAGGTGCAAGTAGAAATTCAATAATAATTATACTTTTGTCCAAATCATCTATAGTTTTGTTTATAAATCGTTTATTACTCACCAATTTTAAGAATTATCGCTCAGAACAATTAGTCTTTTCTGAACGATTAAATTGCTTTGTAGGGCAGAATGGTGCAGGGAAAACAAACCTCCTAGATGCTATTTATTACCTATGTATGTGTAAAAGCTATTTTAACACTCCAGATACTTCAATTGCCTTACATGAAGAGCAAGTATTTAGAGTGGAGGGGCATTTTCAAAAGCAAAATACGCCAGAGCATATTGTTGCCAAGGTTCGCGTACGAAAGAAAAAAGAAATTGAGCGAAACAGTATCGCCTACAAAAAGTTATCAGAGCATATCGGACTCCTGCCGGTAGTGATGATTGCTCCAGATGATACACAGTTGGCAATGGAAGGTAGTGAGGCACGAAGAAAGTTCATCGACAATACGATATGCCAATTGGACGCTCAATATCTGGCACATCTTATTCGTTACAACAAGCTACTGGAAAGACGTAATGCACTACTGAAGCAATTTGGTAAATCTGGCAGTTTCAATGGAGAATTGCTAAGTACTTATGATTCACAGCTGCTTGCTCCGTCGCAATATATTTATGAAAAACGCAAGGGGGTGCTCTCAAAACTGTCTCCTGTTTTTGGGCGATTGTATAAGCAGATTTCTGAAGATCGTGAGACTGCTGGCTTTACCTATGTCTCCAAACTCGAAGATCGTAATTTGGAGGACCTGTTGGCTCAGGCGAGGGAAAAGGATCGCATCTTACAGCGCACCACTGTAGGTATTCACAAGGACGATATCCAATTTTCGCTTGACGGTCATGCTGTAAAGCGGTTTGCTTCACAGGGGCAACTGAAGTCTTTTGTCTTGTCACTCAAACTCGCTCAGTACGAGCTGATTCGTGATGAACTGGAGGTGAAACCGATCTTATTACTGGATGATATTTTTGATAAATTGGATGTCAGTCGCGTAAAAAGCTTACTGAGTCTGTTGACTCAAAATGAATTTGGCCAGATTTTTATCACAGATACCCACGTCGATAGAGTAGAGGAGATTCTCAACTCCTATTCCAAAGACTATAAAACTATTGAAATCGCGGATGGGAAAGCGCTTGGAAGTTGAACCTGGATATTGGGCTTTCAACTTAAAACGACGCTACGCTTTTCTTAATTCCTAATTCTATTTATCAAACTCACAAATCACTGGAATTAAAGGGATAACGAATTTCAATTTACTAACTACTTTTGTCTCTTTATATCCGAGGCTAATCTATAAGGTCTTGATTTTTGGTTCCTTTTCTTCAAGGAAAAGGGGCTCGTCGAAGACAAATACATTACAACTTTTAACATAATTCCTAAATCTTAGATACATTTATCTCTTCCATCTTAACTAATAATTCCCTACCTTACAACCATGATACGTGATACAAACGATGAACCAATCAAGAACGTTCTAAAAGAGTTTATGGCAGGCTACAACCATAAACCTAAGATGTTGAAAGCCAAGATTGTAAGCTCCTGGGAAAGTATTATGGGCAAAACGATCGATAGCTACACCAAAGATATTCAAGTACACAATCATAAGTTATACATTTACATCGAATCCTCTCCGTTGCGACAGGAATTGACCTTCGCCAAAGACAAGATCAAAAAGCTTGTCAATGAGGAACTTGGGGAAGAATTTATAAGGGAGGTTATTATTCGGTAGCTTAGTTATAAAATAATCATTGGACATTTTGAGTTTTATCTGTTACAACGTTATTGTAACGATGGTGTTTCTAGTGCTACTAGGCTTTTGTAGCTAAGTTCTCTGATCTTAATTCTTATTGAACTGTAAAACAGCTTTAACGTGTCAATATAAATGCATTTAATATAAAGTTATTCCTTTCAATAAAATGATTTTTTAATGTAATTTTATTCAAGGGTGTATACTAGGATCTGTTAAAATTTTTTCAAGAGTTCTTCCATTTTCAATAAAACAATAATTCGGCTGGAATTGATTTCGACTCTTTTTCAGGCATTTAAATTGAGTTTTCTTTCGTTGGAAATTGATTAAAAATTTCTAATGTTTGTTTTTTATTCATAATTTTTAAACAAAATCATTACACATCAATTATATAGATAGATAATAATTTTAAACGAAGCAAAACAACAAATATGATACGAAAAGGAACAGAAGTCAAATGGAAATGGGGACAAGGATATGCTACTGGAAAAGTAGAAAACACTTATTCAGAGTCTATTACAAAAACAATAAAAGGAAGCGAAGTAACCAGGAACGGCTCAGATGACGATAAGGCGCTCCTGATAAAACATGAAGATGGAGGAGAGGTACTAAAGCTTGAAAGCGAAGTAGAAAGAGCGGATTAATTCGTATTTTGGGCTTCAATTAAACTTGAGATAGAGATAGAAGGAGGACCAATACAATAAGCAACAGGTAGAATTATCTGTAGGAGATAATTTTATTGTATATTCAGTCATAGAATGATAAATGTCAATTACATCACCTTCTTTTTAGTTTCTGTTTTTGCGCAATTACCATTTTCTAATACCAAAACTAGATGAAGATAAGATCAATTCTACTGTTTATTCTAATATCTCTTGTTTTCGTCTATGTCGTTGCTCATATAGTCATAGTTAAGAAATTGAATAAATTTATAGCGCAAGAAGATTCTATTACGGTAGAGAATACCAGCCTCAACCTGTTGATGGGAAATCTAAGCTTAGAAGGTGCAACAATCTCCGACGAACGGTTTACCACAGACACCTGCACTATCAAGTCAATTAAAGTCAAAGGTTTTTCAATTATTGATTATCTGTTTGACAAGCAGATAAATATAAATGACATCACGTTACAAGGAGGGAAACTTTTCCTTAGAAAGCAGACAAAACAAGATTCCAGCAAGCAATCCAAGCAGATATTTAATATATCTAAAATCACTATAGAAAGCGTGGACTTTAATTACGGATCAGAAAAATTTAGTGTACAAGCCAATCAGGGTTCAGTCAATCTGACAAACGTGACAAACGTGGAGAAACTCCAGTATAAAGATCTCTTGGTCAGCTTTAAGGATATTACCTTTAATCCAAAGAATGGAATTCATAAACTCTTGACTGAAAAAATTGAATTGAATAGTGCTGAGGGCCAATTTAGTGCTGGCAAATTCACGCTACAACCTAAATGCAGCGTAGAGGATTGGCCTAATTGTTACCCAGATAAGAAGGTAAGAATCAAGTATAGTGCAACCAACATTATCTCAAAGTTAGATCAGAATGCTATGTCTAGTGGCATTTTTTTGCAGGAATTGGAAATTGGCAACGGTTTATTGGAAATCATTTCTCATGAAGAAATGGAAGTTTCCGATTCGCCTAAGGCCTTTTTCATGAAACAATTTGACAAATTGAATGTTCCAATTGATATACCAGTTATGAAGGTAAAAAATCAAACTATTCGAGTCTTACTTAAAGGAGAGTTTATTGATCCGAATGTGGATACGATTAGTTTCAATCAATTATTTGCTACCATCACTAACATTACTAATTTACCAGACAAATTAAAAGTAAATAATAGCATAAAGGTAATCACTTTATCAAAGTTTATGGATTCAAAACTGAGTGTAGATTTTGATTTTAAAATCAAAGATCCCGTTAGTGCTTATACTTTTAAATTAAGCCTAGACCCCATGCCATTCACTAAGCTCAATAGAGCGCTGAATTATAATACTCCTTTAGTAGTAGAAAAAGGAAAATTACATCAATTGGATTGTGAGGTAACAGGAAATACATTGATATCGAATGGACAATGTAGTATCGCCTATGAGGAACTTTTGGTAAGATTGGAAGACAAAAAAGGGGAGAAAAGGAAGTTCATCTCCAGATTGCTCAATCTTGCTGTAAAAGATGGTACAAGAAAATCTGGAAGTCTAGAACCAAAAGTTTTTGAAAATACATTAGAACGGGATGTAAACAAGGATTTCTTTTTTCAAACTTACACTATTATTTTAGGAACGATATCAGACGCAATGATACTGATATGATATCTACCTGATTAAGAAAGTTGAAACATGTATATAAGCTTAGAATAATATAACCGAACTAAAATGAAAATAAAAAAGAAATGGGGTATTCTAATCGTCCTCATAATAGCACTAATAATCTTTCGAATACTCTTACCGACATTAGTCAAAAACTACGTTAATAAAGTATTGGCAGATTTGCCAGGCTATCATGGTAGTATTACGGATGTTGATATTGCCTTGATTCGAGGAGCCTACGTGATTAAGGGACTAAAATTGTACAATAATAATTCGACCTCTGACGTCCCTTTTATCGACTTTCCTGAGACTGATATTTCCATAGAGTGGAGAGCCTTGTTTAAAGGTAGGATTGTATCCGAAATCTACTTGTATAATCCTGCAATAATCTATGTAATCCAGGATATGGATGAAGATGACTCGGAGGGTGAGGACTGGACAGAGGCGCTTACAGAACTGGTTCCTATAGATATCAATAACTTCGTAATAGAAGGAGGTAAAATGGCCTATGTGGATGTAGAGGCGGACCCTACAATTGATTTATCGATAAGGGATTTTGCATTCACTGCTGAAAATCTCAGAAATGTAAGACAAGAGGAAAAGAAATTACCATCTCCTATCAAAGGTCAAGGAGTCTCCCTCGGGAATGGGAATCTGATCATTGGCGGCAAAGTGAATTTAATTAATCAAATTCCCGATGCAGATCTAAATGTCAAACTAGAAGGAATTGCTCTGAATGCCTTCAATGATGTTTCAAATGAATATGCCAACCTGGACTTTGAATCTGGTAATGTCAATGCCTATTCGGAGTTGGCGTTGGCGGATGGATTTATAAAAGGATACTTTAAAGTACTAATGAACAACGTCAAATATCATAGTAAGGAGGATAGCTTTTCAGAAACATTATGGGAAGGCGTTGTCGCCTTTTTTCAATTTATATTAAAAAACAAAAAAACAGGGAACTTTGCTGTGAAAGCACCCATTGAAGGAGAGATAGAAAGTTTTAGCGTGAAGTCCTGGCCTGCTATCGGTAGTATATTTACAAATGCATTCATTGAGGCATTCAAGTCTGAAATAGATGACGACATTGAATTCAAAGATGCCTTGACTACAGAAGAAGAACAAATTGACAGCCTTGGCTTCTTTCAGTTCAAGAAAAAGAGACAACTAAGGAAAAAGATGAGGGAGAAAGAGAAAGCGAAAGAGAAAGAAAACGAGGATGAGGTTGAGAAGAAAAATGAAAAGAAGTAGAAGGACAAAACAAACGTTAACGAACCTAACTCCTATGTTAAGTAAATTACTAGCCTAGTGTTGGATCAATATTGAAATGAGGAATTATAAATTAAGGCGAAGCTTCTTTTTCATAGTAGCAGTCACGTGAACGGTTTATTATTAACGAAGTCATAGCGTTTTACTCCAAAATCAGCTGTTAATTTGGTAGTTTTGTGTTGTTAAAAAACCACCATCATGAGCAGTAATCAGGTATTAGACAACAGTTATCAGCCCAGCCAAAACTTTTTTGAAAGTGATTTGATTTTGAACAATTACCTACAGTCAAATCTGTCCGCCATCGGCTTCGCCTACATGAGTGATGCGCTACAAGAAACAGGAAAACAGGCCGCCACAATCATGAACACCTATTCCCTAAATGCGGATAAGCAGCCACCAGTGCTTGTAAAAAGAGATGCGCTAGGCAGAACAATCGACCACATCAAATTCCATCCGCATTACTGGGAACTCATGAACATAGCCGTGCAGTCCAAAATGTTTCATGTAAAATGGGAAATGGGAAGGCAATAACTATCAGCGATTCAAGGAAGAACGACAAGCACTTAGCTTTTCCTCTAGCTTTTTGTACGGTATGAGTGAATTAGGACAATACTGCCCATTGTGCATGACAGATGGTGTGGCAAGACTCATTCGGCTGTTTTGCACAGAGGAAGACAAGCATCGACTACTACCTAAGTTCGGAACACTAGATCCTGATGAATTCATTACCGGCGCTATGTTTTTAACGGAGAAGACAGGTGGTTCTGATGTAGGGGCCAATCTGGTGAGTGCTGCAAAGATTGATGGTGAATACTACCAACTCTCAGGAGAAAAATGGTTTTGTAGTAATGTGAATGCAGATGTCATATTTGCCTTAGCAAGAACAGACCCCAAAGTTAAAGGCACCAAGGGACTGTCCATCTTCATGATTGAAAAAACAAGACGCGACGGAACACGCAATCCGCTCCATGTGCAACGCTTAAAAGACAAGCTGGGCGTGCGCTCCATGGCAAGCGGAGAATGCATACTAGAAAACACAGAAGCCAAGCTTATCGGTGAAGAGTTCAAAGGGTTTCAGACTATGGCAGAGATGATTAACCTGTCGAGACTTTACAACTCAGTCGCTTCCGTATGCGGTATGCGACGTGCGATTATTGAAGCATATCAGTTCTTGTGTCATCGGGAAACGTTTGGGAAAAAAGCGATTGAGCACGCACTGATTCGCGAAAAAATCTATGAATTAGGGAGTATCTATGTAGCTGATTTCTACATCACTTGGCGTACTATCAAGGCACTCGACAAGGCAGACAACGGTGATCAACAAGAAAAAGAACTGGCGCGATTGCTTACGCCAATGATCAAAAAATCGACAGCAGCGGATACCGTTTATGTCGTTAGGGAATCCATGGAACTTATGGGGGGAATGGGGTACATCGAAGACACTGTAATGCCCAAAATCATGCGGGATGTGATGGTGCTCCCGATTTGGGAGGGTGCAGGTAACATCATGACACTAGACATGCTTCGTGCCGCCTTCAAAAGCAAGGGCTTGCAGTTGATGATAGCAGAAATCAAGTCAATAATAGCACAAGCAGATAAAGCATTGAAGGAAAAAATTACTCCTGATCTGGAAGAAATCAGCAAACAATTCAGTCAATTGCCGAAACTGGATCAGGAGACCATGGAATGCGCGGCGCGCTATCTAATGGATAGATTGACCTCGATCTTTAAACTGGCACTGCTGATTGAGGCTGAAAACGAGTCTACTAAAGCTTGGGTTTCGACAGCGATTCGTTACTATACCGATGTGTTATATCCTAGCCCTTTTGCACCATCAGCGCCTCCCAATCTCCAAACTATTCATGAGTTGATCGCTTGGAAATACGAGTGAAAATCTATCACAGCAGGAAAAACAATATCTTAATTCTTACTTTTTTTTAGTAAATTGTATCAATTAAACTAAACAATAAAAACTTACTACCCTTGAATATACTACATCTATCTACCTTTTTGGTGGCTTGTTTCCTGATGACAAATCTTTTTGCACAATCAGGACCAATAGGCTCACCATCAACAACACCAACACAAATCGGTCCTTGCAATCATAAGCATCAGGCAGAAAAAATCTATCAGGTGCGTCCAGATTTAAGACCAGAGAATATCACTTCTAAGCCTTCTCCGTCAAAGACTTGTGATCTGAATAGAGTCATACCTATTGTCGTTCATATTGTCCATATGTGTGGAGATGAGAATATTGCTGTTTCGCAAGTGCTGGATGGTGTTAACCGTATCAATGAGGCCTTTAATAAAATGAATAATTACGGGGCTTTTATACCAACGACGGATCCTCACTATAACAACATTGCAGACGTAGGAATTACGTTTAAACTGGCTCAAATCGATCCTGCTGGAAATGCGACTACTGGAATCACAAGGACAGAATCCTCTTTGACTTATGTAGGAGGTGTCATGGAACCGGAGTTGAAAGCACTCATCAATTGGGATCGTTCCAAGTACTTAAACATCTGGATTGTAAACAACACAGGCGGTTCTGGCTATGCACAATATCCCGCAACGGTTGATCAACCGCCTTATGTAGGCTATGATGGTATTGTCATTACACATTCTTACTTCGGAACAACTGGAACCGCTACTGGAAACTACTACCCGGATATTGGCACTCATGAAGTGGGACATTGGCTCAACCTCATTCACACTTGGGGCGATCTGTATTATCCTAATGATCCACAAGCATGCAGCGATGATGATTTTGTAGCAGATACTCCAAATTCGAATGGGAATTATAGTCTAACGTGTTCTAATACCGGCCCTGATACTTGTCCTGATCCTGGTGTAGACAACGAACACAATTTTATGGATTATAGTTGTGAAGTCATGTTTACCAATGGCCAGAAAACAAGAATGTGGGATTGTCTTTGCAGTCCCATTGCACAGCGAGATACTATAGGAACTGCTGGGAGTAATGCGTTTACATTGATTCCTAATCCTGCTACACCTCGCCTTACTACTAATGGTTACTTCTTTCAAGAATCCTCTACCAATTATGGTTCTATTCAAAATACTATAGAGATTACCCTTTCTGCAGGTAGTTTTGTGCCTACATTGATCAATGGAACACATTATTCCGTTACTCCTGCGATACCTCTAGGATTGACTATCACTTCGATTAACACGAGTAGTAATGTGGTCTCGTTTTCTTTCTCAGGAACCGCTTCGAACCATGCTAATAGTAATGACGTTACCAATTTTACGATCAATTTTAATGCAAATGCAGTCACTGGTGTCAATCATAGTAGCTTGTTTAAGCCTGCTATCAGTGGATTGACGATAGACTTTAAGGATCAAGGAGAATTGGTTCATGAATCTTATACTTATACTGGTGGTGATCCACAATGCATTGCTCAAATTAATTACCAATGGACTAGCTGGTTTTCTAAGTATCTTGGATATGTAGGAATGGTTCACAATAGTCCTGATTATCATTTGTATAATGAAGGAAGCAATCCTCTTGAATTACTTTGTATTCAAGGGACAAAAAACGTTGCTAACCTACCGTTAGGGACACCAATTGCAGCAACTGTTCCTGGTCATACCTATGAATTGGTTGGCGGAGGAGCTCCAAATGATCCTGATGCTGTAGTGCTTTGGTCTGCTTCTCATCTGGCATTCGACAATACACTTGGTTATGCTGGTTTTCGATTTAAAACAACCTGTGGATTGGCTTATAATTATGGTTGGATGTCCTTCTATGCTGATGCTGGCGCGCAGTCCATATGCATTGTAGATATGGTGTATAGTGATGATCCTGATGTTACGGCTTCGCCCCCGGTAGGCAATTGTTTTGGGAATGGTGACAGTACGTTTGACTGGGTGGATCAGTTTGATATAGAAAACATTTCAAACCCTTCCGGGAATAATGGCGGCTACGTAGATTTTTCAAATTTAACGATAACGGTTGATCCTTCTGTTGGTGCTGATTTTACACTTTACAAAGGAGGCGTTCCTAGCTATGATGCACACTGGAAAATCTGGATTGACTTCAATGCTAATGGTAGTTTCAATGATCCAGGAGAACGAGTATACTACAAACTCCAAAATGCTAGTTCACCCAATAATCCTAATGAGGTCAACTACCCTCTAGTGCCAAATACGATTCCAACAGGCAGTTATAAGTTGCGAGTGGGTATTAGTCTCTACACGGATTACAATCCCTGCGAGCAGATTCAATATGGAGAGTTTGAAGATTATACGATTCAAGTCACCGGTAATTGTGTTGCTCCGCCTGCTACAGATGTGTCAAGCACGGTCAACAATTACACCGCTAATCTGATGTCTCAGGCATATGGAAATGTGTTGCACCAATTCCAGTATAGGATTGTCGGTACTACTGCTTGGACCGTACTCCCTTCTTCTAGCCTTCCCAATGATGTCGCAACAGGTTTATTCAGTTGTGAGCAATACGAAGTTCAGTTAAGAATTGATTGCGGGGGAACCTGGTCTCCTTATTCCGCAAGTCACTTGTTTACAACTACTGGTACAGAGTCTGTTGTTAAGGTATTACTTGAAGGACCAACAGACATTCTTACAGGAATTATGAGTGCCGATCTATATGATCAAGGGTTCTTACCAGGTATGACACCAGTAACTGGAGCGCCTACACCTGCCGGACAACCCTACATTGTCGCGCCTTGGAATTATCAAGGTTCAGAAGGCGTAGGCTATACTGATGCCGATTATCAGGCTATATTCGCTGCTACGGGACAGAAACCAGTAGACTGGGTACTGTTGTCGTTTAGAGGTGGTACAGACGCCAGTACCGAATCAGACAAGACGGCTGCTTTGTTGTTACAGGATGGTTCGATTCACTTTGTTGACAGTTGTTTGGCTCTGAATACTAATCAGGGCTATTATATCGTAGTAGAACACCGAAATCACTTGGCCATCATGTCTGTCGGTTTAGTGAATTATGCGAATAACAACTTCTCTATTACCTTCTACAATCAAGATTCTTATAACGTCACACAAACGGGCTCTAAACTATTGAATAATGGTAAATGGGCGATGTTTTCAAGTGATGCTGATGCCAGTGGTACTATAAGTGCGCCCGACCGCTCTGCCATCTGGAATGCCAAGAACCTAGAAGGTTATTTGATGGAAGATGTTGATCTCAATGGTCGTTGTGATGCAGCAGATCGTAGTGATGCCTGGAATAATAAGAATAAAGTGACGCAGTTGCCCTAAGAGGATGATTGTGGTAGGCGGGTTAATCTGGGTTTTTCTTGAAGATATTATGGTAGCACCTTCAGCGCTACGGTTCTAAGGGGGCGCATAAATCCTAGGGTTTTGCTACGCGACACCCTAGGCTGACAAATTGCACACCTTCAGTGTACAATGCACGCTTTCAGCGTTCGAAACACACTTTCAGCGTTTTCCAAGCACACTTTCAATGTTAGAAGTTTGAGCGCTGAAAGTGCGGCATCAACCAGGCTAGGGTAAAAACCTAGGTCCAAGATTCCCCCAAAAACCGAGCACTGAAGGTGCGGCATCTGCTGCGCAACGGAGGGCAGGGCTCAAACTTGGGAGTGATTTCTAATCCTATGGTTTTACTCTGGGCTGACAGACGGCACACCTTCAGTTCTCCAAGCACGCTTACAATGTTTTAAAGCCCCGCGCACCGGGTAGGAGCGATATGAAGTGCTCCCAGCAGGCGTTGTGGAGCAAAGAGTAGCGAAGGCTGAGCGAAGAGCGAAGACAAGCGGCGACTATGCTACACCGACTGAAGGAGTGCTACATACAAGCGGATGACCGGAATTTGCGCCCAAATTATCAATTTTAATTTTCCTTGAATAATATTTAGGAATTTTTCTAATGTGTCACCGTCAATATTTATCTTGTGATGAATTGAAAGCACCGCATTATGACCCAAGTATTCATTAGAATAGTCTATTTTTGTTTACTACTGAATCTGATCTCTTGTGCATCAGAAACCAGCAATGTAAAAGACATCAGCCCCGATCTCTTGTTGATCAACGGGAATATCTATACGGTAGATCAGAAAAAACCGCACGTTCAGGCTATCGCAATAAAAGACAGTAGAATCACAGCAATTGGTAACTCAGATCGCCTTAAGAAAATGGCAGACACAGGGACAAAAGTCATTGACTTGAAAGGAAAAACGGCCATCCCAGGATTTATTGAGGGACACGGGCATTTTACAGGGTTGGGTTACAGTCTCATTCGACTTAATTTTCTAAACACAAAAAACTGGCAAGAGGTATTGGACATGGTAGCTGAAAAAGTTAAAACAGCAAAGCCAGGCGAGTGGATTGAAGGCCGTGGATGGCACCAGGAAAAATGGGATAAGCAACCCGATCAGGTGGCAGATGGTTACCCAACACATCAAGCATTGAGTAAGTTATCACCAAACAACCCTATTATTCTTAGACATGCGAGTGGACATTCGGCATTTGCCAATCAAAAAGCAATGGCGTTGGCAGGGATTACAAAAGAATCTGCAAGTCCGACAGGTGGGCGAATCATCAAGGACCAAAGTGGTAATCCGTCTGGTGTATTTGAGGAAAATGCTATGGATGCGCTTTACGAAGCACTAGGCGAATACCGAAAAACACTGACAGAAGAAGAAAAGGCTGCGGAATTGCTAGAGGCGATTGAAATGGCGGAGCAGGAATGCTTGGAAAACGGGATTACTTCCTTTCAGGATGCCGGTTCTTCCTTTGAAGAAATTAATGCATTTAGAAAACTAGCAGAAACAGACGAACTAGACCTGAGGCTTTGGGTGATGATCAGGAGACCATACGAAGAAACGAAGTCTGCTATTAAAGGATTTCCGTGGATCAATGTAGGGAATAATCACCTGACGGTAAGGGCCATTAAAACGCAAGTGGATGGTGCTTTGGGAGCACATGGCGCTTGGTTGTTGAAACCTTATGCGGATAAACCCGGTTTTTTTGGGCAAAATACGACAACAGTAGAAGAAGTCGCGAATATGGCTGCCTTGTGTAAGGAGCATAACCTACAATTGTGTGTGCATGCTATAGGTGATCGTGCCAACCGTGAAGTGCTTGATATCATGGAAAAAGCGCAAAAAGACAACCGAGATTTGAGATGGCGTATTGAGCATGCCCAACATGTCAATGAATCGGATATACCAAGATTCGGAGAACTTGGCGTGATTGCATCAATGCAAGGAATTCACTGTACATCTGATGCCCCATTTGTAGAAAAACGACTGGGTAAACACCGTGCTGGCAAAGAATCATACGCTTGGCGGACTTTTATTGATTCTGGTGCTAAGCTTGCTAATGGAACAGATGCCCCGGTGGAGGATGTGAGTCCCATAAAAAGTTACTATGCTTCTGTGACGAGAAAACGAGAAGATGGGATGGCTTTTTTCCCAGAGCAAAAGATGACGCGTAAGGAAGGCCTTGCTTCTTATACGATTAATAATGCATATGCTGGGTTCGAAGACACACAAAAGGGATCGATTTCTGTCGGCAAATTGGGGGATATCACCGTACTATCTCAAGATATTTTGACGGTACCTGACGAGCAATTACTGGCTACTGAGGTACTGTATACAATTGTTGGAGGGGTTGTTAAGTACGAAAAGAAATAAGGTGATACTAGAGTGGGGAAAGTTTCTCCTAGATAAAAAAATGGGTTGCCTTCTAGAGAAGACAACCCATTCCTTTATCTAAAATCTAAAAGGCTTTAAATTGTATTATTGAGCAATTTGAATTTTAAAAGTTTCTTGTGTATTGTACTGACTGACAAATTTCCCAAAATAAACACCAGAAGACAAGTCAATTAGATCTATTTTTGAAGTGCCAGCTTCAATCTCTGTCTCCAATACTAGCTTACCAAGTTGTGAGAAAATCAGAAGGGAACCTTTTTCTGTTGTATTAATATTTATGAATGATTTTGCAGGATTTGGAAATATAGAGATTTCATTGTCTGTGACACTTCTTCCTTTGAAATTTACTGCAGCAACCATATGATCTTGAAAGCTACCATCAGTATCAATGTTTCTTAGTCTGTAGTAGACCCATCCTGAGTACTTAAAAGGAACTGTTTCATCAAGGAACTGGTAAGTTTTAGTTCCTGTATATCCATCAGATCTAATACCATGAATTGGCTCAAAGTTTTCTCCATCAAATGATCTATGTATCTCATATCTTGAAACGTTTTCAGAAGATTGGATGGTCCAGTCAACAATAGTTACTAATTCTCTGTGATTATATTTTACATTGAACTCACTTAGTTGAATTGGTAGGATCTCAGAATGCGTAACTGGGGCAGCATAATCTCTAAGTGTAATTGGATAGTCACCGTCTATTGCACAGCTTACTTGCTCCGTTGTGGTGAATTTACCTCCAGTCACGGTACCGATATAGTTGGTGCCATTGATTTCTACAGATTTAAGATTTAAAGGGACTTCTAAAGGATCAATCCAAGTCAATTCCATATTACCACAGTCAGGAGATAATTTATTAGATAGTTTAGTGGTGGGGTTGTCTCTTGCAAGTAAAGTCGCATCAGCTCCTGGAATAGTGGCCATTGAGAAACTTCTAGTAGCGCCTTTCATGTTCATGACTAGTTTCTTACTTAACTGAGCAGTGAATGTCTTAGCAGTAGTAAGGAATTTTGTGCCTGTCACTGTTCCTGGATAATCAATTCCAGCAATTTTTACTTTTGCTAAGTTCTCTGGAATTTCATTTGGTTGCCATTCTAATTCTACATCACCAGCAGCCATGATTCTAGCCTTAGGTGCTGCTCTTTGCACGACTACATTGGAAGTCTGACTTTCGTAAATAAATGTTTTTCCAGCTGCTTTAACAACCATTCTTCCAGTGGCAGAAGGAACAGAACTTACCCTGTAAGCTGTAGCACTTAATTTAGTTGCAGTGTAAGCAGTTCCGTTAATGCTAATAGTAGAAAGTCCTGCTGCGGGTAATTCATTGGCGCCAAAAGTAAGCGTGTGTGCAAACAATCCTGCTTTACTAGCAGATAGTTTTACTGGATTCGTAGATACATATCCACCACCAGCTGAATATTTGAATACTTTTCCTGCTATCTCAAAACTATAAGGCGCTGTTGCAGTAACGACAGTTGTCTTGAGACAGTCAACTGACCCCTTGGTTATTATTGAAGCTCCGTTTAAATGTAGTGTCCCAGTAGGTTTTTCTCCAGGTAACCAGCATAACTCATATTGAATACCAGAAGTTTTAGTTTTATACATGGTTAGTGATGGCTCATCACTAGCAATTAAATTTAAAGCGCTAAAAGTAAAGGTGAGGATTAAAATTACTATTTGAATGTTGATATTTTTCATATTATATGTGTTATTATTATTATTATAAACGTTGATATTAAGGTTGTTAGGGTAAAGCTAGAATAGTTGGAGGTGTTGTAAGCACAATCTAAATGTTGTCGACACTTCAAAAGTGAAAATTTTACGTGGAGTAAATACTAAGAATAATTTGATCTTGTGACAAGGATATATGGTGAATATAGACTATGTTAAACTGTTTGAAAAACTACCAATTACTAATATCTAATTGATTAAATGTGTTTTGCGAATTGTTTAGTTTCAAGTGCCAATAAAGTTTATTTTTTAACAAATAGCTAAAATCTAATAAGTGTATACCGTAAATTGTTTGGTCCAAATGGTGTAAATTTTGTAACTGTTTTTAGATAAAATCATTTAGCATCGATGAAATCAATTCTTTATTAGTACAAATACTTCTAAAAGTCGGTTAACTGATACATGCACAAGGACTTAGTTCATTTTTTTACGTGCAAAAAATGTTTTATTGATTGTTTTTATTGATAAAAGTAGTTACAGCAACTTATTATGAAGACGATAATCTTTGCTTATAAAAAGGTGTAAAACTGTGTTTGAAATTGAATTTTGTTTGATTTTAGCGCCTTTTATTGGGCTATACTGGTATTTACAGATTAATTTCCATTAGATTATTCTATAAATGGCATGAATTTTATTACTATTTTAGCGAAAATTTGACAAATCATAAAAACTACTTTAGAATGAATTATAAAATTGTATTTTTGGCCATAATTTTAATAATAGGCACTTTTCAAACAGGATTCTCGCAAAAGAAAAACAAGAAGAAAGATAAAATTGTATCCAATGCGACATCCCAAAACACCACAAACACTATGGATTCTATCAGTTACGCTTTTGGAATTGTTTTAGGTAACAATCTTAAGCAACAAAAAATAGATGATCTTAACTTAGATGATCTTAGTAAAGGTATTGAAGCAGTAATAAATGGAACTGCGACAATGGACAATCGTACTGCAACTCAATTGGTTAATGACCATATGACTAAGGCTCAAATGTCTAAGGGATTGGCATACCTTGCAGAAAACAAAAAACGCCCTGAAGTGAAGACACTTCCAAGCGGTCTTCAATATGAAGTGCTTAAAGAAGGCACTGGAGCAAAGCCAGTAAGTACGGATAAAGTTACCACTCATTATCACGGTACACTCTTGGATGGTACTGTGTTTGACAGTTCCGTCAACCGTGGTGAGCCAGCTAGTTTTCCAGTAAATGGAGTCATCCAAGGCTGGCAGGAAGCACTTGTACTGATGCCTGTAGGCTCAAAATGGAGACTATATGTGCCTTCAGATCTTGCCTATGGCGCTCGTGGTGCTGGTGGTTCAATCGGACCTCATGAAACTTTGATCTTCGACGTCGAGTTACTCAAAATAGGAGAATAACGTATTAACATACAAGTTTACACAACCGGGAACTCACTTCCCGGTTTTTTTATGCCTTATAAAAAGTGATTTTGATTGCTAGTAGACGGCTCGATCCATACCGAGTCGTTTGGACTATAATCGTTTAGTGCTATAAGCATGTTTTTACTAGGTCGACTTCCAGATGTGTCAGGTTGTTAAATACCACCATAAGACTTGTGACTATCTCAAAGGTAAACCTTTAACAGCAACAACAATACAAGAGGCCAATGAAGTGATTCAAGGAGAAATATCGCCCATTTCAGATGCCCAGAGTACTTAGGAATATAGGCGGATATTATTACGACAGTTATTTTATGCACATTTCCTGACGTTTTTTTATTCGTTGTAACATTTGTCCTGTCTGCGTAACGGAAGGAGCCATTGCCGTGAACTATTACCTCTTTCCTTCTTGAGACTTCAGCAACCACTACTTTAAAGGATAAATACACAAATACAGCAGGACAGCTAAATTTTTATTGCTATTTTCGCAGTCGGTAGTAAAAACAGATAAATGAAGACAGATTACAGTAATAAGATTGCAGGAACGCTCAACCTTTCTAAGCGGAATGTGGAAAATGTGCTTAAGCTCCTGGAAGAAGGCGCCACTGTACCCTTTATTGCTCGATACCGGAAAGAGATGACAGGAAGCATGGATGAAGTCAGTATCATCGATGTGAGGGACTTAGTCAATAAGTTAGAGGAATTAGACAAGCGGAGAGAGACCATCCTAAAAGCCATAGAGGACCAAGGAAAACTGACACCTGAGCTCAGAGCAAAGTTAGAACGCGCGGCAACCATTACAGCACTAGAAGATTTGTATCTGCCCTACAAGCAAAAACGCAAGACCCGCGCCTCAATTGCAATTAGCAAAGGATTGGAACCACTAGCAAAACAGCTGATCGTCCAAAATACAAACGATGTAACGCATTTAGCTCAGCGATTTGTGCGCGGAGAAGTCAATACAGTAGATGATGCGTTGAAAGGAGCTAGAGATATTATTGCAGAATGGGTGAATGAGAACGCAGCAGCCAGAAATAAGGTCAGACGAGTATTTGGTAGAAAGGCCACTGTCAGAGCTAAAATGGTGAAAGGGAAAGAGGAAGCAGGCGCCAAGTTTCGCGATTACTTTGATTTTGAGGAACCACTTCAAAAATGCCCGTCTCATCGTTTCTTAGCCATTCAACGTGGAGAAGAGGAAGGAATATTGCGGGTAAGCATTGAGCCACCAGAAGAAGACGCTCTTGAACTATTAGACCGGTTTTTTGTCAAAGGAAATAATGAATCTGGGGACCAAGTCTTCCAAGCAGTAAAAGATGGTTACAAACGGCTGATGCGACCTTCTATAGAAACAGAATTCAGGAATTCTTCCAAGGAGAAGGCAGATCTCGAAGCCATTCGGGTGTTTGCTGAGAATCTAAGGCAGTTGCTCCTAGCCGCTCCACTAGGACAAAAGCGAGTATTGGCCATTGATCCTGGATACCGTTCCGGCTGCAAAATTGTTTGTTTGAATGAGCATGGTGATTTGCTTGACAACACTACGATTTACCCGCATTCACCACAAAATCAGTATGAGCAAGCACAAAAACAACTGCGTCATATGATAGACCGTCATCAAATTGATGCGATTGCTGTTGGCAATGGCACTGCTAGCAGAGAATCTGAACAATTAGCAGCAAGTGTGAAAGGAAATCATGTAGAAGTGTTTATGGTGAGTGAAAATGGAGCATCGGTCTATTCCGCTTCTGCTGTAGCACGAGAAGAATTTCCAGATAAAGACATTACAGTTCGTGGTGCAGTATCGATTGGCAGACGACTGATGGATCCTTTGGCAGAGTTGGTGAAGGTTGATGCCAAATCAATTGGCGTTGGACAATACCAGCACGACGTGGACCAAAAACTATTGAAGGGAAGTCTGGATAACGTAGTAATGAGTTGTGTGAATAGGGTAGGCGTGAACCTTAACACTGCTAGCAAGCACTTATTGACTTATGTCTCAGGTCTTGGCCCTAAGCTGGCGCAATCCATTGTAGATTATCGATCTGAAAATGGTTCTTTTACCAACCGAAATCAATTGAAGAAGGTACCTCGATTAGGCGCTAAAGCCTTTGAGCAGAGTGCTGGATTTTTAAAGGTACTAGATGGCAACCAACCATTGGATCAGTCAAGCGTACATCCTGAATCTTATGGGATCGTAAAGCAAATGGCAAAGGACGTAGGCTGCCGTATCAATGATCTGTTGACTTCAGCGGAGTACCGTAAGCTAATTAATCTCAATAACTATGTAAGTGGCACTGTTGGACTTCCCACGTTGAAGGATATCCTGAAGGAATTGGAGAAGCCAGGGCTTGATCCTCGTGGCGCAGCAGCCTCGTTCTCATTTTCCGATTTAATAAAAAAGATAGAAGACGTGTCCACTGGAATGGTGGTGCCCGGGATTGTTACTAATATTACTCAATTTGGTTGTTTTGTAGACATTGGCGTCAAGCAAGATGGACTTGTTCACATCAGCCAATTAGCCAATAAGTTTGTTCGTGATCCGAACGAGGTCGTCAAGTTACATCAGCAAGTAGAAGTAAAGGTGATGGAAGTCGACGTAGCCCGCAACCGGATCAATTTAAGTATGAAAGAAGTATGAGTGTAAAATACAGAAGACTTTCAACGCCTGAGTTGGAAGAATTGAAAGACGAGTTTATCAAATTCCTTGCAGCCAATACGGTTACAGGTCCTGATTGGGTAAAGATGAAGAAAGAGGAGGCACCAAAGGCGGAAGCCATGATTGATACTTTCAGTGATCTGGTCATGCAGAAGGTACTGGAAAAGATTGAATACATCGAACATCGCGAGTCTAAGACCTGGTGGATGTTTCACTGCAAAATGGAATCTATAATCATGCTACACATTACAAGTAAGGAAGGTGTTGATATTGACTTTCTGGATGCGGAGAGTATGAAAAAGATCGAGGATGTCCCCGTTTCCTTGCATCGGGCAGAAAAGGCGTACAACACTACTAGGGAGCAGGAAGTATTCGATATGCTTCAAAAAGGGTGTGTGATTACAGATGATCAAATTTTTAAGATACTCGACGATGCTAATGATTAAAAATAGAATATAATTTAATACTTTTGTGAATGCCTACTTTTCTTCCATTGTTTCCGCTCAAACTTGTCGTTTTTCCCGGTGAAAAACTGAATCTGCATATTTTTGAACCAAGATATCGACAGCTCATCAATGAATGTGAACAGGAAGGGATTCCCTTTGGTATTGTCCCGTTGCTTGATGGAAAAATTGCGGACTTTGGCACTGAAGTAGCGTTGTCTGAGGTCGCAAAACGGTATGATGACGGGGAATTAGACATAAAAACTATTGGTAAACGAATTTTTAAAATTGATCAGTTCCAAAAGGAAGTGAAGGGGAAGCTTTATTCTGGTGCAGACGTTCACTTCATTTCGTTTTCAAAGGATGCTGATTTGTTTTTAAATGAAGAAATCCTGAATAATGTAAGAATCCTGCACCAAATACTAGATATTAATGTCGAGATCCCGCAATCCGCTGCTGATTTTATCACCTATGATCTTGCCCATCAGGTTGGGTTTAACATTCTCCAGGAGCTTGAGTTTTTAGCTATTCTTGAAGAACAAGACCGTCAGAAAATTATGTTAGCCCACTTGCTAATGTTGATTCCAATGGCAGAAGAAATGAGGGAGTTACAAAGGAGAGCTAAGCTAAACGGACACTTCAAAAACGAAATACCACCCTTAGATTTTTAGGATATTGGACCTTACGGAGGTTGGGTATTTCGGCTACCAAGATGCCGCTCCTATGGACCTATGGTTCAAATCATTGTGATTATTCTACAAAGATATCGTACCTAAAGGCGCTATACACAGCTTCATAGCATCACATTGAACATTGAAAATCAGTCCCGTAGGGACGACATCTTAGTAGCGCAGGGTGTAAACCGGTGTAAACCCTGGGTAATAGAAAGGCCAAAAAAGCAAAGCGCTGTAGGTGCGACACCTTTAGCTAACCTAATTAATATTTGTTTAGGGATTAGTGAACAGTCTAACTACGGAGTCTACTTGCTGCACAACGGAAGGCAGGCTTTTGAGCCACTTATATTCAGTGAGTTATTTTTCGAACTCAGGTTCCTAGTAATTAACGAGCGATTGAAGTTTTGATGTAATTGGATTACTCGGAATAAAATCGAGTGTTCAGTTTGACGAAATAGGCTCGCCCACTTCCTACTGTAGTACTAATTTCGTTGCCAGCGTGGATGGCTTGAGCTCCTAGGGAACCCACTTCTGTAACATTGAGAATATTGGTGATGCCGACTGTGATGCTAACATGGTCTTTCCACAGAGTTTTATTAATTGAAAAGTCCATGAGTCCAAAACCGTCTTTATAACCTTCTTTTACGGTGCCATTCTCCTTGAAGTACCAAGTACGTTTGGCAAAATCTTTCCTAGTAATATTAAACTTGACTTTTTGCTTTTTCCAGTGGTAAGTAATCGCCTGAGTCGTATTCAGTGCATAGGAAAATTCTGGGAACGCTTCAATGTTGTCAACCAACAAGTCATTCTCTATGGCATTGACGCTGACCCCTGTGCTAACGGTAATCGCATTAACATCAAACCGTAATTGGCTATTGCCACCAAAAGTAACAGTGTCTCCAAAATTTTTATACTGATACCAGAGCTCTGAGATCCCACCAAAGTTTTCCTGAAGATCAATCCGGTTATAGAACTGGTTGTAATAACCACCTGCTGTGAGGGTCATTTTACTATGCTCATCAAGTGTTTTCTTGAATTTTAAGTTTAGCTGATAGTTGTTGGAGTGTTCTGCCTTAAGTTCTGCATTGCCGTATATGGTATGGTTGATGTCATCAAAACGATGGTACAATTCCTTTAAAGATGGTGCTCTGAACCCCCTAGCATACCCAGCGCGGATACTAAACTCATCAGTAACATCGTACTTTATATTTAGAGAAGGCGTTATTGGCGCTTTGTAATTCGTGTGATAGGTTGCTCTGACAGCTGGAACGATGGTGACTCGCTTCACTGGAGAATACCGCAGGCTGGCAAAAACACTGTAGTCACCTAACTCTGCATAAGAGGCTCTGGTAGAAGTGGTATCGTTGATCCGTTCTCCTGTAATGGATTCATAATTTAAATCAACTCCTGTTTGAAAGTTGATTTTACCATTATATTGGCTGGAGAATGTGGCTCTTCCAAATAAGGAGGAATTCTCAGTAGTGTCTTGAGCCAAAGCAAGGGTATCCTTTTCCATTGTTTCAAAGAAGTATTGGTAGGCTTCGTTTTTTCTTTCATAGTAGTTGTATCCAGATGAAAAGTCTACAAAGTAGTTTTTCAATACTGTACTACTGTAGTGAATTCCTGCACCTAATCGTTCTGTAAAGTAGTAATCATCAAATGCATAAGGCTTAAACTGAGGTCTTCTTATATTGCCAAGATCGGATAGCTTTTCGCGCGAGTAGTAAAAGTCTGCCTTTAAAGATTGTTCATTTTTGCCGATGTATCGATACAATGCTCCTACTTCATGATTGGATTTAGGATTAAAGAAGACAGAACGAAGAGTATCGGCAGAATATCCGTTAAAATCAAACAAACCTCCAGTCAATTGTACATAGGATTTTCCTAATCGGACGCCAACTCTAGTATCATAACCTAGTTTACCAATTGATTCAGCAAAATGATTGATATCCATCTCAAAAGGGTGTAACTGAGATGCTTTTGTAATGATGTTAATCACACCACCTAACGCATTATTGCCATAAATTGCTGAAACGGGGCCTTCTATGATCTCAATTCGTTCTACATTACTCAAACTAATCTGAGAGAGGTCAATATTACCTCCCTGTCGGCCAATCATTGGCACACCATCGCGAAGGATTTTGATATTCTCTTCACTCGTTCCTTGCATACTTACGCTACCACCCAAGAACTGATCTAACTGAAACTCTGTGTTTAATTGAGTAGATAGTACTTGTTGCAGATTTGTGTTTCCGCTTAACTCAATGGTTTTTCTATCAATGACTTTCACATCATAGATAGAACTCCGATTGTCGGTAGGCCCGTACTGACCCGTTACGACATACTGACTGAGGTCAATAGTAGTGAAAATACTATCTGTCTCGGGTAGTGTATCTAAAGTTTGGCCTAGCAGAACCGAAAATAGCAGTACATTAAAAGTTGTTAATAAAATTTTTACTCTCATTTAATCATTTAGCCATTTGACACAAAGAAACGTAAATTATGATTTTGTTTTATCATGGAAACGTCATAAAATTGTCATAATGGTTTATACTCAAAATCTGTAGAATAAAATATTTGTCTAAGTATTGATTTTAAAGCGTTTGTGTAGGATTTGTTCTTGGGTTGGACAGGGTAGCGTTTAGTGGTGATTCTAATCTTTATTTCTAAATTGGAACAATAACACATTGTATTTTACTTGAGGATTTATTTTTCTAATAGCAAGCATTATTATATTAATTAATATGTTGGTTTACCAAGTATTTAATACAACTATAGGTGTGTTGAATGCATTAATTGGTAAAGATCGAAACTATACCTTCATTAACTAGTACTTTTGTTTAGATTAACAGCACTATATTGCTTTTTATCATTGTAAATAATTGTTAGGATTGAAATCCATGATAAATCGAACACGTTTACTTGAAAAGCGGAATATTGTTGAATACATTAATAAATTATACCTCCGTAAATAGCTTAAATTTTCCTTTTAACTTGAGATAATCTTCCATTATTTTTAGCACAGTAAATACTTTTTTTCCTTTAAATATGGGCCTCGATTAACTTTTTGAAGTTTTTTTGGTGTCACAGATTGATCAATCAAAAAAAAACGAGAGTGGGTGTTTTCTGCATCTTACCATTGTAACCAACAACAACTAAACGAAACCGATCACTTGTACCACTGATGTTTGTAATTTTTTGTTCTAACTGCTTAAATTAAAGAAAATGAAGTTTCTATCTAATATTTTAACGATCGCTCTAATTGCTTTATTCACACTTTCTGCAAGTGCTACATCTTATTCATTCTCTAATGTAGACTCGAATAAAGATAAAAAAGAGACCATAGATCGAAATGTAAAAGATACTGATGATAATAAAGATAATAAAGATGATAAAGATAAAGAGTTGTCAGTTAATAATTTGGAACTGACTTCTGAAATAGTAAGTAAAGCTAAACCAACACAATTAGAATTACCTAACACATCAATCTTACTTGATTTAAACATTGAAGATGATAAGATTGAACTTTCCCCTAAACTGAACTAAATAAGACAGGGATTTGATAGAAAATTTGTCGGTTCATTCACATGGGCCGACTTTTCTGTTTTTAGAAAAATAAGAAATATCTTTGTTTTTGAAGCAAAGGTGTTTTTGTGTTAGCACACTCCTGAAAATTTAAATTAAAATTTAATTCAATTAGTTAATTACAAAAACTATCTTGTGCAAACATATTTAAAAATATAGATATGTTAAGTAATTTTGATTACTAGTGGTTTACCTGAATTTAAACGGGGTAGGTAATAAATTATGCTAGAGAAATATAAAGAAAGTGAAGATAGGATATAGGTTGTCGGATGCTGTTTATGGTGGATTGATTTACGGCATTGGAGACTCAATTGCGACCTTGATTTTGGGAGATTTTGGATGGATTCGTCTATTGGGAATGGTGACACTCGGAGCAACACTTTATGCTATAGAAATTCCTAATTATTTCAAATGGATAGATAAAAAGATGCCCGCCCAAATAGGCTTTTATCCTAAATTGAAAAGAACCATGTTGGCGATTCTTTACTTTAATCCACTTTGGATTGCAAGGCATTTATTATTCATCAAGTTGTTTTCCCTTCAATTTGATGAAATTAATCTGGGTTTGATCTCTATCGCATTTTTCTCTTTTCTAGGAACAATTCCTATCGGGATTCTGGGTAATTATATTATTCAAAATCGAATTAAAATTGATAAAAGATACATTGCTAGTTCCATCTATTCCGCACTGATGGCTATCTATTATGCAATGAGTACTGCATGGTTTGCTTGAGAGTAGCCAAGATCACTGATTTTTCCTAGAAGTAAAGTATTTGTAATGAGGTATTATTTTGACCAAAAAGAATTTTGTTCTTCTTTGACACATATTTACAATTGTGTGCGTTTACTTAATATTAAGTACACTGGAATTAAGTAATCTGATAAAAATTTTACAAATCAGTTAACAATAAGACAGGATCTTGCGTTATCTTTAGGGAGTTTTATAAAACAATAACCACTACCAAAATGAATAACAAGATATTATTTTTCATTTTACTATTCAGTCTAATCAACGATATAGTGAATGCACAAGCCTTGACTCAGCAACAAATTACTGTTGAAGAAGGAGCTGGTCTTTTGAATCCACTTTGTGGAGGATTGAATAATCCACAGTATTCTGCTGGAGACCTCAATAATGATGGGATTGAAGATCTGATTATATTCGATAAAGACGGCGATGTATTGCTAACATTTGAAAATGGAGGTACTCCAAATCAAATTGATTATACCCTCAACCCTTTATTAGAAGCGAACTTCCCCGATAGTATTAAAAATTGGGCAATGTTAAGAGATTTTAATCTAGATGGTATTACAGACTTGTTTTGTTATTCCGTAAAACCAGGAGTAGGTGGTGTCGCAGCATACAGAGGATCATTCAATTCTAATAATATCATAGAGTTTACCCTTGTAGAAGATTACCTTGAATTTCCTTCATTCAATGGTTTTATGATTAATCTGTATGTAAGTTCTGAGGATTATCCTGCAATCGATGACATTGACAATGATGGAGACATGGATATACTGACCTTCGGCAGTCTTGGTGGCTATATAGAGTACTACGAGAATCAGTCAGTCCAGTTGGGGTATGGTAGTGATAGTTTAATCTTTGAGTTAGTAGATGAGTGCTGGGGAAGGGCGTATGAAAGCGGTATTATCAATGCTATTGAGATTACACCTAAAATCGATTCTTGTCCCTATAGAACTAGTTTTCTCGGGCAGAAAAATCCAGCACATGTGGGATCAAACCTCCTGACATGGGATATGGATAATGATCTAGACAAAGAACTATTTCTTGGAGATATTTCCTTCCCAGATATTTTGTACGCTAAAAATAATTCTGGCAATCCAGATACTGCTTGGTTTACGGACCAAGAAAGTGGCTTCCCTTCTTATGATGTTCCTGCTGATATTCACTTGTTTCCAGCCATGTTTTCATTGGACGCGAACAATGATGGCTTACTGGATTTTATTACAAGTCCAGGGGCGTCAAATATATCAGAGGATATTGAAGTGGCTTGGTATTATAAGAATGTAACCAATAACCAGTTTCCGATGTTTAACTTTGTTAAAAAGGACTTGGTTGCAGGTGGTATGATAGATATTGGCGATGAAACAATTCCTGAATTCTTCGATCATAATGGTGACGGACTGCTGGATTTGATAGTCAGTGGATATGGAAGTTACAATGGGAATACAGGAATCCATGACGCTTCAATATATCTTTATGAAAATATAGGGATCAGTACCAATCCCGCATATCGGTTGGTCAACAGTGATTATGCTGGATTTTCAGCCTTAAACGAAAACGCCTTCCATCCAACTTTTGGTGACTTTGATGGTGATGGAGATAAGGATATGGTAGTTGGTGACGACCTTGGCCAACTCAAATACATTGAGAATATGGATACAGGCAATGGCGTTGCAAGTTTTCCCACTATAACACCTAATTGGCAGTCCATTGATGTTGGTCAGCGAAGTTCACCGTTTGCTATTGACCTAAATCAGGATGGATTACTAGATCTTGTGATCGGTGAACGGAATGGCTTTATCAATTACTATGAAAACCAAGGGTCAGTTAGTGCTCCTAACCTAGTAGAAGTCAACGATTCTCTAGGTTTGATGGATTCACGATCAAGTGGTTACCCTACTGGATATGGTGCAGTTTATTTTGATACGGAAGGCGGTGTTCTATATTGTTATTTAGGGACTGCTGAAGGAAGGGTCAGGAAATATCTAGTTGACGCAAACAATCTTTACTCAGGCACGTTTCAGTTGATTGATGGTGATTTCGGTAGCATCAGAGAAGGTGTAAGAACCAGAGTTGCTATAGCTGATATTAACGATGATGGTGCAAAAGATTTTATGGTGGGAAATAAACGTGGCGGATTATCGTTGTATTCCACTCAAGATATCATTAGTTTAATGACCAATAATGAGGAAATAGTTTCACCAACTATCGAATTTTCGATTTGGCCTAATCCTACTAATGATATTCTGAATATCGGTATTGAAGAAAGTAATAACAAGGATTTTAATCTGAGTATTGTAAACGCCTTAGGCCAACAAATTATGACAGGCACAATCAAAGGCAACAGACAAATTAATGTCTCTCGATTGGCTGCAGGTATGTATTTTGTTCAATTAACTTCGGATGATACAATCATTGGAATTCAGAAATTTATTAAGGATCACTAGGAAGAAATTGTATAGCGTGTGTTGAATAATTCTTGCTTAAAACAGGAGACTGCCTATTCGTACCATAGTACTTCCTTGCGCTACAGCGAGTTGGTAGTCTCCAGACATTCCCATTGAAATTTCTTTGAAGGCGGTTTCCTTTTCGAAAAAGTCTGATCGCAGTTGTTCGAATATCGACTTGAGGTGTAAAAACTCTTGTTTGACGATTGCTTTGTTTTCCGTGAACGTTGCCATTCCCATAACTCCCACGACCCGGATATTCTCAAGATCAGAGAACGAAGGACTGTTTAGCATTTCAATACAGGACGGAAGACTAAATCCGTATTTAGTATCTTCTGCTGCTATTTTAAACTGAAGTAGGCATTCGATGATCCGGTTATTGTTTTGAGCTTGTTTATTGATTTCCTTCAACAATTTAAAGCTATCCACACTATGAATCAAAGAAATAAAGGCAGCAATCTGCTTTACCTTGTTTGTTTGAAGGTGCCCGATCATATGCCATTGTACGTCCTCTGGAAGGTGGTTTACTTTTTGAAGTAGTTCTTGTACTCTGTTTTCACCAAAGGTTCGCTGACCATACTCGTAGAGACTCATGAGTTGTTCAACAGTTCTGGTTTTGGAAACTGCTACTAGATGAGCATTATTTTGATATAAATAATCAAGTAAATTCTTATATTCATCTTGATTCATAATTTCGTTAACTTTGTGTTCTAAAATTATACAAATGTCAGTTAATTTACTGAAAAAGTATTCATTCGTCGTTGGTTTTTGTTTTTTAATTGTTGGTTGTAAGCCAGAAGTGTCTGAGGTTAAGCCTACAGCAGACTTTAATCCTGAGATTTCTGAACCTACAATGATCAAGATATTGACAGATGTTCATATTGCGGAAGGTTTGATTCAGATGACAAAAGGCAGTAAAAAGGATAGTATCTCAAATATTAGTTATCAAAGAATTTATGAGCATTATAATATTGATGAAGAAAAATTTGATAATAATTTGAAACAGTATTTAAATCAACCATTTATTGCAGATAGGATATACAAGGAAGTACTCGAAAATCTTACTAAACTTGAAACTAAGCCTAGTTCTAATAATAAGAACATGAAAAAAGCCATAGAAAGTATTGATTCTAACAAATAAATAGTAACGATGAGCGAAGAACTTACAAAGATTTTAATTGTTGATGATGAAGATGATATTCTTGAGTTCATTAAATACAACTTAGAAAAAGAAGGTTACACAGTATTCACTGCAAAAAATGGAGTAGAAGGCATTCAGGTGGCAGAAAAGGAAGTGCCAAGCTTGATTATACTAGATGTCATGATGCCCGAGATGGATGGGATTCAAGTTTGTAGAACCTTACGTTCCAAAGCACAATTTGATCAAACACTTATTGCTTTTCTGTCTGCTAGAAATGAAGACTATTCGCAAATTTCAGGATTGGATGTTGGGGGAGATGATTATATCACAAAACCTATTCATCCCCGACTATTGATAAGCAGAATCAAAGCCTTGCTTAGAAGGAAAGGGAAATCAGATGAAGTAATAATGGAGGTGTTGGAATTTGGTGACTTGAAAATTAACAAGGAACAAGTAGCTGTTTCCGTCAAGGGCCAAGAGATCCCATTTGCAAAGAAAGAGTTTGCCTTGTTATATTTACTTGCTTCAAAACCAAGGAAAGTGTTTACTAGACAAGAGATTTACCTCAAGGTATGGGGAAATGAAGTGATTGTTGGTGATCGGACTATAGATGTTCATATTCGAAAACTACGGGAGAAAATTGGTTCAAAGTATATAAAAACGATCAAAGGAATTGGTTATAAATTTGAATTTTAATGCCATTAATCAACCTGAAGAATAAAACACCATTACAGCTAGCAAGATATTCTGCCTTGGTCATTGCAGTCTCTAACTTTACAGGACTAGTGATTCTTAAGTTCTGGCAAATACCTACCTTTTCTATTTGGTTGATTTTGGGAGTTTCTCTAATTGTGTTTACTATTGCTTTTTTTTTGATTTCAGGTATTCTGGAACGCTATATTTTTCAAAGAGTAAAACTCATCCACAAAACGATTCATCAGTTTAAGGCAAAAAAAGAACCAATATCTGATAAGCTCGATCTCCGACATCGGGTTTTAGATCAAGTGGAACAGGAAGTATTAGAATGGGCCAGTGATCAGGAGAAGGAAATGAATGATCTTCGACAACTTGAAGTATATCGACGAGACTTTATTGGTAATATCTCTCATGAGTTGAAAACCCCGATTTTTAATATGCAGGGATATCTGTACACCCTAATAGAAGGCGGGCTTTACGATGAAAATATCAATATGAGCTACTTGAAACGAACCGCAAAAAACCTAGAGCGACTTCAGTTGATAGTAGAAGAGTTGGATATGATTTCTCGTTTTGAGTCCAACCAAATAAAAATAGATCCCAAGAGTTTCGACCTCATTGAACTGATTCACGAAGTATTTTTGGAGACGGAGTTGACGGCAAAGGATAAAGGAATTTCACTGTATATAAGAAGTGATATGCCTAGACCATATTTCGTTAATGCTGATCGCTCTAAAATCAAGCAAGTTTTCATCAATCTGCTGATCAATTCCGTCAAGTACGGTAATAAAAACGGAAATACTGTTGTTAGTTTTTACAATGTAGATGATAAGACCACGCTTATTGAAGTTGCGGATAATGGAATGGGCATTGCGGAGCACCATTTGCCTCGACTGTTTGAACGATTTTACCGAGTAGACACAAGCCGATCAAGAGATGAAGGGGGCACGGGATTAGGACTAGCCATCGTAAAACACATCATGGAAGCACACAATCAAACAATCAATGTGCGCAGTACGTTAAACGTTGGATCTACCTTTGCTTTTACACTGGCGCGTGCTTAGGTAAGATAGACTTAAAAACTAGGATCAATTATTTTAGTAATACGGCATAATCATCAAAGCGGGCATTCTCATTTTTCATTTCAAGAAAGTCAACCATATCACCTGCGGGAAGCCCTATCTCTTCTAGTATTTCAGCAGTTTCTGTGGTCCTAATTTCGATTTTTCCCTCTTTGATTTGTTCCATCCGCCATTGGTAGGTGTTTTCCATTCTTTTCCATATTTCTTGATTGACTATTGCATGATCATCATTGGGATTCATTTGATGCGCATCTTGAAATGCTTTATTGTTTCTTGCGTATAACTGCCCTGTTTCCATGATATAGTAAGCCGTATGTGCCCACTGTTCATTCTGGTCCAACATTTTGGAATACAATACAAGTTGTAAGTCTTCTCTGTTTTTAATTTTTTCGCTTAGGTACTTACGATTAGGCCATTTCAAATCAATTATTGCTCGCTCTTTTCCTCTTTCCAAGACAATATCGGCCATTCCTCGAATTGGAACATTCATAAATTCCCCCTCAAGATCCATTTCGGAGCCTCGGATCGTCCAATTATTCTCCTTGATGTGCTTGAGTAAGGCATGAACGGCATAATTGAGTTTGTTTAGAAAACCAACCCGCTCTGGTTCTCGCCCGTAAAGGAGAAGCGTAGCGCCTTCTGTTTCAAGGATTTTAGCCATTGCCTCAACAATAAACTGATCAATTTCTTCGCTTGTAAGTGCCAACACGTTCTCTTGTGACAATAATTGTTCGAAAAGTCGGTGTGCAAGATTTCCAAACAACGTTTTATCTGCTACTACGCTAAGAATTGTGGACTTCTTGAGTCTTAATTTATGTTGAAATGCCCATTTGTAAGGGAAATAGAATAGGTTTTCCAAACTACTGAATGATTCTCTTTCTCGCTCGTCCAGTTGTTTGTTAGTAATATTTAAATATGGTTTTGGTTGCTTGGGTTGCCGTTTTTCCAAAGTGATTTGCTGTGGTAGTATAAAAGTGCTAAGTAGTGCTGTGTTAGAATGAGTTGCTATGTCGTATGTGATTAAGGACAAGTCAGTAAACATAGCATGTAGATCACCGTAAAGTGGATGTGGTTGTGCCTCGATACCATTGATTCGTTCTTGAACCATTAATACCATTCTTGCTGTTGTTTGAAAGAAGGGGCGCAATCGTTGCCACAACAGTCTTTTACCCTCTAATTCAGGGGATTCTGTTTTGAGATGTCTCGCTTCTAGGTAATCTATTTCAGGTTGATACCATTTGGGAAACCGGTGTTCTTCTTCATGATCATTGAAGTTCCACCAAATCATCTCTTTGACTGGTTGAACAATTGCTGAGTGATGGTGGATAAATGAAAGGCTACCTACTTCAGTATCTGATAACTGGACATTGGATGGCTCGTCGATAGTTCTTACAATCCTTTCAACCTGTAGTGCTGTCAGGTTTGTTTCTGAAGCGGGTAGTAGGTTTAGTAAATCTGTTATTTTTTTTGCTTGACCACTCAATGTTAGCAGGGATTGCTCACTCTTGTTGTATTCATCATACTGCTTCTTAGCCCATTGGGAGAGGTAATTGAAGACAATGATGACATCTGCTTTTGGCACCTTTCCGTGGATGTCGTATCTTTTACGACTGAACCAAAAGTCATACTGAAACCTGATTTCTTTGATTTTGATAGACTTATCTGTTTCTGCGCGTTCTTCTAGTTGTTTGAAGTAGCTAAACACATTCCTCCTCCACACTTCACTATTGATTCCTGGGCTCCTAGCGATGGCATTGGCTAGGATATATCCCAGTTCGTAGTGCAAAGGTTTTACAGTAAGGGACACAAATTGCAATATTTTATACGGATCTACTGGTTTCCAAAGAAATGCAGAGACTAGTTTTAATATTTGTAGGGTGGGGCGGGATAGTGAAGATGAAAGTATTCCCATTGCTGGCAATCCTTCCTGGATCATAGCGGTTTCGAGTGTTCTGTTTTGTTCTGGAATCAAGCAAACTGGTTTATAAGTAGTGTTTAGCTTTAATAGCTTTGCTAAGAATCCTGAGGCATCTGTTTCCCTTTTCGCATTTATAATGATCAGTGAACCATCTCCTTTTGGGGTTATTTTTTCTTTTTTTCCTGACCGATCTAGTAATGTATTTTGAAAGATTCCTAGGTCATTGTCTTTGCCGCATTCAAGAATGTCTGATTGTTGGAGTTCCACGCCTATCTCAGTCAACATCTGAAACAATGCTTGTAAATGTGGTGGCAACAATTTTAAGGGTTCATTGAGTATGATTTTATCTATGCATGTGGGTAGTTCTGATATCAGATTCAGGACTTCCACAAATCGGTCTGAAAATCCGAATACTGTTTGACCGGTGCCTTCGTAGATTTGTTGTATGTGACTTAGAACTTTAATTCTTTCTGGTGTTTGCTCTTCTGCTTGAAAATCCCAACCTGCGAGTAACAACTCATCTCTTCTCGCTAGTAGGTATTCGGCTGTGGCAAAACCGTCTGCGGTAAGCGATTTGGCGTAGTACGCATTCGGGTGTTTTTCAGCATACCGAAAAAGGGCTTGTCTGAATTGCTCTATTCTAATGTATTCGAGGTCGCCTTGCTGTGGCGGAATTCCTAATTGTTCTTCTAGGTAATTGATAAGTCCTATTGGTCCGCAGTATTTTATGCCTTCTGGATATTCGGAATAAATTTGATGATGTGGTGGATATACTAAGTTGTCCAGTTTTAAGCCGAAGTGGATTGTCATTTTTTGGTGTTTAAGATGGGAAGATACTAAAATCGATTGAATAATGACCAGAATTTAGGGTTTAGGAGACCCTTTCAATCTTAGGTATATTCTTTACAACTATTTGGGCGTTGTTTCTGATTCGTTCTTCTAGAATAACTAATTTCCCAATTTTTAGAGATTCAATAACTTCTTCCTTGTAGTGTCTGATCGTAATTAACTCAAGGTTTTCGTCTTTTAATACTTTGAAGTCTTGTTTCAGATCATCTAGTAATCCTTTTATTCTTCTAAGTTTATTGTCGACACATACCGAAAAGCTGATCGCTGAGTTCTGCATCATATTAACTTTGATCCGATTCTTGGCAAAAGCGAGAAAAATAGCGCTTAGGTTGTCCTCTGCTACGAAGGAGAAGTTTCTAGTAGAAATATGAAGTAATACTTGATTTTTTTCTACTACAATAACTGGTGGATAATAACTTTCTAGATTTGCGGAAATAACTGTTCCGCTTCCTGCTGGCTCAATAAATGATTTGACGTATAAAGTAATATTCTTGTTTTGAAGTGGCTTAATTGTTTTTGGATGTATTACCTTGGCTCCATAATATGTCATCTCTATCGCTTCTCTGTAGGAAAGTCGATCTATCTTGGTTACATTTTTAAATAGGCGAGGATCTGCTGTTAGGATCCCAGGTACGTCCTTCCATATAGACATTGATTTTGCGTTGAGGCAGTAGGCAAAAATCGCTGCGGTAAAATCTGATCCTTCTCGTCCTAGAGTTGTGGTAAAATTTTCTGATGTTGATCCTATAAACCCTTGTGTAATGACGATACCTTTTTTTGATAACGGGGGTACTATCTCCTGCATTCTCTTTTCTGTTGTCTCCCAGTCTACTTTAGCTTCACGGTGGGTGTTGTCTGTTAGGACGACATCTCTTGCATCAAGCCATTGTGCTGTTCTTCCAATTTTATTAAGATAAGCGGCAACAATTTTAGTGGAGACTAATTCACCTACGGAGACGATTTGGTCATAGATATAATCATAGGATTCTTGTGGTTCTTCTTCCAGTATCCAGTCGATTTCTACGAAGATGTCATTGACACTTGCGAATACTTCATGGGTTTGTTCAAACAGTTGGCTGATGATTTCAAAGTGCCATGTTCTTATTGTAGCTAGTGGTTGATTGGGATTTTTCTTAGGGTCGAAATAAGCATCTACTACTTGCTCAAATGCGTTGGTTGATTTGCCCATAGCTGAGATCACAACTACTGTTTCCTTGTCTGTGTGCTGGCTCAGAATCTTAGCTACATTCTTTACTGATTCCGCATCTTTAACAGATGCACCGCCAAACTTAAATATTTTCATCATTAAAAATTGAGCAGCAAATTTAAGTAAACTTTAGCATTAAATAGGAGCATGAAAATAGATAAAAATGAAATTGCGGGAACTAAAAGCGAAAAAAAAGTGTATAAAATAATAATTCGCAATTTGCGTACTATGAAAAAAATGTATAAATTTGTAAAACAGAAGTAGATCAGAATAAAGATAATTTAAGAAAATGAAATACTCAAAAATTAAAACAGTAGAACAATACCAACAATATCTAGATACAGTAGAAACCTTAAGATCTAGTAAAAAGGAAAAGAATCAAGAAGAAATCGAATTGTTAGATATCTTATTAGATGAATACCAAAATAGACAAACAGGAGCATTTTACTCTGCACTTAATCCAGTAGAATTGTTGAGGTTGTTACTACATAATGATGGGATTTCTCAAAATCAACTAGCAGAGGAGCTAGAAATATCTAAACAGCTTTTAAGTGATATATTGAACTATAGAAGAAATATAAGTAAAATGTTAGTCCTAAAGCTTAGTGCTTTTTTTAGTGTGCCTCAAGAATTATTCAGCAAAAAATATAACTTAAAAGAAAACAATAAACAAATGAAACATAGTAGACGAAAATTTAAAAAAGATAAGCTGATTGAAAAAGACGATTTGACTAAAATTGAAGGTGTTAATGATACCATACAAAATAAATTGAATGCAGCTGATATATACACCTATGAAAATCTTTCAAAAGCTTCTGAAAGTGAGATCAATTTAATGGTAAACGAACCTGAATCTGGGTACGTTATAGATGTACATAGCTTAAAGTCTCAATCTGCTTATGCTGCAACCATTTTTAAAAATAAAATTAATAAAAAGAAAGAGAATTTTAAAGATAAAATACCTGAAAACATGTCACTAAAAGATCGTATAAAACATAACTTAGAATTAATAAGTAATCCAGGCGTCTTAAATGAAATCCTAAATTACATTCTACCATTTACCACTTCAGAAACATCTGCAAATGCAGGCAACGTTGAGGCTGTATTAGCTTTTGCTGGCTCATTTTCTGAAGAAGATGCTAATGGATTTCTTGATACAATAAATTCTGAATTCAATAAAATCGATGACGAATGGTAACAAATAAAAGGGTAGTATTAGATACAAATATAGTGATCGATGTTTTGAAAGGGGATTTAATTACCGTAAAGTTCCTTCAGACATTTCATACCATTTACTTACCCGTAACTGTTTGTGGAGAATTACTTTACGGTTTGTTTAACTCTCCTAGAAGGTCTAAACAAGAAAAAAGATTGAGGGCTTTTATTAATTCTTGTAAAATTTTAAGTTGTAACCAACTTATTGCAGAAGAGTATGGTGCAATTAAACTTAAATTGAAGAAAAAAGGTAAACCCATTCCAGAAAACGATATCTGGATTGCTGCCATAAGTAACGTCAATAATGTTCCCTTGTTTACTAGGGATGCTCATTTTAACTATGTGGATGATTTGAGCAAAATTATGATTGAGCCTGATTATACGTTCTTATTATAATTAACCGCTTATTCAATAATAGGTTGGACAATTTAAGTCAGATGCCCAGAAATTAGTTGTCCAAGGCACCTGATTTAAATTATTGAAAGTAAATTAGTAATTCTGAATCTGAGTTGTTTGAGGCATTAGTTTCTCCTCCACTAAATGGAACCACTGTTACTGAAATTGTTGTTTGTCCATTAGTGTTTTGCGGGTCATAGAATCCAGAAAACCCAAATTGCAGCGTATTATTGGCAGTGAGCACTCCACTGTATTCAAAGTTATGGAAAATACCATTGTTCCCAGTATAGTTCCAAACCGTATTATCAACCACTTTAAATCCGATTTGTGTCAATGTTGGATCCCATATAAAATTGTAGCGGTTATCTGATGGCACTCGAACTGTAATCGTAGAGCCTTCGGTATCGTAACCTGCTACTTCAGATACTTTGACTACTGTGGAAATAACAGAGGTGCCTTGAATATTTGCTGGAACAAGAAAGCCAGTAACTGTCAAATCAGGATCACCGCAATTACTGGAACCGCCAACAGTCACGTTAGTGATATCACATAAGGAACCATCGCTATATTGAAATTGAACAATGTATGTTCCTGGATTAACAGTAATTGAGTTGTTTGTGCCACTTGAGCAATTAGGCGTTACCCATGAGGCACATAACCAGTCTACTAAAGTGTAATCCGGCATCATGACTTTCACATATTCGACATCACTTGCTGTAATATTTACGGAGATAGAGTTACTGCCAGCTGAGACCTCTCCTCCATTACAATCCGAATATTCTATACCACAACTAGTGCCTAGGCAAGTACATCCGTCTGCTTGGATTTCGTCATTGGTTGTATTAGGATTGCCATCATCACATGAAGTGCCTGGAGTGATTGGGACTGAGGGATTATTGTCATCGCAATCTTCCGCGGTGCAAACGCCATCACCATCATTATCACTTACAATCACTGAGATATTGTCGATTTGGCAAATTGTACCATCTAAGTATTGAACTTGAACTATGTAACTGCCGGCTACAACTGTTGATTGGGCATTCAAACCATTCGAACAGGGCGTTAGCCAAGCTGCACAATACCATTCTACTAATGAATAATCTGGTAACATAATTTTAGCAAATTCCAGATTTGTTCCAGTAATGTCAACAGAAACGCTTCCTGAGCCTACGGTGACAGTAACCCCCGCACAAGACAAATAAGTAGTATCACAGCTCGCAGTTGGAGGTATGATAGTCCCCAAACAAGTACAGCCATTTGCTTGAATCACATCACCTGTTGTGTTTGGATTTCCATCATTACAAGCTGTGCCAGGCGTAGTAGGAACACTGGAGTCGTTGTCATCACAATCAACAGCAGCACAGACGCCGTCATTATCATTATCTACACAGTTGCCAGGAACAACTATAGTTGACGGGCAGGAAGTGCCGTCAGAATAACCAATTTCTACGGTGTAGGTTCCTGGTATGACTGTAACGCTATTTGTACTGCCATTGGTACAAGGAGTCGTAGTAGCCGAGCAAATCGTTCCGACAACAGTATTTCCAGACATTACATTGATATAATCGACATTTCCTGCTGTGATTACAGCGCTTACAGTATTAGTACTAACTGTGATGTTAGCTCCAGTACAAGGAGCGCTTTGAGTCAATTGAATATAAGCAGGCATCCTGGTAGCGTTGATAATTGTAGTCACTCCTGATGCTGTTCCTGAAACCCCAGTAAAAGAGTTTCCAAGTGTTGGGGCAAATGGGGCATTCACCTCGTCACCAGTAGTTGCGAAGTAAGTAGCTGAAGTACTATTCACTGCATATCCAGTTGGAAGGGTGACGGTTTGGTTCACGCTCACTTGGTTAAACAGATTATTGTCGTCAGTATGGGTTGGATTCCAATATACAAGGTATGGATCACTTCCATCTGGCTCGGCCACGATGTAAGCATGTACCTCATTCGTTTCAGCGACAGCTTCATAAAATACCTTTGTTTCAAATTTTTCCTGGAAATCACGAAAGGCGAACCAGACTGCTTTAGGATTTGCACCGTGAGCGGGGTTAGCGGAACCAGAATTCCAGACAGGGTGTAAGCCTAGTTCCCAGAAACCACTACTGCTGTATGAGTCTCCGTGCCAGTTATTGTCTGTTCTGTTGAGATCAAAAGCCATATAAAAATCAACACGTTCAAGGTGATAGCGACTAGTCAAAAGAAAAACTCTAAGATTGTAGGCGGCTTGAGTCAATTCGCCAACACCAACTGCATACCCAGAACCATTGTCTATGTTCCAAGAATCATATCCGGTTTCAGTCAACCAGATCCCCTTTCCTTGAAGAATTGGATTGGCATCTCTAAATGCTAAACTTGCTATGAATCCTTGGAGTTCGTTATGGGGTTTTTCTGGATATACGTAGTCTAACGTTCCTTCCTCAAATGGATAAGCATGGATATTGATTGCATACATATCTTGTAGCACATCACAGTTGCTTACGTTTAGATAATCACCAATCTGATTAAACATGGTAGTACCAGAGCCGCAATTAGAAAAGTCTCTTAGTTGTGAAGGACAAATATTAGCTCTAGTAGCTGCTTGAAAGGAACCTGGCATAAATTGAACTGGCCAGTTAGCAGCGTTACTTCCATATTTGGCAACGAATGCGCTGTGAGCACCTAGTAACATTCCTTGATAATCTTCTTCAAAAGGATAGTCCCATAGTTCATTGCCTACTTGATAGCATTCTACGATGATGTTATTCGGGTCACCATATCGATTTAAAAAAGTCGTGGTGTAATTTTCATAAGACTGTTCGATCTGTTGAGGGATTGTTAATCCACTGCCAGAGGGCCACCAATCAGATTCTTGCCATATTTTTTCTTTCCAGGTAAGCGGATCCTTATTGAGAATCTCTGTTGCAGAACTAATATTAGTAATACCTTGAGGTCCAACGAAATTATCATAATTGCCGTTTCCAACACCCAAGTATTGAGGAAATCCATTCACGTCCTTAGGTTTGATGAGATTGGCGTAAGGTGTGCCGAATTGTAGTCCTTGGTTGAAATCATAATCCATAGCACGGAAGGCTCTCATTTTTGTGGTTAGGAATCGGATGGGGTTTGGGATTTGTCCAAGTCCTTGGAATTGTCCGGCATCATTTAGTCCAAGCATCCCACCATAGGCGTAAGGGCTTGGTTTATTATAATCATTGGCCAGATTAACAAGATCTATGGGATCGGATCCGGCATCTTTATCAACTAAACATTGGGCAAGGAGGATTATTGGAATAAAAATGATAAGAAGAAGTAAGATGAATTTTTTCATGAATTGTTAGTTATTAGGTTAGAATCCTCATAGCAAAGCGGTTACACGCAGTCAATTAGTATTTTTGATGTTACCAACTGGTATCAATTGAAAATTGATACCATGCATTATTAATAAAAATAATAAAAACTAAGGATATTCCTTAGTAATTGGAACAAATTAGTAAAGTAAAATCAACAAATTATATATAATGATAGCTCTAATTTTTAATGATGGTCTAAACTTTATACTAAAATTAGGTTGACTTTCTGACTTCTAATGACATGAAACGGAAAGGCTTTAAATTTTGGAGCGGCTTAGGTGGATGGATGGTGCGACCAAAGGAGCAGTGTGAACCTAGAAAATATTTATTAATTTTTTATAGGTGAGTACCGAGCAGACTTGCGAGCCAGGAAAACGCCGACCACAGCGCATGTTAATAAGCTGTGGTAAGCCCCAAAAAACAACTAATAAAACTCTTTTTCTGAATTCTCGTATAACCGAATGGATAATGGCAATAAAATTGAAGTATACTAATCAATATAATAGTCTAAAAATATGAGAAAACTAATTACTTTACTTCTATTGATGGTATCGTTTGGTGCATTGTATAGTCAAGTAGGCAAGGATATTGAAATGATTAGAACGGAAGGAGATTATGTCATCGTTTTGGAAAAGGATAATATTCGGTTTGAATTTTGGGATGAATATGTGTCTTATGATGCCAATATGAACAGGTTAGGGGCGATGAAATGGCATTCTAATATTCGTCAAGTGATAGGAGAGAAGGAGCATATTTTGACCTTGTATCGATATGCTAATGATGCTGGAACGGCTCGTGTTACGGTTTTTGACAAGAACTTCAATGTGTTAGAAAAGAAGGCATATAAAAAGGGCACAGTAGAAGGGATTAAGGCTACCGACAATTTCTTTATGGTACAACGACGGGAAAAATATTGGGGGCCGATATTTTACGAAATCTATGATTGGGAATTTAATCAGTTAGGGAGGTTGCAAACGGATCGGTTTGTAAAGGAAGTGTATTTAATGAATAATCATATTGTGATAAAACGTTCTGTTCGTAACTCACTCAACTGCGAAATCAAATCATATGATGCTCAATTTAATGAGTTAGGTAGCAGAAGATGCCGACATAATTAAGAATTTACTACCTTTGCAAAAAATAACTATCTGTACATGGGATTATTACTGTTTTTTCTTACAATTTCTATTGTATTTTCGTTCCTCTGCTCCATTCTCGAAGCAGTACTGTTGAGCGTAACGCCTTCATTCATTTCAATTTTAGACCAAGGTAATGATCCGTTGGCCATTGATTTAAAAATCTTTAAGGAGGATATCGATCGTCCACTTTCAGCAATTTTGACGCTCAATACTATCGCACATACCGTAGGAGCTATTGGTGTTGGGGCTTCTGCTACGAAAGTATGGCCAGATAATGAATTGATTACTGGGATTGCCGTACCAGTTGTTGTGACACTCGCCATCCTTATTCTTTCTGAGTTGATACCGAAAACACTAGGGGCCAATTACTGGAAAGGACTTACGCCTTTTACTGTAAAAAGTCTTAAGTTAATGATGTTCCTACTCGCTCCAATGATTTGGATGAGTCAGTTGATCACTAAAAATCTCAAAAAAGAGAAGGGCAAGAGTGTTTTGAGTAGGGTAGACTTCCTTGCTATGACGCAGGTAGGAGAAGATTCTGGAGCGATAAAAAAGAGAGAATCTAAAATTATTAAAAACCTATTGGCGTTCGAAAGTATTCAGGTAGCAGATACTATGACACCAAGAACTGTTGTAGTCTCTGGGTCAGAATCTATGACGATAGCTGATTTTCATGCAAAACATCCTGATTTACACTTTTCTAGAATTCCTGTTTTCGAGAAAAATGCTGATAATATAACTGGTTACATTCTAAAAGATCAATTGCTACTGGCCATTATCAACAATAAAGGAGATCACCCGCTAAGCTCAATTAAACGAGAGATTATCACTGCCAATAGAAGAATGCCGATTCCTGAATTATTCAATTTGTTTATGGAAAAACGCGAACATATCGCTGAGGTGGTAGACGAATACGGTACCATGTCTGGTATTGTAAGCCTTGAAGATGTGATTGAGACCTTGCTTGGCCTTGAGATTGTGGATGAGTATGATAGTGTAAATGATATGCAGCAACTAGCCCGTAAAAACTGGGAGAAGCGAGCTAAAAGAATTGGGTTGATCGAGGATAAATAATCACCTTATTTTATGAGACTATTACTGCTATCATTGATTTGCTGCTTCTTAATCATAAGTTGTAAGAATGAGCAACCTACATCAGAGAATGTTCCAAAAGCTTATACAACTACGGCTCCAGTAAGCACCTACACGGTAGCTGCAACCTTTGTGGATGCCCAAATCTACACTGGCACCTCTCGATTTGTATTTAAAGATGAAACTGGGGAATTAATTAATGTCGATATCCCCAATTTATCGAAAGGAGAAAAGATCAACTTACCAGGCAATTTATTGGAAAACACAAATCAAGGCCCTCCATCTGCAAATCCACAACTACTTGGAAAGGCCTTTGAATTGGAATATGATAGAGTATCAAGTAAAATTGTAGCTGTTCGGCAAAAAAAAGAATAAAATGGTTGGAATTTGTTTGTCAGGTGGTGGTGCCCGAGGCATGGCGCATATCGGAGTATTGAAGGCGTTGGAAGAACATGCCATTAGTCCAAAATACATATCGGGTGCTAGTGCTGGATCGATTATAGGCTCCTTGTATGCTGCAGGACTTTCCCCTGACGAAATCCTTGAAATCGCAAGCAAGCAAAGCCTCTTTAAAGCATTTCGACTGGGATTTTCAGGTATGGGATTGACGAATCTCAATCACCTTAGAGGCATTCTTGAAGAGCACATCAAATACGATGATTTTGACCAGTTACGAAAGAAGCTATTTGTATGTGTTTCCAATATGAACAAGGGCTTGTATGAAATTCTAGATTCTGGTAAGTTGTTCGATGCTGTTATAGCATCCTCCTCTATTCCCATTTTCTTTGATCCTGTGGAGATAAATGGCCAACGTTATGCTGATGGTGGTCTGCTCAATAATTTGCCAGTAGAGCCGCTGAAGGGAGTCTGTGACCTAGTTATCGGTGTTAACGTAATGCCTTACGGACCCGTTGAACCAGATAATCTCAACAGCATGGTGGAGATGGGGTATAGGGTTATGGACTTGGTTGTTTGGTCTAATGTCAAAAGTCGAATAGTGCAATGTGATGTGGTGATTGAATCAGAAGGCGTGTATGAATACGGTCTTTTTGATTTCGGAAAATCTAAAGAAATTTACGAACTCGGTTATCAGGCTGCACTAAAACAAATCCCTAATATTCTGAAGGCGACACTGTAACCTGTTTTCTGATATCTCTTTAGGCGATATTCGCGTTATCAGCTTGAGTACAACACTTGGCATCTAACTGTATGGTATAGCCATGGCTAGTTTACTATTTAGTGCCAGCCTCATATTCCTTGCCTCACTAATAGCTGCATGCGCCGCAGGTCTCTAAGTATCCGGTGCGGGGAGGGGTCATTATTCAGAATTGTGGTCTATTAGCTACAACTGTCAAGCGGTAATTTCTAACTACGCTGTTGTTATTCAGTTATCGTTTCCACTTAATAGTACAACCGAAAGCCTTGGCGTTGGTCGTTTTAGGAAACTTATCGCTCAGTAATGCGTCTATAGCATCACAGAGAAAGGTGTCAGAGGGCTCATCCGTATGAGAGTTGTCAATGGCACCAACATATCTAACTAGGTTTTTATCCTTTTTCTTCTGGACTACAAAAACATGTGGTGTTTTAGTTGCGCCGTATTCTTTGGCAATCTCCTGCGTATTATCGTGTAGATAAGCAAAGGGGAATCTCTTTTCCTTCGCTCTTATAACCATGTTGTCATAGGAGTCTTCAGGAACGCGATCTGGGTCGTTTGGATTGATCGCTACTACAGGATAACCTCGTAGCGCGTAAGTATTGTGAATGTTGATGATTCGGTCTTCATATGCAATAGAGTAAGGGCAGTGATTACAAGTAAAAATAACTATATAACCTTTAACATTCCTGAAATCCTCCAAGCTTACTAATTGGTCGAGACCATTTACAGTATTACTCGCATTTTTAAGTTTGAAATTGGGGGCAACTGCTCCAATTGCTAGTTCAGCATTTTGAGCAAAACTTGAAAGACAAAATAAACTTAGGGCGATTAACCAGCTTAACTTTTTCATAGTATTCAATTTTAAAGGATTCAAAAGGAGATTTGCGCTAGTTCTATTATGATAAATATATTGAAATTATAACACATTCTGGTATTAAGGATCAAATTTAGTATAGACTTAACTTAAATTTAACAATTGATGGTGTTTTAAGTTTTATGTTACATATCAACTGGCAATAGTGGTGTGACGATTGCCTGCAACTCTTGATAAGAAAATTCTTTTTGATAAAACAGTTTTGTTTGATTTTTATTATCAACAAATAGTGTGGCTGGAATTGTTCCATTCCAGGACTTATCAATACCGCTAATGAGTTTGTTTTGATCCTTATATTCCAGCAGAATTACAGAAGCTTTGATGTCTTTCTTATTGACAAACCGTTGTACTTTATTGTAGGAATTCTTAAAATTGTCAATACTAACAAAGACTAATTTGAACTTCTTATCCTTCATATCACTTGCCACTTGTTCAAAATAGGGCATTTCTTCAATACAAGGTTTACACCAGGTTGCCCAGAAATTGTAAACATACAGAACATCGCCTCCTTGTTTGACTGTTTCCTGAAATTCGCTTAATGACATGGTTTCAACTTTATTCTTGGTAGGTAAGGTTGTCCCTGAATTCTCTGATGTATTTTCTTCCGAAGTATTGCTACCGCTTTCGCTACTGCAGCCTATGAAGAAGAGGCTGAAAACAAGTAAGAAAATGATGTGTTGATTAATATTCATTCGTTAAAAATTATTCTTATTTCTTTGGTTAATATTGCCCAATTGACTGGGTTCCTGGTTTCTATGTTTGTTTTTGTCTCTAGCGGACTTCTTTTTTCTATTTTCAATACCCCGCATGAATGCGTCAATCAATTCCTGAAATGAGTCAAACTGTTTACGGTAGTTCAGACCAAGCCCAGCACGTCTTCGATTTTCTTCAATTCCGAAAGAATTGTTTTCATGTCTGAAGTAACCCCTAATCTTATAATTCCCGTCTGCAGTCAAAAGATATTCAATCATGTAGTCACCTGCAAAATACTGTCCGTTGTCTATTGGATCTCCTCCTCCTGAAGAATTAGAGTTACTGATATCAAGATTACCGCCAATACTAAAGGAAAGCCGATCATTTAGAAAGTTGTTTCGAAGTCCGAGTTGTACCTGATCACTAGTACCTCCATCAACATCTTCAATGCTCCCTGATACATTATGTTTGTAGTTAACATCAAAATCAATACTACTTAGTACGCTCCCGTCACCAACGACCTCCGACAACAAGTCCGTAACATAGATCGATAATTGATTGGATATTAGTTCGCTCAATGTATTTATCCCAGTAACTAGTCCTGATGAAGCTTGTAAACTGTTGTCTGAAGGGATAAAATTACCCAGTACAATCAGTGCAAACACTTGTCGATTTAGTTCAGAGCTGTTACTTCTTATAAGACTCATTTTGGCGTCTACAAAGCTTTGTATTTTTGTGTCAACATTTGGAATTTCAATATCAAAATTAATATCAGGTTTGAGTAACTTTCCTTTTATATTCATCAATAAGTCGATTTCAGTATTCCGTCTAGCTATAGCTGCACTGTTATCAGCTCCACTATTACCGAGATACTCAAGAATCAGATTATAAGTAGGGGCTCGCAGTCCTTTGTAGAAAGCATCGACATCGATATCTGCGTTGTAAGGATTACCCGACCATCGGATCGTGCCACCTGGCTTGACTGCAAATGGCTTATTGATCATTTTCTGATAAGTAAACAAATAATCACCTTCTTCAATTTCGTAATTTCCGTTGATGGCGAATTCGCCTGTTCTGGTAATTCGAATAGTGATGTCTCCTTTGCCTTTTCCTCTGATGATATCTCCCGCCTGTTCATCGAATACCAATTTAGTTTCGGCATCAGGGGTGATTGTCAATTTGAGATCTAAGTTCACCCCTCTAATGGTGGTAGTCCTTTGTTCTTCAGTGATTAGTGAGTCGGGCTTCACAAATTCTATAAAACTGACTTCATCAGCATCGTTTTCGTCGGTAAGTGGGATTGTCAAAGACGTATTTTCTCCTGTAGTAGCTATAGCGTCGATATTTACTTGGTTGAACGGACCTGTAAAATGGACGCGTCCTGCTCCAATTCCTAATCCGTAATAAACTGGGTTATCTTTCTTTTCAGTATTGAGGAAGACAAATTTTTCTGACTCAAGAACAAGGTCAAGTCCCCAATTTCTTAATTTTTTATGAACGATGGCTCCTCTTGCTGTGGCGAAATTCCCGAAGTTGTCTCTGGCCTGATTCCCAGTAACATCAAACGCATAATTATTGACCTTTGCGACTACATTGTCAAGGAAGTAAGTGGTTTGCAAGTAATCAATGGTTACTGCTGCGTCATAAATACTAATCGTTCCTCCGATATTAGGATCTTCGGGATTTCCGAAAAACCTCAAGTCACTGTCAAATTTGCCAATGGTATTGGAGATCTGATGTCCTAGGAAGTATTCTGCTACTTTTAAGTTATAATGATTGGCCTTTACAATAAAGTCAAAGTAATTAACATCGGAGTCTTTAGAAGCGGCATACGGTGGTATATATTGTCCCGTGGCAGTAATGTCGTTATTCCCATCAATGAGCTTTACAACAGCATCTATTGGCTCATTAAAGTTGTCACTATTAGCAAGAACATCAACGATACCATAAGGATTATCATTAATAACTAGTGATTTTATTTTAGCTTTCAATTCTACATCAGCTAGTTTATAAATATCTTTTACCTCAATTGTTGAAAACAAAGTGCCATTTAAGTCTACCTTCTTCAAGTCTACAAGGTCATTTACCAATTTGATATCAATATTGTCGAGTGATAACAGCAACCCTTTATCGCCTTTACTGTTGAGTGCGATTCGTTCATTACCATGGTTTAAAACCACGTTTTTCGTATTAATATATTGCTTACCAAACCGCACATAGTTATCACCAGAAATGTCCCACTCATTGTTGAATATTGTTAACTCGGAAGGAAGAATACTTGCCTGGAAGTACTCGTTCGTTGGGAATAGAATACCATTTACATTAATGTTTTTCAAAACATTGGCTACATTCTCAACATCGATTCCAAAGTTTAGAGTATCATTAGCAATTGCTCCATTCAGATCAATAGGCGGTAGTTTTAAATTTTCAGAAATACTGGTATTACCAATGTTGAGCTTTAGCTTTGCGTTATTCCCCGAAGAATTTGTACTCATAGTAATATCCTTAAGGGTAATATTTTTTACTATGATCTTTGGAATACCGCCATTGATTTCAAGTGTATTCGCAAGGGAGTTGAATCGTCCTTCGAATTTTGCATTTGAGATTTCACGAATTTCTTTTACCAATAATTCTGTTAAGTTGTTTGTCTTTTTAATCTGAATATTAAATGAAAAGTCTTGGTTTTTGGGAGTGATAGGACGTTGAACTAATTCTTGTATTCCTGCGACCCAAACAGTGTCTTCTACAAACATATAGCTTTGAATACTAGCTTTATTTGCCCAGTCGGGATAATTAATCTCAACGAAATTTGCTAATGAATTCGGCAATTGAATAATGTCAAAATCTCCTTGTATTCTTGCTGAGACTATATCCGACTTCAATTCCAATATTTTATTTTGATAAGATTCAATTGAAGATTCTAAGGTAACAGAATCTACTTGATAAGACTTATCATCTTTTAGTACGTTTAACTTGTATATAGAGGCGATTCCAGTAAAGTTATCAAGGTTATTACCTTTAAAGTTGAAGGCTGCATCTCCTTTAAGTTTTACTTTTTGCTTGATTAAATTCAAAGCATGTAAATCTAAATCATTGATACTCATAACAAAATCGAAAATGGGTAGACTATCATTAAAATCAATGGTTCCATCAAAATTAAGATCAAGATTTTCTTCAGCTACTTTTAGGACACCATCGAATTTCTTTTGTTCGAATCTTCCATCGAGGCGAACATTTTCATATCGATATCCTTTGTACTCAAAGTTTTTAACTAAGGCATCCAAATTAGCATTTACCGTGTTTTCAGTAATCCCTTTTCCCTTTATTTTGGTTTTGAAGCTGGTACTTCCAAAAATTGGGTTATTGGCCCAAGTGGCGACATCAAAATCAAACACTTCAAGATTTCCGGAATACACACTTTGTTCTAGTCCATCATTTAATTTAATCTGAATATCTGAGATAACGCGACCTAAATCGGTCATCATCTTTCCGTCTGAAACAAAATCCTTGTAGAATCCAGTAAAATTACCTGTAAAGTCGAGCTTACCCAATTTCTTGAAGTTGTCTGGAAGTGTCCTTGTTTTGAAAAAAGACTGAATCTCTCCGACACTAGACACGAAATGGGAAACTTTTACATCCAAAAAAGTTTGGTTTGGAATTGTTAAATCTCTAGTTCTAAACGAGCCCTCCAAGTAGGTGTTGTTGACGCTAATAGTGATGTCTTTCCCCCTAAGTTTATTGATTTGGCCTGTAAATGCGCCATCTAAGCGGATGATTTGGTATTCATTTTCATTTAATATCTTGTGTTTTCTAAGTTGAGGAACGAAGGCTATGATATCCTTTAGACTTACTTCCGCCTTGTGAAATTTCGCGTCTAGTTTTACTTTATTGACAAAATCGTAAAAATCACCATATTGGCGATATTTCAGAATTATAGTATCACCAAGCCTGCTTTGCGGTGTTAGTAGTTCCGCATTGTAAATTTGTATGCTTTCATTGTTTACAAAAGCAGTTCCTGTTAGGTTTTTTACTTCAAATCCACTTCTTTTTTCTTTCGCCTTAAAGGATTTTACAATGCCTTTGAAATCACCATCCTTAAATTCAAACTCTTTTACTTTAAATTGAATTCCATTGACTTTGAGGTGCTGAAAATCAATACCATCTAGTTTAGAATAGGGTTTCTCCTTATGATTGTAGGTGAAATTTGCGTTGGTTAAACTGAAATCACCTATTTTAAATAGTAGTACTTTTTTTATAGAATCCAGTGAATTTTCTGGTTGAGAATTATTAGTTGAAACTGCTAAAGTTCGGTTGCGTTTTTCCAAATTAAATTGAATCCCATCTAAAACTGCTGACTTAGCAGCGACATAGATTGAATCCTGATTGATTTGGTCAAATAAGAGATGACCAGTTGCTAACTTGACATCAAATTTATTGCCCATTGGCTGATCATTACAATTAAATCTTAGGTTACTTAAATTTAGGCGATCTAGCCCCAGCAACCAATGTTTACTTTCTTTTTTACTATTTTTAGATCCCTTGAAGTAATCGAGTATAAATTGAAGGTTATAGTCTTGTTGTCCTTTCTCTCGATTCAACTTAAAAACCACATCATCCAAGGTAATATCTTCAATAAGCAGCTTGTTTTTTAAAAGGGAGAAAAAAGCTATATTCGCTTTCAATGTTTCGGCTGCTAACAAGGTATCCTTGTTTAAATCTTCTATGTAAATTTTACTAATATCCAACCGATCGAAAAAATCGATAGTAACATTTCCCACAGTAACCTTAGTATTTAGTTCCTTCGACAGCCAGGTTGCTGTTTTGTCTACTAAATTGTTTTGAACAGAAGGAATTTGGATTAAATAACTCAATACCAATGCACTTAATACTACAAGTATTAATAAAATGAGTAGAAGATTGAAGAATCTTCTCAATAAGCTCTTACGCTTTTTAGGCGTATCACTTGACTCATTTGGGTGACTACTATGCTGGTTTTGGTCTCTGATAAAATATTGTTAATCAATGCATTAAATAAACAATTAATAGTTGTTGGTTGTTCTTGGTCAGATGGTTGATTACAATATTTGTTTTTCAAAACACTACAACAAATACCAGAAATTGTTCGAAAAATCTAGCACATACAGAATACTATTTCAAAAAACAGTCTAAATTTACATAAAATCCAAGTATTTATGACTGATATGGACGTTATTATTTTAGCTATTGAATCTTCTTGTGACGATACCTCCGCCGCTATATTAAAGAATGGCAAAATACTTGCCAATTGTGTCGCAACACAAGATCTTCATAAGGCATATGGTGGCGTGGTACCTGAAGTGGCGTCAAGAGCACACCAAATTAGCATCGTTCCTGTTGTCAGTAAAGCGTTTGAACTGGCAAAAATTGACCGATCTGAAGTGACTTCAATAGCAGTGACTAGAGGTCCTGGATTGCTGGGATCTTTACTAGTAGGATTGAGCTTTGCCAAGGGAATGGCCCTAAGTCTTGATATCCCATTGATTGGAGTCAACCACATGGAGGCACATGTGTTGGCTCACTTTATAGAAGATCCTAAACCGCAATTACCTTTTCTCTGCTTGACTGTTTCTGGAGGACATACACAATTGGTGGTAGTAAGTGATCCACTAGACATGGAAGTAATTGGTACTACGATTGATGATGCAGCTGGTGAGGCATTCGACAAAACGGGAAAGCTGTTAGGTCTTGAGTATCCTGCTGGTCCTCTCATTGATAAACTTGCGCAGAAGGGAGAAGCCTGTTTCCCGTTTCCTGAACCGAAGGTGGGTGCCCTCGATTTTAGTTTTAGCGGGCTAAAGACGTCTATTCTGTATTTCCTTAAGCGGGAATTGAAAAAGAATCCTGACTTCATTACTGAGAACCTGAATGATATTTGTGCCTCTGTCCAAACCCGTATTGTCTCTTATCTGATGAATAAATTGAAGAAGGCAAGTACTGAAACTGGCATTACTGAAATCGCAGTGGCTGGCGGGGTGAGCGCCAACTCTGAGCTCCGCAAACAGTTGACTGCTACTGGGGAGGAACTGGACTGGAATACTTATATCCCAAGACTGGAATACTGTACAGATAATGCGGCGATGATTGCCTGTGCGGCTCAGTTCAAATATCAGAAAGGGGAGTTTGTGGGGCAAGATATTGTACCTTTGTCTCGGTATGCTATTTAGGGGAATGCTTGTTGTAATGTTCAATTGTTCTAGATTATATAAATTGATAGTAAAGTATTGAAAATCAAAGGCTATAATGTTTAAAATAGAGAATTGAAATTGTTAATCCCAACCAAAAAAGATTTACTTACGTTTATTTAAGTAACCCATTAGCTTTCAATTAAATTAAAAAATAATGGAAAAGCTACACTTTGATCTTATTAATCCCTGCAACCAGAATTGGGAGGCAATGACCCTGGAGGATAATGGGCGCTACTGCAACGCTTGCGAAAAAACTGTTGTTGACTTCGAAGCGATGACTAATAAGCAAATTTTTGATTTTTTCAAGAACAAGAAAGAGCGTCATACCCTTTGTGGCCGCTTTTCTGGAGCACAACTAAGCAAAGGCATCCCGTTTGAAAAGCAAAACAGTAATTGGAAACAAAGTGATTGGAAACATATCGCAGTGGCTTGTCTGAGAGGTTTATCTATAGCAGGCACTCAAGTCTTAGTCAAGGGCCAATCAATAATTGAGGTAGCAGAACCAGCACAGTACCAAACTATTCACAAGAAAAAATTAGTAAAACACGCCTCAGTAATTTCGATACAAGAACCTCCAGTTTATGATACCATACAGAAAAGAGTAATGGTAAAACCTCAGGAACTTAAAACAGTACCAGTGCCACCAGAATATACCACAGTAAAATCACGAAGACTAGTCTGGCAAGGAGGTTTTGCGGAATACCGAGAGCTGAGTTGCATTAAACCAATTAAAGATACAGATCCAATTCCTGTGTCAAAAGTGCAACAGCGATTAAAAGCATTAGGATATTATAATGGTACTATTGATAACATCCTTGGACCTAAAACCAAGCAAGCTGTCATTGATTTTAGAACAGAAAGTGGGATGAGAGCTGTTTTCGAGATTAGTCCGATTTTGTTGGATCTGCTTGGTGTCACACAAGAAAAGTAATAACCTGAGTCATAATATCATCGCAGGAGTTTTATACGACAAATAAACATGTAAAATTAAAGAATGTGTTAGTAGTATATAGATTTGATAAACACCAAAAAATGATAAAAGTATTGATTAAGATATTAATAACCTTGTTATTTATAACTGCTATGTTTAGTTGCAGAGAAGAGGCGGAAATTACAGACATTAATGGCCATTGGCATTTACATAATGAATGGCTTCCATGGCCAAATAGTTATACCAAGTTAGATATTCGCAATGATACTGTTGCAATTTATGAGGGTGTGAATGTGATAAGTTTTGGCGATACTGTTAGAATTGAAGAAAACAAGAAAAATATAGATGTTAATAAAAGAGAAATGAGATTATGGACTAATGGTAGCTATGATCGATATCGATATCAATTAACTAACGATTCCTTAATATTAGAGAATATAACTTTAATCTCAGGTCCAATGAAGTTCTATGGATTTCAAGTTAGTAAAGAACGATGTACCGATATGGACCATTTATATAGTGAAAGACTTGTTCATATTGACCTTGCAGTAGAAAGTAAGGATGATATCGTTGTTAAGCAAGGAATACCAATTAGTTTTGACATTTATCTTGGCTTCAATAAGAAAGGTGATCAATATATGTTGGAAGTAAATGATAAACTGGTTATAGAATCTGAGTTGGAAATAGAATATGAAAAATTCAAAGCCAAATTCTCTCAATCCTATCAACAAGCAATCAATATAGTAATGCACAGACATGTCAATTGTCCTTCTAAAATTGTAGATAGTGCTATAGCAAATATTAGAACTTTTTATAAAAGAGATATTTTTGAATACAAGCGGCAAAATAACAATGTTAGTGAGGTTGTTCTTACAAGGGCTCAATATTAAACCAAGGAAGATATTCAAACGCAAATCACGATTACATTCGTGCCATTGCTGGTTATCTAGAAGAATGGATTCTATTCTAATATTTAGCGCTTTCTCATTCTCAAAACAAAGTTCAATTGTAATTATTTTTAATTGGCCGGTTATATAATATTTTTTGTGTTACAAAGGAAATAAATATTATTGATAAAACAAATTATTTCAAACTATTTGTTTCTAAATTGTTTTTACTTATCTTGCAACCGATGGAAAAGCTATTCAATGATGAAATTTATAGAGAAATTTCTCCCACCTTTCTTAAAGGCAGAGGAGCACAGATAAATACGCCCAATCCATTTCTTAACAGTATTCATGATCATGACCCAACAGTAACTTGGGAAGATGGTCAGACCCAAGTCCAAACCCAATTTATCTACGTTAAGGCAAAGTCGATTGTCAACAAAGTGCCTAGTACGGACGTAGGGATGAGTTACTCAATGAATCCCTACCAAGGTTGCGAGCATGGTTGTGTATATTGTTATGCACGCAATACACATAACTATTGGGGATATAGTGCAGGGCTCGATTTTGAACAGAAGATTCTAGTCAAGAAAGATGCCCCCGCCCTTCTTGCGAAAAAACTCAGAAGCAAGAACTGGGAAGGAGTGCCAATAGTTCTTTCAGGCAATACCGACTGCTATCAGCCCGTAGAAAAGCGATTAGAGATAACCCGCAAACTCCTAGAGATTATGCTGCAATTCCGACATCCGGTTGGTATCATTACCAAAAACAATATGGTATTGCGGGATTTGGATATTCTCAAGCAATTGGCGGAGCACAATCTGGTGAAAGTCAATATATCCGTCACTACGCTTGATGTATCGTTGCAACAGAAGCTGGAACCAAGGACAACACATCCGCTAGGACGCCTTAGAGCTATTGAAACACTAACGGCAAACGGAATTCCTGTGAACGTGATGCTTGCGCCTATTATTCCTGGACTGAACGATCACGAGATATTTGATATCGCAAAAGCAACGTCGGAGGCGGGCGCAAGGCAGATGTCGCACATCATGGTTAGGCTTAATGGTGCGATAGGAGACATCTTTACTGATTGGCTACAGAAATCCTTTCCAGATCGTGCAAAGAAAATTCTCAATAAAATAAAGGAAACACATGGCGGACAACTCAATGACAGCCGTTTTGGTGTGCGGATGAGCGGTGAGGGGCACATTGCTCAAATCATTTCAGACCAAGTGCAGGTAGCAAAGCGCAAGTATTTCCCTAATATTGATAAGGTATTACTTAACCGAGATCTTTATCAGAAATATAAATACCCTCAGATGTCTTTATTTTAGACAGGATGTGCTTGTCTGGTAAAGGTATATCAAAGAAAGAAGTTCCTCGTTATTTATTTAGGGAAAGCGCACCTGATAGAAGTGATATGGAGTGCGGATACCGACGTGTGATGCAAGGAATAGAGAAGGCTGAGCGAATGAGCGAAGACAAGCTATGACTATGCAGCACCGATGGAATACGTGCTTCATACAAGCGGATAGCAGGAAATTGCGCCCAAGAAAATATGAATTTAATGTAAACAAGAAGCTGCTATCTTGAAGGTTAACCTTTCTAGCAAAACGAAATTCTAGCCAATGGCGTTACTAGATCGAAGAGACCTTGTTTTTTGAAGCTAATAAATAAAGAATCGCCATACGGATAGCAACCCCGTTTTCAACTTGATTGAGAATGATGGAATGGTCTGAATCAGCGACATCGCTGGATAGTTCAACACCTCGATTGATAGGACCTGGATGCATGATCAACACTTCCTTGTCAAGCGAATCAAGTAACGCCTTATTGATGCCAAAGTAATTGGTGTATTCCCGGATCGAAGGAATGTATTTAATGTCTTGTCGTTCCAATTGTATACGAAGAACATTGGCAACATCACACCAGTTGAGCGCTTTCTTTACATCATATTCAACTCGTACACCCAAACTCCCAATATATTTAGGAATTAGTGTAGGTGGGCCGCATACAGTGACTTCTGCACCTAGTTTCGTGAGACATAAAATATTACTCAAAGCTACTCGGGAATGCTGAATGTCGCCAAAGATACAGATTTTTCGACCTTCAAGATTTTCATACTTTTCACGAATCGAGAAAGCATCAAGGAGTGCTTGTGTAGGATGTTCATGAGTTCCGTCACCAGCATTAATGATATTGGCATCAATATGTCGTGATAAATACAAAGGGGCACCAGGAGCAGGGTGGCGAATCACGATCATATCTACCTTCATTGAAAGGATGTTATTGACAGTATCCAGCAATGTTTCTCCTTTTTTGACTGAAGAAGAGGAGGCAGAAAAGTTGACAGTATCAGCGGATAATCGCTTCTCTGCAAGTTCGAATGAGATCCGTGTTCTAGTACTATTTTCAAAGAATAGATTTGCAACAGTCACATCCCGTAAAGACGGTACTTTTTTGATTGGTCGATTGATGACTTCTTTGAACTTATCAGCCGTTTCGAAGATCAAATTAATATCGTCTTTGGTGATGTGCTTAATGCCTAAAAGGTGTTTGGTGCTCAGCTCTGACATTTATTGGCTTGATTTAGATTTGGGAAAAAACAAAATCCTGTCAACTTCTTCATATTCTTTCCATTCCACCTTGACGAGCGCTTCATCGACTGCATCTACCGAAATGCCGAGATAATCTGCTTGAATGGGAAGGTGACGGTTGAATCTACGATCTACCAGGGTAACTAGTTCTACCTTCTGAGGTCTTCCGTAGTGTTGCAGCGCATCGAGTGCGGCTCGAATCGTTCTTCCAGAATAAAGCACATCATCGATTAACAGTACATTTCTGTCTTCAACCAGAAAGTTGATTTCAGTCTTTTGAGCAGATAGGGGTGTGTCCCGTCTTCTGAAGTCATCACGGTAAAAAGTAACATCCAAAACCCCAAAATCGATTTTGTCACTACCTGTAATCTCGATTAACCGTTTGTGAATTCTATCAGCAAATCTAACGCCTCTAGGTTGTACACCAATGATACAGCTATTAGAAAATGCACCATGATTTTCAATGATTTGATGGCAAAGCCGGTCTATGGTAAGTAGAAATCGTTTTCCTGATAATATGACTCGTCCGTTTTCCATAAACAGTTGATTTTCAATCTTACATTTTTTCTGGCATTTCAATACCCAATAATTGGAAGGAAGATTTCAATACCGATCCTGTGGTTCTACTAAGCATCAATCTAAAAGCTTTGGCTTCTTGATTCTCAGCAGTCAATACTTTAATGTCATGCAAGAACTTATGGAAAGCGGAAGCCAAATTATATGCGAAATGCGCTATCTCTGAGGGGTCAAAATTGTCTGCAGCTTTCTGAATGATGTTAGGATATTGTTGAATCAACAACAGTATCTGTTTTTCGTGTGGTTGGATATGTTTATAGTTTAATGCAAAACTAGGATCGACGTCGTCTTTTAGTTTTCTAAGAATGCCTTGAATTCTAACATAAGCATATTGTATGTATGGTCCAGTTTGTCCTAGTAAATCAACTGATTCTTTTGGATCGAAAACCATTGATTTTCGTGGGTTGACCTTTAACAGATGATATTTAAGGGCACCGAGTCCGATTTTTTCCCAAATAGCTTGTTTCTCCTCTTCTGTAGCGTCCAATTCACCTCTTTCTTTTGACTCTTCGGCAACTTCCTTTATGACAACTGCTATGAGGTCATCTGCGTCTACAACAGTACCTTCTCTGGACTTCATTTTACCTTCAGGCAGGTTGACCATACCATAGGAAAGATGGTGTAAGTTTTCTGCAAATGGTTCTTTTAGCTTTTTTAGTATTTCGAATAATGCTTTGAAGTGATAATTTTGTTCATCTCCTACGACATAAGTCATCCCATCCATCTTATAGTCCTCAAATCTCTTTTTTGCAGTACCGATGTCTTGAGTCATATACACAGATGTCCCATCACTTCTGAGAACGAGCTTATGATCTAGCTTGGCGTCTTCTAAATCGATCCAAACACTACCATCGTCTTTTTTGTAGAATACCCCTTTGTCTAATCCTTTCGAGATGATATCTTTTCCAAGTAGGTAGGTTTCTGATTCGTAGTAAACGACGTCAAATGACACTCCTAGTTCTTTATAGGTTTCGTTGAATCCACTATATACCCAAGCGTTCATTGTCTTCCACAGTTCAATTGTCTCTGGATCATTGGCCTCCCATTTTTTAAGAAGTGCTCTGGCTTCTAACATTATTGCAGATTCCTGGTCTTTTTCAAGGCCTTCGGACTGCTCTTTATCCTTATTATTAAAAATCACATAGTATTTTCCGACGAGGTGGTCGCCTTTCATTTTTGCTGATTCCGGTGATTCTCCGTTACCGTATTTTTGCCAGGCGATCATGCTTTTACAAATATGAATTCCCCTATCGTTAATAATCTGAGTTTTAATCACTTCATTTCCTGCTTTTTCCAGAATCTGGCTACTGGCCCAACCAAGGAGGATGTTTCTCATGTGGCCAAGGTGTAGTGGTTTGTTGGTGTTGGGCGACGAGTATTCTACGATCACTTTTTTTCCTGTAGAAGGGTGTTTCCCAATTTCCTGTTGTTTGTGGAGCTCATTAAGTAAGATCGGCCAGTGGTCGTTACTCACTGTAAGGTTAAGAAACCCCTTTATAATATTGTAATCTATAATTTCAGCTACTTGGGAGGTCAGGAAATCTCCAATTTCTTTAGCTATATCAGCTGGGCCCTTTTTAGCCAATTTGGTAAATGGGAATACGACTAATGTGTAATCACCATCAAACTCTTTTCTTGTAGGACTCAATAAAAGGCTGTCGGTGTTAACGCTGTGATCGTATAGCTGTTGAACTGCTTGAGCGACCTTTTTACGGATCAAATGTGTGATTTCCATATGCTTTTATCATTCAATTTGCCAAAGGTATTCTTTTTTTAGTTTAACCCAAAAAACAAAGCCCAAAAGAAAATAGTTCCTTGGATTTGCAATTTTTATAATTTGGATTAACGTTAATTAAAGAAATTATTTTGTACGCTAAAAAACGTACTCCTATTATATTTGTAATACAATAGGAGTAGGGTTTGCGTGTGTGTTCAACCGTTTAGATGAAAACGAACTACTTTTTCTTATTGAAATTTCGTTTTAGCTTATCATTTTCAGCTTTTAAGGCATCAATTTTGAGGTCTGTTTTTTCTTTGTAGGCTTCCATATCCTTTTCCATTTGAATCAAGTGCAACATCATTTGTTCTATCTTTTCCTGCTGTCTCTTGGTAACATCTCCTACTGTAATGGTATTACTCATTTCCTCTTCAGACTGAAATCCTGATAAGTGACCATTGTCATTGATGAAATTTTCTTCTTCTGAAAGGGTAGGCAGGTTGTATTCTTCTTGGAATACATAATCAGGCCAGTTTGCTGTTTCTACCAATACCTCCCTAGACCTAATATCTCCATTAACGGCAAGTTTACTTGTAGGATTGTTGGAACCAATTCCAACGTTACCATTTGGTAGTAATACAAACTGACGTTGTTGATAGCCAGTTGCACTAGTAGTGACATCATAATTAGAAGAAATGTATGCTGTACCGTTCAGTGCACCAAATGTAGTGGCCTCAGTGGTGTTCTCGTTTCTCAATCTGAAACCTCTTGCCCATCCGCCAGTTGTGTTGACAGTGTACTCAACTCCTGTTTGATAAGTTTTAAACTTCCCTGCTCCTGTGTTGACATGGAACTTATGTTCTGGTACGGTTGTGGCGATTCCAATGTTCCCTGCACTGGTTATTCTCATTTTTTCTGAGTTTCCATTGGCACGGAATATGAGCTGCTCTCCTCCTATATAACTGTTACCATCACTAAATGGAAAGTGAGAGTTACCATGTGGAGACAGTACTTCTAGACCTCTGGCTGCGGTATCTGATCTTACTGAAAGTTTCGCAGCAGGCGATCCATTGCCGATTCCCACATTCCCGTTTTCTAAGATCACTAATCTACGAAATTGGTATCCTGTAGGGTGTTGTGCGAGGTCGAATCCTGTTGCAATAAATGCTTGGCCACTTAGTCCACCAAATACAATTGACTTATCGTCATTTTCATTTCGTATTCTAAAACCTCTTGCCCATCCACCGGTTGTGTTTGTGGTGTACTCCAAACCATAATTATAAGTTTTTACCTTATCACCTCCTACCTTCACATGAAATCTGTGATCTGGGGTTGTTGTCCCAATACCAACGTTTTGGGAATAGATTAAACAAGAAGAAAATATAAGCAAGAATGTAATTACCAGCTTTCTCATGTGCTTTTTTATTTTTAAGTATCAAAATATACTACTGTTAAGTTATGAAAAAGGTCGGAACATAACAAATTTAAATTGACAATCTGTTTAAAGCTAAAAGCATTACCCACGAATAAGTTTATCCTATATTTAAATTTGAGAATATATTTTTTTATATTTAATTTTATGAACAATTTTTTTCTAAATCTTCATTTACTAAAACACTTTTTATAGAAAATTTGGCATAAAATAACTTATTTAAAGTATTAAAAATACAACATGAATTACATTAGAGTTTTAATATTTTCCTACTTATTGTTTATTCAATTTGACATTTTTGCAAATTGCCATACCGAAATTGATTCCTCTACAAATCTAGTTCTTGGAATTCAATTGATGAATAGTCGACAATTCGATAGTTCATTACACTATTTGAATAAAGGAATAATTGAATATACGGCAAGAGAGCAACCAAATGAATTAGTTTCTACATTAACCAAAGTAATTAGCTGTAGATTAAAAAGTTTCAAATTAGATAGTATTGAAATTGCTATATCGAAAATAGATAGTTTATTACTAAAATACGATATCCCACCTGATTTAAGGTATGATTTCCTACTTCTTAAAGCAAGATATTATTGGTATGTATCCGATGACGACCTTTCTTATAGTTTAATAGTAGAATATGAAGATTTTTACAATGAATCTGATTGTCACTCAAGTATTAATTTTTTCTATTATAAAGGTTGTACTTTACTTTCTCTAGAAAGATTTCAGGAGGCAATTGTAACATTTACAGCAGGGATAGAAAAAATGGTACAATGGGAATCGGTAGATTCAATTTTACAAGCGAAATCACTTAGCAAAATTGGGGCAACTTATTTTTATCTTAACCAGATTGACAAAGCAATAAACTATAATAATAAATCAATTGAAATAAAATCCAAATTTCAAAACAAAAAGAGCCTAATTTCAAGTCTGATAAATGGTTCTGCTTATTTTTTTGCGAAAATGAATTACAAAGATGCAAGAGAGAACCTATTAAAGGCTGAAAAGCTGGCTTTAAATTACTATGATGATTCTCATCCTAATTTAGCGAATATTTACAACCAATTAGGAGGTGTTCACATAAGACATAATGATTTTTATAAAGGAATTCTATATTTAAAGAAAGCAGAGAGTGTTGTCAATAGAAATCCGATTATAAATAATTATGAACTGTCTTCTATTTATTTGAATTTAAGTTCACTTTATATTCATTTGAAAGATCATGAGAAAGGTAAAGACTATTTTGACCTTTATACAATGATGAGTAATTCTTCACAGAGAAAAGTTGAAATAAACCTTTTAAAACAAATTGAATTAATCAATCTACTTGACAATGAAAATAAATTTCCTGAATTTCTTAAAACAATTTCAAAAAGGGAGTTTACGGATAAATGTATTCTTTCTAATATATATAATGAGGTAGGCGAGTATTACATGAGAAAGAATAGATTAGAAGAATCTATAAAATATTTTATGTTAGAATCGCATTTGTTAAAAAACTGCCAGTATGAATCTATTATATTGTATACCAATATGAACTATAGTCTAAGCAGTTACTATGTCGAAATAGATTCACTTTATTTAGCAATGGAACATATTGACACCGCATTGACTTATTTAACTTTAAAAGGGGTATGTCCAGATAATATAGACTCGTATTTGATGCCTTATTTGGCAGCAGATTGTCTCTTTAAAAAAACAAATATTTTAGTTAAATTGTATTCTAGAGATAAGGAATTTGGTCACCTTTTAGAAGCATTTGATATTATATTGGTTCTTAAAAAGATATATGATAGTTATAGGAAATCTTACCAATCTGATCACTCTAAATTGATCTTGGCTGAAGAAACTT
>ENA-ORXR01000109-ORXR01000109.1-marine-metagenome-genome-assembly--contig:-NODE-109-length-125684-cov-18.308096_pt1 | contig 125684 bp, 109 predicted proteins | sample MGYA00237866_ERZ511479 | MGnify/ENA metagenome assembly ERZ511479 | reverse complement strand
AATGTAACTTTAGATAATGTAGTTATAGCCGATACGTTTGTAGATGCTGATGGTAATGCATTAACGTTAACGTCAGGCCCAACATTTGTAGGACCATCAACTCTAGGAAGTGGAGAAGGCGATTTACAAGTAGGTGAAATAGCAACGTACACAGCTACTTATATTATAGAGCAAGATGCAGTAGATGCTGGCGGTTTCAGTAATAGTGTAGTAGCAAGTGGAGATAGTCCACTGGATATAACAGTTAATGATACAAGTGATGATGACGATGATACAGATGGTAACACAGATGATGATCCAACTGAGACAATTATACCAGAGAATCCAAGTATAGAAACTGTTAAAACTGTAGTAATTACAGATGACGTATTACCAGCAGGTACTTCATTAGGAGACACTATGACATATACAATCATTGTAACCAATACAGGAAATGTAACTTTAGATAATGTAGTTATAGCCGATACGTTTGTAGATGCTGATGGTAATGCATTAACGTTAACGTCAGGACCAACATTTGTAAACCCATCAACACTAGGAAGCGGAGAAGGCGACTTGCAAGTAGGTGAAGTAGCAACGTACACTGCTACTTATATTATAGAGCAAGATGCAGTAGATGCTGGAGGTTTCAGTAATAGTGTAGTAGCAAGTGGAGATAGTCCACTGGATATAACAGTGAATGATACGAGTGATGATGACGATGATACAGATGGTAACACAGATAATGATCCAACTGAGACAGTTATTGATCCAGATCCTACAATTAGTTTAATTAAAACAACATTGCCTTTAGTAGATACTAATGGAGATGGTATTGCAGGAAGTATAGATGATATTATATCGTATGTATTTACAGTGCAAAACACAGGTAATGTAACATTGACTGATATCCAAGTTCAAGATATATTACCAGGCTTAAACTTAATGGGAGGACCAATTGCGGTACTTATACCAGGTCAAATTGATAATACAACCTTTACGGCTACGTATCAAATTACACAAGCTGATTTAGATGTTGGTAGCGTTACAAACTCTGCAACAGTAAGTAGTGAAGGACCAGGTGGTGATACAGGAGATCCGACGGATGATGTCACTGATACCAGTGATGATCCAAACGATACTAATGATAACGATGAAAATGGTGATGGAGATCCAGATGACCCAACAGTAACACTTATAAATTCAATTTTTGATTTAGAAGTTGATAAAGTTGTTGATGAACTACAACCTATTGTTGGTGCTGAAGTTACCTTTACTATTGAAGTTGCTAATATTGGAAATGTAACTGCGACTAACATTGTAATTAGTGAACAGATACCAAGTGGTTATGTATTTGTATCTGCGATTACAACAGCAGGAACATATTCTGAGTTTGATGGTGAATGGATAATAGCACAATTAGATCCGGATCAAGTAGAGATACTTCAGATTACTGTTGAAGTATTAGGATTTGGAGATTATATAAATACAGCATTTGTAGAGAGCTCTGTTGGTGGTATAGATATAAATCCAGCGAATGATGATGATAATGCTGCAGTTGATCCAATATGCTTAACGATTTACAACGAGTTTTCACCAAATGGTGATGGTATAAATGAGACATTTGTCATAGACTGTTTAGAGCGTTTCCCTGACAATACGTTAGAGATTTACAATAGATGGGGTAATATTGTATATAGTAAGAAGGGTTATTTAAATGATTGGGATGGAACTTCAAATGGAAGAGCTTTGATTAATCAGCCGGATAAATTACCAGTAGGCACATATTATTATGTACTTGATTTAGGTGATGGATCCGAACCGATAGTAGACTGGTTATATTTAAACAGATAAGACTAATTAATATTGAATTATAAAATATTTTGAAAATGATACATAAATCATCACAAATACAAGGATTAATAGTTTTAGTAGTTCTACTACTGAGTGCTAGTATTTTTGCACAGCAAGATCCTCAGTACACGCACTATATGTATAATACACTTAGTGTAAATCCGGCTTATGCTGGCCAGCGCGAAACCCTTAGTGTAGTTGGTCTTCACAGATCGCAATGGGTTGGTATTAATGGGGCGCCACAAACGCAATCTTTAGGAATCCATTCACCGCTTCGTAATGAGCGAATAGGTTTGGGACTAAATATTGTAAGCGATGCATTAGGCCCAGCACGAGAAACGTTTGTAGACGCTAATTTTTCGTATACACTTCCATTAAATGCCAATGATTTAAAATTATCATTTGGAATAAAAGGAGGAGTTCACATGTTAGATACGGATTGGAGTAAGGGCCAGTTTCAAAATCCGGATGTTGTCTTTAATCAAAATGTAAACCTTATCTCACCAACAATAGGAGCAGGATTATATATGCACACTAGGAAGTGGTATTTAGGCTTGGCAGTTCCAAATTTTTTAAAGACGGAACATTATGATGATTTTCAAGAATCGATAGCTACAGAACGCATGCATTTTTTCCTTATAGGAGGTTATGTTTTCAATCTTAGTGAAACGGTAGAATTAAAGCCCGCTTTTTTAGTAAAAGGGGTATCAGGAGCACCCTTAATAGCAGATGTATCGGCAAATCTTTGGTTTAAGAAAAATCTAACATTAGGCTTAGCTTGGAGATGGGATGATTCGGTAAGTGCTTTAGCAGGTTTCCAGGTCACGCCAGGTATGTTTATAGGTTATGGTTATGATTTAACTACAACAGATCTAAACAATTACAACAGCGGAACTCACGAGATAACATTAAGATTTGAGATTAAAAGATTGGGTAGAATATTATCACCACGTTTCTTCTAAAAAAAGCATTATGAAAACACTAACAAGACCTATATTATTAACGTTATTAACAATTTTTTCTTTAGCTGTAACAGGACAAGAGAAAAAGATAAAGAGCGTACAAGACGATTATACAGACTTCGCCTATATAAAGACGAGTGAAGTTCTATTGGAAGTAGCCAATAAAGGCTATAAGTCAGTAGACCTTTTTCAGAAGTTAGCAAATTCCTATTATTTTAATAATGATATGAAAAATGCCTCAAAATGGTACGGGGAGCTTATGGCACTTAAAGAAGTCATAGATCCAGAATACTATTTTAGATACGCATTAGCGCTAAAGGGTATAAAGGATTATGAAGGCTCTGACAAGTGGATGAAAAAATTCAATGCGTTGAAGCCAGATGATTTAAGAGGGAAAGCATTTTTATCTAAAGTAGATTATAAAGCGAATATAGAACAACTAAGCCGTGATGATATAGAACCAACAAATTTAGAATTCAACACAGAATTTTCAGACTTCGGCACCACAGAATACGAAAACGGAATTGTGTTTGCTTCCTCAAGAGGAGGAGGCCGTAAGTACAGGTGGAACGAAGAACCGTATTTAGATTTATATGCAGTAGAAAGAAAAGCAGACGGTAAAAGCGGAGACGTAAAAGAGATAGATGGTAAAGTGAACACTAAATTTCATGAGTCTAGTGCGGTATTTTCACCAAACGGCAAGTACATGTTCTTTACAAGAAACAACTTTTATAAATTAAAATATAAAGAAGACGAGACTGGAGTAAATAGATTACAATTATACCGAGCAACATTAAGTGAAGATGGGAGTTGGGATGAGATCCATAAGATTCATTTTAATAGTAAAGATTACAGTGTAGCACACCCAACACTAAATGTTACGGGCTCTAAACTCTACTTTGCATCAGATATGCCAGGAACGTTTGGACAGTCGGATATTTATGTAGTAGATGTAAATGACGATGGAAGCTTAGGCACACCAGAAAATTTAGGATCTTCAATAAACACAGAAGGTCAAGAATCGTTTCCATTTATGGATACAAATGGTAATCTGTTTTACTCATCAACAGGTTTCCCAGGCTTAGGAGGCTTGGATGTATTTAGATCAAAAGGTGTGGATCAAATAGTAACAGCAGGTTCAAATAGAAATTTTCCAATAGAGAATGTTGGTAAGCCAGTCAATAGTGCATCAGATGACTTTGGATATTACGAAAATCTAGTCACAAAGCGTGTGTACTTTAGCTCAAATAGAGAAGGAGGCAAAGGCAGTGATGATATTTACACGTTCGAAGTGCCAGAATGTGAGCAATTGGTTGAAGGAACAGTTCAAGATAAAAAGACAGACGCGCTTATACCAAACGCCACAGTAATATTATTAGATGGAGAAGGCAAAGAGCTAGATCGCACAACAGTAGGAGCAGATGCAGCATTTAAGTTTGAGTTAGACTGTGAGCAAGAATATTTAGTAAGAGCAGAGAAAGCAACCTACGCATCAGACGAGAAACGTTTTACCACACCAAATAGAAAACAAGAATTAAAGCTTCAATTATTGTTAGACAAGGATGAGATAGAAATTAATCCGTGTGATGATTTAGCTAAGATTTTAGACATTCCTATAATCTATTTCGACTTTGATAAGTTTAATATAAGATACGATGCTGAGATAGAACTACAGAAAGTATTAGCAGTAATGACCAAATACCCATCAATGAAGATAGATATTCGTTCACATACAGATTGTAGAGCCACAATGGCCTACAACAATACGCTTTCGGAAAACAGAGCACAGTCCACCCGAAACTATTTAATTAAAAATGGTATAACGGCAGACCGTTTAACAGCCAAAGGCTATGGTGAGACGCGCTTGGTTAACGATTGTGGTTGTGAGCCAACTAATACCTCAAGTTGTTCAGAAGCAGAGCACCAATTAAACAGACGTAGTGAGTTTATCATCACCAGTTTTAAAGGAAAATCTTGCGATGACAAAGAGTAATTATAAATTTATATAAAATAGATAAATAGTCGTTTAATTTTTTAAACGGCTATATTATGTATTAACACATATCACTAATGAGTATTAATATTAATATTAGATATTCTTAATAAATACGTTTGTGCTAAACTATAAATTTACCAAGCGTAAAATATAAAATTGATGTATAGATAAAATAAAGTATTATGAAAATTTTTACCCAAATCTTAATATATTTTTTTACAAGAAAAAATATTAAGAAAATTCAATTATTTCCCATTATAGCTGGTTTTTTAGCCTTTACTAATTTAAATGCCCAGTTTTATGTTGAACATGATATAGCACCAGCACCATGGCAGTATTTGTCAGATGCAAATGAAATCGTTCTAGCTACAGATTCAGCGACAAACGTATCTGTAACAATTAGTCTAAGTGATGGGACTCTTATTACAACACTAAATGTAATCGCAGGTACGCCTACTGTTTATCGTTTCAATGGTTCACCAGCAAGTAGTATTTATCATCCTATAAACACTATAATACCTGATGCTGGTTTAAAAATTACAGCAACCGCACCAGTTGCTGTAAATTTAAGAAATGTAGCTTCAGATCAAATTGGAGATGAAGCCATTAATATAAAAGGTAATTCTTCATTGAATAGTTTTGGTAGTGCTGGAGTTGGAACACGCTTTTTAGCTGGTTACTATAGAAATACAAACTTAAATACAGGTTATACAGATAGTTTGTTCAACAACCCGATTTATACGGTATTAGCAACAAATGATAATACTTCAATAAGTGTTAATGGAACAGTCATAGTAATATTAGATGAAGGAGAAAGTTATTTGTTTCAAGCAGCAATGGGTTCTATAGTAGAAAGCTCTTCTGCCATAGTTATGAATACATCTGCAAGGGTGGATAGACCAGCAGGTTGTGGAGATGGATCAATTGACCAAATAGCTCCAATACCATACCTTGGAAGTGAGCATTATATAGTTAGAGGATTAGGTAATGCTACTGTAGAGCAAACAACGGTTATTGCAAGTGAACCTAATACAATAGTAACAATTAACACATTTTCTGAAACAGGTGCTTTTATATCTACAGAGAATCAGACCTTAACTAATGTTGGTGATTTTTACACATTTAATACTGGTAATGGAACAAATTTTTCAGCATCGCAAGTATTGAGTGATAAAAATATAGCGGTATTTTCAGGTACAGGTAATACTTGTGAAGTAGATATAATTGTAATTGCACCTGTCTCTCTCTGTGGAGGTTCACAATTTGTAGAAAGTTATAAATTCTCAGAATATGATGACACTGATTTACCTTATTCAGGTTATGTTATTTTAAATGATGCTACTTCCGTAGTTAATTTTAATGGTGTTGATTTAGAAACTCTTAGTGCACCAAGACGTCAACTTGGAACGACTGGTTGGTATGTTATAGGATTTAATAATGTTCAGGTTGGTAATCCTACAGTTTTAACACTCTCTAGTGCTGCAAAATTGAATATTTCTATTATTCAACAAAGTGATGAATTTTCAATGTCAGCTGTTTTTTCTAATTTTACGGAAGTACCAGAAGAGCCTGCGACTACATATATTACAGGTCCAAATTGTGGTGATGAATCTGCAACTATTTCTACTACACCAGGATTTGCACCTTATCAATGGTTTTTTAATGGTGTGCCTATAGTTGGTGCTACGTCAAATACTTATAATGCGTCTGCTTCAGGTATATATTCAGTGTCATCTACATTAATTTGTGGTGAACCTGTAAGATCTAACCCTATTGAGATTGTTTTATGTAGTGATGTCTCTGTTACAAAAACAATAGATAATGACAACCCAATAATTGGTACTGATGTTAATTTTACAATAACGGCATCAAATAATGGTCCTAGTCTAGCTAATGGAGTGAGTGTTATAGATCTACTTCCTTCTGGCTATACTTTTGTTTCTGCGAATGTTCCGACTGGCACTAGTTACGATGAAACATCGGGATTATGGTCTATCGGAAGTTTAGAAAATGGTGCAGTTTTGCAATTAATAATTACAGCCACAGTTAATCCTACCGGCTCATATATTAATGTAGCTGTAATTGATTCGTCCAATCAACCAGATTCAGATACAACAAATAATACTTCAACTGTTAATCCGACTCCTTTATTTGATCCTTGCGATCCAATGACTCCCGGAAATGGTGACGTTGATAATGATGGTATAAGTAATAATTGCGATTCTGATGATGATAATGATGGTATCCTAGATATTAATGAGTGTTATGCACCTTTAGACTCTAGTTTTATAGGTTTTACACCTAATGATTTAGGTATTACAGTTTCTGAAAATATGGGGAATATTAATACAACCGTAGACGTGAGTTCACAATTTAACTTACCAGTGGGTTCTGTTATTATAACAGTTCAAAATGGTAATGCTTTAGGTTCGCCTTTAAGTTTTAGAACTCAGGAAGATTTTAGAATTAGATTTGTTTTTTCTGGTTCAGTTCCTGTATATCTTAAAGTAAGTCATGATCCTGCTTTAGAAGATAATGGTGATAGAGAGGGATTTATCAGTTTAGATGGGCAAACCTTTACACCAGATACTCTAGCAGAGCCTGGTTATCAATTTTCTAATACTAATGAAAATTATTTTTGTGAAGTCATAGATGAAAATTTAACGGACGGATCTCAAGACATGAGTTGGAATTCTGATGGAATATCTGCAGGAGTTGAGTTTTATACTACAAATGAGTCTGGCTATCAAAGTAGTGTTTCATTTGAAATAGCACCAATATGCGATACTGATAATGATGGAACACCAGATGCTTTAGATATAGATTCTGATAATGATGGATGTGCAGATGTTATAGAAGCTGGTCATACAGATGGTGATTCAGACGGAGAAGTAGATGGTACAGGCGTTGATGGAAATGGACAAGTTACCGGATTCGCTTCGGCATACACAGGTACAACTGCCAATGTAACAACAGCTGTACAAGTTACAGTTGATGCGACAGTTTTAATAGATCAAACAATAATTAACGGAAGCGGTACTTCATTTACAATAACTTCTGTATCTGCTATAAGTACTACAACCTTTGCTAACGGTATTCCAGATTATACAATTCCAACTCCTGGCACAGATGTTTCAGGTGTATTAGTATATCAATGGCAAAGAAATGGAGTTGATATTGATGCGGTGATGGATGGAGGTGTTTACAGTGGTTTTAATACAACCACATTAAATATTTCTGATGTAACAGGCTTAGGAGGCAATGTCTATACACTTAGTATAACACATCCAGATAATCTTTGTGTGAATGAACAAAACAGTGCAACATTATCAATAGCAGCACCAAGTATCGAGGTTATTAAAACTGCGGCTATAACTGACGATGCATTACCAACAGGAGCAAGTTTGGGTGATGAAATAACCTATACAATTTTAGTAGAGAATACAGGAAATGTAACCTTAGACAACATCACAATAGTAGATACATTTGAAGACGCCAATGGTAATACCTTAGTTTTATCAACAGGACCAACATTTGTAGGTCCATCTGCCTCATTAGGCAGCGTAGAAGGGATTTTATTAGAAAATGAAATTGCAACTTATACAGCAACCTATATAATACAACAAGATGCTGTAGATGCAGGTGGTTTTAGCAATAGTGTTTTAGCAAGTGGAACTTCGCCAGATAATGTATTAGTAGATGATGTAAGTGATGATGATGACGATACAGATGGTAATACAATGGATGATCCAACAGAAACAGTGATACTAGAGGAACCAAGTATAGAAGCAATTAAGACCGTAGCGATTACAAACGATATTTTACCAGAAGGAGCAAGCTTAGGTGATGAGATGACATATACAATCACTGTGGAAAATACAGGAAACGTAACGTTAGATAATATTACAATAGTAGACACTTTTGAAGATATCAATGGCAATACTTTAACCTTATCAACGGGTCCAACATTTGTAGGTCCTACGTCTTCCTTAGGTAGTGTAGAAGGTATCTTATTAGTAGATGAGATAGCAACTTATATAGCAACATATGTTATAGAAGAATCAGTTGCATCAGCAGGTGGTTTTAGAAACAGTGTCTTAGCAAGTGGTGAAAGTCCAAATAACACACCTGTAAGTGATATTAGTGATGATGGAGATGCTACAACAGATGGACCAGATGATGGTTCGGATCCAACAGATGATCCAACTGAGACAGAGACATTAATATGCTTAACGATTTACAACGAGTTTTCACCAAATGGTGATGGTGTAAATGAGACATTTGTCATAGACTGTTTAGAGCGTTTCCCTGACAATACGTTAGAGATTTACAATAGATGGGGTAATATTGTATATAGTAAGAAGGGTTATTTAAATGATTGGGATGGAACTTCAAATGGAAGAGCTTTGATTAATCAGCCGGATAAATTACCAGTAGGCACATATTATTATGTACTTGATTTAGGTGATGGATCCGAACCGATAGTAGACTGGTTATATTTAAACAGATAAGACTAATTAATATTGAATTATAAAATATTTTGAAAATGATACATAAATCATCACAAATACAAGGATTAATAGTTTTAGTAGTTCTACTACTGAGTGCTAGTATTTTTGCACAGCAAGATCCTCAGTACACGCACTATATGTATAATACACTTAGTGTAAATCCGGCTTATGCTGGCCAGCGCGAAACCCTTAGTGTAGTTGGTCTTCACAGATCGCAATGGGTTGGTATTAATGGGGCGCCACAAACGCAATCTTTAGGAATCCATTCACCGCTTCGTAATGAGCGAATAGGTTTGGGACTAAATATTGTAAGCGATGCATTAGGCCCAGCACGAGAAACGTTTGTAGACGCTAATTTTTCGTATACACTTCCATTAAATGCCAATGATTTAAAATTATCATTTGGAATAAAAGGAGGAGTTCACATGTTAGATACGGATTGGAGTAAGGGCCAGTTTCAAAATCCGGATGTTGTCTTTAATCAAAATGTAAACCTTATCTCACCAACAATAGGAGCAGGATTATATATGCACACTAGGAAGTGGTATTTAGGCTTGGCAGTTCCAAATTTTTTAAAGACGGAACATTATGATGATTTTCAAGAATCGATAGCTACAGAACGCATGCATTTTTTCCTTATAGGAGGTTATGTTTTCAATCTTAGTGAAACGGTAGAATTAAAGCCCGCTTTTTTAGTAAAAGGGGTATCAGGAGCACCCTTAATAGCAGATGTATCGGCAAATCTTTGGTTTAAGAAAAATCTAACATTAGGCTTAGCTTGGAGATGGGATGATTCGGTAAGTGCTTTAGCAGGTTTCCAGGTCACGCCAGGTATGTTTATAGGTTATGGTTATGATTTAACTACAACAGATCTAAACAATTACAACAGCGGAACTCACGAGATAACATTAAGATTTGAGATTAAAAGATTGGGTAGAATATTATCACCACGTTTCTTCTAAAAAAAGCATTATGAAAACACTAACAAGACCTATATTATTAACGTTATTAACAATTTTTTCTTTAGCTGTAACAGGACAAGAGAAAAAGATAAAGAGCGTACAAGACGATTATACAGACTTCGCCTATATAAAGACGAGTGAAGTTCTATTGGAAGTAGCCAATAAAGGCTATAAGTCAGTAGACCTTTTTCAGAAGTTAGCAAATTCCTATTATTTTAATAATGATATGAAAAATGCCTCAAAATGGTACGGGGAGCTTATGGCACTTAAAGAAGTCATAGATCCAGAATACTATTTTAGATACGCATTAGCGCTAAAGGGTATAAAGGATTATGAAGGCTCTGACAAGTGGATGAAAAAATTCAATGCGTTGAAGCCAGATGATTTAAGAGGGAAAGCATTTTTATCTAAAGTAGATTATAAAGCGAATATAGAACAACTAAGCCGTGATGATATAGAACCAACAAATTTAGAATTCAACACAGAATTTTCAGACTTCGGCACCACAGAATACGAAAACGGAATTGTGTTTGCTTCCTCAAGAGGAGGAGGCCGTAAGTACAGGTGGAACGAAGAACCGTATTTAGATTTATATGCAGTAGAAAGAAAAGCAGACGGTAAAAGCGGAGACGTAAAAGAGATAGATGGTAAAGTGAACACTAAATTTCATGAGTCTAGTGCGGTATTTTCACCAAACGGCAAGTACATGTTCTTTACAAGAAACAACTTTTATAAATTAAAATATAAAGAAGACGAGACTGGAGTAAATAGATTACAATTATACCGAGCAACATTAAGTGAAGATGGGAGTTGGGATGAGATCCATAAGATTCATTTTAATAGTAAAGATTACAGTGTAGCACACCCAACACTAAATGTTACGGGCTCTAAACTCTACTTTGCATCAGATATGCCAGGAACGTTTGGACAGTCGGATATTTATGTAGTAGATGTAAATGACGATGGAAGCTTAGGCACACCAGAAAATTTAGGATCTTCAATAAACACAGAAGGTCAAGAATCGTTTCCATTTATGGATACAAATGGTAATCTGTTTTACTCATCAACAGGTTTCCCAGGCTTAGGAGGCTTGGATGTATTTAGATCAAAAGGTGTGGATCAAATAGTAACAGCAGGTTCAAATAGAAATTTTCCAATAGAGAATGTTGGTAAGCCAGTCAATAGTGCATCAGATGACTTTGGATATTACGAAAATCTAGTCACAAAGCGTGTGTACTTTAGCTCAAATAGAGAAGGAGGCAAAGGCAGTGATGATATTTACACGTTCGAAGTGCCAGAATGTGAGCAATTGGTTGAAGGAACAGTTCAAGATAAAAAGACAGACGCGCTTATACCAAACGCCACAGTAATATTATTAGATGGAGAAGGCAAAGAGCTAGATCGCACAACAGTAGGAGCAGATGCAGCATTTAAGTTTGAGTTAGACTGTGAGCAAGAATATTTAGTAAGAGCAGAGAAAGCAACCTACGCATCAGACGAGAAACGTTTTACCACACCAAATAGAAAACAAGAATTAAAGCTTCAATTATTGTTAGACAAGGATGAGATAGAAATTAATCCGTGTGATGATTTAGCTAAGATTTTAGACATTCCTATAATCTATTTCGACTTTGATAAGTTTAATATAAGATACGATGCTGAGATAGAACTACAGAAAGTATTAGCAGTAATGACCAAATACCCATCAATGAAGATAGATATTCGTTCACATACAGATTGTAGAGCCACAATGGCCTACAACAATACGCTTTCGGAAAACAGAGCACAGTCCACCCGAAACTATTTAATTAAAAATGGTATAACGGCAGACCGTTTAACAGCCAAAGGCTATGGTGAGACGCGCTTGGTTAACGATTGTGGTTGTGAGCCAACTAATACCTCAAGTTGTTCAGAAGCAGAGCACCAATTAAACAGACGTAGTGAGTTTATCATCACCAGTTTTAAAGGAAAATCTTGCGATGACAAAGAGTAATTATAAATTTATATAAAATAGATAAATAGTCGTTTAATTTTTAAACGGCTATTTTTTATGAAATCCTTTAGGATTTTTTGACCATTTGGTATTAATTTAGCAATATGACAGAAGAGCAAGTTATCTTAGTAGATAAAAATGATAATCAGATTGGATTAATGCCAAAAATGGAAGCGCATGAAAAAGCCCTTTTACATCGTGCATTTTCTGTATTTGTTTTTAATGATAAGAACGAGCTAATGCTACAACAACGTGCTATGCACAAGTATCATTCACCAGGATTATGGACGAATACATGTTGTAGTCATCAACGCGATGGAGAAAGCAATTTAGAAGCTGGTATGCGACGCTTACAAGAAGAAATGGGCTTTGTAACTGACTTAGAAGAAACGACATCATTTGTATATAAAGCACCTTTCGATAATGGGTTAACAGAACATGAGTACGATCACATTATGGTTGGTTATTTTGATGGTGAACCACAACTCAATGAAAAGGAAGTTGCAGATTGGAAATGGATGAAGCTCGAAGCTGTTAAAGAAGATATAAATAAACACCCAGAATTATACACTGCATGGTTTAAAATTATTTTCGAAAAATTCTACGAATTTATAAACGTCAACAAATCATGAAGGTAACGGTACATAGAAAAGCCCATTTTAATGCGGCACATAGATTATATAGAAAAGACTGGAGTTTTGAGAAAAATGATGCTGTTTTTGGCTTATGTAACAATCCAAATTTTCATGGTCATAATTATGAACTAATAGCAAGTGTTACAGGAGAAATAGACCCAGAAACAGGCTTTGTTATCGATGTGAAAATTCTAAAGGATATTATTAAATCTGAAGTTGAAGATGCCTTAGATCACAAGAATTTGAATGTTGAAGTTCCAGAATTTAAAGACTTAAATCCAACTGCAGAAAATATTGCCGTAGTTATATATAATAAGGTAAAGGCGAAGCTAGAGGCTAAATTTCATTTAGAGATTACGCTTTATGAAACTCCACGTAACTTTGTAACCTATTCCGGAGACTAATTTTATGAAAACAGATTTATATCCATTTAAATTTCAACCCATTTTAAAAGATAAAATTTGGGGAGGCGAAAAGCTTAATCACTTTTTTAATAAAGATTCAAAATCAAAACAATTAGGTGAAAGCTGGGAAATAAGTACAGTTCCTGGTGATATTTCAATAGTTTCTGAAGGTGAATTAAAAGGTGAATCCTTACAAAACCTTTTAGAAAATTATAAATCAGACCTTTTAGGAGATAAAAATTATAAACGTTTTGGAAATGACTTTCCGCTTCTGATAAAATTTATAGATGCCAAAGAGGATTTAAGTATTCAATTACATCCAAATGATGAATTAGCAAAAAAGCGACATAACTCTTTTGGTAAAACCGAAATGTGGTATGTAATGCAAGCAGACAACGATGCTAATCTTATTGTAGGTTTTAATCAAGATATGAATAAAGCTAAATATCTAAAACATCTTGAAAACAAAACACTTACTAAAATCTTAAACTTCGATAAAGTAAGGGAAGGAGACACCTATTTTATTGAAGCTGGTCGTGTACATGCAATAGGTGCTGGAGTGCTGTTGGCAGAGATTCAACAAACAAGTGACGTTACATACAGGGTTTACGATTGGGACCGTAAAGATAATGATGGCAATGAGCGAGAATTACATAATGATATCGCAATTGATGCTTTTAATTTTGAAATGGATAACGATTTCAAGGTAGACTATAAAAAGCAAGAAAATAATTCTAATGCAATGGTGAGCTGTCCCTTTTTTACAACTAATTTTATTGAAATTAATACAGAATTAAAGAAAACAAACTCGCACGACTCATTTATCATTTATATGTGCGTAGATGGAGATGTAGAAGTTTACACTACCTCGTATTCCGAAAAAATTTCAAAAGGAGAAACACTACTGATTCCTGCTGCAATTAAGAATTTTATACTTAAATCTAACTCAGCAAAATTGCTAGAAGTTTATGTTTAAAACTTCAAATGAAATAAAATCAAATAACTAAAAGGATTTAGTATTTTTGCACAATAAAATAAAGATTCCCATTTTTACGGGAATAGAAAAATAAATTTTCAATGGCAAATAAAAGAGATTTAAAAAAAGATATAAACTACGTTTTTGGCGATATACTAGATGCTGTTTATTATTGGGAGCTTGAAAATGCACAGAAACCTACAAAAGACAGTGAAGCTATTATAGAAGATGCTTTTGCTGGATTTGACGAGCTTATTGCGCGCGTAAACGATAGAAGTGTGGAAGATTCAAAAGCACATTTTAAGTCAATTAACAACGATCTTGAAACTAAAGGGCGAGCCTTAATTGATAGAATTAATAAATTAAAGTAACCGCTTAAGACTAGTAAGACTTCATAAAAAATCCAATCATTTAAATGGTTGGATTTTTTTTAGCAAAATGTCCCGTCCTAAACTAGAGCGCGAATTTATTTTTCGCCAGTTCTATTCTCAATAACGTCTCCTAACTTTTTTCCATAGAATGAATTTTTCACATTATCCGTTAACCTGTTGTAAACAGAATCTATGTAAATTTGGTTGGCGCTTGGCATATCGTACAGCGCTAAATAAGGAGCAATAATATTATCATTATTATTTAAAGCAAATTGAATGGTATAAGAATATTTACGTTTTAATAAGGTTTCAGATTGTTTAGTTAAGGAATCTACCGCAACACTATCATTGTCTTTTTGAGCTAAAAAATTAGCTTCTAGCAAATCTAAATTTTGGTCATTGAATTTAGCCATTACCTTAGTGTATTCATTTAATAGATCTTGTTGTTTAGACCCATTAATTTCAGCATCAAAGTTAAATTTCTTTAAGGTCGTTTTAATTTCAGTAATGCCTTTATCAGCAAAAAACGGAATATAATGTTCTTCACCATCATTTTTAAATAACTTTAAATAGAGTAAAACAGGTTCATTAAGATTAGTCTGCAATGTAAATTCTGGCTGACCAGAAATGACCATAGAATCTAAATCTATAACAGTTGAATCACCATCCTTCTGAAGGTAAACTACACCTTTCTTTAAACCTTTTATACTTCCTTTTAAGGTGAAATTAGTCTCCGATTCTTTATTACAAGACACTATAAATAATGTCAATACAATTAAACTCAAAATTTTATTCATGGTCATGATGTTCTACTAAGATTATGATACAACTTCGTAAGTATGCAAAGTTGAATTTTGATGCGCAAATATGCTATAATTGTTTTAAAATAGCTAGCTAACGGCTGCCAATTCCATTAAAATTGTACAGCCAATTGCAGCAATGGTTCCGACAGCATATCCAAAAACAGCAAGTAAAACACCAACAGTTGCTAAAGAAGGATGAAAAGCTGAAGCTACGATAGGAGCAGAGGCTGCTCCACCAACATTCGCCTGACTACCAACAGCTAAAAAGAAATATGGTGCTTTAATTATTTTGGCAACAAAAATAAGAAGTAATGCGTGTATGGTCATCCAAACCACACCAATACCAATGAGCCCAAGATTATCGAAAATAAGCGTTAAATCCATTTTCATTCCAATAGTAGCTACAAGTATATAAATAAACACACTCCCGAATTTACTTGCTCCAGCGCCTTCGTAATTTTTAGCTTTTGTGTTAGACAAAAGTATTGCTATAATTGTAGCCACACTAATCATCCAAAAGAACTTAGAACCTAAGAAGGTGAATATGTTACGAGTTGTTGGTGATTCAATATTTGCTACGACACCTTCAAATAATGGTGCTAAAAAGTTGGCACTTAAATGGGCAATGCTAACTGTTCCAAAGGCGATAGCACAAATAATCATAATATCTGTAAGTGAAGGATTGCGTTTTACCTTTTCTGAAAATTGCGATACTTTTTCTTTTAGTTCTTCAATAGAAGAGGTATCTGCTTTTAACCATTTGTTGATGCGGTTGCGTTTACCAATTCCGATTAATATAAGAGCCATCCAAATATTAGCGACGACAATATCAACGAATACCATTGCGCCATATCGCGCTTGATTATATTCATAAATCTCTAGCATTGCGGTTTGGTTGGCTCCACCACCAATCCAACTACCTGCTAAAGTAGAAAGGCCTCTCCAAACTGCATCTGGTCCAACACCTCCAACGGTTTCTGGTGAAACGGCAGCAATTAATAATATAGCAATTGGTCCACCAATAACAATGCCTAAGGTACCTGTAAAGAACATTACGAGTGCCTTCCAGCCCAAATTAAAGACAGCTTTTAGGTCTATGCTTAGCGTCATTAGAACTAGAGCAGCAGGTAGTAAATAACGACTTGCCATATAGTATAGGCTAGAACTGTTTTTAGTTTCTACACCTGTTTCTGAGACTGAAATCCATTCTGGTGAAATTAAACCTGTTGTAGTTAAAACAGCGGGAAGCATGTATGCCATAAATAAACCAGGAACAATTTTGTAGAATTTAGGCCAAAAACCAGTTTTTATAGACTCAGTTAAAAAGACAAAACCCAATGCGAGCATTAAAAGTCCAAAAACAATAGTATCATCGGTAATAATTGGAGTAGTGTCCATAGTTAGGATTGTTTAATTTCTGCAAAATACAAAAATTAAAAACCAAAAAAAGTGACCATTTCTAATCACTTTCCTTCTTTTGGGATGTCTTTCTTTTTTGGTTGTCTGTTATGCTCTTTTAGATGTTGCATCAGCATATATTCAATCTGTCCGTTGGTACTGCGAAACTCATCTGAAGCCCATTTTTCAATAGCTTTCAGCATATCTTCATTAATCCGTAACGCAAAGGCTTTTTTCTTAGACATTAATATTAATTTTTCGTTTATAGGTAGCTATAATAGTTTTGGCTTGCTCTTGTTTTTGCGTTCCTATTAATAGTTTTTTTCCACTTTTTAATTCAAGTTGAATCCCAACATTGCCAGAGACATTTATAGCAGTGCCTTTAGATCTATTCCAAAGCGCTCCACCTTTCAGTCCCCAACCACCATACTCACTTAATACATCGTAGCTTCTTACATACACAGTATTCATCTCGCTCCATTTTATGGTTTTTAACTTCCAATGAAATGGAAAGAATTTGTAATGAATTCCTACGTCATCTATTCGTGTACTTAGTTTAAATAAAAATATTAATGCTGTTGCCAAAATTACAATCCCAACAACTGAAATTAATTCTGAGCTCGAAAAACTGTCGGAATCTTTAATATAAGATCCTAACATAATGCCAATCGGTACTAATGCAGTGATTACCATTAGTATTATTAACCATAGTTGGTTAAAACGTTGCTCTTCTTTAAATATACGCATTATCGGTTTTTATCACGTTCAAAAATCACCATAGAGGAATTTTGTCCTATATGTTTTACTTCCCATCCTTCTCTAGCATATTGATTTAAAAAATCTTCATATTTCTGAAGCCGATTTTTAAAACCTAGTTTTGGCATTACTGTTTTATACGCTTTCATTTTAATATTCTGTTTTATAGTCTTTAAACACTATTAGTGCTATAACAACACCAATTAACGTTCCTATTAAAGAGCCGTAAATCATACGTATAGGTATATTACCAACTACTGCTCCAATTGTTGTACCTATACTCGTGCCAAGTGCAACTCCAACTCCGATACTAAGTATTTGTTTTTCGTTCATTTTTAATGGCTTAAAGTTCCTGTGTTTAAAACAGGTGATGCATCTTTATCTCCACAAAGTACCACCATTAGATTACTTACCATAGCTGCTTTGCGTTCTTCGTCTAAATCTACAACTTGCTTTTTACTAAGCTCATCTATGGCCATTTCTACCATACTTACAGCGCCTTCTACAATCTTATGTCTTGCTGCAACAATTGCAGTTGCCTGCTGACGCTTAAGCATAGCGTTGGCAATTTCTTGGGCATAAGCTAAGTAGCCAATACGTGCTTCTAAAACTTCTATACCTGCAATAGATAAACGCTCGTCAATTTCTTTTTCTAAAGCATTACTTACTTCGTTAACACTAGAACGAAGCGTAATATCTTCAGCGAGACCTTCGTCAGCAAAATTATCATAAGGATACATACTTGCCAGTTTACGGACTGCTGCATCGGTTTGCACACGCACAAAATTCTCGTAATTATCAACATCAAAAGCCGCTTTGTAGGTGTTTTGAACACGCCATACAAGGATAGTGCTAATCATAACCGGATTACCAAGTTTATCATTTACTTTTAATCGCTCACTATCAAAGTTGCTGGCTCTAAGCGAAATTTTCTTTTTAGAGTAAAATGGATTTACCCAATAGAAACCATTTTTCTTTACTGTGCCAACATACTTTCCAAATAACAATAATACTTTAGAGCCATTTGGTTGGACCATTAAAAATCCAAATGCTAATACAATAGCCGTAAAAACACCAAATACAGACCAACCTGTTTGTGTAATTGGGATAAGTGCTATACTGCCAAAAAATAATACTAAAAATAAAAATAGCATTAAGTAGCCATTTGCAGGGACGATGATTTTTTCTTCTGTCATAATCTAAAATTTAATTGGTTAATAATCATTTAAATTCAATATGATATTAAAATGATATCATAAAGATATGACATATAAGTATAATAAAGCATCGTTTTGTTACATATATTTTAAAAAATGTATGAAATTAAAGTTTGGCACGCCATTTGTAATATACTAAGCGTAATGAATATTGCGATGGTTACTTAAGCGTAACACACTACAAAATCGTAACATTACATTGGTTGGTTAGTTAGAAAAAGGCATCTCGTGGTTGGGATGCTTTTTCATTTTATATATGTAGAAATTTATCTAAGACTTTATAAACTCAGTAATACTAGTAATTAATTGTGGAGAAATTGGTCTAAATGATTCGTTATAAGATTTTGAATTCTCTAGGTCATCACCTTTTATATCAAAAAGGACATGATTCATATTCTCTATAATAGTTAGCGTTGTTTTTTCGTTTGCTTCATTGAGCAATTTAGCTTCACTTTCTGAAACCTGAAGGTCTTTAGTGCCATTAATAAGTAGAATCGGCATTTTTAATTCTTTAATTATTTCTGTTGGATTGTATTGCATCCAATTAATCATAAAAAGTTGTACATCTGTATTAAATATAGAAGCTAACGCTGCAGGGTAATCGGTCGTTGTATTGCCTTCCTTTAGTTTAGTCACCACTTTTTGAGCTTCCTCTCCTAATTTTGGTGCCATTTTGGTAACTTGCTCTACCAGAACATCGCCAATGTTTTGTCCGGCTCCAGCCAAAGAAATAAAACCATCTGCTTTATCCTTTGCGGCTAACATGCCAACTAAGCTTCCCTGACTATGACCAATTACGTAAATTCTTGAATAGGTATTCAGTGCTTTAAAATGATCAATAACGTCTGATGCATCTGTTACAAAATCATCAAACATAATATTCTTATCTACGTTGCCTTTGCGAATTTGTTTTACAATACGCTTATCGTACCTAAATGTAGCAATACCCTTATCTGTTAAACCTTCAGCGAGTTTTTTTAAGGAATTGTTTTTTAGAAAATTCTGATTGCCATTTCGGTTTGTAGGTCCAGAGCCAGCAATTAGTATCGCCAAACTCGGTTTCTCGCTTTTAATTGGACTTAAAAGTGTGCCATCTATCCATTTAGATATTGATAATTCCGTTTCAGTATATGTTTTATCTTGACTAAAACTTACAGACGTTACAAAAAGAAGGATGAGCCCTACGTACAATTTCATTTTCAGAATTTATGAGTTAAGTAAAGTTAATTCATATTGGAGAAACTATGTAATCTTGAAACTACTTTTATGCCATTTTATTATATGTAATTTCTAAAAGGCACAAATATTTAATTGTATTTCATCGATAAAATACACTATTTCAACCTTAATTGTTAAAAATATATGTATTTCAACGATTAAAAATGTTTTTAGACGTAATAATTAAAACACAATTATATATTTGAAGTGTACTAAAATTTAGTTTTTAGTTCAATGGATTAATTAATTAATATTTGCATATGTTATGTTGACTTAGAGACCCTGAATCTACTGGCATATAAAAAAGCAAATTAGGAAAACCGAGATTGAGGGATCTCGGTTTTTTCTTTTTATGGCTTCGATTTCGCTCAGCCTCCAAATTTCAGATTTCTTTCATAAACTAGTTTTCTAAACGTGAGATTGATTCTCGGTTTAATATTCTTTTTTGTTTTAGCTATTTGATGTAACCAATGGTGTTGCATTTCGCCTTTCATTAGTAACAAACTTCCGTGTTCTAAACTTAATTTATGACGCTGATCTTGTAGCGTTCTATGCTTAAAATGAAATGGACGCGCTTCACCAAAACTAACAGAAGCAATCACTGGGTTTTTACCTAATTCTTTTTCATTATCCGCATGCCAGCCATTACTATCATTGCCATTTCTGTACAAATTAATTAGAAGTGTATTAAACATGAAATCAGCATAACGTTCAACCTTCCCTTTAATATTTTGAAGCGTAGGTGTAAAAGGTTCAGGATGCATTATAATGTTAGAATAGCCATAAGTTTGATTAGAGTCTCCAAATAAAGCAGTTAATCTTGGCTGTTTATAGGTTTTGCCGAAAACGGTAATATCATCGTGTTGCCAATTGGTTTCGGTTTCTATAGCTTTAAAATATATGTCTGATTCTTGTTTTGTGAAAAACTGTGGAATGTAAATCAATTCAGCATTTGGAAGCCTAAAATGTTGTTTCTCTTCTAAAAATAAGCTCATAGCAGAATTTTTCTCTAATTTAGTGCTTCGTAATGAACTATAAAACTGTCATATCAATTTTTTGTTTAGTTCTAGTGGTTTTTGGTTTTAATGAGAAGCAAACCTTACCAGAGGGTTTTGTGTATGCTAAAACTATTATTCCAGATTTAGATGTGGAATTGCGTTATTTTTCTGAGAATAATTTTGTTGGTGATACTATTGATGGCTATAAGTCCAATAAACTAATTCTTACTAAAGAAACGGTGGAAAAACTTAAATTGGTTCAGGAAGATTTACAACAACATAACTTATGTCTAAAAGTTTATGATGGTTACAGACCACAGCGTGCCGTAAATCATTTTATACGTTGGGCTAGAGATTTAAATGATACGATTAATAAATCTCAATTTTATCCAGAAGTCAATAAACGCTATTTATTTAAGGCTGGTTACATCGCATCGCGTTCAGGACATAGTAGAGGAAGTACTTTAGACTTAACACTTACTAATGGTGAAACAGGTGAACCTTTAGATATGGGAAGTCCTTACGATTTTTTTGGTGAGCAATCTTGGGTAGATTACGAAGGTATTACTGAAGCCCAAAAGAAAAACAGGCAATTACTGCAAACAGTAATGCTTAAACACAACTTTAGAAATTACGCAAAGGAGTGGTGGCATTTTACGCTGCGTTGGGAACCATTTCCTAAGACTTATTTTGATTTTGAGGTGGAGTGAATTAAGATTTTTTCAAATATAGTAATCCGATTATCGGTCCCAAAGCCAAAACCATAAAAGCGAATTGCGCATTATCTACAACTAAATTACTGATAAGTTGAATGCTAACTATTGTAATCGCAAAGCCAATACAATTTACAATAGTTAAGGCCGTACCTTTAGATTCTGATTTGGTATTTTGTGCTACCAGAGTAGAAAATAACGGTGAATCTGCAATAACTACCATTCCCCAAATAATGAGAAAACTAATAAATATTAGGCTCGACTTTATCATAAAAAATAAGGGAGATAGTAAACAACAAAGTCCAGAAATAGATAATGAAACGACTGCTGTGTTTTTAATGCCATAACGTTTGGAAATATAACCACCTAAAACACAAGCGATAGTTCCTGAAGCTATAATGATGAATGTCAATAATGAGATATTAATTTGCACGTTATAAAATTCGGAATGTGTCAGTAAAATTACAGGCACAAACGTCCAAAACGCATAAAGTTCCCACATATGACCAAAATAACCAAAAGCAGCAGCTCTAAACGATTTGTTTTTAAAAATCGTTACAACTTTAGAAAATTCAAATTTAGAGGCTAGTTTTTGGTATGGTCCATTAGGTACAAATACTAAAACCAATACACCTCCGACTGAAGCTAAAACAGAAGTCGTCCAAATAACGATGTCCCATTTAAAATTAAATCCAAACGATTTTATGAGATGCGGAAAGGCGGTACCCAAAACTAAAGCACCAACTAAAAAACTGAGAGATTGCCCTAAACCTTTTTTGAAATGGTCAGCAGCGATTTTCATGCCTACAGGATAAATACCAGCCAAACAAAAACCAGTTAGAAATCTAAAACTAAGTAATGTTGAAATTGTGTTATTTGGGTAAAGAATTCCGAGATTAAAGGCAGCACCTAAAATGGCACAAATAAAAAATACTTTAGATGGTGAGAATCTATCACTGATTGTTAAAAGTGCAAAAACAAAAGTACCGACTATAAAACCAAACTGAACTGAAGCACTAATATCTGCTAAGGATTTAGCGCTAAGATTATAGAATAGAATTAAATCATCAATAACTGAGTTGCTTGCAAACCATAATGAGGTACAACAAAATTGAGAAAAAATAATTATGGGTAGAATCCATTTAGTTGGATGAGTTGTGATTTTCAAAATGAACTTATATTAAATATATAAAAGCCCAATACATCAAACCAAATTGAAGCGGTATTCGCAAAATTAATATCCATTTTGGAATTCCAGCAGACGCTTTCTCACCAGACAACATATAAAAATGCACCATTAAAAAAACGGAAAGCATCAAAATGATACCATAAATAGAAATGACTTTAAGAACAGGAATGCACAAACCAATACCTAAAAGTACTTCAGCAACTCCACTCCAAAAAACCATAGCTTTATGATTTGGAATATAACTTGGCATAACACGCATATATAACTTTGGTTTTATAAAATGCATCAGTCCTGCAAAAATATAGACAATAGCCATGATGTAAAGTCCAATAGGCTCAGTCATCCTTAAAAGTTTTGTAGCTTAAGCCAATACCGTAATTATAAAGTTCTTTATCCAATAGGCTAGATTTAAAGCCAATCCCTTTATCAAATTTTAACCAATTATTACCATTAATAAAAACACGTTTTATATATGTGTTCTTGGTTTCAACTTCATCTGTGAATGGCAACAAAGGTCTAAAATTGGTAGGGATTTTAATAACTCCACCATCCTTACTTTTAATCTCTTTGTACTTTTTATTTGGTAGTAATTTTCCGTTTCTATCTGTATAACCCATAACTTGTAGAGATACAAAGAACCCATTTTTAGGAATATAAATATCGTAATCTTCAACACTGAGCGTATGTGCATCACCATCTTTTTCTGTGGCTCTAAAAACTATGGTTTCATAGGTTAAAACTTTACCAGGAATGCCATTGTTATTCGCATAGAACTTCACTTTAAATAAGGTCGAAAACTTTTTCTTTTCACTATTAGATCGCTTGCGTTTTTCCCAATCTTTAGACTCTAAAGCAATAGGGAATATAACACTTGAAAGCTGTTGATTCTTTGTTGTCGATTTAGGGAAGTAAACAGCAATTTCTGATTCTATGGTAGGCAGCCAGCAGTTATAGTAATCATCATCTAAATACGGTTTTAACGTTTCTTCTTTAAATTTTCTATTCAGTTTTGTGCCAATTACGATTTCATCTAATTCTGATGCCTGTGGTTGCAGTAACAACTGCTCAGGTAAACGGAGCGTTGAAATATTAAGATCTTTAAAACCCAAAGCGGAGATAAAAAGAGAATCTATATCTGGATATAGTTTTTTAGTAAAAATGAATTTACCTTCATCATCTGCAAAAAGGCCATTACCATTACCAAAAGATATAGTTGCATAGCTTACAGGATATTGTGTAATGCTATCTTTTACTGCGATTTGGGCAAAAGTTATTTGACTAAAAAATAATAGGATAAATAAAATCTTATACATGGTTAAGCTTGTAGACTTTAAATATACATTATTTGTGCCATAAAAAAACGCCTCATAAAAGGAGGCGTTTTTTAGTTGATTGATTGATAAAAGTTTAACAAATTTATTCTTTATCTAAATTTTTAGTCATTTTATATCCTATAAATAAACCAATACCAGCCATCAGAAAAACGGTTGCAGGATGAATAGCGTCAGGCACTACAGGTAAAATAGCTTCTAGTGTAGAAGATATAAGCATACCCAATCCAATTGCCATTAATAATAAGGCTAGATTTAGTAATATAACTTTCCAGATTGGCGATTTAGATCTGCCTCCCATAAAAATAGAGGCGTCTGCACCTTTTTCAATAAGTGCTAATCGTTCTTTATTTCTAGTGGAAAGGTATAAATAAAATATTCCGAAAATAACTAGAAACATAGTAATTGGTATTAAAATTTCTCCGCCCATAATTGTTTGTTTTTTAATTGATTAATTTTATGTGTTCTTAGCTTATGACGATAAGTTTTGAGACGAGGTTACAACTTTTTCAAAAAAAATAAATTTTATCAATTTGTGTAACCTATTATTATATTATGTCGTCTTAATTACAAATGACCACCAACGACGAGCAACAATTAATTGAATCTATTAAAGATGGCGACACTAATGCGTATGCAAATTTAGTGAATCGTTATAAGGATTTGGTTTACACGTTGGCAATACGTATGCTAAAGCACAGAGAAGAAGCAGAGGAGGTGGCACAAGATACATTTGTGAAGGTGTTTAAGTCTTTAGATAAATTTAAAGGAGATTCAAAATTCTCAACATGGATTTACAAAATAACTTATAACACCTGTTTAGATCGTATTAAAAAGAATAAGAAGCATTTAAAAGATGTGGCTATAGATGAGTTTACGTTTAATAAATTAGATAGTATCGATAATGCGCTTGAGCATATGATAAAGGAAGAGAAGCATGCGCTTATTAAAAATTGTATTTATAAATTACCAGAAGATAGCAGTGCCTTGTTAACATTATTTTATTTTGAAGAGTTGTCTTTAGAAGAGATATCTCAAATTGTAAATGTTGAAGCTAACACCGTAAAAGTGAAACTTTTTAGAGCACGAAAAAAATTAGCGGTGATATTAGAACACTATTTAAAACCTCAAAACAAATTGAGTTATGAAAAAGGATGATAAAAAAATAGAATCCCTTATTGATAAGTTTATGGCTGATGATAGTTTGGAAAAACCGTCTTTAAACTTCACGCACCATGTAATGGCAAAATTAGAAGCAGAGTCTCTGTCTAAACAGACAGTTTACAAACCTTTAATACCTAAAGCTGTTTGGTTTGTTATTATAGGAAGTTTTGTGACGTTAGTAGCTTATATGTATTTCAAAGCACCTTCAACTAATAATAGTTGGCTTGATAGACTAGGATTATCAGATATTTCTGTAAATCCTTTTGAAATTATAAACTTTAATTTTTCTGCAACATTGACTTATGCCGTAGTTCTGTTTGCCTTTATGTTGAGTATTCAAATACCATTATTAAAACATTATTTTAATAAGCGTATGGCTTTTTAGTTTGGGTAGTACCAAAACGGAATAGAAGCTTTTATTCTTTTTATAGTGTCGCTTTTTCTTATGTAATCTTGCGTTAGTTCTACGATGTGTTTACCTCTGGTAATTGCCTTTAAATCGATGAAGGTTTCAAACCCAAGTTCACCTGTTTTACTTTTACTTATAACCAAATCAGTCTTATGAGTTGTAGAATCAATTTTAATATGATACATGTTGTTTAAGACTTTCATATATTCAAGCTCTAAACTGTCTTTATCCTTATTGTTAAAAGGATTGTCATTAAAAAAAATACCAGATGTTAGACCACGTTTATCTTCATCGGGTTTTAGACCTTCATTGAATATAAAAATTTCGTCTTCGGTGTTTTCAGAAAACACTATAAATACTTTAAGATAATTATCTGTAATGACTTTTGAAGGAATTGCAGCATTACTAATAAACTTACCTTCTCTTTTATCAAGAAGGTTTTCATAGTTTCTTTCATTTGCAACATATTCATTAGAGTTAAATCCTGTAAATAGATAGTTAGATTTTACATAACTAAAACTGCTTCCTAAAAGAATTAAAAAGTAAAGTGGCACTAGCATAAAACTTAAGCGACGTCCAAACTTGTGGTCTAAAAAATTATAAACTAAAGGTCTGTATAAAAACGAAAGCGTTAAAAAACTAAATACCCAATAAATAGGAAAATAGATTTTAGAGATCCATTTCTTTTTCTTTAACCAACCTTGTGTTATAAAGTCTATAAAAGATAAAATCATACCTATTAAAATAAAAAGAGCTAAAGGGACGCCTATCGCTTTATATAATATAGGATGACTATCGTTATCAATTAGATAAAATCCAATGAGACCTACAGATGCTAAGGTCAGAGTGAAAGCTAAAACATAAAATATCAGTAAAAATGAAATGGCAAAAATGACGCTACAATAATTCTCTAAGTTGCCTATATACTTATCAAAAGAGCCAATTTTATTCTTAAGATACTTCGTAAATTTTGGACTATAATTAAGTTCTTCATAATCTATATCACCAGACACATACCGTAAACCCAAAGCACCAATCCAGAGACCTCGTAAAACCACGTGTAATAAAAGATTAAATAGCAGGATATAACACGATACAGACGTTACTGTTAGAATTGTAGCAAGAAATATATGCTTGTTGTTCTCTGCTTCATTAACGGATATACTAAGCGGATCAATTGCTTGAAACAATCCAAAAATGGCAAAACCAGAAATAAGCAATTCTAATTGCCAGCTCTCTTCTTGTAATTTTTGAAGCAGTTTTTTAAATGCAGGATTATTATAATCTTGACTCATCATTTGGTTGGATAATATAATTTTACTCTAAATTTAGGCATATTGAATTAAATTCAGTCTTTTTTTTCAAATTTTGAAACCCTTTAATTTTTTATTCGTTTTTAAAATAGAACGCTAACCAAAAAATGCAAAACCAAATACATCGCTTAATTCAATCTTGTAAAAAGGGTAACCAAGTTGCACAGATGCAAGTTTACGATACCTATGCTCAAGCAATGTTTACCGTTGCCTGTAGATATTTAAAAGATGAAGATGCAAAAGATGCGATGCAAGAGGGTTTTTTAAAAGCTTTTACAAATATCGAAAGCTATAAACCTGAAGCCACTTTTGGTGCATGGTTAAAACGAATTATTATCAATCAATGCTTGGATGTTTTAAAAAAACGCAGGCTGGAGTTTAGTGATGATGAGGTAGAAACACTTCATATTATGGATGATGATAACTGGAGTTTTGATAGTATTATAACCAAAACAGAAATTCTTTTTGCCATAGAGCAATTAACCGAAAAACACAAAATAGTAGTAAAACTTTACTTAATTGAAGGTTATGATCATGAAGAGATTTCAGATATTTTAGAAATACCAGTAAAAACATCACGAACACACTTAAGACGTGGAAAATTAAAATTACAATACCTGTTAAAACAAACATATAATGAAGCGAGATATTAGAGATTTATTTAATGAGAAAGAAGAATTAAAAACACTTCCTGCAAATCATAGAATTGAGTTTTTAGAGAAGCTTAAAGCACAACCTAAGAAAAAGAAGAATTCTTTGTCATGGTTAAAAATTGCAGCTGTATTACTTATAGCTTTAACTGTTGGGTTTAATTTGTTTTATAATACACCAGAAAAAACTAAAGTCGCCCCAATAGTAGCACAAATTGAGGCTGTAGAAGCAGAGTATCTTCAAAATATTAAAGCAGAGTGGGAGAGCTTTGTGGCTCTAGCAGATGATCCCATTTTAGTAGAACGGTTTAGAAAAAAGCTTGATGATTTAGATATGGATTATCAAGAGATTTCAATTCAGTTTAAGGATGATAGTAATAACATTCTGGTTATAGAAAGTTTGGTAGATAACCTTCAAACCAGATTACAAATTTTAAAAGATATACAAGCTCACATCAAAATATTAAATCAAAAAAACGAACAACATGAAAACACAATTTAAAATCTTATTGCTGATGCTCATCACGTCAGCCATGAGTTATTCTCAAAGTCATCAAATCTTAAAGCGAAGCGTTGAGGTAGATAAAAATACTTCGGTTGTATTGAATTTTGAAAATATTTATGTAGCAATTGAGGAATCTACAGATGGTAAAATTCATTTTGATTATAGTTTAGAATTTGATGGATATTCAAAAAAAGATATTCAAAAACAATTGGATATGATTTCAGCAAAAGTTACAAATTTTAATAATGGTGTAACACTAAAAGCTAAGAGTGATAATCAAATTACTTTTGAGAGAATTCAATTCACTGCAGCGCATGGTATTAGTATTGATGAGAGAAATTTTAATTCTAAAAAAGATACAATTATTAGGAAATCTAAAGACTCATTATTAATAGAAATAAGGAAGAATAATAAATTAGATTGGAACGGGAGCTCGCTTAAATATATTAATGAAAGGTTTAAGAGAATTGGAAAAGACGGTAAGTTATCTAATTTTAGGAAAGGGAATATGGATATAATGCGTAGTCAATTTATTATTAAAATTCCACCTTTTGTTAAAATCAATATCAATGCAAAAAATTCTGGAATTTACTTTAGAAATGATGTGTCAAATGAAATGTCGGTTAAATTAAATTCAGGAAAATTTATAGCAAAAATATTCTATAACGCTTACAATAGAATAAAAATCGAAGATGCCAATGTTGAAGTTGAAGCTATATTTGGTGGTGATTTTGATTTTAAAAATGTTAAAAATGGTAAAATTGGCAGTGTCCAAAATACCAAAATAAAATCTGAGTTCTCAAAAGTTGAAATTGGAGAGATCGATAAGAACACAACAGTAACAGACTTTAATAGTGAATACTGGTTTTACAATTGGTCTAGCGATTTTGAACGATTTTACCTCTATTCAGAATATTCTAAAATTCATTTTTGGTATCCTAAACTTGACTTTAGCTTAAAGGTGATTGGTAACAATACCAAAAGTTTTTTAGGAAATGATGTTATTATCAACATGCAGCCTACTAGTAAAGGTGAAAAATATACCATGATGACTAACGATGCGGATGACCCAAATAAAGTATCTGGAAATATTTACTTCGATATAATTCATGGAATAATTTATTCAAACGATTTTTTACTAACGACCCTTAATGGTAGTGAATCAAAGAACTAAACAACTAAAATTATGAAAATATTTAAAATTTTAGCCCTCGCATTAACTTGCTTTGGAGCAATACAAGCTCAACAAAAAGATCTAGATTTTAACAAGCCTTCTGGGTTAAAAATGGAAACAGAGTATTCATCAGATAATGAAGAAATAAGAGATATTTTAAGTTTTGAAGGTATTGATTATATGAAGATTAAATTTTCTGATAAAGAGCTTAAAGGAAAAAGTTACCACCTCACAGTAAAGGAAATTTGGGATGGAAAAATAGTCTCAGACACGACTGTTTTAGATAGTAAAAACTTAGGAATTAAAGAATTTGAAACCTTAAAAGATTCTGTTTTAAATATGAAAGTGATTTCTAAACTCACCAACGATGATCAGTTAAAACTTACCTTTCAATTTCCCAGATTTAGAGTTACTAAAAAATATAAAGCTATTAAAACTGACGATTACAGTTTGAGAAATCTTGCCGATGAAAGTAATCTAAAAATTGGCTACAATAAAAAGTTTTATCTACTCGCTTATATTTTACCTTACGAAAGAGAAGATGGTTCAAAATCTTGGTGCGAAGTTGGTACGGCAGGAGATGATATTGAAAAATGGGGTAAAAAATTTGAAATAAAACACTATTTGTTATTCGAAATGAAATTCGAATAAATCATCCAAAAAACACTCCATGCAAATACCGACCAGGAGTTAATGTAAAAGCACCAGCAATAATGATAGCGCCAAAGTAGAGTAAAATCATTTTTCGTTTATGTGCTTTTATATTGCCTTTTTTAATGGCTAAGTAAGCTGTTGGTACTGTCCAAAGTGTCAGGAAACTAAACAGGTGAATCCAGCCAAAGTGATTCAGAATTATGCCGCCAACCATGGCAGGCATAAACAAGGTTACAATAGCAGTAAATAACATTAACACCATATAAATTCTACCAAGTCGTTTATGGATTAAGGTTCCTTTTTTAATCACCAAAAGAAAACCTCCTATAAATACACAAGGTACAACCGTGTACAAATGCAAAAACATTAAAGTGTTATAGTCCATACAATACATATTAAAAATTTTTGCTAACAGCTAACAGCTAACAGCTCACAGCTCACGGCTAACAGCCAACTAATACCAACGCTTTTTTTTCTTCTTAGATGCTGCGCTTTTACGTCCTTTTTTATACTTACTCCCTTGTTTCTTATGCACAATCGGTTTTGCCTTAGGATCTAAAGGATAAGGATGTTCGGTCTCAACAGGAAGCGAAATATTTAGAGATTCCTGAATTTTCTTCACATAGCTTTTTTCGTCTGCAGAACACATAGAATACGCAATACCAACGTTACCAGCACGACCTGTTCTACCAATTCTGTGCACATAAGTTTCAGGCACGTTTGGCATATCAAAATTAAATACATTATCGAGTTCGTTAATATCTATACCACGTGCTGCAACATCTGTCGCAATGAGTACTTTTACATAACCATTTTTAAACTTGTTTAAAGCCGTTTGGCGTTCACTCTGTGGTTTATCTCCATGAATACTATTTACGGAGTAACCGTTTTTTAGTAGGGTTTGCTCTAGTTTATCCACACCAAATTTGGTACGTCTAAAAATGAGCACATTGCCTTTTACAGTATTTCGTAAGAGATGTAAACACAGTTCAATTTTATTACGTTTTGGCACATAATACAAAATCTGACGCACATCTTTTGCTACTGATTTGGTTGGCGTAATAGCAACACGTTCGGGATTTCTTAGAATGGTATTTGCGAGTTGTTCAATTTTATTCGGGATTGTAGCAGAGAACAATAAGGTTTGTTTACTTTCAGGACAAAGACGTTCAATTTTTTTGACATCATCTAAAAAGCCCATATCTAACATTAAATCCGCTTCATCTAGGACAAAGGTTTCAATATGGTCAAGGTTTATATAATCTTGCTTGTGTAAATCGAGCAAACGACCAGGCGTAGCAACTAAAATATCAACCCCTTTTTTAAGCACATCTATTTGTGGTTCTATGGAAGCTCCACCGAAAACGACTAACGACCTCAGATTGGTAAATTGCGCATAGGTTTTAAAATTCTGCTGAATTTGTGCCGCCAACTCTCGCGTAGGACTCACAATTAAAGCTCTAATTTTTTTACCTTTTTTTGGTGCATCTTGCTTATCAAAAAGCTGTTGCAAAATAGGTAAGGCAAAGGCTGCCGTTTTTCCGGTTCCTGTTTGCGCAGAGACAATAACATCCTTTTTATCTAATACCAACGGAATAGCGCGTTGTTGTACTAAAGTAGGTTCAATATAACCTGAGGCTTCAATGGCTTTTTGTAACGGTTTTATTAATTTTAAATCTTTAAATGACATATAATTATGAGATGAATTTAGGTTTATCAAACAATTGTTTTACTTCAATTTTATTCAACTCAATTAAGGTAAAAACACCTAATAAAATACCTAAAATACCAGATAAACAATTTACGATTGCCATGGCAAAAATAAAATTGTAGTGCTTCGTTTCTTTTATATATTTTGAAACTAACAATGTTAAAATACCAAGTACAACACAAAATATAACTCCTATAATACCAATAACTATAAAGAAAATACCAGGATTAACAAGCTCATTGTTGGTTGGATCTAAAGTTGTTAGACTTCCAAAGAAAAATCCCATGCCAGCATACAACATAAAAAATACTGAAAAGCATAAGGTGAAAATACCTTTAACTAAATAGAGGGTTCTAAATGTGTTGAGGTTATTATGAGTTTGCACAAGTAATTTATTTAATTACAAATATAAAAAAGGCCTAAGACTTAATACTTTTCATCCAATCCCTTCGTTCTTCCTCCGATAAAAACGTCCAAGCAATAAATCGGCTTACTTTTTGTCCTTGTCCCATTTCAACAGTTTTTACAGCAGTTGCTTTTACATTTTCTAAAATCTTGTAGGTAGGTTTTAAGGTCACTTCTTTAGAAATTAAACTTGTAAACCAAAGACATTGTTCACCAAAATGTTTGCTCTCATAAATCATGTCTTTGACAAAACGCGCTTCACCACCTTTGGTCCATAATTCGTTAGTTTGCCCACCAAAATTTAAAAGTGCTTTGCTTGGTCGTTTCCCTTTTAAGTTTTTTAGTTTTTTTAAACTCGCTTTTTCAGCATCTCGTGCAGAGGCATGAAACGGAGGGTTACACATCGTAAAATCAACTTTTTCCTCAGGTTTTAAAATGTTGTAAAAGAAGTCATTCGATTTTTCTTGCCGTCTAATTTCTAAATTAGATCGTAGATTACGATTTTTTTGTTCTATTGTTTTAGCAGAAGTAATTGCCATAGCGTTGGTATCACTTCCAATAAAGCACCAACCGTACTCATGGTTGCCAATGATTGGATAAATACAACTCGCACCAACACCAATATCTAAACCTTTAATGTGACTTCCTTTTGGAATTTCTTTTCCATCTCCTTTTAATAGGTCAGCGATATTGTGAATATAGTCCGCACGACCAGGAATCGGTGGACACAAATAATGCTCAGGAATTTCCCAAAACGCCACAGCATAATGATGTTTTAAAAGTGCTTTATTTAATGCTAGCACAGCTTTAGGGTTAAAAAAATCTACAGAATCATCACCATATTTATTTGGCGCAACAAACGGAGCTAATTCTGGTGAACTTTTTATAAGGGCTTCAAAATTATAGCGTTCTCTATGCTTGCTTCGAGGATGAAGTTGTGTTTTTACCTTGGGATGTTGTTTTTTCTTTTGCAATATCTTAGTTATGATTGACAGCAAAGGTAATATAACTTATAGGTTTAAGCTTCAGTTTTCTTACCAATAATATAGAGATAATCACCTAAATTATTTTCGTAAGATTTAATAATCTCATCTATTTTCCCTGAATCGATATCAGCTCGTAGTACGTCTAAACCCATTTCTACTTCTTCTATATTAGCCAATGCGCTAAAGGAAGAAATTCCATGTCTTACACTTTTGTCAAAATACAGTTCCGGATTTTGTTTACCACAGTATAAAAATTGATCTTGTAAATCTGGCTCAATGTTATAAGTTTCGGTTGATGTAATTTTAATTCCACTTTGAGTCATGGCTTCGCTGATAGCTTTAAGTGTTGGCATTTGTTCCATTGAATCCTCTAACATTTTGGGAAAATAATGATTGAGCCAGTAGCCTTTCATTTGTTGCGGAGTAGAAGTGAAGATAACGATTTTTCCCTTTGGCTTTAAAATATAGCTTAATTCTGAAAATGCTCTTGCTACATTTGTCCAATGGTGAATGGTTAGAGTTCCAATAACACCATCAATACTGGCTTCAGGTAAATCTGTTTTTTCTGCGGAACCGATTTTCCATTCTATCGCTTCATTTTTGGTTTTAGCTTTTTGAAGCATTTCTATAGAAGGATCAATACCTATAATATTGAATCCTTTCTTCTGAAACTCTGACGTATAATTACCTGTACCACAACCAATATCTAAATACAAACCCTTTTTACTAGGATTGAGATGTTTTAATAATTGCTCAATTAAGTAAAGATCTGCTTTTCGGGTTTGGTTATAATTAATTCCTATTTTGTTGTATTTGGTTGACATTAAGGTGAATTTAAATATTTTTAAGTATGGATAGGGCTTTATTTAAATCCTATTAATGATAAGGATTTTAGAATTGACTCAGAAAAGATTCCAAACGTTTTTTAAGGTTTTGAGGTAAAGCACTGCTGTTTTTTATTGAATTGATATGTGCTTTGTTTTTATCTTTTGCGTATAATAATTCAAACAATTGAAAAATAGAGATTTTTTCTTTTGAAGACTTAATCAATTCGAGATGATCTCCAATTTTTACTTCACCTTCCTCAATAATTTTTACGTAGGTGCCAGAATAGCCATGTGAAATAAATTGTTGTAAAACAGCTTCAGTCCCAAACTTATAAGCAAACTTAAAACAAGGTTCTCTGGGCTGAGAAATTTGTACAAGTGCATTACCTAGTTTATAAATATCGCCAATATAGAGTTGTGTTTCATCCAAATTCTCAACGGTGAGATTTTCTCCCAACATACCATATGTCCAATTTAAATTTGGATACAAATCCCTCCAATAGGGATATTGGTTTGCTGAAAATAAATAACACGCTTTAAAGATTCCACCATGTACGCGTCTATCTGAAACCTCATCACCTCTAACATTTTCTTTACCTAAAAAGATAGGCACATCAGTTGGCTTTTTATAAATACCAGTTGTAACTGCTTTACCATTTCTAATAAAAGTGGTAGGCTGTGCGATATTTGTTGAAATGACTTTCATCTATTAAGATTTAAGAGTATTCCATGCTTTTAGCATCTCTTTTTCTTTAGATAATAACGTCGTTTGATCGCTCAGATACTTTTTCTTTTGTTCGTTCGCAGCATCTGAATTCCACCAATTATAAGTCTCTTTTACAGTCTCAATAATTGGTCTAAATGTTAATCCTGAAGCAATAGCTTTAGAATTTGAAACTCTTGCAGTGCCATAATTTTTTCCGAAGGAAGGAATCCAGGGCACTGAGAAATAAATTTTATTTTCAACTAAAAAATCGTAATTATCAACCCAAATAAAAGTATGCCTAATATTAAAAGATTTCTCAGCATCAGCAATAAAGCCAAACATATTTTGTTCTTCTTTTGGCCCAACGGCATTATAGGTTCCGTATTGTTTTTTTTCTGCTAACATAATAAACCATTCAGCAACATCTCTAACATCAATGTACTGAACAAGATCTTCTGGCTGGCCAGGTACTAACACCTCTCCACTTTCGGAGAGTCTAATTGGCCAATGGATAAAGCGGTTCGTTTTATCTCCTGGTCCAATCATATATGTAGGTCTTACTACTGTAGTACGTTCTTTACCAAAAGCATCCATTGCAGCAAGTTCTGAGTTGGCTTTCATTACACCATATTCTTGCTCGTAGGTTTCATCTTCTGTAAGGCCTTTTGGCATGGCTAAAACCAACTTTTTATCCTCTGTAATATTATCAGATAAATACGGATAATAGACTCCAGTTGAGGAGGTGTACATATACATATCAACATTATCTTTTAATAGATTTGCTGTGGCTTTTGTCCACTCCACTTTGCGACCAGAATTGTCTATAACCACATCCCATTTTCTATTCTCTAAGGCTTTAAGGTTATCCGCTCTGTCACCAATTAGCATTTCAACTTTATCAAAAAGATCTGCATGTACAGTTGGTTTTGTTTTGCCTCTAGTAAAAGTTGAAACCGAATGTCCACGAGCTAATGCACAAGCAATTTGATGTGGTCCTAGAAAACTTGTGCCATCAAGGATTAGAATTTTTAATTTTTTTGGAGATGTCTTAGAGCTATTAGTGTCTTTTTCACGATCAGATTTACAAGCAATCATGGTACTTCCTAAAATTGGTATGGCTAAACTAGCTAAAGCACTTTTTTTAATAAATGTTCTTCTAGAATTTAACGTTTTCATCTGCCCTAGTTTTAGATTCTAAAGTTATAAAAAAAGTGCCAATTAAAAATTGGCACTTTTTTGCTATTAATCTTAAGGGTAAGAGATAATCTTGTTAGGATAACAAAGTTAGTATGATTATTAAAACTTGATGTATGATAAGAAATCTAATTATTAGACAAATCTTTTCTAATTCTACTTACGCTTTCAGTAGTAATGCCCAGATATGAAGCAATATGGTAGTATTTAACACTTATTTCGATATCTGTATATGCAGAAATAAGATGGATATAACGTTCTTTTGCAGATTACGAAATCAGTGATTGTTGTTGTACTAGGAGGTGGTGGAGTATGAAGAACTGTCATCAGACGAGCATACCATTGTTACTAAAATAACAATGTAGCAAAAGTACGTTTTCATATTTTAATTTTTCACCAAATTATAAAACTAAAGTTACAAAAAAACCACTTTGAATTAACAAAGTGGTTTTAAATTTTGAATAGCTATAAAATCTTATTCAATCTTTTTAGCGATAGTTTCCTGTCCTCCTTGATAAAGTGTAAAGCTCTCAACTTCACCCGAATCATTTTTATTAAACTTTACTTTGAGTTGAGTAACTTTTGCGAAAAACGTGGTTTCATTTTCAGCAAAAACTTCAAATTTTCCTTGACCAGTAGCTTGACCGAAAATCTGATCACCTTCTACAGTGACTTCAACAAAGAAGTTTGGGGCTAGTTCATATTTTCCAACGTACTGACTTAAGATATCATTAGATAAGGTGATTTCTTTACGTGCTTCTGGCATTGCTTTATTAACTTCTTTACCTATAGTTTCTGAATCGGTTATAAAAATAGTTTGACGTTTTCCATCAGTAGTTTTTGAAAACTTATATTCAATATTTCCTTCTTCAAACATAAAACGGTTTTCGGATAACGGGAAAATATCAAAAACGGTATTGGTTTCCGATTCGCGCATACTTTTTAATTTACCATCTTTCATATAAATATGTCTGATAGCTCCATCTTCAAACTCGTATGCACCAACCCATTGTTTTAGTTTGTCTTCTGAAAGTTTTACAACATCCTTCATAGTTGGAAATGATTTTCCTATTGCTGCAGCAGCAAGTTGTTGTGTAACAGCTCCGATATCATTACAACTACAATTACTTAAGCCAATAACATATACATCTTCTTCGATGAGATAAATTCCATTTGTTGAAGTTCCAAAAATCCCTCCACTATGTGTATATCCTTTAGATCCTTTAAGATTCATTTCTCCTAAACCATAGCCGTAATCAATATGCTCTCCGTTATTAAGGGTTGAACCATTAATGGCTTTATCTAATGCTGTTGCTTTTATAAATGTATTGTTAGTTAAAGCAATTTGCCATTTTAACATATCATCAATAGTTGAGGTAAGCGAACCTGCGGCATGAGGCAATGTCATACTAAGAAAGTGTGCATTAACATAACCGTTTTCTCCTTCCTCGTAGCCTTCAACTCTATTTTTAACTAATTCTCTAGTATTGCCATAGCTAGAATTGGTCATACCTAAACGATTAAATATATTTTTTTCAATAAAGTTCTCGTAAGTATCACCAGAAAGTACTTCTATTATTTTGCCAAGTAAGATGTAACCAGAATTGTTATATCTAAATTCTTCTCCTGGATCAAAATCCATTGGCTCATTTTTAAAGTAGTCTATTAACTCATCTAAAGTCATATCGTTTCTGGCAACTTCAACGAGATTACCTATGCCTGTATAACTTTTTATACCAGATGTATGATTTAATAACTGGTGAACTGTAATAGTTTTACCATTTGTAGGATAATCTGGTACAAACTTAGTAATAGGATCGTCTAAACTCAACTTACCTTGCTCCTCTAGCATTAAAATACTAACAGCGGTAAACTGTTTAGTGATTGAGGCTAGCATAAATACATTTTCTGGCACCATATCTACATCTAATTCTAGACTCGATTTACCAACTGCTTTTCTGTAAATAGTTTTTCCATTTTTGGCTACTAAAATGGTTGCACCTGGCATATCTGATTTATAAGACTGAGATACGATAGCATCAAATTGTTTTGTTAAGTCTTGAGCTGAAATAGGTGTTGTAAATACAATGCTCAAAAGGAATAGCGTAGTGAAATAGAATATTTTCATGTGTTTTTAGATTGATTGTTTATAGTGAGACGATTTCACAGAAATAAAGTTACAAAAAAACCACCTTGTTTTAATAAAGTGGTTTTTTAATATTTGAGATGCTGAAAGGACCTCAGCATGAAAAATTGGGATTACTTTATCATTCCGCTACGCTGATTAGTGTTGAAAATACGTTTTTGTAACCATATTTTGAAATAATACTTTGTAGCATAATTGAGCAGAAACAGGAGTTATGTCCGTCACTTTATATATAATTACTTCTGGTAAATTTAGAATCTCTTCTTTCTCTGGTTCAGATTCTTTAGAGTCGGCTTTAAAACACGAATCCATAATTAAAACTAATACGCTAAGCCCTGTAAAAGACATTCTTCTTAAACTCATGTGTACTTGTTTTAGATTAAATTTCTTCAAAATAAAAGCTATATCTAAACGTTTGGTTATTCACAATAATATCAAAATAAATTTTTGCGTCTCCTCCATAATTATTTATGCCAGAACTACTAAAGCCACCATTGTACATGGTATGTCCTCTGAAATTTCCTTCAAAGCTTAAGTCACCGTAAAATCCACCTGAAATTGGATCTGTGTTCACCCAATTACCTGTAATGATTTGAGATGAAGAGCAATTTTCATCTTCAGCGTCATTATTATCTACAAAACTAAATGTACTATTAGAGTTAAACTTAATTGTGCTATTTAAATCACATCCTGAATTAATGAATTCGGTAGGTCCACCTGTACCAGGAGCAATTATTTCTTGCTTCAATAATACGATAAAATCATATTCACCTACTGGACTTCCTGGACCTGCAGGAGGATCTGTAAATTGCCTTTTTGAACAATTTGTGATCAATAATCCTATAAGCAATATAACTAATATACACTTATAATGTCTTAACCTAATTTTCATGTTTTTAAAAAGTTTAAAATGAATTTTCCCTAAAATAAAAAAACCACTTTATATCTACAAAGTGGTTCATAATATTAGAGAGATTTCTGCCTGCGCAGGAATTTGGTTACTTAATCATATCATAACTACGTTTAATAAAGTTTGTTAACTCTTCTCCTTTTAAAAGACCTTGAGATAAACGAGCCAAATCCAAACTTTGATTAATTAAACGTTTTTGCTTCTTTTTGGTTTTTGTACCCAAAATTTCACCAACCAATTCAGAATTTGTATTTACGATGAGGTTGTGTATTTCTGGCATATTGCCAAACATATTCATTCCGCCTCCACCTCCAGTAGCTTGCATCTCCTTCATACGACGCATAAATTCTGGTTGTGTGATTATAAATGGTGATGCATCACTATCCATAGCTTCTAGTTGAACGGCAAACTTTTCAGAAGGGATCACTTCCTTTAAAAGCGTATCTAATTCTGTTTTTTGCGCTTCCGTTAATTTAGAAATTGTAGTGTCGTCTTTCTTAATTAAGTTATCGATATGATCACCATCTACACGTGCAAAAGAAATATGCTCTTTTGTTGTTTCTAATTTCTGAATTAAATGCGACACAATAGGAGAGTCTAACATTAAGACTTCGTAACCTTTTGCTTTTGCAGCTTCAATATAACTGTGTTGCTGATCTTTGTTAGATGCATAAAGAATTACAAGCTTATCATCCTTATCTGTTTGATTTGCTTTTATTTTGTTAAACAATTCTTCATACGTATAGAATTTACCATCTACCGTTGGGTACAATGCAAAGGCATCTGCTTTTTCGAAGAATTTCTCTTCGGATAACATTCCGTATTCAATAACGATTTTAATATCGTCCCATTTCTTTTCAAAATCTTCGCGATTAGCATTGAATAGAGATTTCAACTTATCAGCAACCTTACGTGTAATGTAAGATGAAATTTTCTTCACATTACCATCTGCTTGTAAATAAGAACGTGATACGTTTAATGGAATATCTGGCGAATCAATTACACCTCTTAACATGGTTAAGAATTCTGGTACAATACCTTCAACATTATCAGTTACAAAAACCTGATTTTGGTACAATTGAATCTTATCTTTCTGAATATTAAGATCATTCGTCATCTTAGGGAAATACAAGATTCCTGTTAAGTTAAACGGATAATCTACATTAAGATGGATGTTGAATAAAGGCTCTTCAAATTGCATCGGATACAATTCTCTGTAGAAACTGCTGTAATCTTCATCCTTTAAATCTGCTGGCTGCTTTGTCCAAGCCGGATCTGGATTATTAATAATATTATCTACAGTAATCTGCTTATGCGGCTCAGTCGTTTCTTTACCATCTTTATCTTTAGTGGTCTTTGGAGTAAACTCTGGATCGTTTATTTCCTTAGTTCCAAATTTAATAGGAATAGGCATAAACTTGTTATACTTCATTAACAACTCTCTAATACGAGCGTCTTCTAAAAACTCTGTAGAATCTTCCGCAATATGAAGAATAATTTCGGTGCCTCTATCTGCTTTGTCAGCTTCAACTAAGGTGAATTCTGGAGAACCATCACACGTCCAATGTGCAGCTGGTGCATCTGTATGCGACTTTGTAATTAGCTCTACTTTTTCTGCAACCATAAAGGCAGAATAGAAGCCAAGACCAAAATGACCAATGATTCCTGAATCTTGAGCAGAGTCTTTGTATTTGTCTAAAAACTCTTCTGCACCAGAAAAAGCAACTTGATTAATATATTTTTCAACCTCTTCAGCTGTCATACCTAAACCTTGATCGATAATGTGAAGTTTCTTCCCTTCTTTGTCAATCTTAACTTCGATTTGTGGATTGCCATATTCAGATTTAGACTCACCAATACTAGTAAGGTGTTTTAATTTTAGCGTGGCATCTGTACCATTACTAATTAGCTCACGTAAAAAGATTTCGTGATCGCTATATAAGAACTTTTTAATAAGCGGAAAGATATTCTCTACCGATACATTAATACTTCCTTTTGTCATATTTAATTTATTAAATGTTCCCACTAAAGCGGGAAACTGTTTAAACTTTGTTTTAATTTCCTTAAATACTACTAGTCAAATAAAATACCAAGCCGAGATTTGTGACAAGATGGCATAATTAAAGTGTTATGCATGCATAACGAATAGGCTTTGGTTTACTTTTAAATGGGTTAAATTTGTTTTTATAACATATAGATTCCTGTTTTCACGGGAATAAAAAACAAAAGTTTTTATGTACAATTCAAAAATAATAGGTTTAGGCAAATATGTGCCAGATAATGTGGTTACTAATGACGACTTGTCTAAAATGATGGACACAAATGACGAATGGATACAAGAACGTACAGGTATTAAAGAACGTCGTTGGGCAGTAAAGGGTGATGGAGATACTACAGCGACGATGGGAGTGAAAGCTGCTAAAATTGCGATAGAACGTTCTGGTTTAGATAAAGACGATATTGATTTTATAATTTTTGCCACGCTAAGTCCAGACATGTATTTTCCTGGTCCAGGTGTGCAAGTTCAACATGCTTTAGATATAAAAACAGTTGGTGCTTTAGATGTGCGTAATCAATGTTCTGGTTTTGTGTATGCCATGTCTGTGGCAGATAATTTTATAAAAACAGGAATGTATAAGACTATTCTTGTTATAGGAAGCGAATTACATTCTCACGGTTTAGATAAAACCACGAGAGGTAGAGGAGTGACCGTTATTTTTGGAGATGGAGCAGGAGCAGCAGTTCTAACAAGAGAAGAGGATACTACTAAAGGTATTTTATCTACACATTTGCATTCTCAAGGAGAACATGCCGAAGAGTTGGTTTTGGTTGCGCCAGGAATGGGAAAACGTTGGGTAAACGATATCTTAGCAGAAAACGACCCAAAGGACGAAAGTTATTACCCTTATATGAATGGGCAATTTGTTTTTAAAAATGCTGTAGTGCGTTTTAGCGAAGTCATTATGGAAGGTCTAATGGAGAACAACTTAGATGTTGATGCTATTGATATGCTAATTCCACACCAAGCGAATCTGCGTATTGCACAGTTTATACAACGTAAGTTTAAATTAACGGACGACCAAGTTTTTAATAACATACAGAAATATGGAAACACCACAGCAGCATCTATACCAATTGCCTTAACAGAGGCTTGGGAAGAAGGTAAAGTAAAAGAGGGCGATACCGTTGTATTGGCTGCTTTTGGTAGCGGCTTTACTTGGGGAAGTTGTATTATTAAGTGGTAAGTAAGTACAAACGTTTATAAATAGTTGTACGCATTTGTAAATAGTTAAAACCGTTTAACTAATTGCTATTATTAGATTTATAATGAATTTTGCGCTTTTTTGAAAAGGTGCGTATATTTATGTGTTGTAGGTAATTACTAAATGAACTCAATAAATAAAAATATAAGCCGATTAAGTCTTCACGATTCACATTTGGAAAATCTTGAAAGAAAATCTGATTTGACAATTGCGACTTTTGATTGGGGATATTTAGGCGATTTTTCTGAAAGTGGATATGAAAAAGGAATCGTAATTGGAAAATGCAGACTATTAATTAGTGGTATAAAAGACGAAGAGTTTCGTGTTTACAGAGAAGGCACTAAATATGATATAGAAAAAACGCCTGAAGACATTAATAAATGTTGGGATGAAATCGCAAATACTGGAATTGACGAGAATCACAAACAAATAATACTGGATGGAATGTTTACACGTGGTTCCGATAGTAACTGGATTGAATGGAAATTTAATTATGATTCCGTAAAACTCGAATGGAACTCATTTGTGACACATAAGGAGTGGGAAGACGGAAAATTACCTGAAGATTAAAGAAAACTACCTACAAAACTATATATAGCAAATAGGGCGGTTAGTGTTTAATCCAAAAGTTGTTATCTATTTGCAAGGTCGCCAAATCTTTTGATTTGGTATTAAAAGAAAAAAATTAAAACAAAATAAAAAGATTTGGCTTGTGGTTAAACCGAAAGTAATCGCTTATTTTCTGCCCAACTTGCCATATATTTAACGTTGTAGGGCATTTGAAAAAAACCGAATATGAAAGAACAATTCCAAGAAACTAAAAAGTTAATTCTCTTCGAAGAGAAAGTTGGAGATAAAAAAATCGTATATCGTCAACATAAAGAAGATGAAGAAAAGGAATTTGTTAAAATCTATGAGCAAAAAGGAAAAGATTATTTTTTCGATTACGATGGCCAAACTATAAAACAAATTGAATTAAGAGATTTTGAAGAAATCCCTTATTTGTTTAGTTCATTTGGATATGGTTTTAGCGACAATACTGTAAATAGTTTTTTTAGAAATCAATTCGATGATAAGCGAATAAATAAAATTATAATATCAGAAGAAATTGAATCTAAAAAAGTACGCAAAAATCTTTTTCTGAATATAAATGACTTATCAGCATTAATTTCAAGTACAAATCAAGAACAAAGAGCTTGTAACGACACTAAAAAGATTTTAATTAAAAATTTTTTAGTGGATATATTTCCAGAAATAGCCTTTGATTATAAAGAGACGAACAATAATAAAAAACTGATTTTAAGAAATCTTAACCAGAAACTTATTGACCAGCTAACAGCTGATGATATTGAAAAGATTGGAGATTTTTACGTTGATGCTTCTAAAAAATATAAAAGAGCTGATTTAGTCAAAAGGATGACCTTTGGACTTCAAAAAAATGCTCAAATTCTTACACTTCAAGAAATAATTGCTAAATATGAGTTATTGCTTAAAGAAAATCCACCTGAAAGTTCTTGGCAAAAATTCTTTGACGAATATATAACTCTATTTGACACACGCTACGCACATAAAATAAACTATAAAAATATTGCAACAGGAATAACCAAATATCCTGATTTAGTTTTAGTCGATATTTACGGATATATTGACTTTTACGAACTAAAAAAAAGCAGTACACCATTAATGAAATACGATTCAAGTCACAAAACTTGGTATTGGACAAAAGATGTTTCAATGGTTATTGCACAAGCAACTGATTATTTGCAAAAATCGAAAGAGAATGCTATCAGTTATACTAAAGCAATTAAAGAAGAAACTGAAACTGAAAGCGAAGAAGGAATTGATGTAAATATTATAAATCCGAGAGTAATAATTGTTGCTGGTTCTACAAAGGAATTGAATACAAAGAAAAAACTAAATCATTTTAAAAATCTTCGAGAGAGTTTAAAGGACATAGAGTTTGTACTATATGATGAACTTCTAGAAAGACTTAAAAATCTTTTGGACAAAATTAAAATCAAATAAATGACTACTGACGAAAAAATTGAGAAGATTTCTGAATTCCTTCATCAACCGAATAACAAGTTGATTTGGAGTAAAAAAGAAACATTGCAAGCAGGGACTTTTTTCGACATTGAAATGTCAAATAGCCCAATGAATATTGATTTTTCTGTTGAAAATCTTGTTGATGGAATTGAAGAGACAATAGTTATTTTAAAGAACATAGCAATTAATAGAGATTTAGAGTCTATAAGAAATGACGTTGAATCAAAACTGAAAAAATATAATATTAATCCTAACCAAAGCTTTTATCTTGCTATTAAAGGTAATAGAGATGAAAGAATGGAAGAATAAAAACGGCTTACATCAATGGCTATAAGTAATTGCTTGTTCTCGCCTACTTTGGAAATTCCTCAGGAATTTCCAACTTGGTGTGTACTTGCAAAGTTAAGTGCTAACCCACGCAACTACTCATAGCCGAGACCGTTGTAAACAATTTGAACAAAAATCTCGCTAAATACGGAATTATAAGTTTAATTGGAATCATTTTGATTTACCAATTCCTTCCTATTGGAGATTATTGCTCTGGACTTTTGAACTTTTTGAACTCATTAGTTCTGATTGGATTATTGATTTTGATAGTTTTTATTTTAGCAATTCGAAATTTTATCCGAATTAAAAAAAGGAAAGAAAAATTTGATTTCATTCCTATTATTCTTGTTCTGATTTTTGGAACTATAACTGAATAAAAAACTGTTTACAACAAAGTACTGTGGTAAAAAACAAGTAAAATCTCATTAATTTTCACTAATGCACTTTTATATTCTCCATTATATATTAATCCTGATTTAGCTATTGCAAAGGCTTGTTTTAACAACCTATTACACACTACAATTAACGCCAATTTTTTGCTCTTTCCATTGGCTACGATTTGCTCAATAAAGATCTCGGCAGGTTTTATTGAATTTAATTCTTTTAAAACTCCTCAGAAATACATAAATTTACTTTATAACAATCGTCAATACCAAAACAAAAAAAAGCCCAAAAACTTGACGCATTTGGGCTTTTTTAACTATTAACCAACTTAACTTAAATTATTATAAATCTCCATTTATAATGCTATTAACTCAAACTTATCCCTATATTATAGACGTAATATTTACGCTTTTATTACATGCACTATCCCTTTCGCTGGAAATGGTTTGCAACGCCTGCACACCACACAAAAGATTGGCTTCGAGGCAATATTCTATATACTGCACTCGTTAAAGACGAGTGCTAGCGCTATCACAAAAATAGAACTACCTGAACTGTTCAAGATATGTTATAAATGTAATTTTATTAAAAATTACTATGCCAAAATCTATAATTTATTTTCAGGAGTTAAAAATGTTTTACTCTTGTTACTAATCAATTCTAGAAGCTCCATCTCATGACCATAGTTTAATAAATCAAAATTAAACGCTTTATCTTCAACATATCTAATAAATTCTTCAACACGATGTTCTGGGATATCAAAATTTTCAATCAAAAAATTAGAAGCTAAATAGTATTTAATAGCTTTTGCTGGTATTTCTGGCACTCCAACTTTTTTCTTGTCTTTCACTTCAGATCTAAAAAGTGGTATTAGTAATTGATCTACAACATTTACCACATTTAAACCATGTATCATAGGCTTTGCTTGCGAGTGTAAAGTTGTATTTTCAATCTTACTGTTATTATCATTATTAAAGCCGTAAGTATCCAAGTCTTTCATTCCAAAATAAACAATATCAAGTTTTGGTGTAAATGTTTTTACCTTAGTTAAGTCTGTTTTAATATCTCCAGTGAGTTCTTTACTGTTAATTATTACTTCATCTAGCATATTAATTTCTTCAATTAAAACAACACTCAACTTTTTTGATTCTAAAATGGCTTCGTTAACCGTTATATCGAAATTTTGATATTGTATGGCTCTAATTTCTAAAAGATCATTTAGCCCTAGTTCTATTGTAAACTCACCTTTTTCATTAGTTAATGCGCCAGTTTTGGATGAAGAATTATAAATTGCTATACCTTCAATATCATTATTTTCTACAATAATTTTTCCTTTAATATTTTCGCGTTTTACATCTTGAGACATCGCCAAGAAACTGATACAAAATATAAATATAGATATGCCGTTTTTCATAATTTAATAGTATGGTTTATTAATAATGTAAAGTTAGATGAAACAAATCATATATTTTCATTTATATATATTATATATTTCATTAAAATTACTTATACAAAATATTTGGTATTCCATTTTAATTAAGAAATTAATAACCTGTGGTCAAAAAAAAATGAAGCATAGGTTTGATTGCATTACGATAAATAAATTTCAAAGCAATATTCTATAAATTGCACTCGTCAAAGACGAGTGCTAGCACGGCTATTTTATCAGAACCTTTTTTTATTTAACCCACAAAAAAGCCCAAACAATAAAATGTCTGGGCTTTTTCAACTATTAACCAACTTAACTAACACTATTATAAATCTCCATTTATAATGCTATTAACTAAAACTTATCTCAATACTATAGACGTAACATTTATGCTTTTATTACATCACTTTATATATTTAACGTGTATTTAACAAAAACCCGAAACAAGACGTTTCGGGTTTTATTATTTAATAGCTAAACATTAACACTAACCATCAACTATTTATGTTGGCTATTAAATAGGTTTCTTTCTAGTAAAGACGAAATAAAATTGATCGTGTTACGGAATTTTTCCTTTTTAATTTATATTTAACACTATGAAGAAAACATTAGTTATTGGAGCATCCTTAAAACCAGAGCGCTATTCTAATATTGCCATCAATAGATTGCGCAGATATAATCACGAAGTAGTAGCTTTTGGACTTAAGCCTGGAAAGGTAAACGATGTCGAAATTGATACGACTTTAATGCCTTATATAGATATTGATACAGTGACACTTTATCTCAACCCAAAGCGACAAGAATCGTATTACAATTACATCATTGACTTAAACCCTAAGCGTGTTATTTTTAATCCAGGAACTGAGAATCCTGAATTCTATAATATTTTGAAACAAAATAATATTGAATTTGAAGTTGCTTGTACTTTAGTACTTCTAGGAACAGGACAATATTAAGCCTATTTAAAAAAGGAAATTTTAGAGTTGACTAAACTCCCTAGAGCAATACCTTGGTCTAATCCAACCTCCACAGCTGCTTTGTAATGAATACCTCCATAAAGTCTGCTCACAGCTGCTTCTTGTGCTGCTAATTTAAACGATTTAAAGCTCCGTATTGGTAATCCATAAGGCAATTCTGTAGTATCATCAAAAGCAAAGTTATCGCCAAATATTTCTGTAAGTACTTCAGAGGATGCACCAGAAACTACGGAATGTCCGCTCGTATATTCTGGGAACGGAGGAGTTTGTAAAATGGGTGCCCATTCTAAATCTATATATGTATTAATCAACGTTTCAGGACGTATTAAATTACTTCTGTATTTTTCATCCCAACAGCTAATAAAGGCATCTGCAACAGCTAAAGAAGTTTTGGTATAAGCGAATACCGTTTCTTCAAAATCAGACTTACTTTGTTTACAGGCAATTTTGCAAATGCCAATCCAGTGTGCACCAGGAGTTATCTTTTTCTCGGCAAACATAAAATGTCCTTTATTAACCGAAACAAAAGGATTACAATCCCAAAAACGTGCAATAGCCAACTCTTCGCTATCATTTCCTTTAGCTCTAATGATATTATTGAGGTTAAAGGCATCCATTAATTCTTTATAAAACGCCGTACCTTTTTCTAATGAAAATTTAGGGTGTGGAATGGGTTTAAATTGTGCGACCGAATCTAAAACGAAAGGTCTTAATTTGTTCCAATGTGGTTCAATACCTTTCATGTATGCAGGTGGAGTAGGTTCCCAACGCGAAGGATCATCACCATAAATGTTATAATCTGGCATGGTACGTGTTTTGCCATAATTATCGGCATGCATCCACGTAAGAATTTGCTCAGAAATTTCTATACCATAAGCCTTAGCAGCAGTAAACTCTTTTGGGTTGAGTATTTCCCAATTTAAATATAAGCTATCTCTAAAGGTTGTAATCCGTTCTTTAGAAAAGACCAATTCTTTGGCAACATTCATATAGGCAATTACTGAAGCTAACTTTAGATTTAGAGCGTCCTCTCTTTTTTCTGACTTTAAATCTGTTAATCCATTAAGTTGATTAACTAAAGATTTATAAGTTGTATTATTTTGGTTTAAGGTTTCGTAAGCTGCAATATTTGGATACACATAAATTCTGCTTGCCACAGGTGGAGAAAAAATGTCATGTACCATAACCTCCGTAAGTTTGTCTACCGTATTATGATAAATTTCTGGAGATATAGAAATAGATTGTGGTTCTTTTTCGCAAGAAAAAAAGACTACCAATACAATAAATAAAAATATAAAAGATGAAGACTTCATGCGTTAGTTTTGATGAGCGTAAATCTTTAAAGTATCATTATTAGAAAGTATAAGAAGTAAATTTCTATCTTTCATTTTTATAGTTTCAATTTGCTTTATTTGAGAATTAAAAGGTTCCATACCATAATTAGAAACAGCATCATAATCACTTTCATTGGTTAATAAAAGACCTTTTAAACTTGTATATGAACCATGATACGTATTCACTTTATAAGAATTACCACCAATTAGTAGGTGATGAGTTCCATTGAGCTCAATTTCCGAAAACGTAGTTATTGGTGCTAATTGAAACGCATCTGTAAAAGGAACAAAGGTATTAAAGCGACCATTATCGTTTTTTATATAACCTGATGCTAAGGTATGCACTTCAAATTTAGTCGCTTTACTAATAGAGCCTTTGGTCATAACTTCTTCAATAGTTTTGCCGGCATAACTTTTATGATTCTTAAATATTTTATTAATCACATTCATTTGTCCAGCCATCTCATCTTTAGAGTTTAATGGATAATACTTGCCGTTTTTATTATAGGCTAAAAGTGTTTCTCCTTTACCATTTCTATCAAAATCATGATAATACATTACTAAAGGTCCATCAAAGTTTAGGTTAAATTTTGTATTAAGTCCCCAATTTCCTACGAGAATATCTTGGTCACCATCCTTATCTATATCAAATGTTGCAATGCTTTGCCAAAGTCCATTTATCGTTTCTGGTAGATCGATTAACTCTAGAGTCCCATTTGTGTTACTGTAAATTTTTGGAGCATCCCATTCCGTAGCAATTAATAAATCTTTTATATCATCTCCATTGATGTCTTCCCATTTTGCTGAAGTTACTTTAGCGGTTAACTCAAAATTAGAGTCTTTAGAAAAATGACCTTTACCATCATTGACTAAAATGTAAGATCCTACAGACTTTCCAAAATCAGTTGCATCTGCAAGATTGCCAACAAATAAATCTAGATCACCATCATCATCGTAATCATAAGCCTCAACTGTTGTGGTTATTAATGAATTAGCTGGAATATGATTTTCAGAACGACTAAATGTTCCTTTTTTGTTGATATACAAACGGTCTTCTTGAAGTTTTTTATTTATTATTTCATTTGTACCAGAAGCCACATATAAGTCTAAATCACCATCATTGTCTGCGTCAAAAAATACAGCATCATTATCTTCGTAAGCTGCATCGTTTTCAAAAGCAGTCTGTTTAGCGTCTATAAATTTAGAACCCGAATTTATGTACATACGAGCTGGTTTGCCAGAAGCATTCCCAATAAACACATCACTAAATCCATTGTTATTGGTGTCTCCTTTTGCTAGTGCTGGCCCAAGTGTTGAGGTTTTATACGGAATTAATTTCTCTTGTGTAAAATCGTTATAACGATCTTCTTTATGTGTATAATCTATTAGGTTTTCTTTTTTGAAAGTCGATTTTAAGTTTTGAGGGTCATCGTAATTGTAAGTAGCAAGCCCTTCAGCATAACTTACGTTTAAGGTCTTATTTATTTCTGGATTTTTAAAAGTCTGACATGTATTGTTTGGCCAAATTATTTTAATAGAATCAATAGTAGTCGCGTCACCCAAACCAAAATGCAACTTACTTTCTATAGACGATAAAAACCCTCTAGATTTAAATAGTTGTTTTAGTTGATGGTTATGGTTAGCATAAACCATAGCTTTTACTCCAATCGCTTCTTTATTGGCTCCTTTGTATTTAAAATCTAAAGCAATATAATTTTTTGAGCTATTCGTTGTATTCTCATAAATACTTGAATTTTCATTAAAATTATTGGTTACAAGGTCTAAATCTCCATCTAAGTCTAAATCTACATATATAGCTCCATTCGAAAGGTTGGGTTGATTTTCAATCCAATTTCCAGTCTTACTTTTGAATCGTTTAGAATTGCCTTCAAAAATTTCGTTAGTTACTTTTCCACTGGTCATTTCATTTACAGAATTAAACAACCATACTAAGCCCTCTTGTTCTGAACGACCTTTAAAAGCACTAGATACATACTTCTTAAAATCTAGTCCATTAGGTCGTCTTAAAATACCGTTAGATATAAATAAATCTTGATGACCATCATTATTAAAATCAGCAAATAGAGGTGCCCAACTCCAATCTGTGTCTGCTACTTTATTTAATAATGCAGTTTCTTGAAAATAGTCACCAGAATTATTTATCTGTAGCATGTTTCGAGAGTATTGGTCTTTATAGCCTAACTTATTAAGATGTACTTGCATATTAAACATGGCATCATCACCTTCAGTTTCTTTTAAAATGCGTTCGGTTTTTGGCAACATATCTAAAGTCATTATATCTTGGTAGCCATCTCCATTAATATCTGCAGCATCACTTCCCATAGAGAATCTACTTATGGTTGTAAATGCATCTGCTAAACTTTCGGTAAACGTGCCATTTTGATTATTAATGTAATAATAATCATCTTCATGAAAGTCGTTACAAACATAGATATCGTCCCAACCATCATTATTATAATCTGCCACAGCAGCACTTAGGCCGTAACCATTTACACCTCCAAATATATTGGCAGCATCACTAACATCTTTAAAATTACCGTTAGTATTATTGAGAAGCACATCACCCACTAATGGTGCACGTTCTTTTCTTAAGTTTGCTGGTCCGTGAGATAAAGTAGTGTGCACTGCGTGATTAACAATGTAAACATCCAAATCGTTATCTTTATCATAGTCAAAGAAATAAGCTTGTGTAGAGAAGCCTTTAAAATCTAGGCCGTAAGCTTTGGCATTTTCGGTAAACGTACCATCTCCGTTATTAATAAAGAGTTCGTTATGACCTTTAAAATCTAATAACCCTGAAACCGCACACACATAAATATCTAATAAACCATCATTATTAATATCTACCATTGTTGCTCCGGTATGCCAACTAGCAGTTCCTTTAATATTGGCTTTATCGGAAACGTCCTCAAATTTTAAGTTACCTGTATTGATATATAATTGATTGTCTCCCATGTTAGAAACAAAAAATAAATCTGATAGACCATCATTATTTATATCTCCAGCAGCAACTCCTCCACCATTATAATAATAGATATAATTTATAATACTATGCTGAGGATCTTCAGTGACCAGATTAGAAAAATCTATTCCTGAAGCTTTGGAAGAAACTTTAGAAAGAAGGTACGAAGGATTATCTGAATTAACTTTTTCTGTGTCTTTAGAACAAGCTAACAACATTATTATCGCTGCAAGAGCAATGTATATCTTTTTCATTTTGCGTGATGGTTAGTCAACGCAGTAAAAATAAGTATTTTTTAACAAATACTTAACAGTTTGGTTTTAGGATTCTAAGGTGTTGATATGTAAAGTTTTATTAATTCAATTAATACAAACTCTATTTTTAGACTTTTTAATGCACCAAAGTCCAATAAAGGTTATTAAACCATTGATAGGTAAAATTTCCCAATTAAAAACGTAACTACCAATAATGCTTTCTGGGAGTAAACTAATGATAAAGGTTATTGTTATTGATAGCAGAGCTACAATCCAAACATATTTATCTTTGATATTGTGTTTGGTTAAAATTCCAAAAGCAAACAAACCTAAAAGCGGACCATAAGTAAAAGTCGCAAACTTAAAGAGATTACCAACTACATTTCCTTCTAACATATTAAAAAGTATAACCACTAAAACAAGCAAAATTGAAACCGCTATATGTACTTTTTTCCGTAATGGTTTTTGTTGCTCTATTGGTTTTTTTTCAATATTTAAAAAATCAATACTAAAAGACGTTGTTAATGATGTTAAGGCAGAATCTGCACTAGAGTAAGCAGCCGCAATTAAACCAATAATAAAAGTTATAGCTAAGCCTGTACCTAGTCCTTGATTCATAGCAATCTCAGGGAACAACAAGTCTGTTCTGGTTTTTCCATTTAAAACAGGGATTTCCAGTCCAAATTTTTCAGCGTATATAAATAATAAAGCACCTAAAGAAAGAAATATAAAGTTAACGACTACGAGCAAGGTCGCCATGCTAAATATATTCTTTTGAGCATCTTTCGGGTTTTTACAAGTCAAGTTTTTCTGCATCATATCTTGGTCTAAACCTGTCATTGCAATAGCTATAAAGATGCCTCCAATAAAGTATTTCCAAAAATAAACCTTTGCGGTTGGGTCATCAAAAAAGAAAATCTGCCCTTTGGCTTTAAATTCTGATGAACTCAAAAACTCTAAGTAAGACCAATTTAATTTTTCATTTATAAGATATATAGCAACACCAACAGAAACTAACATAGCAAGAGTTTGTAAAGTATCTGTCCATACAATTGTTTTTATACCACCTCTATTAGTATAAAGCCAAATCAACAAAATTGAAATCACAACAGTTAACCAAAAAGGCACACCAATTTGTTCAAAAACTATGTATTGCATGGCTAAAGCAACTAAGAATAGACGGAAAGATGCTCCCGTAACTCTAGATAGTAAAAAGAAAAAAGCACCAGTTTTATAACTGATAAAACCAAAACGTTGCTCTAAATATTGATAGATAGAGGTAACATTTAACCTGTAATACAGCGGAATTAAAACAGTTAGAATAAATATGTAGCCAACAAAAAATCCAAGCACGCCTTGCATATAGGCGAATTGCTCACCACCAATCATTCCAGGGACAGAAATAAATGTGACTCCAGAAAGTGAAGCTCCAATCATACCAAAGGCTACAATGTACCATGGTGATTGCCTCTTAGCTTTAAAGAAAACATCATTACTATCATCTCTACCAGTAAAGTAGGATATAAGTATAAGCACGCCGAAATACGCAATAATTAAAATAAGTATTGATGTAGGAGCCATAAAATGCTTAATTTTTTAAAGAAAATTTTATGAAAAATAGTACATTTGATAAAAAAATTAGCTTAAATTTTAATAATTATGAAAAAGATAACTCTATTAATATTATTTATAGGTTTTGCTTTAAATTTAAATGGTCAAGATTATCAGCAACTTATTGCTGAGGGGACATACACTGTTGAATACATTAGTGAAGTCGCAGAGAAACATTTTGACGTCGTAGGACGAGAACGCGGAACAGGTTACAAACCTTTTAAACGTTGGCAGTATTTTGCTGAGCGTGCCATGGATGAAACAGGTAAATTAAAATCTCCAGAATTTTACTATAACGAATTAGAGTATTACAACTCAAAGATTAATAATGAGGGTTTAGCGTCTAGAACTGTAGTTGGAACATGGGAAGAAATGGGACCAACCTATTGGAATGCAACATCTGGTTATAATCCAGGAGTAGGTCGTATTACTTCAATTGCTGTAGATGAAGGTAATTTAAATCATATTATTGCAGGTAGCCAAACAGGTGGAGTATGGAGAAGTATAGATGGTGGAACGTCTTGGGCTGTTTTAACAGATAATTTAGCTAACATAGATGTATATGCACTTGCAATAGATCCAACAAATAGTAATACTTATTATTGGGGAAGTAATGGTGGGTCTATATTTAAATCTACAGATTCAGGCTCTACATGGACACTTCATAGTAATTTGCCTGGAGGTACGATAAATAGGATTTTAATCGATCCAACTAATACGTCTAAGATGTATGCTAGTGCTCAAGGTGGAGGATTATTTAAATCTACAGACGGAGGTACAACTTGGACAATTATAGACGGAGGTGCTACAACGGGCTATGATTTTGAGTTTAAACCTGGTGATCCAAATACAATTTATGCCTCAGGAAATACCTTTTATAAATCTATAGATGGAGGAGTGACATTTACCACAAGTAGTGGTCTAGATGTATGGACACAAGAATTTGTAAGTGGAACCAACTCATGGACCACTGCCGCTTCTAACCAAAACAATACGGTATCTCCAAGAACTGGTAATCGCTTAGGCTTATTTTATATAGCTAATTTTACAGCACCATCAACACGTTTGATTACTCCACCAATGAATTTGAGTGGAGCTGTTAATCCTCAAGTTAAATTTTCATACACACAAGTCAATTGGGAAGGTGATATAGACGAACTTAAAGTTTTGTATAAAACTTCTGCTGCTGGCAGTTGGGTTGAATTAGCTAATTATACAGCTGAAGTTACAAGTTGGTCAGATATAACTATCAATTTACCAAATCCGTCATCAGATTATTATGTAGCATTTCAAGGCACATCAAATTATGGTAGAGGACTGACTTTAGATGATATTTCAGTAGAGACTAACAATTTGGGTGTAGTATTTTATGATGGATTTGAATCTGCCTCAGACGATTTTTCGTTTGGCCCAAAAATGATTGGAGTCTCGGCAGACGATCCAACAGTAGTGTATGTTCTTGAAGCTGCTGGAAGTATATTTGGTGGTTTTCATATGTCTTCAGATAATGGTGATACGTTTACAAAACGAACGCATATTAATAGAAACTATTTTGGATACGATACTAATGGTTTAGATAACCGCGGACAAGCACCCAGAGATATGGATGTTACTGTTAATCCCAATGATGCTAATGATGTACATATAGCTGGAATAAATACTTGGAGATCTACCGACGCAGGTGTAACCTTTAATATTACATCACAATGGACACCAAATAATGCAGCTGGATTAGGCATAGGATATTGTCATGCAGATGTTGATATTCTTCTATTTGCAGGTACAGGTGCTAACGCCAAACTTTTTGTAGGCTCGGATGGTGGTATCTATAAGGCCGATAACCCAACCATTATTAATACTAATTATTATACAGACCTTACATCCGGAATGGGTATAAGACAATTTTATAGAATTGGTATAAGCCAGACAGATCCCGTAATTGTGACTGGTGGTTCTCAAGATAATGGGTCTTCAGTTTTAAGATCAGATGGCAATTGGGTAGATTGGTGGGGAGCAGATGGTATGGAAGGTTTTGTGGATAAAAATAATTCTCAAATTATTTACGGTACGTCTCAATTTGGATCTTTTGTAAAATCAATAAACGGAGGTAATAACGTACAAGGAGTGAGTCAACCAGATGGTAAAGGCGGACAGAATAATTGGAATTGGGTAGTACCTTTTGAACAAGATCCTATAACACAAGATGTGCTTTATTGTGCTTTTGATGAACTTTACAAGTCTTTAGATGCAGGTAGCAGTTGGACATCAATTTCACAGAACTTTTCTGCAAGTATTGATCATTTCAAGTTAGCACCAACAGATAATTCAAAAATTTACTTAGCTATTGATGGAGCGTTTTGGTTCACAACAAATGGTGGAGCAATGTGGACACAGTCGTCTTTAAGCCTTGGAGGTGGAAGAATAAACGGAATCGCTGTGCATCCTACAAATCCAGATAAAATTGCTATTGCAACTACAAATGGCGATAAAGTTTATATAAGTACTGACAATGGACAAACTTGGACAGCAATACGCTGGGATTTACCAAACTTTTCTGCACAAGCCTTGACGTGGCAAAACAATGGAGATGATGGATTATATGTAGGTATGAACTATGGTATTTATTATACAGATAATGGATTAGGAAATACTTGGGTGCCTTTTAATAATGGTTTACCAAATGTTAGAATAAATGAACTCGAAATTAATACGGCAGATAATAGATTATATGCTGCAACTTATGGCAGAGGTTTGTGGAGATCTAATGTCTATGATGAAACGTTAAGTGTTAATGATTTCGAATTTAATGATTTGTCTTTGTATCCAAATCCTGCGTCAAACGAAGTTAATTTGAAATGGAACAAATCTGAGGCTGTAAGTGTTAGAGTATATAATACATTGGGTAAATTAATGTTCTATGGTAAAAAAGTTAACTTGTCTAACGGCTTTAAAATAGATGTATCATCATTTAATTCTGGTGTATATTTTGTAAAACTTAATACTACAAAAGGTGAAGTCACTAAAAAACTAATTTTAAAATAATTAACCAACCAAATGCTAAGAAGTCTGATTGTAAATCATTTACAGTTGGACTTTTTTATACCCAAAAATCAGTAACTTCGCAATTATGGAATTTTCATCAAAACTCTTAGAAAATGCTGTAAACGAAATGTCGCAATTACCAGGTATAGGTAAGCGCACAGCATTGCGTTTGGTATTACATTTATTGCGACAGCCAGAGCATCAAACGTTTCAATTGTCAGATGCTTTATCTAAGGTAAGATCTGAAATTAATTTCTGTAAATCTTGTCATAATATTAGCGATAAGCCTTTATGCGAAATTTGCGTAAATCCAAATCGTAACGACACTCTAATTTGTGTGGTAGAAGATATTAGAGATGTCATGGCTGTAGAAAATACAAGTTCTTTTAAAGGATTGTATCATGTTTTAGGAGGAAAGATTTCGCCGATGGATGGCATTGGTCCTCAAGATTTAAATATTAACTCACTGGTTGAAAAAGTGAAATCTGGAAAAGTAAATGAACTCATTTTTGCCATGAGTCCAACAATGGAAGGAGACACCACTAATTTTTATATTTTTAGGCAAATAGGCGATTATGATGTAGCTATGTCAACCATAGCAAGAGGTGTAGCTGCTGGTAACGAATTAGAATATACTGATGAAATTACTTTAGGCCGAAGCATCATTGACCGTGTACCTTTTGAAGCGTCTTTAAAATCTTAAAATCTATTTGAAGTTATCTGTAATCATATTAAACTATAATGTGCGCTATTTTTTAGAATTGTGTCTAAAAAGTGTAGAAGCTGCCATACAAGATATCGAAGCAGAAATTATTGTAGTAGATAATAACTCATCAGACGATAGTTGCGAGATGGTAAAACAATTATTCCCTGCTATTCAATTGATAGAAAATCAAGAAAATTCTGGCTTTTCAAAAGGAAATAATATTGGAGTTGCAAAAGCTAAAGGTGAGTATTTATGTATTCTCAATCCAGATACGGTAGTTGCAGAAGATACCTTTATAAAAATGCTTCAGTTTGCAGAATCTAAGCCAGACATGGGTATTGCAGGTTGCCAACTTATTGATGGTACAGGAAAATTTCTTCTAGAAAGTAAACGCCAAATACCAACACCTAAAGTCGCCTTTCAAAAAATTATAGGACATACCAAAAATTACTACACTCAAACGTTAGATAGACATTCAAAGGGTAAAACATCTGTTTTGGTTGGTGCATTTATGTTTCTAAAACACGAAGTATATAATGAAGTCAATGGTTTTGATGAAGATTATTTTATGTACGGAGAGGATATTGACTTATCCTATAAAATAATTAAGGCTGGCTATGCTAATTATTATAATGGAAACATTATTATTATTCATTTTAAAGGTGAAAGTACTTTAAAGGATGCTGTATATGCAAAGCGCTTTTATGGAGCGATGGACATTTTTTATCAAAAGCATTTTAAGTCTAATCTAATACTTACAACTTTAGTTAAGTTAGGAATTAAACTCGCTTCCAAAAAAGTAACTGTTGAACAAATACATGAAAATAAGACAGATCAAACGATTGTAATTTCTCATAATATTTCAGAGGAATTAAATACAAAACTTCCACAACCTGTTATGTTAACTTCAAATTTAAAAACGATTAGTAACAACAGTTTAATTGTATTTGATGCTAATCACCTTAGTTATAAGACAATTATCGATTTTATGAGCTCTAGCAGTATTACAAATAGTAATTCATTTAGAATTTTGCCAAAAAATAGTAAATTTATCCTCGGTAGTGATAGCAGTGTGAGTAGAGGAGAGGTACAACAATTCTAAGTGCATTTCTTGAATAAAAACCAATAAAATACACTAAATTTTATTAATTTTGCAACCGATTATAAAATAAAGACCTTCAAATTATAGATATGGCAAAGTTTGAACTTAAGTTACCTAAAATGGGAGAGAGTGTTGCAGAAGCGACTATAACCTCATGGCTTAAAGAGATTGGTGATACTATTGAAGAGGATGAGGCTGTTTTAGAAATAGCAACAGACAAAGTAGATAGTGAAGTGCCAAGCGAAGTAGATGGCGTTTTAGTAGAAAAACTTTTTAACGTTGATGCTGTTGTACAGGTAGGACAAACCATTGCTATAATAGAAACTGAAGGAGGTGAAACGGTAGAAGTAAAAGCAACAGCAACAGACACAGTTTCTGAGCCAGAAGCGTCAAAATCAGTCGCTGAGGTTTCACAAACAGTTGTAGCAGCAAAAGAGACTGTAAAACCTGTCAACTCTTCGGAAGACCGCTTTTATTCACCATTAGTAAAAAACATAGCCAAGCAAGAAGGCATTTCTCAAAATGAATTAGACACCATTCCTGGTACAGGGAAAGATGGTCGTGTGACCAAAAATGATATAAAATCTTACTTAGATAATCGTGGCTCTGCACCATTAGCAGCTCCAGAAGTAGCTGAAGTGAGTACTGTCATACCTAGAGCAGTAGACGACCAAAAAAATAATAAAGCTTCCAATCCAGAAAAAACGATTGAAAAACCTGCAGCTCCAATAGTTTCCTCTGGTGATGATGAAATTATTGAAATGACTAGAATGGGTAAACTCATTTCTAAGCACATGATAGATTCCGTTCAGACCTCTGCACATGTACAATCATTTATTGAAGCAGATGTTACTAAAATTTGGAACTGGAGAAAGAAAGTTAAAGATGATTTCATGAAGCGCGAAGGTGAAAACCTAACCTTTACTCCAATCTTTATGGAAGCGGTTGCTAAAGCCATAAGAGATTTTCCTATGATTAATATTGCTGTACAAGGAGATAGTATTATTAAAAAGAAGCATATCAATTTAGGTATGGCCGCGGCTTTAGGCGATGGTAACCTTATTGTACCTGTTATTAAAGATGCTGATCAATTAAACCTTATAGGCATGACTAAAAAGGTTAACGATTTAGCGAATAGAGCCAGATTAAATAAATTAACTCCAGACGATATACAAGGAGGAACGTACACCGTAACAAATGTTGGTACGTTTGGAAGCATTATGGGAACACCAATTATTAACCAACCACAGGTTGCGATTTTAGCCTTAGGTGCCATTAGAAAAGTACCTGCTGTAATTGAAACACCAGAAGGTGATTTTATTGGTATCCGTTACAAAATGTTTTTATCACACTCTTATGACCACAGAGTTGTAAACGGAGCACTTGGAGGACAGTTTGTAAAAGCCGTTAAGGATTATTTAGAAGCTTGGGATTCTGGTAGAGAAATCTAGAAGATTACTACAAAGACATAAGTTGATATGTATTAGAGTTTCGTTTTATAGCCGATGTGCAGTTGCGTGTTTTAGCACTTAACGTTTCTGTTACACAATACACTTAAAATTTGGATTTCCAATAACTAAATCAATATTAATATATGATGATACTTATAGAAGTTCTTTAGTAAAAAATTAATAAGATTTTATTTGTTTTTTATCACAGTACTTTGTTGTACACAGTTTTTAATTTTCCTTTTTTTATTAATTCAATCAATTCGCATCTTTTCTCGGAATTACCTTGTTCTTCAAAATCCCCTCCAATTCTGACAAAATCGTATGGAATATATTTATTTTCAGATTCGATTGTTTTTTCGAAACGACTTTCTCCAAAAGCTAAAAGAGTTATCTTTTCAGAACTTTCCGAACTCAATAAGACTCTTTTTAATTCTCCGGTTTTTTGTTTAATAAAAACTCTAAATAAAGAGCTATGTAATTCCAACTCCGTTGGATAAAATACAATTCCGTTTTCATCAAATATAATTTGTTCACGATTTTGTTTTTTTTCGAATGTTTGGCCAAAGTCGGTATTATCTATAATTATTGCAGTCCCTTTAAATTTTGAAGGAAGAATTAAATCTATTTTATTAATGTCTGAGAAGTATGAATATGCTAAATTATAGTATGAATAAAGTGAGATTGCAGGCACTAAAACCCATAATATTTTATGTCTTATTTTTAAATTTCCAAACAGAAGTATAACAGTTCCTAAAAGATAAATGGGAAAACCAATTAGAAATCCAAATTTCACAAAATAAATTGAAATTCCAATTAATAATAATACTATTCCAATTTTGTCGTATTTGTTCATTACTCAAATTGTGTATAACATATTATATCGTCACTTTATTAACGATATCCCGTAAATACCGTCTCTGTATATGAGCAGTGCGGGCGAAAATGGCGATAGCCATTCGGTTGAGCACAAGCCGATTTTTACAAATTCCGCTTTTTATTTTTTGTTTTTATCAAAAGTCGGATTTGTAAAAATTCGGCGACTTCCAAATATACCTTAACTTTTAATTAAGCGACAACTCCCGCATTGCTTATATACTTTGTTTTACACCGTTTTTCTACGTTCTGATTATCCACATCAATCCGATAATTCCCAAAATAAAAGGAAAGAGAAGAATGATTTGGCTAATAAACGACCAAAATACAAATTCAGTCCATTGCCAAATTCCCATTTCGGTATTTTTTTCTTTTTTCGTGATTTCTACTAATCGGTCAAATTCCATTTCCATAAATTCCGACTTGCTCAATCCTAAATCAATTATTCCGACATTATTTAGACCTTTTTTGAAGCCTTTAAACACAGATTTTGGATATAACCATAAACTATAACCAAAAGCCCAAAGAATGAATAAATTAATTGGAAAACGTTTCCAGAAACCTGTTCCAATTTCCCAACCAGAAATAAATCCTTCGCCTTTCCAAGAAGTATCGCAATTATTCAGCACGTGTTGAATATCGTGAATATGAGTCAGTTCTTTTCGGAATTTAGGATTTGGCAAAGTCAAGTTTATAAAGAATACTTTCATTTGAAAAGTATTTTCCTCAGTTCCGCCATTTTCAGGAATTCCATTTGCAACATAAAATTCGGTAAGTAATTTGTCTAATGTCATTCGCAATGTTTTTTTTCAAATGGTGTAGAACTAAGGATATGGTCATTATTTTTTTTGTTCTTCCGTGAAGATAATTAAATTGGCACTAATATCAAATAGAGTTGTATCTACTTTGTAGTATTTAAATACATACAGAGCGTATTAAAATAAACTGATTTCAGAAGGATTTAAAAATTTACAGTAAATAATGTTATTATAATATATGCCTTAAAAATTCCCACGATTTTTCAGTAACTTACAATACAACTTAATTTAGATGAAAAAAACACTTCAAATAGCCAATGGTATCGCCTTAGTTTCAACAGTATTTATTAATTACTTATCTAACACAGGTGTAATGAATGATTCTACCATTGGGCAAATTTCAGACGATTATAGATCACTTTTCACACCAGCTGGTTATACATTCGCTATTTGGGGAATTATCTATCTATTATTATTTGGCTTTGCAATTTACCAAGGGAGAAGTCTTTTTATAAAAGTAAAAGACGACGGCTTTGTACTTAAAACCGGTTGGTGGTTTGTGCTATCGTGTGTGTTTAATTCTGCTTGGGTGTTTGCTTGGCTTTATGAATACACAGGCTTGTCTTGCATATTTATTTTCTTGCTCTTGTTTTCATTATTCAAAATTGTGTTGCATAACAGAATGGAACTAGACGATGAACCTTTTCCTATAATTGCCTTTGTTTGGTGGCCTTTTGTAATTTATGCTGGTTGGGTAACAGTGGCAAGTATTGCTAATGTTTCTACCTATTTAGTAAAAATTAATTGGAATGGTTTTGGACTCGATAACGTGACTTGGGCAGTTATTCTCATTGCTATAGCCATAAGGCTCAACCTATATATGATTGTAAAACGAAACATGCGCGAATATGCGCTTGTTGGTGCTTGGGCTTTAATAGGTATAGGTATGGCAAATAAACCTACGCAAAGCGTTGTGATGTATGTAGCATTTGCAGGTGCTGCATTTTTAATACTACGGACTGCTTTACATGCTTATAAAAATAGAGCGACTAATCCGTTTTTGAAATTTAAAGCGTGGAAAAATTCTAGAGTTTCATAATAAGTCCATAATAACACAAGCACACAAGAAATTAACTGTAACTTCGCGCCCAATTAAAGGAGTGACCTAATACTATTTCAACTATATAGAATAGTAAAATATAGAGTTTGCTTCATAAACTTTATGTATGTCATTTAAATCATTGGGCTTATCAGAGCCTATTTTACGCGCTATCCAGAAAAAAGGGTACGAAACACCATCACCAATACAAGCAAAAGCGATACCTCCAGTTTTAGAAGGAAAAGACGTTTTGGCTTCGGCTCAAACAGGAACTGGGAAAACAGCAGGTTTTACCTTACCAATGCTGCATTACTTATCTGAGAATTCTAGCCCTAAATATAGAGCTATTAGAGCTTTGGTGTTAACACCAACGCGAGAGTTGGCTGCCCAAGTTCAAGAGAATGTAAAAGAATACAGCGAATTTTTAAATATTAGAAGTACAGTGATTTTTGGTGGTGTAAATCAAAAACCACAGGTCTCTAGAATAAGACAAGGTGTGGATATTTTAGTGGCTACTCCAGGACGATTACTCGATCTTGAAAATCAAGGTTTGTTATCGTTAAAACATGTTGAAATGTTTGTTTTAGATGAAGCAGATCGTATGTTAGACATGGGATTTCTTCGTGATATAGAACGCGTTATGAAATTAATGCCAGATAAACGCCAAAATTTAATGTTCTCGGCAACCTTTTCTAAAGCCATTAAGAAATTAGCCTATTCAATTTTAAATAATCCTGTACAAGTTGAAGCGACTCCAGAAAATACAGCAGTTGATATTATTGAACAAAAAGTCTATAGAGTTGCAAAAGGGAAGAAAACAGGACTGATTATTAAACTAATTTCAGAGGGCAATTGGCAACAAGTTTTGGTATTTAACAGAACTAAGCATGGAGCGAATAAGCTCACTAAAAAGATGATTAGTGCTGGGATTTCTGCAGCTGCAATTCACGGTAATAAAAGTCAAGGAGCACGTACAAAGGCATTAGCTGGCTTTAAAAATGGCTCGGTTAGAGTTTTGGTCGCAACAGATATTGCAGCTCGCGGTTTAGATATTCCATTATTACCACATGTTATTAATTTTGAGTTGCCTAATATTTCTGAAGACTACGTGCACCGAATAGGGAGGACTGGTAGAGCAGGAGCAGAAGGTCAAGCGATATCCTTGGTAAGTGCAGATGAAACTACATACCTTGCAGGTATCGAAAAGCTGATTGGTGAAAAAATTGAAGTCGAAATTGTTGAAGGTTTCGAGCCAGATCCTAATGCTTCAACTGTGCCAATAAAACAAGGACAGAATAGAAACCACGGTCGTGGTAGAAATTCTAATTCTAAATCTAGAAATTCTGGAAGTAATAGCAATTCAAATCGAAATAAAAGTAGAAATCGAAATCGTAATCGCAGATAAATTTAGATAGAATATAACGTCTGTTTTAATGTGTCCTATGCGTATCTTTATTAAATGACAAAAAGCCTTAAACGTAAAATCATAGAAGTCTGCGATAAAAAAATCGCGCAGAAAGGTACTAATGTTGGTGTTTCATTCTATGCATTTTTTAAAAATGAGAACGATAACCCAGAATTGTTAATGGAAGCTGCAACGTGGTGGATAGAAACCCATCAGTTAGACCATTTTGAAAAGGCGGTTAAGATTAAAGAATTAGTAAAAGACTTATAGTTTGTCAGTACAACCTAACAACCCACTTCACGGAGTAAAATTAGAACAGATCATTACTGAACTGCAAGCGCATTATGGTTGGGAGTATATGGGTTACCAGATTAATATTCGTTGCTTTACACATAATCCTTCGGTAAAATCGAGCTTAAAATTTTTGAGACGCACGCCTTGGGCACGTACTAAGGTGGAGACTATGTATTTAGAGTATTTAGAGAAAAATAAAGTCTAAAACTCATCGTCATCTTCTTCGTCAAACATAACAATAGTGATATTAAACTCAGTGGCGTTAAATTCATCTCTACTCATCCAATATTCTGATGTGGTTAAGGTGTATGAATACTTACCAGTTGCCGTTAAATCCCAAAGAACAGATTCAGCTTCATCCAACTTATCTTTACCAGCAAGTTCTTTAGAATACAGACGTTTAGTGACATTATTATTCGCTAGCGTTGCGTTTAATACTAATAATAGGTTTTCCTTTGAAACGTTTTTATTTGTAGCTATTTCAAATTCAATAACTGTAGCATTTGCATTCGGGAATGTTAAGTTATAAATCTTATGCAACAACTGATTGATATTGCATAATTGATGATTAAAGGTTTTATCTGCATACTCCACAGAGATTTTATCTAGAAGTATTTAGTGAGAGATTTGCTCTATTTGATTTTCATTTAATTGCTTAGATAATTTATAATCTTACACGATTGCAGCGGCTTCTACAGGTTCAAAATCTGAAATAGCTATGGCCAACAATTTTTATAATTCTAAATTAGAAGAGTTAACTGAATCTTCCAACCCAAATTTATCCAATACGGTTTTGTAGTCTATGTCTGTCCAAGCATTATTCAATTCCTCAACCGCGTTTACCCTATTTAAAATGATTTTAAAATTATATAAATATTTATACTTTAGGTAAGTACTTATTTTTCTTTTTATCTAAATAATGGCGTAAAACTCCACCTTTAACGTTGTTAACATCAAATTCTACAATAAAGGCTTTATCATCAATTTCGTCAATAATGCGATGCATTTTTTTGATGTCTATTCTATTAATGATTGTGTGGATAATATCAAAATCTTGCTGTTCACCTTGGCTACCAAAACCTTTAGAGCCTTTATATGTGGTGAGACCTGCTCCCAACTCTTGCATAATGGCAATCTTTATGGCTAAAAAATCTTTTGAAACAATGGTAACACCAATAAAATCTTCAAAACCTTCAATTGTAAGGTCGGTAACTTTTGCAGTAACAATGTAAGTAAGAATAGAGTATAGCGCGACTTCTACAGATATGACATAAGCTGTTATACTGAATAGAATAATATTGAAAAACAGAATCACTTGTCCAATACTAAAGCCAAATCTATCATTGAGATAAACACCTAAAATTTCTGAGCCATCTAAAACAGAACCGTTGCGTATGGCAATACCAATACCTGCTCCCAAAAAGAGACCACCAAAAATAGAAATCAATAATTTATCGTTAGTGATAGTGCCAAAACTACCGAAGTGAATAAAGAGCGCTAAGCCTAAAATACTAACAATAGATTTTACCACTATGCGCTTAGAAACTGTGTAATAACCTAGTATTAAAAAAGGAATACTAAAGAGTATTAGTAAAACAGAGAGACTAATATCTATTTGAGTTCTCACCAGAAGCGCCATACCTGTAACACCTCCATCTAAAAATCCATTAGGTAGTAAAAAGGCTTTCAGCCCAATAGTGGCAAGGACAATACCGAATGCGATCTGTCCGTATTCTGAAAAAAAATTGTATGTTTTAGAGTGTTTCAAGGCTTGGTTTTATTTTATGAAAAGTTACAAAACCAAAACCACTTGACTGTTATAATAGTATAAAAAATCCTCTAGAATTTCTAAAGGATGATTTAGTATTTAATCTTCTTTTTTATGTCGTTTGCGTTTGCGCTTGCCTCTTTGTTTTTTTGCTTGCTCTATAAAGGCTTGGTATTCTGCCTTATCTATAGATTCGTTGGCATCTACGTCTAACTTGGCAAATCGTTTCTCAATAAGTTTTTTTCTAGCGATTTTTCTTTTAGACGCAAATTCTTCTAAAGAGATATTGCCATTGGCATCAGCATCTAATGTTTTAAAACGTTTATCAAACATAGCTTCTCTATGGTTGTCCTTTTTGCGTATTTTCTCAAACTCTTCTAATGAAAGTGAACCGTTAGCATCAGTATCTAATTTTTTAAATAGTTCTTTGGCATTTCCCTTTTTCTTTTTACCACCTTCTTGTGCGGTTACAAATGTTATCGAACAAATTGCAATAACACAAACTCCGATTTTAAATGTTTTTGAAATCATAATTTTAATTGTTTTATTTAATATACTCTACTATGACTGACAGAAATTATAAGCGTTTAATTCTTGAATTACTTTTGTGATAAAATTAACGTTGCAGTTAGAATTAAGGTAAGACTATAGTTTTGTTTTAGGGACTATTACTTATTGTACATAGATTCGTTTATAAATTCTAACCCAATCTTAAGAGAATCTATCCAAAAATTCCATGTATGTCCTCCATCGCGGACGCGATATTGGTGAGGGATTTCTTTTTTAGTCAGTGCAATGTGCATAGTAGAATTACCAATCGCTAAAAAATCGTCATCACCACAGTCAAAATAGATATCTACAGTTTTTAGTAATGCTGCTTCTTTTGTGTCTACCAGCTCTAATATATTAAATTCTATAATTGCATCTGTGAGTCTCACATTACCATTTTTTCCTATAACTGCAGGTGAAATACGTCCGAAATAATTGTCAAAATGTTCTGCATTATCATTTACAATCTCTTCATTTGTTTTAATACTAGAGCTAAAGGATGCACAAGAACCAAATAAATCGTGATACTTTAAAGCTAATCTCAGACTGCCAGCTCCACCCATTGAGAGTCCACTTATACCACGAAATTGTTTTTCGTTTTTTATACGATACTCTTTTTCAATAAAAGGCATAAATTCTTCTATAAACATATCTTCATATGGGTAAGTACCATCATCTTTATTTATGTATAGTCTATCGTCACCATCTGGCATTACGATGATCATGGCTTCAATTTTATTGGCGTTTAGTAATTCTCTTAAAATATCAGATAATAAGCCTTTTCTAATCCAATCTGTTTCATCTCCGGTAAATCCATTAAGCAAATAGATAATTGGGTATTTCTCTTTAGATTCGTCATAACCGTCTGGTAAATACACGGAGTACTTTATAGAGGTGTCTAATACATTACTTTTCATACTCAGGCTTTCAACAATTTTACTTTGCGCATAGCAATTAAAAATCGTTAGAAATGCAATAAAAGCTAAGGCTATTTTTTTCATAAGAGATAGATTTTATAGGTATAATTGTTTAGGCATTGACTTATCTCAAATATATTAAATAAATGAGGAAGGTTTATTTGATTTGCCTGAGACCTTCATAAACTATTATACTAACCGCATTGGCTAGATTGAGGCTTCTTATTTCGTTGTTATAAAGTGGAATTTTAAAAAGCTGGTCTTGGTGTTTTTGTAGCAATGGTTTTGGTAAGCCAACAGATTCTTTACCAAAGATTAAAAACATATTATTTACATACGAAATATCCCAATGTGATTTTGTGCCATGGCTCGATAAGAAGACTATTTTGGCATCTTTATTCTTCTGAAAAAAGTCATCAATAGAGTCGTAGTAAATAACTTCTAAATGTTGCCAGTAATCTAAACCAGCTCGTTTTAAACGTTTATCATTAATTTCAAAACCAAAAGGTTTTACCAAATGTAATCGCGAACCAGTTGCTAAAGCCAAACGACCAATATTACCAGTGTTGTTTGGTATTTCGGGTTCTATGAGTACAATATTAAGTGGCATATCTATCTATTGCGAAGGCAGTAATCTTTTTAATTATAGTTATTGATTTAATATTTCTTTTGCGAACTTATCAATAGTATCAATGCCATTTTTAGTAACATGCTTCACAAATGCACTGCCGATTATAGCTCCTTTTGCATATTTGGTGGCTCGTGTAAAAGTGTCGTTATTAGAAATACCAAAACCAACAATTTGAGGATTATTTAGGTTCATATTTGCAATACGCTCAAAATATTCGGTTTGTTCGTTGCCAAAGCCAGTTTTTGCTCCGGTTGTACTTGCAGAACTTACCATATAAATGAAGCCTCTAGAAACCGAATCGATATAACGAATACGTTCGTCTGATGTTTGAGGTGTTATTAAGAATACATTGATTAAACCATAGGTTTCAAATGTAGCTTTATATTCTGAATGATAGACATCAACAGGTAAATCTGGAATGATTAATCCATCGATGCCAATCTCTTTGCACTTTTTACAAAAAGCTTCAACACCATATTGCAACATAGGATTAAAGTAACCCATAATAATTAAAGGAATTGAAACCGACTGACGAATGTCTTTAAGTTGATTAAATAACAATTCGCTAGTCATTCCATTTTTTAAAGCCTGTGTAGAACTTGCTTGAATGGTTGGTCCATCTGCTAAAGGATCACTAAAGGGAAGACCAATCTCTATCATATCAACACCAGATTTTTCGAGATTCTGAATGATGCTTACTGTATCATCTATGTTAGGATAACCTGCTGTAAAATATATAGAAAGCAGTTTTTTATCTTCTTTTAATTTTTGATTTATTCTGTTCATTTTTATGTTCCGGGGAAAATGGAATATCTTTTTAATTAAACGTCATTTTATATTTACAAGATGCTGAATCAAGTTCAGCATTTGGACTAAAGTCCGAAATAATCAATATAATTCTGTAAATCCTTATCACCACGACCAGATAAACTAATCACAACAATATCATCTGGCTTAAAGGTTTTGTGCTCAAAAATAGCGAGCGCATGACTGGTTTCTATGGCTGGTATAATACCTTCTAACTGCGCTAATTCTAAACCAGCAGTCATGGCTTCATCATCTGTTGCTGAGTAAAACTCACCACGCCCAGATTTGTATAAATGCGAATGTAATGGACCAACACCAGGATAATCTAAGCCTGCCGAAATAGAGTAAGGTTCTGTGATTTGTCCATCAGTTGTTTGCATTAATAATGTTTTACAGCCATGAATGATACCTTCCTTACCAAGTGCAGATGTTGCAGCACTTTCACCAGAATGAATACCTTTTCCTGCAGCTTCTACTGCTATGATTCCAACATCTTCATTATCTAGAAAGTGATAATATGTTCCTGCAGCATTACTTCCGCCTCCTATACAAGCCACTACGTAATCGGGATCTTCTTTGCCTTCTTTTTCCTTTAATTGCCATTTAATTTCTTCTGAAATTATAGACTGAAATTTGGTCACCATATCTGGATATGGATGAGGTCCAATGGCAGAACCAATAATATAATGCGTATCTACAGGATTGTTAATCCAATCTCTTATGGCCTCATTAGTAGCATCTTTTAAAGTGCGACTTCCTGATAATGCAGGTCTTACTTCTGCACCTAACATTTTCATTCGAGCAACGTTTGGTGCTTGTCTTGCAATATCAATTTCTCCCATGTAAACTATACAATCAATGCCAGCTAAAGCACAAACCGTTGCTGTAGCTACACCATGTTGTCCAGCACCAGTTTCAGCAATAATTCTGTTTTTGCCTAATCGCTTAGCCACGAGTATTTGACCAATCGTATTATTGATTTTATGCGCTCCGGTATGATTTAAATCTTCTCTTTTTAGATAAACCTTAGTTTTATATTTCTCTGAAAGACGTTTTGCAAAATAAAGTGGAGAAGGGCGACCAACATAATCCTTTAATAATTGATTGAATTCTTCTTGAAAAGAAGGCTCTGCTATTATTTTTAGATAATTGTCGCGTAATTCTTCAACATTAGGATAGAGCATTTCTGGTATGTATGCTCCACCGAATTCGCCGTAATAACCTTTGTTGTTAATGTTGTAGCTCATGTTTAAATTTTTCTAATTCTTCAATATTTTTTAATCCAGGTTCAATTTCAAATTTACTATTAACGTCTATAGCATAGCAGTATTTTGAAGCTGGACTTTCTTTAAATGCTTTTATTGTTTTTACTGATTTCAATCCAATACCTCCACTTAAAAAGTAAGGTTTAGTTGATGGATAATCTTTTAATACATCCCAATTAAATGTGTAGCCATTGCCTCCTGGTAATTTTCCTTTGGTGTCAAATAGGAAGTAATCGCAAACATCTTCGTATTTTTCTAAAACGCTGAAATCAAATTCATTTTTAATGCTAAATACTTTTATAATTTCAATAGGTTTGCCTTGTCTAAGTGAGCGCATCGATTGAGAAATCTCATTATGAGATTCTTCGTTTCGCTCTGAATGACAGTAACTTTTCAGCAATCTGCAGATTTCTGGTGATTCATGTCCATGTAATTGAATAGCATCTAGTTGATACTTTTCAATCTGAGATACAATGACTTCTACGTGTTCATCAACAAAAACACCAACTTTATTGATGTCTTTTGGTAATTCAGGAATACTGTCATTAAAATCTCGTGGAGAATTTTTATAAAATATAAAGCCAAGATAATCTGGTTGCAATTTTGCAACTTCAGCAGTATTATATTTCATGCCACAGACTTTTAGTTTCATATTTATTCTTGTGAAAGCGGGAATCTCGCCACACTTCTTGTTTTTTGTCATTCCTGCGAAGGCAGGAATATATTTACTTTTATCTTTATAGTGGATTTCTGCCTTCGCAGAAATGACAGCTATTCGTTTAATTTATTTATAAATGCTGTTGCACTAGCTCCTGGATTATGAGTTTTCATAAAGTTTTCACCTATTAAAAATCCTTTATAGCCATAAGGTTGCAATGCTTCAATGGCTTCAACCGAACTAATACCACTTTCTGAGACTTTTACAAAATCATTAGGTATTAGCTTACTCAATTGTTTTGAAGTGTCTAAACTGACTTCAAAAGTTTTAAGATTTCTGTTATTTACACCTAACATGTCTAAAGAAGGCATTATTGATTTGTGTAATTCATTTTCGTTATGTACTTCTAATAATACATCGAGATTTAAGCTTTTTGCTAATTCTGAAAATTTCTTTATTTCTGCTTTGGTTAATATGGCAGCGATGAGTAAAATGACATCTGCACCAATTGCTTTAGATTCTATAATTTGATATTCATCTATTATAAATTCTTTCCTAAGTATTGGTAGGCTACAGTTTTCTTTTGCGATTATTAAATCGTCCATTTTACCACCAAAATAGATTTCGTCAGTTAAGACAGACATACCACATACTCCTGCATTTTCGTAACCTAAAGCAACATCTTCTACTTTAGCAGAATTATTTATAATTGATTTTGAAGGTGATTTGCGTTTAAACTCAGCAATAATACCAGTATTGCTGTTTTTTAATTTCTTTGATAATGACGTGGTTTTCATTCCGAAATACGGCAATTGCTCGTAGGCTTGTATAGGAATTAATTCTTTTTTAAGATTTATTTCCTTACGCTTATCTACTACTATTTTATCTAAAATATTCATTTACTCAATTCAATAAGTTGACTTAAACATTCTTTCGCTTTTCCGCTAACCAAAGACGCTTTAGCTCGGTTAAAGCCCTCCTTGTGAGAAATTTGTTTTGCTGTTGCTATGGCTAAACCTGCATTGGCGCAAACCACATTATTATGCGCTTCAGTGCCATTTCCGTTGATAATATTTATAAAGAGTCTAGCGGCTTGTTCTACTGTATTTCCGCCAAATATTTCTTGTTGTTCTATTTTATTTACGCCTAAATCTTCAGGTTCAAATAAACTTTCTGAATTATTAGAAATCACTTTGGTTTTTCCTGTTAGTGAGATTTCATCATAACCATCTAAAGCGTGAACCACAGCATAGTTTTTATCTGTTTCTTGATATAAATAGCCGTAAAGTCTCAATAGCTCGAGATTAAATACTCCAACCATTTGGTTTTTAGGAAATGCAGGATTTACCATTGGTCCCAACATATTAAAAAATGTTTTAACACCGAGTTCCTTTCTTATTGGTGCAACATTTTTCATGGCAGGATGAAAAAGTGGTGCGTGTAAAACACAAATACCTGTTTTATCGAGGCTGCGTTTTAAAAAATCTAAATCGTTTGTAAATTTAATACCCAAATATTCCATTACGTTTGATGAACCGCAAGCTGATGATACTCCATAATTTCCGTGTTTGGTGACATGGACTCCGGCTCCTGCTGTTACAAAAGAGGATAAGGTAGAAATGTTAAAGGTGTCTTTGCCATCACCACCTGTACCGCATAAATCGATAGTGTTATAACCTTCAAAATTTACAGGAATACAAAGTTCTAATAGGGCATCTCTAAAGCCGCGAAGTTCTTCTAAAGTGATACTGCGCATCATATAAACGGTTAAAAAGGAGGCTATCTGACTTTGATTGTATTTACCTAAGGAAATATTTACTAATACGTCTTTAGCCTCTTCTGCTGAGATACTTTCTTGATTTATTAATCTGTTTAATAGTTTTTTCATAAAATAGATTTTAGATTTCAGACTATAGAGTTGAGAACTTCTTGATTAGCGTAAAGTTTATTTTTTGAATTTCAGTTAGTAATTCAAAAATTTTAATTACATCATTTTCATTTATATATCCTATACGAATGCTTAAATGTAATTGTGTGCTTAGTTCATTTGAAGATCCATTAGCAATACTGAGAAAATGTTTAAATTCTTTATTTGAATTTCTACCTGCTCCTTCAGCAATGTTAGAAGGGATAGATACTGCACATCTTTGTATTTGACTAATTAGTCCATACTTTTCTTCTTTGGGGAAGAAAGACGTTAGTCGGTAGACTAATTCGACTAAATCCATAGATTTTTGCCAAACTTTCAATTCTTTGTAATTGTTCATATCTAAAGTCTAATTTCTATTGTCTAAGGACTAGTTATTAACCCAATTCTCTAAAATCTTTTTACCATTTGGTGTTAAAACAGATTCAGGATGGTATTGTACTCCTTTTACATCATATTCTCTATGTCTTAATGACATTATTTGTCCGTTTTCATCAAAAGATGTTGCCTCTAAACTATCTGGTAGATTAGGATTAACTACCCAAGAGTGATAACGACCAACTTTAAAAGTTTTGTTTAATCCTTTAAAAAGTGTTTCGTCATCAACGGAAAGTGTCACATTGGTTGCAACACCATGATAGACTTGATCTAGATTTTCGATTGTACCACCAAAAACTTCACCAATAGCTTGTTGTCCTAGACAGACTCCTAATATACTTTTAGTGGAGGCATAGGTTGCAATGATTTCTTTTAACAAACCGGCTTCATCTGGTATACCTGGACCTGGTGATAATACAATTTTGTCGAAGGCATCAACCTCTTCTAGTATTAGTTTATCATTTCTTTTAACTGTGACATCACAATCTAAATCCTCTAAATAGTGGACTAGGTTGTAGGTAAAACTGTCGTAGTTATCTATTACTAATATTTTTTTCATTCCTATCCCTTACCCTTTCCAAAGGAAAGGGGATTTATTATTTGTTCTTTATAAATTCGTCATTCGTCAATCTCAAATCTCTTTAGCCTGCTCAATCGCCTTGGTTAAAGCTCCAAGCTTGTTATATACTTCTTGTAGTTCACTTTCTGGATTAGATTTTGCTACCAATCCTGCTCCAGCTTGCCAAAATAATTTATGATTTTTACTTAAAAATGTTCTAATCATTATGGCTTGATTAAAGTTCCCGTCAAAATCCATAAAGCCAATGGCTCCACCATAGTAACCTCTGCTAGTTTTCTCATATTTTTCAATCAGTTGCATTGCCATGTGCTTTGGTGCGCCACTTAAAGTACCAGCAGGAAATGTGTCTGCAACCACTTGCATAGTGTCTGTGCCTTTATGAATGTTTCCTGTAACCTTACTGACCAAATGAATAACGTGCGAAAAGAATTGAACTTCTCTGTAATTTTCTACCGTGACATTGCTTCCATGTCTGCTTAGATCGTTTCTTGCCAAATCAACTAACATTACGTGCTCACTATTTTCTTTGTCATCTTTAATTAATTTTTCGGCGAGTTCAGCATCTTTTAAATCATTACCAGAACGCTTAAAAGTACCAGCAATAGGATGAATTTCGGCCTTACCATCACTAACAACGAGCTGGGCTTCTGGTGAACTTCCAAATATTTTAAAGTTCCCATAATCAAAATAGAATAGGTATGGAGATGGGTTAATACTTCTTAATGCTCTGTATACATTAAATTCATCTCCACTAAACCCTTGCGAAAACCGTTTTGATAATACCAATTGAAACACATCACCTCTTGCGCAATGTTTCTTGGCAAGTTCTACATGCTTTTTATAATCTTCGTCTGTAAGGTTAGATTCAATATCTCCTTTAGTTTTAAAATCGTAAGACGCATATTGTCTGGTTTGTATTAACTGAAGAATCTCGTCAATATTATTTTCAGTATCAAAGCAATGCGCAAAAATATAGGCTTCATTTTTAAAGTGATTTATGGCAATAATATTCTGATAAACAGCGTAATAAATTTCAGGAATTTCAACTGAATTCTCTTTTTTCGAAATTTGGATATCTTCAAAATATTTTACCGCATCGTAAGCAGTATAACCAAAAATTCCATTATTTATAAATTTAAAATCCTTGTTAGAATCGACTTTAAAACGTTGTGTAAATTTGTGAATTTCATCAACAACACCAACCGTTTCAACCAAATTACTTTTAAAACTTCCGTCAGGATAGGTCTGTGAAACTGTATTGCCTTCTACTTTAATAGATGCAATAGGATTACAGCATATATATGAAAAACTATTATCGTTGGCATGGTAGTCACTACTCTCTAACAATATACTGTTAGGGAATTTGTCTCTAATTTTTAAGTATATACTAACAGGTGTAATGGTATCTGCTAGTATCTTTTTATAATGTGTGTAAAGACTAAATGTTTTCATTTTATGTCAAATTCAATTTAACATCTCATTACTAGAGATGTATTTTATATATTATATCACTTTGACTGCGCGCAGTGTGACAAATTAAAAATTAAAAAAGGCTTGTCGTGAATGACAAGCCTTTTTTATATGATAACATACCAAGGGTTATTTCACGAACATGAGCTTGAGAAATTCCACCACCAAATATGCTTTGTTTTTGTTTTCATTTTGAATGTCAAATATAGACATCCTAATTTTCTTTTTCAAATATTTTATCTGTTAATATTTATTTTTTTGATTACTGTATTTATTTACCGTTAGTACAAGAGCGGTGTTTTTGGTTAAAAGTTTGAATTAATTTTTTGTTAATTATTAAAAGTTAAACAAATGGATTAATAACTTTGATAACATGAAACAAGTATTATTTATAGTATTACTCACAGTTTTATCTTGTAAAAATGAATCTTCTAATTCTAAAGTGGTAGATTCTAATTCAATTGAAGATACTATTGAAAGTCCTAAAGAAAATGCTATAGACGTTTCTGATATAGATTTAGAAATTTATGATTACGATGGTTTGGAGCCACTCATTAATATAAAGGACGACAAAATACATGTTGTTAATTTTTGGGCAACTTGGTGTGCACCATGCATTAAAGAATTACCATATTTTGAAAACATTAACAAAACCTACAAAGGTAAAGATGTAGTTGTGCTTTTGGTAAGTTTAGATTTCCCTAAAAATTATGAAACTAAATTAAAACCGTATATTAAGACAAAGAATTTAAAATCAAAAGTTGTCGCTTTTGATGATACAAACCAGAATCGTTGGATTCCGGCAATAAATGAGAAATGGTCTGGTGCAATACCAGCAACAATTATATATAAAGGAGAGAAACGTCAATTTTACGAAAGATCATTTACGCAAGAAGAATTAGAAACCGAACTTAAACAATTTTTAAGCCTATAATGGGCAATTGGCAGCTCAGAATTTGTAGCTACCACAATTAATTTACAAATTAATAATAACAAATAATATTAAAATTATGAAGACAATAAAATTACTCGCAGTTATGGTGTTAGTAGTCACACTATCTGCTTTTACAACGAATACACATGGAGACGGTTACAAAGTAGGTGACGTTGCTACCGATTTTAGTCTCGAAAATATAGATGGTAAAAAGGTCTCTATGGCAGACTATAGCGATGCCAAAGGCTTTATCGTAATATTTACTTGCAACACCTGTCCTTATGCAGTTGCTTATGAAGATAGAATAGAGGCGTTGAATAAAAAATATGCTTCAAAAGGATATCCCGTTATTGCTATTATGCCAAACAATATAGATGTTAAGCCAGGAGACAATATGGAAGCGATGAAGGCTAGAGCGAAAGCAAAAGGCTTTACATTTCCGTACCTAATGGATGCAGGTCAGAAGGTTTATCCGCAATACGGTGCAACAAAAACTCCACATGTTTACATTCTTGAAAAAACTAAAAAAGGTAATGTAGTAAAGTACATAGGAGCTATTGATGATAATTACAAAGATGCTGATGCAGTTACAGAAACTTATGCACAAGATGCTGTAGATGCATTATTAAAAATGCAAGAAATAAAAGTGAAAGAAACTAGAGCTATTGGCTGTTCCATTAAGGTGTAATTCTTAAATACTTAAGACAGTCTATAGATAAGTTCTTGAATTGAATTCAAGATAATATGTTAAAAATTGAATCCGAAGTGTAACACTTCGGATTTTTTTTCGTCTATATCATAAGGAAATGTTAAATTTACACAAATTTAATGCAATCAATGGCTGATTTATCACAAGAAGAATGGACAAAACAACTCGAAGAAGACAATAATTCGGTCGTTTTAGATGTTAGAACACAAGATGAAGTTGATTTAGGAATTATACCTAATGCAATTCACATAGATATCCACAAAGGTCAAGGTTTTATTGACGATATAGAAAAATTAGATAAAACCAAGACGTATTTTGTGTATTGCAGATCTGGTGCTAGAAGTGGTCAAGCGTGTTCAATAATGAACCAAATGGGTTTTGAAAACGCATTTAATTTAATGGGAGGTTTTAATGATTGGCAAGGTGAAATAGCGAATTAAATTTAATACTAAGACTTATGAAAAAACTATATACAATCTGTTGTCTTTTAATAACACTAAGCTTCAATACAAGTTGTTTAGATACAAAAGACGCATCTGCAGATATAAAACTGGTTACAGCTGAAGAGATGCAATCTATATTAGAGTTAGAAGATGTACAATTAGTAGATCTACGTTCTCCAGAGGATTATGACGAGAATCATATCCTAAATTCACAGAATATTGATTTTTCCTCGCCAACTTTTGATGATGATATAACAAAATTAGATAAAGAGAAACCAGTAATATTGTATTGCAAAGGCGGAGGCAGAAGTGCTAAATGTGCTCAAAAGCTTAAAGAAGCTGGATTTAAAAAGATATACGATCTCGATGGAGGTATTTCAAAATGGAAACATTCTGATAAAATTAGTGTCGAAGCAAAATCCTAAAATATAGACCGAACTTTTTAGTTCGGTTTTTTTTATTCAAAAAATGAAACCAAAATCCTTAAGGTTTTTATAAATTACGCGTCTGTTAAACTAAAATAAAACCACATCCATTACATTTGTGATTTAATGCTTTATTTATGACGATCCAAAAAGTATTTCTACTCTGTCTGATGGCATTTTGCTTTTCATTCATTTCACATTCGCAAATTTTAGAACCTGTTAAGTGGGAAACTTCAGTTGAGAAAATTTCAGATACGGAGTATAATATTATTTTAAAAGCTAGTATTGATGATGGCTGGTATATCTATTCACAGAAAAAACAGGATCCTGAGGGGTTTGCGCCAGAAACTATATTTGAATTTAAAGATCAAGAAAATAACTATAGATTAGAAGGTCCGGCATCTGAGCCAGATATAGATCCTGTCTATGATAATATTTTTGAAGAAGACGTTAAAAAGTTTAAAAAAGAAGCCACATTTGTGCAAAAGATCACTTTATTAAACTCCGATTTAAATCAAATTGAAGTTTATGTAGAATATCAAACTTGTGATAATTCTAAATGCATTCCAGGTGATTATACGTTTAACATAGCCTTGGATGGTTCTGCAGTAGAAACAAAAGCTGCTTTTGTTAACGCACGAAGCGAAAAATTGTCACAAGCTCTTAACTTAGAGGTCACTGGTTGGGATAAATATGAAAAACAAGCCGTAGAAGAACAGAGTAATTTTAGTATATTTTTTTTAGGCTTTTTAGGAGGTCTCATCGCCTTATTAACACCATGTGTTTTTCCTATGATTCCTCTAACGGTTTCATTTTTTACCAAAAGCTCTGGAGCTTCTAAAAAGGGAATGTTTAATTCTATTTTATATGGTTTCTTTATATTTATAATTTATGCTTTACTGAGTTTACCGTTCCATTTAATGGACTCACTAGATCCTGGGATTTTAAATAGCATCTCCACAAACGTTACGCTTAATATTATATTCTTTGTCATATTTATAGCTTTTGCATTTTCGTTTTTTGGCTATTACGAATTAACCTTACCACAATCTTGGAGCGCTGCAATGGATAGTAAAGCCAATAAAATTGGTGGCTTTATTGGTATTTTCTTTATGGCATTAACGCTAGCTATTGTATCATTTTCTTGCACAGGCCCAATCTTAGGTACACTGCTTGGTAGCTCATTAACAGCAGATGGAGGCGCAACACAACTCACTATGGGAATGAGTGGTTTTGGTTTGGCACTAGCCTTGCCATTTACCTTATTTGCCATGTTCCCAAAATGGTTAAACTCGTTACCAAAATCTGGAGGTTGGTTAAATACGGTAAAAGTTGTTTTAGGATTTATAGAATTGGCATTAGCACTAAAATTCTTATCTAATGCAGATTTAGTTGAACATTGGGGACTTTTAAAACGCGAAGTTTTTATAGGTCTATGGATAATTATCGGAATAGGACTTGTCTTGTACTTATTTGGAAAAATAAAATTTCCACACGATAGTCCATTACAAAAATTAAGTAAAGGTAGAATTACAACTGGCATTTTGGTTATCGCTTTTATCATTTATTTAATTCCTGGCCTAACCAATACAAAATATGCTAACTTAAAGTTGTTGAGTGGTTTTCCACCACCACTATTTTATAGCTTATATGATAAAGCTTCAGAATGTCCACTAGATTTAAATTGTAATAAGGATTTATATGCTGGTATCGCTGCTGCTAAAGCAGAGAACAAACCTATTCTATTAGATTTTACAGGTTGGGCTTGTGTAAACTGCAGAAAGATGGAAGAGCAGGTTTGGAGTACACCAGAAGTTTACGATATGCTACAAGATAATTATGTAATTATATCGCTTTATGTAGATGATAAAAAGGATTTACCCGAAGATGAGCAATTTCAATATTTAAGAGCCAACGGAACAATTAAGAACATTGAAACAATTGGAGATCAATGGGCAACTTTACAAACTATAAATTTTCAGAACAACTCGCAACCTTATTATGTCCTTGTTGATCATAACATGGACCTATTAAACGTTACCAATGCTTATGAGCCAAATTCTGATGCGTATCTTGAATGGCTTAAAACGGGTTTAGAGAATTTTATAAAACAGCAAATTGATCCAAACATTTTTAATTAGAAAATCTAGTTTTAAAGCCCTTAACTTGTTTTCAGTTTATCTGAATGTAACTTTCTAAGTTTAGCCAATTTAGGATCAATTACAAAACTACAATAGCCATAATTTGGATTGTTCTTATAAAAATCTTGATGCTCTTTTTCAGCTTCATAAAAGGTTTGAGCTTTAGCAATTTCCGTAACAATAGGTGTGTCGTAATAAGGACTTAGCTGCTCAACAACTTGTTCTGCAATTTTTTTTTGAGTAGTGTTATTAAAATAAATCCCAGAGCGGTATTGCGTACCTCTATCTGCTCCTTGTCTATTTAAAGATGTAGGCTCATGAGTGGTCATAAAAATAACCAGAATATCTGCGTAGCTAATAATATTAGCGTCAAAAGTTACTTTAACTACTTCAGCAAAACCAGATAAACCAGAGCATACTTCACGATATGTTGGTCGTCCTGGAGCGTTTCCGTTAGTATAACCCGATACTACACTTTCAACGCCATTTACTTCCTCAAAAACGGCTTCTGTGCACCAAAAGCAGCCTCCACCGACTGTGGCTGTCTCTAATTTCTTTATCATACTCCTGTTGCCTTATCTAAAATCATAGATGCTGAGTTAATACAATAACGCAATCCACTTGGTTCTGGTCCATCTGGGAAAACATGCCCTAAGTGACCATCGCAAGTATTGCACATTACTTCTACGCGTATCATACCAAAAGAAGAATCTTTATGGTATTTAATTGCGTTTTCTTTAATAGGTTGTGTAAAGCTGGGCCAACCACTACCAGATTCAAACTTAATTGTAGAATCAAATAATGGAGTATTGCAACACACGCAGTTGTATTGACCTTTGTCATAAATACTGCAAAGTTCTCCACTGTTTGGTCGTTCCGTACCTTTTTTGCGCGTAATTGTATATTGTTCTGGTGTTAATTGAGCATTCCATTCTGCTTCTGTTTTTTCAACGCGTTTATCTGGAGTTGGGTTTCCTTTTACGGAAAATTGGATGACTTCTTTCCAAGTTAGCATATAACTTTTTTCTTTTATTATTAATTAATTTCAACTTAAAGATAGTCGAAATTTTTCTAAAAACTTTCATCCAATTTATGGACTTATAATTATCATCAAGGTGGTAATGTTATGCATAAAATCTTATATGCTTCAATAATATATCTGTAAAAGCACTTTTTATAAGATTTAAACTAAGATTTTTGTCAATCAAGATAATTCTACATGAAGAACATGCTACTATCAAAACATAAATACAATTTTAACGCTATACTAATTACAATTCTATCATTAGGTTTTATATGCCAGTTAAATGCTCAAGAAAACACTAAGGAGGTTTCAAAAAGTATTTACGTTACTTCCAATGTTGGTTTAGAAGGAAAGAATAATTCAACCGCTATTTTAAAGGCGATAGTTAATGCTTCTAAGGACGATAACAATGCTGCCTTTATAGCTTTGGGAAACAATACTAGAAAAAAGGGTTATCCAAAAAATAAAGAGGATAGAAAAAGTGAGGAAGCTTTTTTAAAATTGAGTGTGTTAGATCCTCTTAAAGAATTTAATGGTGATGTTATTTTTATTCCTGGTAAGCACGAGTGGAACAAAGGTGGACATAAAACAATAAACGATTTAGAATCGTACCTCCAAGATAATAGCGATGCAAAATTTTGGCCAAACAACGGTTGTCCGATTGAACGTGAAACACTTAGTGATGAGGTGGAATTGGTGATGGTAGATACGCAATGGTATCTTGAGGATTGGGACAAACATCCATACATTAATAACAGGTGCGAGATAAAAACAAGAGAACAATTTTTTCTAGAGTTTAAAGATGAATTAAAAGACGAACAAAATAAAACCATTATCGTTGCTTTGCATCATCCTTTATTAACTGCGACGAGACAAGGGTTTATTGGTCGTTTGGGAGGTCTCTCTAAACAGGCTTACAACCACAAGGATATGCAATATTTAGTGGGAAGATTAGAAACTTTAGCGAGCCAATTTAATGATGTCATTTTTGTTTCTGGTGCTGATAAAAATTTACAGTTTTTAATGGACGATGGCATTCCTCAGGTTATAAGTGGTGCGATAGGACAAACTGAAAAAACAAGACATAACGAGGAAGAAGCAACTTTTGGAACAGACCAACAAGGCTACGCAAAACTCAATGTTTTTAAAGACGGAAGCTCGGAAGTTGAAATTTATACTGTTGAAGGCAACAACACTACAAAAGTATTTTCTTCAAATATTAAATTAAAAAAAGGCAAATTAGAAGATTTTAGTTATCATAAAAAGGAAGATTTTGGAAACACTTATAAAGATGCAATCTATACAGAAGGTGAAGTGAATAAATCTGGATTTTACAAATGGTTTTGGGGAGATCATTATCGTGAAATTTATGGTCGTAAAATTGAAGCTCCAGTTCTATTTTTAGAAGATTTACCAGAAAATGTAACGGCAATATCAGAGGGAGGCGGAAACCAATCGAGAAGTCTGCGTTTAATTGACGATAACGAAAATGAATATACTATTAGAGAACTTCGTAAAAGTGGAGTTAGGTTTATACAATCTAAAATAAAGAATCACTACGTACGCGATTATATGCGTAATACCATTGCAGATGATATTGTGCAAGATTATTATACCACATCACAACCGTACGCTCAATATGCAGTTAATGAACTGTTAGATGCTATTGATATTTCGCATGCCAATCCAAAGATAGTATATCTACCCAAACAGAAGAGGTTGGGCAGATTCAATGAAAATTATGGAGATAAATTATATATGTTTGAAGCGCATGTCGGTGATGAAAACAAAACATTTGAAATCTTCGGAAATGCAGATGATATCATTAGCACAAAAGATGTATTATTAGAATTGCAAAATGATAAAGATGCAAAGATAGACGAAGACAGCTACATTAGAGCACGTTTATTTGACATGCTTATTGGAGATTGGGACAGACACGAAGACCAATGGAGATGGGCTTTGCACAAGCAAGATGATGGTACGGAATTGTACAAACCAATTCCGCGAGATCGTGACCAAGCATTTCCAAAGTACGATGGTGTTTTCCCTGCAATTTTAAAGGCTGTGTCACCATTAGCAAGAAATATGCAAACCTATTCACCCGAAATTAAAAACGTCAAAACTTTTAATAACGCCGTTTATTATCTAGACAAGAATTTAGTAAACAGAGCACAATGGCAAGATTGGAAAATGCAAGCAGAAAGCATTCAAAATAATCTTACAGATGAGGTTATTGACAACGCCTTTGCTAATCTTTTGGAAGACACCAAAGATGAAAGTATGGACACTATAAGATCAATTTTAAAGCAAAGAAGAGAAAATATAGTTTCGATAGCAGAAGATTATTTTGAATATTTTAAAAAGCACGAAATTATTGTAGCGACTAATAAAGACAACACCATAAATATTGTAAGAAAGCCGAATGGAAAATCTGATATTTCCATAACTCAAAAAGATAAAATTATATTAGAAAATACTTACGATAAAAATGAAACTGATGAAATTTGGATTTATGCTTTAGATGGTGATGATGAAATTTCAGTGACAGGAGAAGGCAATGACTACATTAAATTGAAAATTTTTGGTGGTGAAGAAAACGATATTTATGATATTACAAATAATAGAAATGTAAAGGTTTACGATTATAAATCAAAGAAAAATACATTCAACACTCCAGTAAATAAGATGCTTACGGATTCTTATGATATCAATAATTTTAATCCTGTAAAGCGCAAGAGGTCAACCAATGTATTGTTACCAGGAATTGGATTTGATCCAGATGCAGGTTTAAATGTAGGATTAACCAATACCTATACAACTTACAGTTTATTGAGAAATCCTTTTACAACACAACATAGCTTTAATGCGTCGTATTTTTCCGCAACCCAAGGTTTTGAATTTTCTTATAATGGTGAGATTGCCCATGTTTTTCATAATTGGAATTTAGGTTTAGACGCGCGCATTACCAGTGCAAATTTTGCACTCAACTTCTTTGGAATAGGAAATGAAACTGAGTATAATGCAGATGATGCTGATCTAGATTTTAATCGTACAAAAATTAGTCAATGGCATTTTCAACCGTCTTTAATTTACAAAACAAGTGGTAATGTAAACGCACATGTTGCAGCACGAGTAGAATCGCATAAAGTTGAAGATTCTGATAATGGTTTTATTCAAACATTTTTCGATGCAGATAATGCTGTTTTTGAAAATCAAATTTATGCTGGTGCGGAAGTGGGCATCAATTTTAATAATAAAGAAGCCTTGTTGGCTTATCCAAGAAGAGGTATAGAATTAGGCGTAGTTGCAGGTTACAAACAAAATATCGAGTCTGACTTTGATAATAAATTTTCTTATGTAACTCCAACCGCTTCATTTATTTATCCTATCCACGAAAGTGGCATGGCAGTTCTGGCAACCAAAGCACAAGCAAATTTTATTCTTGGTGATTCGTATGAATTTTATCATGCTGCTACTGTTGGTGGTAACAGAAGTTTAAGAGGATTTAGAAATGACCGATTTTTAGGTAAAACCTCATTTTTTCAAACCACGGATTTGAGAGTGTGCTTTTTACAAGTTCGTACTGGAGCTGTGCCACTTAGAATGGGTATTACTGGTGGATTTGATTATGGTAGAGTTTGGAACGAAAATGAAGATTCAAATAAATGGCATAATAGTTACGGTGGTTCAATTTTTATAAATGGTTTTCAGGCGTTTACTGCTAATATTGGGTATTATTTGAGCGATGAGGATAGTCGAATTATTTTTACAGCTGGATTTAGATTTTAATAATTTATATCAATTAAATAGAAACAACAAAGAACGGCAGCTGACGAATGAACATTTTCAACTTTTATAAATACCTTCATAATTGTTATATTAAATAAGACTAATTTCTTCAAATTCATAATTTTGAGACACCTCAAGTTAATATTGCTGTTGTTAATACTATATAGTTGCAATTGCATCAGTTGAAAAAAATGAATTGATAAAAAGTAATTTTAAAACATCGTTAAATGGGTTTGAGTATTATGTCGTGGAAATACCATGGATAGTGTAATGAAAGAACATGATGACTGAGTACTCTCAAATGATACCATCACCAATCATTATCTAAATAATGCAGTTTTAAGCGCGTTAAGTATGATGGCATAAGGTCAAAAACACTCTATTTTAAGGCTGTATTGATAAATGATAGAGCAAAAAAGGAAATATCAGGACGCTTTTGTATGACGTATATGACTAAGCAGAAAGGAGAAATTTACGGATGGATTATGGATGAGGTTAATGATTTTTAAAATTTAAAATACTGCTATCTGTCTTCGCAAGTCATATGATTTAAAACTTGAAAATTTTTAATCAGATTTTGTTTTGATTTAAGTATTAAGCTTTAACCCAACAAATCTTGTTTTAATAGAATAATTATAAACCATAATTAATACAAAAACGACCTTCAGTAATAGTATACGATTCTGGTGTAGCATTTTCTAATTCTGCAATAAACTCAAATGTTCCCATAATAAATTTTGCATCTATATTATGTGCTGTGATAGTTAAGGTTCCATTAGCGTAATAGTAGAAATCATCATTAGCAGTAAAACCAGCTCTTGGTAATTCCGGTATACGTCTAAGGCTATAAAAACCAGGTGGAGTATTTGCATCTATACTAAAATCCATGTTAGTACTATCCAATTCACTAAATATTATAATGGCAATTGTCATGTCATTTTCAATGGGAAGTCCAAGAATAGAAGATTCTATATACTCCTCACCATCATACAAAGCAAAAAATTCATCATCTTTCGTTAAAGGAATATCAATAAAAATACCATTTGTAAAAGGTTTAGTCTCATTATTATTGAAACCCGTAAAACTAAATGTACCTGAGATTTTTAATTCAGAGTAGTTTATATCTGAAATGGTTACTTCACCTAAAGTTTCTATACCATTATTATTGGAAACCCAACTTTCATTTGTCGTTATATCAGGAGAATAAGTCGCCATATTAATATTACCTTGAGTATCAGTAACACCTAATTGATATGTTCCTTCTGTAGTTTCGTGTAATATGAATTTAAATTCTTCAGTATCACGTCTGCCAGTAATTATAAGTTGGCCATCGCTGATGTGTGCTTCTGCCGAGAGTGCAAGGTATGTGTCATCATCAAAATCAGCTTTAAAAAATGAATCGAGTTCACAATTATTCAAATTGTCTATAAGCTCTACAATCTGATCGGATAGCTCTGGGCAGGATAGTAATTGCTGCTCTAAAGCAGCTTTATAAGCCAAACAATTTTCCTTAAAATTATTTGATTCTGAATTCAAAAAATCAGTTAAGCCTGTATCGGCTAAATTACCAGCAATCGAGCAAGATATTTGGGTGTCAGGTATTACTGGGCCTTCATAGGGCTCGTTATAGCAACTATAAAATAAAGCGACGAAAATACAAGCAAAATAAAATGTGAAACTATTAAAAGCACGCATCTAAAACATGATTTAGTCTTCTAAATATAGTAATAATATGAATGGGTACTACACAAGGTTCTATTAAGTTTAAAGCTTAGTTTTACTATTCTCAATTGACTTAAGGGCTCCAACTTCCGGAAAAGTATGAATAGAAGGTTAGGCGTAATTAAAGTTTACGCTAAATATAGGGTCAATAAATATTTACACTAAAAAATTTATATTCTCGTAAGACCCTTGTGCGTATTTTCCCTTCCAAAGTACGTTATTTATCATTTGCAATATATTGTCTATTTTAATGATTTAATTGTTCTTAAGTGCAGCTATCCTTTAAAAACTAAACATTTTGCTTTTATTTATTCTATTATTTTAGGTGCTTTATGAACCGTGTCTCGTAAAATTTGAACTAATAGCGTGTATATTAAAGTATTATTATTATATTTGGTAAACCAATCTGGTAAACCAATTGTAATTGTTTAAATTTAATCATTATTTATAAACATAAAAACGACTATGATGAAAGCAAAATTACTTTTTTCAGAACAACGTTTGAACATCATTCGCGCACTATTTATAGTATGTTTGTATTCTAATTTCGGATGGAGTCAAGAACTTGTTGAAAACGGTACTTGTGATGATCATAGTACGGGCTCTGACTCTTCAAATACGATTGATAATGTAGATGTCTGGGATATGACTCCTAATTCGGAACTAAATGACGGTATAGTTAGTCCTCACAGGTTCGATGCAACAAATAATCCTGACGGATGGAGAAATGACGATCTTGAAACTGCAATCGAAATTAAATATTTAGGTACGGAAGGAAGTATTGATGAACAAGCAGAATCTACAAGTAAAGATAATGAGGATATTAGAGGAGTTAAATTGTATGATGATGGAAATATAGCTATTACTAATAATCTAAGGATAGAAGTTTCAGATTCAAATGCTATTATAACAAAGAGAATAATTATTGAGTAGTTTTAATTTATTCCAATTGCAAAAGCCTTTTTATTTAAAAGGCTTTTGTTTTTTAATAATTTCATAACTTATATACTATTAAATTACTATTATGAAAAAAATATTTCTGTCAGTTATCATTTTTGCTTTTATATTTTCTTGTAACGAGAATACAGTAAAAATTAAAAACTTAGTAAACACTATTGATGAATTAAATACGGCAATTAAAGACTGTAAAGCTGGTGACGAAATTGTTTTGGCAAATGGTGTCTGGAAAAATGCTGAAATTGAATTTAAAGGAAAAGGAACTAAAGACAATCCTATAACATTAAGAGCAGAAACGGCAGGTAAAGTATCAATAGAAGGTCAGTCGTATTTAAAGTTTGGTGGTGAATATTTAGTGGTTGAAGGCTTACATTTTAAAAACGGATTTTCACCATCTAATGCGGTCATAGATTTTAAAATAAGCAATAAAGACAAACCAGACGAAATTTCAAATAATTGTAAAGTTACCAATTGTGTAATTGAAGATTTTAACAAACCAAAACGAGACGATAGCGATTTATGGGTGCAATTTTGGGGACGACATAACCAGCTCAGTAACTGTTATATTGCAGGTAAAACAAATAGAGGTCCAACAGTTAGAGTAAGCATTGCTGGTATAGAAAGCATTAATAATTACCATCAAATTGTAAACAACCATTTTGGTCCAAGACCAGTAAAAGGTGGTCCAAGTGGCGAGACAATTCAATTAGGTGATAGTTATACTTCAATGTCGCCAAGTCATACTATGGTTGCAAACAATTTGTTTGAAGAATGTAATGGAGAAGTCGAAGTCATTTCAAGTAAAACAAATTTCAATGTATTTAAAAACAACATATTTTATAAAAGTGAAGGGTCTTTAGTAACCCGTCATGGTAACTACGCAACTGTAGATGGTAACTATTTTATTGGTGATGGTGTAAACGAAAACTACGGTGGAATTAGAATTATCAACACAGGTCATTGGGTAGTCAATAATTATTTCTACAATTTAAAAGGAAAGAGTTTTAGAAGTCCATTGGCAGTAATGAATGGGATTCCAAAATCACCATTAAACCGTTACAACCAAGTTACAGATGTTGTTGTAGCGTATAATACATATGTAAACTGTAGCTCACCTTGGCAATTTGGTGTAGGTACAAATATTGCACAATCAGATGTCTTACCAGCATCCGAAATACGTTCGGCAAGAGCTATTAGAACAACAGTAGCAAATAATATTATTTATAACGAAAAAGGACTAGAAAGCATCGTTGTGGAAAATGACAAAGTAGATGGTGTAAGTTTTAAAAACAACATCGTAGACAACCAAGGCGTAGCATTTAATGATTTTAACGGAGGAATTACTGAGGTAACATTAGATCTGAAAAAATTATCCGATAACATTTTTATTCCAACAGGCATACCAAATGATTTTGAAGCTTTTAATGGTTTTGATTTTAATACTATTGAAACCGATTTATTAGGTGTTTCTAGAAAAGAAGATAAAAGTGTTGGTGCAATAATGGGCAAAGATGTTACCAATCCTAATATTTTAGACAAAACTAAATATGGTGCTTCTTGGTTTTCAAATATAGTAGAAGCTAAAGAGCCAACAACTCATACTATAACGAAAGTAGAAGAGTTACAAGCCAAAATTGATGAAGCAGAAAATGGCGATATTATCGCTATTGTAGAAGGTAATTACGACATCAAAAAATCTTTAGTAATCAATAAAACAATTACCATTCAATCTGAAGGAAATAACAAAGCGCAACTTATGTTTTCAGGTGAAGAAAATACACCATTGTTTTCATTACAATCTAAAGGGAAATTAGCTGTTAAAAATTTGAGCTTAAAAGGAAATAATTCAAATTATGCCTTCGCAAGTTTAAAGGCAAATATGTCTAATCATTTTGGACTAAATGTTTCAAATTCTGAAATTAGCAATTTTAATTACGTATTAAGGGCATACAAAGAATCGTTTGCTGAACGTGTTACTTATGAAAACACGTCTATTTCAAATTGCGAAAATGGTATTGAATTATCTGAAGAAACAAATGATAAAGGAGATTATAACACAGAATATTTAACCATTAATAATTGTAATTTCAATAATGTAAAAGCAAATGTTATAGACTATTACAGAGGTGGATATGACGAGTCTACCATTGGTGGAAACCTTTTAGTGACCAATAGTACATTTGCCAATTGTGGTGCCAAGGAGAAAAACAAAAGATTGTTTAACCATAACGGAATTGTAAACGTAAACATTACTAAAAATACATTTAAAAACAATCCTGTTCAATTTGTAACTATTTTATGGGGAGCGAAAAATAACGTGGAATCAAAAAATAGTCTTACTAATTCTGGGAAAATAATAACTGAAGAGAATTTGAAACTTAAGACGTTTTACTAATCCTTTTTAAAATACAATCATTTATATAATTGACTTTACAATTTATGAAAAACCTATCCCTCACATTGATACTGATTTTTGTAATCTTAGCTTGTAAAAACAAACAGGAAAATTTTTCCGAAAAGAAAGAGCAAACCAATGAGGTTGCAAAATATCCAAGTGATGTGATTCCGTTTATGGACAAGTGGAAAATTCTTTTAGGTGATGGGACATACAAAGACGATTTAGTTAACTATCAAAAGGACGATTTTTTCTACGTTCAAAATGACGGAACTGCAGATTGGGTAGTCTATAAAACACCTAATGCTGGGATTACCTCAAAAACCTCAAGCAACACAAGAACTGAGTTAGGTGAAAAAAAACACTGGATTCCAGAAGAAGGTGGCAAACTAACAGGAACTTTAAAAGTTCAGCACGTATCAACAACTGGAGATGCCACTGCTGCTTCATCTTTTTCAGTAGTCATAGGACAAATTCATAGTGACGAAGGTCATGAAAATGAACCGCTAAAAATCTATTTCAAAAAATTCCCAAGTCATACAAAAGGTTCGGTATTCTGGAATTATGAAATCAATACAAAAGGCGATAACATTGGAAGATTTGATTATTCTACAGCAGTTTGGGGACACGATTTTTCAGTGGTTGGATCAGATGCAACTACCTATCCAAAAGAACCAGAAAATGGTATAGCTTTAGGAGAGGAATTTAGTTACGAAATAAACGTTTACCAAGGCATTATGTATTTAACTTTTACTAGTGAAGGTCATGAGACAGTAAATTTTACAAAAAGCTTAATTAAATCAGAATTTGCTACAGAAGATGTTATTCCGGAACAAGTGAAAAGAGTCTATGCAAATAGAGAAAAAGGTGGTGGTGTTGAACGTGAAATTGCTTATGCAGGTGAAATAAATTACTTTAAACAAGGTGCTTACAATCAAGCTAATCCAAAAAGTACCAAGTCTAAAGTTTATGATGGAGACATATTGAAGCAATATGCCAACGGAAGTTATGCGGAGGTTTGGTTTAAAGAAGCAACTGTAGGAAAAAGTACCGAACCTCATTAAATAAAAAACTAATTTATAGCTAAGTGTCTGGTCGAGCACAGTGGAAATCTTTTTATCTAGTTATTGAGCCAAATAAAACTAAAATATTGAATAAGATAATTTTCATAATAGGTGTTTCAGGAAGTGGAAAAAGTACTATTGGAAAATTACTAGCTAAAGATTTAGGTTTTCCTTTCTTTGATGGTGATGATTTTCATACGGAAAGTAATATTAAAAAAATGTCTAATGGACAACCTTTAAACGATGAAGATCGGCACGGTTGGTTAGAAACTTTAAACGATTTAGCAAAAAAACAAATTACAAAGAACAGCTGTGTCATTGTGTGTTCTGGGTTGAAAAAAATGTATCGAGAGACTTTAAGTTTAGGTATTAAGAATCAGACAAAATGGGTGCATTTATCAGGTACGTTCGACCAAATTTTTGAGAGGCTAAATAACAGAGACAACCATTTTATGCCTTCAAATTTATTACAGTCTCAATTTGATATTTTTGAAGAGCCAAAAGAAGCCATAAAAATTGATATCAGTTTAAAACCAAAAGAAATTATAGACCAAGTGATAAATGAGTTAAAAGATAAATCAGAATTTGGATTATTTGGACTTGGCGTCATGGGAAAAAGTCTATGCAGAAATCTAGCCAATAACGGATTTAAAATTTCTATGTTTAATAGACATATTGATGAAGTTGAAGTCGATATAGCTATTAATTTTAAATCAGAATATCCTGAATTATCCCAAGCTAAAGCATTTGATGATATTTCAGCTTTTGTAAATTCTTTACAACAACCAAGACGCATCATGCTAATGGTTAATGCTGGCAGAGCAATAGATTGTGTAATTGAAGATTTGTTACCTCATTTATCTGAAAACGATATTTTAATTGACGGCGGAAATTCAAACTATAAAAAAACAAAAGAGCGTAACAGTTATTTAAAAACAAAAGGCATTCACTTTATCGGAGCAGGTGTTTCTGGAGGAGAAGAAGGAGCTTTAAAAGGGCCATCAATTATGCCAAGTGGAGATAAAGACGCTTATAAACAAGTACAACCTTATTTAGAGAAAATTTCAGCTAAAGACAAAAACGGTTTGCCTTGCTGTACTTATGTTGGTCCTGAGGGAAGTGGACAATTTATAAAAATGGTGCACAATGGTATTGAGTATGTAGAAATGCAATTATTGGCAGAAGTGGCTACGATTTTAAAAGCCATGGGTAAGAATCCAGATGCTATTTCTAGGACTTTAAAGTCTTGGAAAGATACAGCGAGTAGCTACTTATTAGAAATAACAACAGCTATTTTTAATAAGAAAGAAGGAAACGATTGGCTCGTAAATAAAATATTAGATAAAGCAGGAAATAAAGGTACGGGCAACTGGACAACCATTGCATCAGCTGAGTTTGGAGTACCAAGTACATTAATTGCCTCAGCGTTATTTTCAAGATATATTTCGTTTTATAAAGAGGAAAGAGTTCAGTTAGCCGTGACTTTTAAAAGTTCAACGAAGCTAGCGTTAGATATAACTTCAAACGATGTTTTACAAGCCTATCAATTTGCGAGAATTATGAATCACTATCAGGGTTTTAAACTGATAATTGAAGCGTCCAATAAATCGGATTGGAATTTAAACATAAGCGAAATCGCCAGGATTTGGACTAACGGTTGCATCATAAGATCAACCTTGATGGAAGATTTAGTTGAAGTCTTTAAGAATAGGACTAACATTTTAACGAATCCAGACATAATTAAGCTTGTCAATCAACATAAACCTTCAGCGAAAAAAGTAGTATCACAATGTTTACAAAATGATATAACAACACCTGCTTTAAGTGAAGCTATTCAGTTTTTCTTGGGAATAAGAACAGCTTATGCCTCAGCAAATATCATACAAGCACAACGCGATTATTTTGGGGCACATACGTATCAAAGACTAGATGATGATTCAGGAAAGCCTTATCATACCAGTTGGAACTAACAACTAACAACTAATTAATGCATTTATAAAATGGAATCAACGACACCTAAGACCTCATTTCTCAAGAAGATAATAGCTGTAATATTAGGCTTTGGTCCTGGTATTTTTGCTATTGGTTATACTATTGGTACAGGTAGTGTAACCTCTATGATTGTTGCCGGTAGTAAATTTAATATGCAGTTATTATGGGTGCTTTTGTTAAGTTGTTTGTTTTCTGGAATATTAATGTTTGTGTACGGTAATTATGGATTGCTAACTGGTGAAACAGCGCTTTACGGTTTCAAGAAACATTTAAAATACGGTAAAGTATTAGCTATATTAATTATTATTGGTGTCACCTTTGGGCAATGGAATTCTCTTATGGGAATCTTAGGTATTTCATCCAATATCATATACGAGATTTTAGCAGTCAATTTTGGCGGTCTTAGCGACTTTAAGTATGAAACCGTTTTAATAACTGCCATCATAATCATTGTAACCTTCTACTTATTGATGTTGGTTGGTAAGTACACGTTTTTTGAAAAGATATTAGTGATTTTTGTAACCGTGATGGGATTATCATTTGTAATCTCATTATTCTTTGTGCAACCACTTTCTATAGATGTTGTGAAAGGGTTAATACCTACAATACCAGATGTTCCAGGAGGTAAAATGTTAGTAGCGGCTTTTGTGGGTACGACTATGGCTTCGGCTACGTTTTTATCGCGACCATTGTTTGTAAAAGGAAAAGGTTGGGATATTTCTAATTTAAACCAACAGAAAAAAGATTCAATTACTGCCGCAATTTTAATTTTTATAATTAGTGGAGTTATAATGGCAGTTGCTGCTGGAGCTTTGTTTTATCAAGGCAAAGAAGTGAGTCAGGTGCTAGATATGGCAAATACCTTAGAACCTGTAGCTGGTAAATGGGCAGTTACCATTTTCTTTTTTGGTGCTTTGAGTGCAGGATTGTCTTCCATTTTCCCGTGTTTGTTAATTGCACCATTATTAGTTGCGGATTATCAATCTGGTACACTAGATACTAATTCTAAACAATTTAGAATCATAACAGCAATCGCTTGTTTAGTAGCCTTAATTGGTCCTGCTTTTGGAGCAAATCCAATTGAAATTCAAATCCTCTCTCAGGTATTTAATGTATTTGTCTTACCTGCAGTTATATTAGGTATTATCCTAATAGTGAATAATAGAAAAGTAATGAAAGGTTATAAAACCGGACTTGGGATAAACATAGGTTTATTTGCAGCACTATTCTTTTCAATGGTTATTTCGTATAACGGAATTATTGCACTAACCGAATATTTTTAATAGAAAAACTTAAATCATTAATATGAAAATCATAAAATCATTAGCATTTGTTTTAATTTCAGGAGTATTGCTAACATTTACAAGTTGTAAAAATGAATCAAAAGATTCTAATAAAGATGAGGTTCAAAAACCACTTTACGCAAGTGATGTCATTCCGTTTTTTGATAATTTCAAACTCATTTTAGGCGACGGTTCTAATGTAGGAAAGCCTCTTGATTTTGAAAATAAAGATTTCTTTTATACTGAAACAGATAATACTGGAGATTGGGTTGTTTTTAAAGCACCAAATGCAGGAAGTACTCATGGTACTTCAAATAATACCAGAACAGAGTTAGGACAAACAAAAAAATGGTACCCAAAAACTGCTAATGATAAAATGACAGCAACACTTAAAGTTATGAACGTGTCTGCTACAGGTGATGCTCGTGTTGCAGCATCTTATTCGGTAGTTGTTGGACAAATTCATAGCGCAGATGGACATGAAAATGAACCACTTAAAATATTCTACAAAAAATTTCCAGGTCATACTAAAGGCTCTGTGTTTTGGCATTATGAAATCAACACAAAAGGTGATGACAATTCAGGACGATGGGATTTTTCTACAGCAGTTTGGGGAGATGACTTTTCAGTAGTTGGTGATTCAGCAAACACCTATCCAGAAGAACCTAAAGATGGTATGGCATTGGGTGAAGAGTTTAGTTATGAAATTGAAGTCAAAGATGGTATCATGCATTTAAAATTTACGAGTGAAGCTCATCCAACTAGAACATTTACTAAAAATTTAATTGAGTCAGAATACAAAACCAAAGCAGATATTCCTGAGCAAACCCAAAAACTGTTTGTGCCAATTGGACAAGATGGTGTAGAACGTAAAAATGCCTATGCAGGCGAAGGTTGTTTTTTTAAACTAGGTTCTTATAATCAAACCAATGGAAAATCACCAGAAATAAATAAAAACTGGTGTTCTGGAGCAGAAACACATGGTGGTGATGTAAAAAAGCAATATGCAGATGGAAATTATGCTGAGGTTTGGTTTAAAACCGGAAGTATTTCAGTAAGTGAAAATGCTGTATCTAATGAAGGTTATTTTAATAAAAACGATAAGGTAAAATAAATTAATAATATTATGATAAGTAATAAGTTAGCAAACAAAAACATACTTGTCACTGCAGGTGCACAAGGAATCGGAGAAGCAATTACTAAGCATTTCATTGATAGTGGCGCTCATGTAGCAATTCACTATTTTTCTAGCGCAGATACCGCAAATAAATTAGTAGAATATGCAACTAGTAAAGGACAAAAAGCAGTTGCTATTAGTGGTGACTTAACAAAAGAATCAGATGCTAATGCATTGGTTAAAAAAACAGTAGACGCATTAGGAAGTTTAGATATACTAATCAATAACGCAGGATCACTTGTTGCACGTAAATTAATAGGCGAAATAGAAAATGATTTCTGGCACAAAGTTATGGATATTAATATGACGTCTATGATGCTTGTAACACGAGCAGCATCAAATCACTTAACAAAAAATGACAATAGTAGTATTGTTAATTTAGCATCACTTGCAGGACGAAAAGGTGGCCATCCAGGATCTTTAGCTTACGCAACTAGCAAAGGAGCAATCTTAACATATACACGAGCATTAGCAACAGAGCTTGGACCAGAAGGAACTCGAGTAAATGCAGTTGCACCTGGTTTAATTTTAGGTACTTCTTTTCATAACACACATACTACAAAAGAATCTGCAGCTAAAACAATTGAAGGCATACCAATTAGTCGCGCCGGAAATGCTGACGATGTAGCAAGAGCAGTATTGTATTTAGCTTCAGAATATGATGGCTTTATTACAGGTGCAACATTAGATATTAATGGTGGTGTATATAATATGTAAACTTAAATTTATAGAATTAACTGATTTAGTTCAATTTCCGAAAAAATAATGAAAAAAATATTCAGAATATCTTCAATAGTAATTGTAACCCTTTTTACATTTCTATCATGTGAAGAAGAATCAAAATCAGAGTCAGATTCGACGTCTCAAGAGCAACATCCAAAACTAATTCTTACAGCTCAAGGTGTAAAGGATATTAGATCACAATTAGGAAGCATTCCTATTTTCGATAAAACTTTAGAAAAAGTTAAAGCAGAAATTGATGCTGAAATTGAATCAGGAATTGAAGTGCCAATTCCTAAAGATTATTCTGGAGGTTATACCCATTCAAGACATAAACAAAACTGGTTTACATTACAAAAAGCCGGAGTGTTATATCAAATTTTGGATGACGAAAAATATGCCAAATACGTCAAAGATATGTTGATGCAATATGAAGCGTTATACAAAACGCTTCCATTGCATCCAAAAACAAGATCTTATGCAAGAGGTAAATTATTCTGGCAATGTTTAAACGATTCTAATTGGTTGGTGTATGTAAGTCAGGCTTATGATTGTATTTATAATTATTTAACTGAAGAAGAGCGTAATAAACTTGAAACAAATTTATTCAGACCATTTGCAGATCATATTTCAATAGATAGTCCACAATTTTACCAACGCGTACACAACCATAGCACTTGGGGAAATGCAGCTGTTGGTATGATTGGTTTAGTTATGGATGATGAAGAATTAATTGATCGCGCTTTATACGGAATTAAAGATTTAAAATTAGATGCTAACAAAAAAGATGATGATGGAGGCTTTTTAAACAAAGATGGGAAAGCAGGTTTTTTAGCAAATATCGAAGAACCATTTTCGCCAGACGGTTATTATAACGAAGGGCCATATTACCAGCGTTACGCAATGTATCCTTTTTTAGTGTTTGCAGAAGGCTTACATAATGTAAAACCAGAACTAAAGATTTTTGAATATAAAGAAGGTGTGCTTCTAAAATCGATTAATGCCTTGTTAAATTTATCTGATGCAGATGGTGATTTCTTTCCACTTAATGATGGACAAAAAGGAATGTCATACTATAATGGTGCATTAGTAACTGCGGTAAATGTGTCTTATCATTACGGTAACCAAGAACCTGGTTTATTAAGTATAGCCAAACAACAAGATCAAGTATTGTTAGATGATTCTGGTTTAGCAGTAGCCTTAGGTATTAAAGAAAATAAAATTGAACCCTTTAATAAATTATCAATTAATTTAAGTGATGGACCAAACGGTAAACAAGGTGGCGTTGGGATTTTACGAAACGAAGATTTAGAGCTCGTATTTAAATATGCAGCACAAGGATCTAGTCATGGACATTACGATAAGCTATCTTATTCATTATATAAAGATGGTGAAGAAGTGATTCAAGATTACGGTTTAGCACGTTTTGTAAATATTGAGCAAAAGGGTGGTGGTAATTATTTAAAAGAAAATAAAACTTGGGCAAAGCAAACTATCGCACATAACACGGTAACGCAGAATGAAACGTCTCATTTTACAGGACAATATGATATAGGAAGTTTGCATCATTCAGACTTAAATTATTTTTCTTCGGAAAATGATAACGTTCAAGTAGTAAGCGCAAAAGAAACAAACGCTTATCCTGCAACAGAAATGGTGCGTACCATGGCTATTATAAAAGATGAAGATTTTGAAAAGCCTTATGTGTTAGATATTATGAAGGTGACATCAGCTAAAGCTAACCAATATGATTTTCCTTTTTATTATTTCGGACAAATATTACAAGCCAATTTTGAATATAAAACACAAAACGTATTAAAACCTCTTGGAACCAAAAATGGCTTTCAGCACTTATTTTTAGAAGCAACAGCTAAGGCTAATAATGATAATTCTAAATTCTCTTGGTTTAATAACAATCAGTTCTACACAATAACGATTGCAACTAGTAAAAATGATGATATATTATTTGCCAGAATAGGAGCTAATGATCCGGAATTTAATTTGCGTAGAGATCCTACTCTTATATTAAGGAGAAAAAACACAAAAAACACAATTTTTGTTTCAGCAATAGAAACACATGGTAGTTATAGTCCAGTAACAGAATCTGCTGTTAATTCAAATAGTAGTATTAAAGAATTAAAAATGGTTTATGATGGTGAAGATTACACAGCAATTGAAATAACTAATATAAAAGGTAATGCTAAACTATTTATAACAGCGAATACTAATGCTTCGAAAGAAGCAAAACATAAATTAACTATTAACGATAAGGATTATGAGTGGTCAGGTTCTTATTATTTTAAATAACAAAATAATATATTAAAATTATGAAGCGATTTAGTGAAAAGTACATTGTTACAAAAGATATGAAATGGGAAGTCCTTGGAGGAGGCGTATCAAGAAAGTTCTTAGGTTACGATAACCAAATAATGATGGTAAGAGTAAAGTTTGAAAAAGGAGCTTTAGGATCACCACATCAGCATTTCCATACACAAGCCACTTTTTGTGTATCAGGAAAATTTGAATTTGAAATTGATGGGGAAAAACAAATTGTAGAAGCAGGAGATGGTGTTTATATTGAACCAAATTTATTACATAGTGCGGTTTGTTTAGAAGAAGGGGAGCTAATAGATACATTTAGTCCTGTAAGAGAAGATTTTTTAAGTGGTGGTGAAGTATCTTATTTTGGAGATAATAAGTCATAGTATAAAAAACAACCGGCTCAATAAATATAGTGGTATCTTATATCAACCACACTTGCATTTTAAAAGAAAAGTCTTAATTTTTAATTGAGACTTTTCTTTAACCAAGATTCTTATCAGGATTAACTTTATTATATGTGTTTTTAACACTTAATTTTTACGAAAACGTTGTATTTAATAAATATTTATATATATTTGGTCAACCAATCTGGTAAACCAATTTATTTTTATAAGTAAAATAACAATCAAAAGCCCTATTTGTAACGCTTTATGTTAATAAATGGTTCACAAGAGAAGTAAGTAAAAAATCTAACTTAATTAATTTAATCAACGAATTATGAATTTAAAAGTTAAACTCACTACAATTATGGCACTATTTTTTAGTGTAATGATTTTTGCTCAAGAGAGCTATACCTTAACTGGTACTGTGAAATCTGCCGATGATATGCCCATACCTGGAGCAAACATCTTAATTGTCGGCACAACAACCGGTGCTTCAACCGATTTTGATGGTAATTATGAAATTACTGTTACGCCAGGTGATGTTCTTCAGTTTTCTTATGTAGGTTATGAAACGAAGACCGTAACTATTGTAAACCAACAAACTTTAAATGTAGTCTTAGCAGAAGACAACGCTCTAAATGAGGTTGTAGTTATAGGATACGGTACACGCAAAAAATCAAGCCTTACAGGTGCAGTAGCACAAGTAAAAGGTAAGGATGTTGCTGCTATACAAGCAACAAGAGTTGATGAAGCATTAGCAGGTAAATTATCTGGTGTTTTAATTCAAAATGCAAGTGGAGAACCAGGAGCAGATTTAAAAATCCAAGTAAGAGCAGCTTCATCAATTTCTGGGGATTCTAGTCCATTAATTGTCGTAGATGGTTTTATTATCTCAGGAAATTTGGCCACTGTAAATCCAAATGATATTGAAAGTCTAGAAGTGTTAAAGGATGCAGCTTCTGCTGCAATTTATGGATCTTTAGGTGCAAATGGTGTTATCTTAGTAACAACAAAAAAAGGTAAATCTGGTAAGGCTCAATTTAATTATAATACCTATATCAGTGTATCTAACAAATACCAAAGAGATAATTTGCTTTTAAATGCAGGTGAATGGGCTAATACTATAGAACGTAATATAGCCAATGGTAGTTTTGATGTTTCTGAGGTTGATCCTGCTCTATTAGATTACAGAATCAATGCATACAGAAATTCGCCTGGCGCTATTAGTCCAGAAGAGTGGTTATTTCAAAGTGGTAGTAGTGTAAATCATGATTTTAGTATGAGTGGTGGTAGTGAAAACTCTAATTACTTTGCTTCTGTTGGCTATCAAGACACAGAGGGTATCGCAAGGACTCAAGAATTTGAAAGAATTAATGCACGATTAAATATAGATACTAAATTAGGCGATAAGTTTAAGGCAGGTTTGAGTTTTAATGGTTTTAAATCTGACAGAACAATATTAGCACATGACCAAAGAGATTTATTGAGAGCTTACGGTGTACACCCTGTATATCATACAGAAGAGTCTATAGCATTTGTTCAGCAACTTAATGATCAAGCAATAGCGTTGGGATTAGCTCCTTTCGATGATGGTTATAGAGGAGGTCAATTTGGAATAGATATTGGTGTTAATAGCAGTATCTCGACACTTCAACCAGGAGATACAGCACAAGATTGGCATTATGGTAGATCTGGCAATGGTATTGGAGGATCTGGTGATGCTGGTCCTGCGACCAAGCTAGATAATGCTTCAAGAACACAACGCACATATTTTGCGAATGCCAATGGGTATTTACAATATGAAATTTTGGAAGGGCTTAATGTAAGAACAGTATTAGGTGGAGATCTTAACGATGTACAGAGTTATTATTACCAAGGTGTTGAGGCTGATTCTAGATTACGTACTAACCAATCAGATTTAGATCAGACAGATATAAAGCGTTCTAGTATTATAAGTACAACGACTTTAGATTATTCAAAGGTTATAGGTAATCATGACATATCTGCTATTGTAGGTCTTGAATTTCAAAATATTTATATTGACGGAACTTCCTTAAATGGAACAAACGTACCATTTGGGGATATTGTAAATTATAATCTTTTAGCTCCTGAAGATATTACGGTTAGAGAAAGAGATGAAGAAGTAAATAGAAGAAGTATTTTCGGAAGAATTAATTATGCATACGATAATCGTTATTTAGCTTCAGTTTCAGTAAGAAGAGATGGAAGTTCTCGTTTTGGTGCTAATCAAAGATTTGCTACTTTTCCAGCGCTATCTTTAGGATGGAACGTTCACAATGAATCTTTTTTCGAGTCAGAAATTTTATCACAGTTAAAACTAAGATTTAGTGTTGGTTCATTAGGAACAGAATCCTTTTTGGGATCTTATAATTCTTTAAGTCTTTTAAACGCGGCAGCAACTGGTTTTGGCACAGGATTTTTAATTCCTGATGATGTGGAAAATCCAGATTTAACGTGGCAAACTAACACAGAAACCAACTTCGGTACTGATTTAGGGTTTATGAATAATCGTTTCAGACTAAGTGTTGATTATTACACCTCTAATATTGAAGATATATTATTACAACGAAGTGTTTCTGAAGTTGTAGGTACGGATCAAATAATTGTCAATGGCGGTGATGTAGAAAGTAGAGGTTTAGAGTTTGAACTAGGAGCTGGTGTTATAAATAATCAAGATTTTACTTGGAATGTTAGCGGTAACTTATCTACAGTAAAAACAGAAATTAAAGATTTAGATGGTTTAGATGAATTACCTCCTACAGTTTACGGTCAGAGTGGTAGAGGACCAGAATTTAGAAACTATGTAGGTGGAGAAATTGGAGAAATGTGGGGATTAGAAACTACAGGATTAGTAGAGTCTGTGCATATTGCAGATCCTACAAGAACTCTCGGAGCAAATAGTGGAGAAGTTTATGTGGTAGATCAAAATAATGATGGTGTAATTAACAGAGATGATTATGTTAAGATAGGACAAAATACACCAGATTTTTATTGGGGTTTTAATAGCCAAATGAGATATAAAAGCTTTGATATGTCACTTCAATTCCAAGGATCTCATGGTGCGGAAGTATTCAATATAGATCCGTTATACTGGCAGTCTCAATTTGGAGGAAGATTACGAGCTAGTTTTGATGCTAATGATGACGGTATCGCTGATGATAGCGGACGCCATTATACAAGAGCCAGAGATCAGACAGATTCTGCAATACAAGATGCGTCATACGTAGCACTACGTAACTTAACAATTGGTTATACACTTGATAGTGCTTTAACAAGTAAGTTCGGAGTAAGTTCTCTTAGAGTATATGCAGCTGCAACAAACTTATTATATTTATGGTCTAATAGCTATACATCATTTAATCCAGAAGGTATAGAGACTACTAACGGAGGTTATTTAGGGCCAACAACTTCTGGTGTACAGGTAGGTGCAAGTCCGGTTGTAAGAAGTTTCACTTTCGGTTTAAATGTTAATTTTTAAAATAAAAAACAATGAAAAATATATTCATATTATTTGGAGCAATGCTGATAATAACAGCATGCTCATCAGAATTAGATCAAGTGCCACCAAATATTGCAACTTCAGATTCTTTAACAGATTTCAATGGAGTCTTAAATGCAGCATATTTCTATCAGCACGCGTCTGTTACGCCAATGTCTATAATGGGTGACTTTAGAGCAGACAATGCAATGATGGAAGAGGAGCCATATCCAGCATTTGATAGATATAATGGTGACTTATTTGATGGAACTTTAAATAATCAATTCTTTAGGCCTTTTTATACAGCTTTGTATAAATCAATACTAAGTTCTAATACGGTCATCGAAAATTCTGGAGACGAATCTCAAATAGCGCAAGCTAAATTTTTAAGAGCATTATCTTATTTTAAATTAGTGCAAATGTTTGGTGATGTGACAGTAAATTTATCTGATGCTCCCAATCCAACAGATACATCAATCTTGGCAAGACAGCCTGTAAATGAAGTGTATAATAATGTCATTGTCCCAGATTTACAAGATGCTATCGCAAATTTAGATAATTCTGGATTAGATAGTGGAAGAGCTTCATTATTAGCAGCTCGAGGTTTATTAGGTAAAGTGTATATGCACATGGGTGATACTAATCTCGCTGAACCGCTTCTCGCTAATGTTGTAAATAGTGCTACTGGAGCAGGAGTCAGTTTACAAGCAGGTAGTGATTATGCTACTATTTTTACAACAGATTTAAATGATGAAATTATTTTTGCAACGCAAATATCGAGTTCTGTACCAGATGAATATGGTTTTTCTGAGTTTTGGGAATGGTCTTTTGGTCTTGATACCAAAGCTTTAAATCCATTAGATGCATCGCTAGTCGCTGCATTTGACGCTAGTGAAGCTGGTGGTGATACAGATTTAAGGAGGGTTGTCACTATTGACGAAGCAACATTGTCATCTCCAAAATTTCCACAAGCTGGTGGTGCTGATCTTGATTTTATAGAAATGAGATTGGCAGATGTTATATTATTATATGCAGAAGCTCTAAATGAAAATGGAAGTACAGGTCCTGCATTGACAGAACTAAATAAGATTAGAACTAGAGCTGGGCTATCTAACTCAACTGCAACTGGTCAAGTTGCTGTTAGAGCGGCAATTGCCGCTGAAAGAAGACTAGAGTTAGCTTTTGAAGGGCAGAGATGGTTTGATTTGGTTAGAACAGGTACTGCTACGACGGTATTAGGTTTCTCAGATACTAACTATTATTTAGCACCTATTCCAATTTCTGAAATAACATCTAGTTTTGGAGTAATTACTCAAAACCCAGGGTACTAGTTCAACTATATAAATTAACTTAATGTCCTTATATAAATTGAGTTTTGATCAATTTATATAAGGACATTTCTATTAAATAGCTTAGAAGTTATACATTCCATGATTAACAAAATGTATGGTCAATTTTAATTAAAATTTTAATTGGCTTTGACAAAAAATTAATATATATTTGGTTAACCAGATTGGTTTACCAAAAATAATTGGTTAAATAACAGTTCTTATAGTTTTAGGACTTAAGCTAACTAAACAATATAATCTTAATTATGAATTGAAAAATTATATTACGCACGGTCATAGCTCTATTCTTTAGTTTGATATTTTTTGCACAAGAGAGAGCTATATTAGAAAGGGTACGTTGAAATCTACTAATAATCTGTGTATTCCTAGAGCAATTATCTTGATTGTTGGCACAACATCAAAATGGTGCCTATATGAACGGTAAATTAGCTATGGATGCAGTCACTAAAGATGCATATGGTAAATACCATAGAGCTATTATTATGCAAATTCATGGTAGATTGACTAATTAGCAAAAAGTACGCATTGGTGAAGACGATAATAACGCACTACCAATGTTAAAAACATATTGGGATAATGGTAAAGTTAGGGTTAAAACTAAAGTATTAAATGATCTAAGTGCTTCGGAAACCGAAATACTTCATGATGATGATTGGTGCAATGATGATGGCTTTAATTTAAAGCAAGTGGTAGGGTTTAGAAAATTTACACTAGAAGTAGAGGTATCCGATGGAAAAGATGGTTATCATTCTAAATGGAAGAGAATACAAAGTATATGAAAATATTCATATTAAGAGGTGCAATGTGTTTGAAAACTACTTCAAAGCAGAAAATTATTTTCAGTCGAGGGATGAAGAATCATACACTAAAGTTGGATGTTACGAATTAGAACTTAGTCATTAAAATTGATTTTTGAGTTAGTCGCTTATTGAATTCTACTTTAATAGAGCAATCTTGGTAGAATTCTTTAAGCGCTAATAAAACTCTTTTACCAATTTATTGCATAAATTTACTTGTTTATTTGGATAATGAATTTATAGAATATACAATATGAAGATAGAAATATTAGCAAAAGCAGATACTCAAAATGTACATAATTCAATAATATCTAAGATTAGAGATTTAATAAACTTTAAAAATCTCGAGCCTGGTGACAAATTGCCTTCAGAGCGTATGCTTTCTGAAAAATTTAAAGTTACACGAAGTAATGTTAGGGAAGCAATTCAAAAATTAGAGTTTTATGGATTGTTAGAATCTAAACCTCAAAGTGGAACTTTCATTGCTAATATTGGGGTCATTGCAATGAATGGAATGATTGAAGATATTCTAAGACTAGAAGATCCAGATTTTAAATCTTTAGTTGAGACAAGAATCTTATTAGAACTAAAAACAGTTCGATTAGCTGCAATTAGAAGATCAGAAGAAGATTTGGAAAAAATAAAAGAAGCTCTTGACGCTTATACGAAAAAGGTAATGGAAGGTGAAGATGCTGTACAAGAAGATTTATTATTCCATTTAGCAATAGCAAATGCCTGTGGAAATAGTACAATGAACACATTTATGTTAATTATAACTCCTGAGATTATTACCAATTTTGAAAAATATCATGTTTGTGATAAGGGCTTAGCACAGAGAGGAATTAAAGAGCATGAGGAAATATTTGATGCTATCAAAAAGCAAAAGCCTCAATTAGCAAAGGCAAAGATGAAAGAGCACTTCAGCGTGTTATATCAATATTGTTATAATATTTAACTAAGCGAACATACACTAAAGAAATATGAAATTAAAAGGTTTAAGATGGTGGGTCGTAGGACTTGTTGCTGTAGCAGCAATTATAAATTATATAGACAGACAAGCTTTCGGAGCATTATGGCCAGACATTGCTAACGACTTATTTCCTGAAATGGATAAAGATGGCCACAAAGCCATTTATGGTACCATATCAGTTGTATTTATATTATCCTATGCTGGAGGACAAGCCCTTTTTGGTAAAATTTTTGATTGGATAGGAACAAGGCTAGGTTTTGCACTTTCTATTGGTGTATGGTCTATTGCTACGATGTTACATGCATTCGCTCAAGGTTTACTGAGTTTTTCCATCTTTAGATCCATATTAGGAATTGCAGAAGCAGGTAATTGGCCAGGTGCGGCAAAAGCAAATGCAGAATGGTTTCCAACTAAAGAGAGAGCACTCGCTCAAGGTATCTTCAATTCTGGTGCGGCAATAGGAGGTATAGTAGCTTATCCAATTATTGGATTGCTAGCTATATACTTTGATTGGAAGGCCATTTTTATTGTAGTTGCTGTGTTAGGATTTTTATGGTTATTGCCTTGGTTCTATGTTGTAAAAGGGACTCCTACATCTCACCCTTGGTTAACAGATGATGAGAAAAAATATATTCTTTCCGGACAACGCAATGAAGAGGTTGATGAAGAAGGTAATTATGAAGATGAGTATACACCTACCACTGGAGAATTATTAAAACACAAAGAAAGTTGGGGAGTTATAATAGCTTCCGCAGCAATAGATCCAATATGGTGGCTTTTTATAGTTTGGATACCAATCTATTTATCAGAAGTTTTTGGAATGGATGTGAAACAAATAGCATTCTCAGCTTGGGTACCTTATGTTGGAGCCATGATTGGAGCTATTTTCGGCGGTTTACTTGCCCAAAATAGACTTAAAGCAAATTGGTCTGTAGATAAAACCAGAAAGATGACCATCACCTTAGGTTGTGCCATTATGATTCCATGCTTTTTCCTGCTAAAAGCTCCAGGTTCTGCTATAAATGCTGTGATTATTATGGCAGTTTTACTTTTTGGATTTCAAGTAGCAATTGGAAATATACAAACATTGCCAAGTGATCTTTTTAGTGGGAAAATAGTTGGCACATTATCTGGCTTTGCAGGCATGGCAGCCAAACTTGGTGCTGCTGGACTTACCGCTTTAGTTACATTCATAACAACTGGAGGTAACTATACACCTGCATTTATTATAGGTGGAGCTTTAGCTATAATAGCACTTTCCGCTATTTGGTTTTTATGCCCGAAAATTGAACCCTTAAAGCCTAGAATATAAATAAAAACAATCGTAATAAAATAAATTTGAATTATAAATTAAATAGTAAGAATAAAAATGAGTAATAAAGGAAAAATTGCTGTAGTAACAGGCGCAACAGGCGGAATAGGCTTTGCAGTAGCAAAGAGATTAGGAGAAGATGGATATACCGTAGTTTTAAATGGTATTGATGATGAAGCCGGATTTAAAAGAGTTGAAGAACTTAATGCTGCTGGTATCTCAGCTGAATATTATGGTTTTGATGTAACTAAAGAAGATCAAGTAACCGCTAATATTAAAAAAATAGGAGAAAAATATGGGAAGATTGATGTATTGGTAAATAACGCTGGTGGATTGGGTGGTCGTTCTCGATTTGAAGAAATGACAACTGATTTCTACAGATTTGTTATGGCACTAAATCTTGACTCTGTATTCTTTGCTTCAAGAGCTGCAATACCATACCTTAAAAAAGGTGAACATCCTTCAATAATAAACTATACATCGAATGCAGGATGGACAGCTGGTGGACCTGGAGCAGGAATCTACGGAACTTCAAAAGCAGGTGTTCATGCTATTACTAGAGCTTTGGCAAAAGATTTAGCCGAATATGGTATTAGATCAAATGCAGTATCTCCTGGTACTATTGATACTCCATTTCATGCACAAATTAAATCAACCAAACCTGAAGTTTTTGCCTCTTGGGCAAATAATATTATGCTAGGACGATTGGGTCAACCAGATGATGTTGCTGGTGTGATTTCATTCTTAGCAAGTAAGGATGCGTCTTTCATAACAGCAGAAACTATTCAAATTGGTGGTGGACAAGCATTAGGAATTTAAGTTTAGTATAAATAAGATTTTCCGTTTTACTAAAGTTGATTGTAATAAAAAAGTGATTGGATGTCTATCTAATCACTTTTTTATTCAAAAAATTATTTGGAGGAGTCCCTTGCGACTAAAGCAGCATCAAGTATAACTTTGTTTAAAGATTGCTTAACTTCAGGATGTTTTACACGTTCTAAAAACGTCTCAGCGGCAAGTCTCCCAATGTCCTTACTATGTTGATCTATACTAGAAATTGTTGGAGATACTAAAGCCGTGAAGGGTTCATTACCAAAGCCAATAAGTCGTATATCTTTTGGCACTTCAATATTGTGTTCACTTAAAATTTGAAGTGCTCCTAGAGCAGCATAATCACTCGCTATATAAACAGCATCAGGAATGTTTTTTAGTTTTAGAAGATTTTTCATTTGCTCCCGTCCATCTTTTAAAGTCAACCCACATTCTATGACTAAGGTGGTATCGAGAGGAAGATTATTATGAGTTATAGCATCCATGTAACCACGTATTCTATTATTGAAAATACGCGTACGTCTAAAACCACCAATATGAGCTATACGTTTACTGCCTTTAGAGATAAGATGTTCCACAATCATATGACTGCTGTCATAATCATTGATGCCAACATAATCTACATTTAAATCATTCTCACCTCTATCAAACAGAATTAAGGGAATACCATTAGATTTTATTTTTTCATAATAGGATAAGTCTACAGTTTCGTTTGCCATAGAGGCAATAATACCATCAACCTGAGTAAATAGAAGGGTATCTATATTTTTACATTCTTTTTCAAAAGACTCGTTAGATTGTGTAATAATGATATTATAACCAGATTTATTAAGAACAGCCTCCATACTTTCAATAACAGATGAGAAGAAGTTGCTATTAGTTCTTGGAACAATAACACCAACTAAATTGCTTTTGCCTTTGCGTAAAGCACTCGCTAAATGATTGGGCTGATAATTTAGCTCTTGGGCAACACGCTTAACAGCTGCTTTAGTTTTTTTACTAATGCGAGAATCATCATTCATTGCCTTAGAAACAGCAGCTGATGAAATATTTAAAACACTTGCAATGTCTTTTAAGGTTGTCCTTTTTTTATTCACTTAGTTTTTATATATTTGCTTAATCGATTAACCAAAAATAATCTTTTTAAATACAAAAATCAAAACCAGACTGTTTTGATTTATTTTTTTGATTCCGCTTAATCGATTAACCAAATAGTATATACAAAATAATTAAACTAATATTTAGAATGAAAAAAGTAGTCACTTTTGGGGAGATTATGCTAAGATTAGCGCCTCAACAATTTTTAAGATTTTCTCAAGCATCTAGTTTTGATGTGGTTTACGGTGGTGGTGAATCTAACGTTGCAGTATCACTAGCAAACTATGGTGTTCCTGTTGATTTTGTAACACGCTTACCTAAAAATGATATTGGAGCATGTGCGATGATGGAAATGCGCAAAAGAGGAGTTGGAGTGGACAAAATTATATATGGAGGTGATCGTTTAGGAATTTACTTCTTAGAAACGGGAGCCGTAAGTAGAGGTAGTAAAGTAGTTTATGATAGAGCACATTCTGCAATCTCAGACATAAAGCCAGGAATGGTAGATTGGAAAGCTGTCTTTAAAGATGTAGCTTGGTTTCATTGGACAGGTATTACACCAGCAATTTCACAAGGTGCTGCAGATGCTTGCTTAGAAGCTGTTAAAGTTGCTAGCGAAATGGGTGTTACGATATCTACTGACTTAAATTATAGAGCGAAACTTTGGACCTTTTGTGACGAAGCGCACAGAGAAAAGATAATGACGGAAATAACAGCATATTGTGATATCATTCTAGGAAATGAAGAAGATGCTGAAAAGCATTTTGGAATTCACCCAGAAGGATTAGATGTGCATAAGCATGGTCACGACGTAAAGGCTGAAGCTTTTTTATCTGTATGTAAACAAATGATGGAGAAATTTCCTAGAGCTAAAAAAGTAATAACAACGTTAAGAGGTTCTATTTCTGCATCACACAATACTTGGGCTGGCGTTTTATACGATGGAAAGAAAATGTATGAAACAAGACAATATCAAATTACTGATATCGTAGATCGTGTTGGTGGAGGTGACTCATTTATGGGAGGATTAATCTATGGCTTATTAAAATATCCTGAAGATGATCAAAACGCACTAGATTTTGCAGTAGCAGCGTCTTGTTTAAAGCATACTATAAAAGGGGATGCCAATTTAGTAACAGTTGCAGAAGTAGAAAAATTAATGGGTGGAGATGCCTCTGGACGTGTAGCACGTTAATTAAATAATAATCAATAAAAAAGAAGTTCTTCATTTTCGGAAGAATTTAGGATTGGGATATGGCAAATTTTACAAGAATAGAAGTCGCAAATGTTATGAAGCAAACAGGTCTAGTGCCTTTGTTTTATAATTCAGATTTAGAAGTAAGTAAAAAAGTAATAAAGGCGACTTATAATGGTGGTGCACGTTTACTAGAATTTACAGCAAGAGGTGATTTTGCTCACGAAGTTTTTGGTGAGTTAAACAAGTATGTTTTAAAAGAATTACCTGGAATGATAATGGGAGTAGGTTCAGTAACTGACGCTGCATCTGCATCACGCTTTATGGCATTAGGAGCTAATTTTATTGTGACTCCTGTGTTAAGAGAAGACATCGCTATGGTTTGTAATAGACGTAAGGTAATGTGGTCTCCTGGTTGTGGGTCTTTAACAGAGATATGTCGTGCTGAAGAATTAGGTTGTGAGGTAGTTAAATTATTTCCAGGTGGAATTTACGGACCAGACTTTGTAAAGGCAATTCGTGGCCCTCAACCTTGGACTAGCATTATGCCAACAGGTGGAGTGTCTCCAACTAGAGAAAATCTAGAAGGTTGGTTTAAAGCAGGTGTCACTTGCGTTGGAATGGGATCTAAACTCATTGCAAAAAATGCAGATGGAAATTACGACCTAGCTAAGATAGAGTCTGATACTAAAAACGCATTACATATAATTAGTGATTTAAACGTCTAAAGATTGAAATCCTCAGCTGTTACTATAAAGGAAATTTCGTTTTTATCTGGTTATTCAATATCTACAGTTTCGAAAGCTTTAAATAATAAACTCGAAATTAGTAAGGCCACGCGCGATGCAATTAAAATTATAGCAAAACAACATAATTATGTTCCTAATAATTATGCTGTTTCACTTAGAATGCAAAAAACAGCTTCAATTGCTGTAATTTTGCCAGAAGTAACCGTGGCATGTTATAGTCATTGTCTATCTCATTTGCAAAAGTCAGCCGAGAGACTAGGTTATAGAATATTATTTTACCAATCTTTTAATTCTGAAACTAAGGAGTTAAATTATCTTCGAAGTTTAAGTGATGGTTCTATTGATGGTATTATTTTTATTTCATCTAATAAAAGAGCGCAATCTCAATTTAAAAGTCATCTAATTCCTATTGAATTTCTGCATGTAAATTTTAGTCAAACACTAGAGAGTATAAAAGAAAATGCGGTACAGAGTTTAATGAATTTATTGAAGATAAAGTGAGTTTTGCATGAGTCTCATTGAATACCTCTATTTTTAAACGTTTATCCAAAACATAATATTCTGAGAAAAGCTATTCAATACATGGTCATTAGTGCATTAGCATTTACATTTTTAAATGTTTTTGTGAAATCACTAAATAATTTTAGTGTATATCAAATAGTTTTTTTTAGAGCGCTTGGATCTTTATTTTTTACGTTTCCTTTTTTATTAAAAAATAAGATTTCAATTTTAGGAAATCAAAAAGTATTACTCGTAACACGAAGTGTATTTGGGCTTATTTCAATGACCTTATTCTTTCTTTCATTAAAATATATAGCAATGGGAACAGCAGTATCAATACGTTATATTGCTCCAATTTTTGCGGCATTTTTTGCTTTGATTTTTCTTAAAGAAAAAGTAAAACCCATACAATGGTTTTTTTTTGCAATTGCTTTTTCTGGGGTTTTAATTTTAAAAGGTTTTAATACCGAAATACAACTAGAAGGTATCATTTTTGCATTAGTGTCTTCACTTTTTGCTGGTTTAGTGTATATCACCATTAGAAAAATCGGTAATGGAGATCATCCTGTTGTTGTGGTAAATTACTTTATGGTTATATCGGTAGTTATTGGAGGAGTACTATCAATAGATGGCTGGATAAATCCTAAAGGTCAAGAATGGTTAATATTTCTAAGTCTTGGTATCTTTGGGTACTTTGCCCAATTATACATGACAAAAGCTATGCAGGTAGGAGAGACCAATCAAGTAGCTCCTTTAAAATACTTAGAGGTTATATTTACGATAATAATCGGATTAATTTGGTTTAAAGAAATCTATACGCTTTGGAGTTTAGTCGGAATACTGATGATAATTGCAGGATTGACGCTAAATATTAAAATTAAAAAGTTTAAATAATCCATAATATCTGCCTAATCCATGATGGAGAATATAAAAGTACGCTAGTTTAAAATCAATGAGATTTTACTTGTTTTTTACCACAGCAATTTGTTGGCATTTCGTTATTTTTTGTTTGTCCAAATAATGAACTCTTTAAAAATTCTATTCCAATGTTTTATTTCTTTTTCTTTATCCTTTTCCACATATCCGTGACTACAATTAATACAAACATCAAAAGTTAAATTCTCTTTTCTTTTTTGCATAAACTGAAATGGAAGTAAATATGCTGTTTCAATAGGCGTACTTTTGTCTTTTGTTCCAAAAACCGCATCAATCGGAATATCAATAGCCAGTAAATCATCAATAGGTGGCTTTTCATACGAAGACCATCTTTTATTGGTAAATCCAACATGGTCAATTTCAGTAGAATTAGAATTTTTAATTACTGATTTATACCAATCAATTATTGCCATAATGTTGTTGTGTGCTAACGAATCTGATTGTTTTCCTTGAAGCGTTTCAATTCGATTAAAAAGTGAAAATTCATAGAAGTTATTCAGAACATTTCCAGACCAAAACCCCAAATGGGTAATATTTTTATTTTTATTAGCAAGTGATGCTCCTATTACAGCCCCTTCAGAATGACCATAAACTATTATTTTCTCAGGCTTTTTCAGATGATTCTTAATTATATCTTCAATTGATAGATTAATCTGATTTACTCGATATTCTTGGTAATTTTTTTTATAATATTCTTTTGGAACGGAAAGTTCTTCGTCATTAAATATTCCATCAATTCCAGGTTTCGGAATGATTGCATATGTATAGGTTGAATCCAATAATTTGTAATCATCTCCAAACCATCTATAAATGGATGATTTCCCATTCTTTATTTTGTAAGAAAAAAGAGGGTTAGCATCAGTTCCCTGAATGAAAACAATCAATTTTGTTGGTTTTGTTTTGTAATTTCGTAAGTAGTAAGTAATTGTATCAGAATCTTCGATTATTTTTCCTTCAATAAATCCATATTTATTTAGGGCATCATCAATTGTTGGGTTATAAACAGATTGGGATATTCCTGCTGTAGTAATAAGTAATAATAAAATGAGGTAGATATGTTTCATTTTTATGTTTTTAAATAAGACGACAACTTATATAAATTGTTTCACACTTTAGGTGGTTCCATGATTAGTGTCACCGTTTATGTATAACTTAAGTTAGCTTTTTGTAGTGAAAGTTATAAACTTAAGAATATGAACAGATAGAACAAAAAAGAGAAATAAGGTTATTTTGTGTATTGAGAATATAGGCTATTACTCATTAAGATTAACACTGTATTTAAGTAGTAAATAGATAGTTTATGTAGAGGAAGTTCATTAAAAATAAAACGAAGTTCGGGTATTGTAAATGAGAAGACAGATCGTATAGATTTAAAGATAATAGCGCGTTATGCATAGTTCATTATAATTCTTTTCGCTTATAGAATAAAAGGATGGTAGCTATAAATTTCAATACAAGAATTACCAATTTTCTATTAATCAAAATTGAATATAACAATACCTTACACGGATTAGTTTCTGAAACTTTACTCACCACCACATTTAAATATGCTTGCCGTAGAACTAAAAACGGGAGTTTTCGGATTGTTATACATTAAACATTTTAAAGTCTCAAGATGACTATTAAAAAGAGTTGTTTTGAAACATAATGAATAAATAATATTTTTTAATTTTGGAGTCGTTAATATTCATAGAATTTCATCTTAATTATGAAACAAAAGATACAATTTAAAGCTAAACTCTGTTTTGTTCTTTTTTTAATATACTGTCTTTATTCTTGTAAAAATGAAGTGAAAAGTAATTCTAATACCAAAGCACCAGAAGGAATGGTTTGGATAAATAGTAAAACATTTAGACAAGGTGCTAAAGAAGGCGATAAATTTGCCATGCCTAGAGAAATACCTGCCCATGACGTTTATGTGGATGGTTTTTTTATTGATATCACTGAAGTAACCAATAAGCAATTTAAAAAGTTTGTAAGTGAAACCAAATATAAAACGGTAGCCGAAAGAGAAATTGATTGGGCAGAAATGAAAAAGGAACTGCCCATAGATACTCCAAAACCGCATGATTCTATATTACAGCCTGGTAGTTTAATTTTTAATAAAAACATTAAGAAAGTAGCTTCAATGGGTAATTATTTCCAGTGGTGGATATGGAAAATTGGCGCAAATTGGAAACATCCAAAAGGACCTGATAGCTCTATTGATGATAAAGACAATTACCCAGTTGTACACATAGCGTATAAAGATGCTTTAGCGTATTGTAAATGGGCAAACCGACGTTTACCAACAGAAGCAGAATGGGAATCTGCGGCCCAAGGAATGTCGGTAGATGACATTTATACTTGGGGAAATAATCCTAATATTTTAGATGAAAAGGCCAATACTTGGCAAGGAGATTTTCCTATTAAAAACGACCCTAAAGATGGCTTTGGTTCTATTGCGCCAGTAAAATCATTCGATCCAAACTCAATTGGTGTATATGATATGTTAGGAAATGTGTGGGAATTAACAAGTGATTTATTTAACGTCAATTATTACAAAGAATTGGATATAACTAAGGTGCTTAAAAATCCTAAAGGAGCAGAAAAAGGATATAGCTCAAATAATCCATACCAGCAAGAACATATCATAAAAGGTGGATCTTTTCTCTGTAATGCATCCTACTGTGCAAGTTTTAGGATTTCTGCAAGAATGGGTGTGAGTCCAGATTCTGGATCGGATCATACTGGGTTTAGAACAGTTGCTACTCTAGGTATGCTTAAAAACTAAGGATTAAAAAATTGAAATTGTTTTGGATTTCTAAGGATTATATTTACTAAAAGTGCGTTTATCTTAATTCGGATAGTCTTTCATGGACGATATTCTACAATCCTAAAGTTTAAGTTAAATGTTTAATTGAAAATTAAATATTGAAAATAATAAGTTAGAATAAGAGAGCTGTCTTTATTATTAATAGTAAAATGTTGAAACCAATGATTATTATTAGATAAATACAGAATAGGTGTAGAATAATTTGTGCTTTAGCGATATTATGTCATATCTAGATTAATTTGATGTCTTCAAAAGATTAGGCGCTATCGTATTCTATTTTATTAGATATCATCATTTATTTCAATCCAATATCCATTTGGATCTTGAAAGTAAACTTGTTTAATTCCATCTTTACGTATGTAATCTTTGTTTAAAGTATCGAGCCAATCAGAGTAATTAATTCTTAATTCTTCCAGATGCTTTACAAATAAATGCATATGCGATGTAGCTAATGCAAAATGCACAGCTTTATTAATTTTTATTTCAGAATTTGGACGATGAATCAAATGAAGCTGCTTTCCTTCGTTGAGTGATAACCATCTGGTTTTTGAGTTTGAAGCAGTATTCTCAATTTCTTCTAGCCTTAGTACCTTTTGATAAAATTCAATAGATTCATTGACATCTTTTACAGAAAGAGCTATGTGATTGAACGAAAAAGTAAACATGGATTAAGATGGATTTTGAGTTTATAAATAGAAAATAAGAACTAAATGTTGTAAGTGTGTTACATTTTTTAAATGTATGCTCATATTTTTATATATGGTTTGTAGTGTTGAGTAACTAAGTTAGTAAAAAGAGACAAAGATTGCGGAAATTCGCCAGAATTTCCCAAACCATCTTCAAACACTATGAATTATAAATGTTGTTATCTTACGTTTTTCATTTATTCAATTTTATATACCAATAGCTTTTTATTTGAGACAGTATCAGAAAGTTTCTTGATTTAAATATTGAAGATTAGAATATCAATAACTATTGTTTTAGTCTTTGCAAAAGAAAAGGTAAGTGGGACATTTAAATCCGGTGTATCGCTATCTATAACTTCAAAACCTATAATTTCGTCTTGAGTTTGATTCAGAATTAGTTTTCTAAAATTAAATGGATTTCCAGGTTTATTAACTTATCAACAGTTCAGCAAGTTTTTTAAAACATCAAACTAAATACAGAGCCTTCTCCTTCAACACTCTTAACAATAATTCTGCCTTTATGAAGCAACATAATTTGCTTACAAAGACTCAATCCAATACCACTTCCTGTAGCTTTGCTTGTAAAGAATGGTACAAAAATGTTTTCAAGAATATCTTGAGGAATACCTGAGCCATTATCATAAACTTTAATACTAATATCTCGGTTTGGATTTTGTGTGGCTATAACTTTAATTTTGCCGTTATCTTTGTTTTTGCAGGCATCAAGGCCATTTAATATGAGATTAATTAAAACTTGCTCAATAAGATGCGTATCAATATCTAACTCTAGTTTTGGGCTAGCCACTTTAAACTCAATATCAATATCTTTAGCTTTAATGGATGGAGCCATTAATAATTCAATGTTATCAAATAACTCAAACAACTTAACACGTTGTAACTTTAGGTTGGTGACTTTACTAAGGCTACGATAGGTTTTAGCAAATTTTAGTAAACCTTCACTTCTGTTTTTAATGGTTTTTACACCTGCATTAAGATCATCGAGTTGTAAGGCGTTGTCTTTTGGTTTTTCAATAGCAAGTTGTAAGTTTTTTTGAAGTGTATCTGCAAGCGATGAAATAGGTGCAATGGAATTCATAATCTCATGCGTCATAACGCTCAATAATTTTTTCCAAGATTCCGATTCGTTTTTATTTAAAGTATTTTCTATATCTTGAATGACAATTAACTTAAAAGCATCCTCATCAACCTGAAAAACAGTATCGGAGATTAAAATCTTAAGATTTTCATTTTGTAAAGCAATAGAAATCGAATTTGGTTCACGATGGTAAGTTTCAAAAATGGTGTTGAATAATTCGGGTTTTCTGTTGTCAACAAATCTGATGTTTTTAAATGAAGGTATGTCGAGTATGTCTCCGAAAGAATCATTGCTCCAAAGCACATCACCAGATTCTATATTATAGGCTATAATTCCGATATCTACCATTTCCAATATTTTCTGTAGATAAACATATTGTGCCTGATTCTGAGAATTGATTTCCTTTATTGTTCGGTTAATTTCATTAAAGCCAGTGTATAAAAACCGAATATCTTTTGGACCTCTATCTTCTGGAAACCATCTAGAAAAATCACGATATTTTACGGCTTCAAAAAAATCATCCATTGCTACAAAACGTCGTTTTACAAAGCCGTAAGTATTGATGAGTACATATAGGAGTCCAATACCAATAACTACAGCATACGCTGTTTGTTCCTTGTAAGATGTGTAGATTAAAGCAAGTATAGCACTAACTGTAAGTAGTATTCTGAAAAAAAGTTTAAAGATATACGCTCTATAGTTCATACTTTTCTAGTCGTCTATATAAGGCGGATCTTGTAATACCTAATTCTTTGGCAGATTTAGACACATTACCCTTGTGTTTATCCAATACAGTTAGTATGGCATTTTTTTCGATATCATCTAAATTTAGACTTTTAGTTTCTAAATTAGTGGCAGTGGTTGAGCGTTCAATGGATGAAAACACCAAATCTTCTGGTTTTAAAATTGAACCGTCAGTCATAATTACGGCACGCTCAAGTACATATTGAAGCTCTCTTACATTACCTGGAAAGTCGTGCTTTTTTAATTTTGAAATAAAACCAGAATCAAATGAAAACGTATTTTTATTATACTTTTCTGCATAAAGGGATACAAAATGGTGCGACAGTTCCGTAATATCAGTACCACGATCTCGTAGCGGAGGCACAATAATATCTACAGTATTAATTCTGTATATTAAATCTTTTCTAAATTTTTTTTCGTCTGCTAATACTTTTGGATCAATATTGGTGGCGCAAATTAGCCTTATATCAATAGGTATAGCTTCATTAGAGCCTAAAGGTGTTACTTGTCTGTTCTGTAAAACAGTTAATAGTCTTACTTGTTGACCTAAACTAATGTTTCCAATTTCGTCCAAAAATAGAGTTCCGCCATTAGCAGCTTCAAAACGTCCTTTTCTATCTTCTCTTGCATCTGTAAAGGCACCTTTTTTGTAGCCAAATAATTCACTTTCAAAAAGCGAATCTGTTAAAGCACCAACATCTACCTTTACAAAGGGCTTATTGCTTCTGTGCGAGTTATCATGCAGTGCTCTTGCAATTAAATCTTTACCTGTTCCGTTTTCACCAAGTACCAAAACATTAGCATCTGTTGGTGCCACTTTTTTAAGTTTTACAAAAACATCATTCATCACATCACTGTCACCAATAATTGAAACACTATTAGAATTGAGGTTCTTTTTTTGTGTACCATTAGATTTTTTATTGCTAAGAATTGTGGTAATAGTTTCAACTATTTTTTCATTCTTCCAAGGTTTCATTAAAAAATCTGAAGCACCTTGTTTAAGTCCTCGTATGGCTAAATCAATATCAGCATAAGCCGTCATTAAAATAACTGAAGTTTCAGGTTTTTGCTTTCGGATATTATTCAGCCAAAAAATACCTTCATTACCAGTATTAACCAAACCATTAAAGTTCATATCTAAAATGATGATTTCATAAGCTTTACGCTCTATTTGAGAAGAAATATTACTTGGGTTCTTTTCAGTAACCACTTCTTTTACGAGTGGTTTAAGGAGTAAACGTAGTGCTGTAAGCACATCTACATCATCATCTATAACTAATATTGTCGCGTTTTTTAAAACCATTTATACAATATTACGATTTTAAATTCAGCTTAAAAAAATTAGAAAACCAAATTTTTAAACGACCTTAAAGTGTACATTTTCGGACATAAAGTGTATCAAAAACGAACACTTTTAATTCGTGATATGTTTTTAAATTACTGAAAATCAAACGCTTAATATTTTGGCATCATCTTCACTATATAAACTGTATAAACAAAGAATAAAAAATGGACGTTCCAATTCAAAAGAAAAAATTTTCAACTAAAAAGATAGGACTCATCGTTGGTGTCTTAGCAATTATCGCATTGATAGTTTATGTGATATTACAGACTTCAGGCGGTTCAAAATTAAATGTAGAAAAAGAACGTATTTCTATAAATACGGTTACAAAAAACGTGTTTCAAGAAAATATTCCGGTAAACGGCATTGTGTTGCCAATTACTACCATATATCTAGATGCACTTGAAGGTGGCCGAGTAGAAGAAAAATTTGTTGAAGATGGAGCAATGATGAAAAAAGGAGAACCAATTTTAAGATTATCTAATACAGATTTAGAATTGAGTTTGGTAAATCAGGAAACTTCAGTTTATAATTTACTAACGCAAATGCAGATTTCTCAAAATGCAGCACGCCAAAACACAATTAATAGACAAAATCAATTTACAGACGTTGAAAATAATTTGATCGAAGCTAAACGTGAATATGATTTAAATAAACGCCTATACGAAAAGGGAGCTATTGGCAGAATGGATTATGAATCTTCTCAAAATAACTACGAATACCAAAAACAACGCATGAAATTATCTGAGCAAGTTTTATCTGAGGACTCTACGTCAACAAAATTAGAAGTTAACCAAGCTAAAAATTCTTATGCGAGAACCCAAAGTGCGTTAGAATTGATGCGTAAAAAAGTAGGTGATTTGGTAGTGCGCGCACCTATAGACGGTCAGCTCACATCATTAGATGCCGAAATAGGCCAATCTATAAATAAAGGAACACGCTTAGGACAAGTGGATGTTACAAGTGGTTACAAAGTAAGAGTAGACATTGATGAACATTATATTTCTAGAATCTATAATGGCCAAAGAGGAACTTTTACATTAAATAATAAAACCTACATTTTAGAGATAAAGAAAGTGTTTACTCAAGTTACTAATGGACGTTTTCAAGTCGATATGAAGTTTGAAGGTGATGTGCCAGAAGGGATTAGAAGAGGTCAAAATTTACAGATTCGTGTAGCGTTAAGCGCAGAAAAAGAAGCGCTACTGGTCGCTAAAGGAGGATTCTTTCAAAAAACAGGGGGAAATTGGATATTTAAAGTAAGCGAAGATGGTAATACGGCTTACAAGGTGAATGTGCGATTAGGTAGCCAGAACACAGAATATTACGAAGTACTTGAAGGTTTAAATCCAGGAGACAAAGTAGTAACCTCCAGCTACGATTCTTTCGGAGACGTCGAAGAACTCATTTTGAAGTAAAGACAAGAGATAAGAGATAATAATTGAACAAAGAAAATAAATAAGAACACCGCTAACAGCCAAAGGCCAATAGCTAAAAGCAAATAGAAATATGATACAAATTAAAGACTTAGAGAAATTTTATAAAACTGAAGAAGTCCAAACCATAGCACTTAACAAATTGTCCTTTGGAGTCAAAAAAGGAGAGTTTGTGGCTATAATGGGACCTTCGGGTTGTGGTAAATCAACTTTACTTAACATCTTAGGTTTATTAGATGATCCAGATGGAGGAAGCTTTGTTTTTAACGGAACTGAAGTTGCTGGCTTTAATGAGCGTAAACGATCTGAATTGCGTAAGCATAATATTGGTTTCGTTTTTCAGAGTTTTAATCTTATTGATGAGCTTACGGTTTTTGAAAATGTAGAGCTACCATTAATTTACACAGGTGTAAAACCAGCTGAGCGTAAGAAGCAAGTTGAAGCAGTTTTAGAAAAAATGGGAATAATGCATCGTCGTAATCACTTTCCGCAGCAACTTTCTGGTGGTCAGCAACAACGTGTGGCTGTAGCAAGAGCAGTAGTAAACAAACCAAAGCTAATTCTTGCCGATGAGCCAACTGGTAACTTAGATAGTACCAATGGTAATGAAGTTATGGATTTATTAATAGATCTTAATGAAGCAGGCACAACAATCATAATGGTAACACACAGTGAGCACGACGCAAAATACAGTCATAGAATCATAAGAATGTTAGACGGACAAAAAGTAACAGAAAATATCTTGGCATAAATCGACTTTCATCAATCAATCAATCAATCAGGTGGAAAGCACTTCAGTATAAAATCAATCAATCAATAACCAACCAAAATATATTGAAGTGTTGAAGCCAAATCAATACACCTAAGCTTAAGCCACGTGAATCAATCAAAAAACTAATAATCAAAGATATGATTAGGAATTATTTTAAAATAGCGTTTAGAAATCTTATCAAAAATAAGGTGTATTCACTTATTAATATTTCTGGTTTGGCTATTGGTATGGCAGCTACTATACTCATAGGATTATGGGTTGCAGATGAATTAGGGTATAATAACTATTTTGAAAATAATGAGACCATAGCTCAAATTTATCAGCATCAAAGTAATAATGGAGTAGTGCAAACAGGACCATCAATTCCAAGACCATTAGAATTTGCATTGCGCGAGGACCATTCAGATAATTTTAAACATATCATTATGTCGTCTTGGACACAACAAAGGTATTTAAAATTTGGTGAAACCAATATATACAGGCCAGGAAATGCAATGCAAGAAAGCGCACCTGAGATGTTAAATTTAGAAATAATTGAAGGCGTAAAAATGGGTTTGAAAGAAAAGAACTCAATTATGCTATCACAATCTACAGCAGAAGCACTTTTTGGGTCAGAATCTGCTATTGGAAAAATAGTTACCATAAATAGCGAAGATAATTTAGCAGTAACAGGAATTTACAAAGACATACCTAAAAATACGTCGTTTAATGGGACAGATTATATCATTCCTTGGAAGCATTACATTAAGACTCAACAATGGATAGGGAACGCAACCGATTCTTGGGGAAATAACTCATTCCAATTGTTTGTGCAAATCAGCGAGAAAACAACAATGGATGCGGTAACCTCTAAAATTGCTAATACCAGAATCGAAAAAGATCCAGATTCTAAAGAGTGGAATCCACAGTTTTTTCTTTTTCCAATGAAGGATTGGTATTTACGAGGCGATTTTGAAAATGGTGCACAATCTGGTGTACGAATTGAAAATGTATGGTTATTTGCCATAATTGGGATATTTGTACTGCTATTGGCATGTATCAATTTTGTGAACTTAAGCACAGCACGTTCAGAGAAACGAGCAACAGAAGTAGGCATCAGAAAATCTATTGGTTCACAACGCGGTCAGTTAATTTTTCAGTTTTTAACAGAGTCTTTTTTAATTGTGCTTTTATCTTTTGTATTTGCTTTGGGTATTGTGTTGTTATTTTTAAACGGCTTCAATAATTTAGCGAGCAAGGCTATAGAATTTCCATGGAGTAACATTCAGTTTTGGCTTATTTCTCTTTTGTTTATTGTTGTTACGTCATTTCTGGCTGGTAGTTATCCAGCATTGTATTTATCGTCTTTCAATCCAGTAGCAGTTTTAAAAGGGACGTTTAAGGCAGGACGATTTTCAGCCTTACCAAGAAAAGTATTAGTGGTTACACAGTTTACCATATCTGTAGCTTTAATTATTGGAACTTTGGTGGTAATGAATCAAATTCAATTCTCAAAAGATAGACCAGTGGGTTATAATAAAGAGGGCTTAATACAAATTCCTGTAATGAGTTCAGAATTTGTAGGTAAGCACGAAACTATGCGAAGACAATTTTTGGCTTCGGGTGGTGCAACGAGTATGACAACAATGAGCAGCCCAACTACAGAAGTTTGGTCTAATCGCGGTGGTTATACTTGGGATGGCAAACCAGAGGGTTTTCAAGAAGATTTAGCATATACTACTGTTCATTATGATTTTGTTAAAACCTTGGGTTTAAAAGTTAAGGAAGGTCGAGGATTTTCTAGAGCATTTGCCACAGATTCAAATGCCGTTATTCTTAACGAAACAGCTGTAAAATATATGCAAATTCAAAATCCGATTGGAAAGTACATAAGAGATTCTGATACGGAAAATCCTGAGACACCACTAAAAATAATTGGTGTGGTTGAGGATATGATTATGCAATCTCCTTACAGTCCTGTAAAACAAGCCATGTATGCTTTTGAGAAATATGGAAACATGGCTTATTATAATGTAAGATTAAATCCAGCGAAAAGTACTAGTGAAAACTTAGCGCTTATAGAAGAAGTTTTTAAAACCAACTTTCCAAGCACACCTTTTGACTATCAGTTTGTGGATGAAGAATACGGCAAAAAATTTAGATCAGAAGAGCGTGTTGCAAGTTTAGCAAGAGTATTTACAGGGTTAGCCATTTTTATAAGCTGTTTAGGTCTTTTTGGGTTGGCATCTTTTGTTGCTGAACAGCGCACCAAGGAAATAGGTGTGCGCAAAGTGTTAGGTGCTTCAATAAGTCAGTTGTGGTTATTATTATCAAAAGACTTTATCACACTTGTTGTTATTGCGCTTTTAGTAGCATCACCTATAGCGTATTATGTAATGAGTCAATGGCTTCAAAAATTTAGTTATCGCACTACTGTAGGTTGGGATGTGTTTGCCATTGCTTGTTTTGGCGCACTTATAATTACACTGATTACAGTAAGTTTTCAAGCTATTAAAGCCGCTAGTTCTAATCCTGTGAAGTCATTACGTACAGAATAAAGTAATCTAACTGATTATTGTTTCAGACTAAAAAATAAATAACAAAACTTATGAATCTACTCTACTTTAAAATAGCCTTTAGATACTTGTTTAAAAATAAGTTGTATTCCTTTATTAATATTATTGGTCTTTCGCTTGGTATTGCTGCATTTATCATTATTTCACTTTACGTGAGTTATGAGAAAAGTTACGATGTTTTTGAAGGATCGGATACGGTATATCGTGTCTATATGGATTACATGAAAGGAGGCAAGTTTGAAGATGGTGATGCGCAAACTTATAATTTAACAGGGCCTTCACTACAGAAAGAATTTCCTGAAATTATAGATCATACCATATTATATAGATTAGAAAAAGTCACATTCGTCAATAAAGACAAAGTTATTGAACAGCCCAATGGTGGACTCGTAAGCGCATCGTATTTTAACCTATTTAATACAACTTTAATAAAGGGAGATATTAACGATTTTAAAAGACCAAATACCATTGTGCTTTCAGAGGGTTTAGCTAAGAAAATATTCGTCAATGACAACCCAATCTCAAAAACTATTTCTGCATTTTACGGTTCTGAAACGCTGTTGGAAGTGGTAGGTATAATGCCAGATATCTCAGAGACTACACACATGAAACTTAATTATCTGATGTCCTTTGAAACCATAAAAACTTGGGATGCTTTAAGCGGTCAAGAAGAATTAAATTGGAATCAGAACAATTTTTTCACCTATATTAAAGTGAATCCCAATACTAATTTTGAAACACTACAACAAAAAGTCACAAGCATAGATATTGAGAATGATCCAGATGAAAGACATAATATAGAGCGTCTCGTAGATATTCATCTGCATTCAGATAAACCTTACGAAGCTGAAGCAAACGGAAGTAGCAGTCGCGTTAAATTTCTAACGGTTATAGCTATTATTGTTTTGATACTATCTTGGCTTAATTATATTAATTTATCTACTGTAAAATCTTTAGAGCGTTCGCGGGAAGTAGGTATAAGAAAAGTAGCAGGTGCACAACGATCACAACTTATATTACAATCGCTAATAGAATCTATTTGCTTATTTTTTATAGCACTTGTAGTCGCTATTGTCCTTGTTGTAACCTTACTTCCAGTGTTTAATAGTTTTGTCGGTAAGTCTCTGGTACTTGGTGTTTCAAATATAGAAACGCTTTTACCATTTATTGGTTTAATGCTATTGGGTAGTCTTTTGGCAGGTTTTTATCCAGCTCTTATTTTAAGCAATTTTTCACCAGTTAAAGCGCTCAAAGGTAAAATAGTAACCTCGTCTAAAAAGTTGAATATTCGTAAAGGACTAATTGCAGTTCAGTTTTTTGCTACAATTACGCTCATTATAGGCACATTGGTAGTTGCGAAGCAAATTAATTTTTTAAAGGAGCAACCCATAGGAGTGGAGCTTTCTCAAGTTTTAGCTTTAAAGGGTGAAGTTTTAGAAACTATGCAAGACTCTTTGCTAACTGAAAAAGTAAAGGTTTTTGAAAATGAATTAAAGAATCTGTCATTTGTTAAACAGACAGCAAGGGCGTCTACTTATCCAGGCGATGGTTATGATAACTTGTCATCTTCAGTAGGTATAGAATATCCAGATGGTACTGTCGATGAGCGTCGAATATTTTATGCCTACGGAGCAAGGCCAAATTATTTTGATGTTGTTAACATTAAGTTTATTGCAGGTAAGGCGTATAGAGAAACTAAGGGTAAAAAATTACGAAGTATCGTTATAAATCAAAAATTTGCTGAGCAGATGGGTTATCCCAATCCAGAAGATATTATAAATAAGCAAGTTAATTTTTGGGGACAAACTGCAACAATTACAGGTGTTACTGAAAATTATCATCATTTTGGATTGAAAAATGAAGTTCAACCACTCATGATTTTTGAGGATCAGACTAATGATAATGTGTTGGTAAAACTCAATGCAGCTTCAGGTTCTGCCGCAGGAATGCAAACTAGTTTAGATAAAATCGAGAACCTTTACAAATCAATTTTCCCAAATAGTACACTCAACTATACATTTTTAGATAAAAAATTTGAGGCTCAATATGCAGAAGAGCAAAAGTTTGGTATCGCATTTCAGATTTTTACAGCTTTGGCCATTTTTATAGCCACGCTTGGTTTGTTTGGATTAACCTCATATATGTGTTTACAAAGACGAAAAGAAATAGGTATTAGAAAAGTAACAGGAGCTAGTATTTTTCAAATTTTA
>ENA-ORXR01000107-ORXR01000107.1-marine-metagenome-genome-assembly--contig:-NODE-107-length-126120-cov-7.544854_pt1 | contig 126120 bp, 124 predicted proteins | sample MGYA00237866_ERZ511479 | MGnify/ENA metagenome assembly ERZ511479 | reverse complement strand
TCAATAATAATAAATTTATTTTCTTTAACTGGAATATCAATTAATTCATTTAATTTATTTGGATATGCTTGAAGTTTGGCAAATAGCTCAGGGTCTAGTAAATCAATATAAAAAGCCTCTTTTAAAGTAAATAAATCCTGTACAAGCCTAAATTAACAACTATTAACATCATTAGGGATTAACTTTAAAAGCCTTTTGCTTTTTTTAATAAATGTTTCAATTCTTTTAAAATATACTTTAGATTCTCGATTACATGACTTATCTTTAAGTTTATTCTTTATTTTCTTTAATTTATTAATATTCTTTAAAATTTTCTTTTTATATTTTTTGTTTTAAAAATTACAATCTTTATCTTTATTAATTTTTACATCAGTCCAAACAGTTTGCCATATTTTTTCATATATTTTTTTAGAATTTTTAATTTTCTTTTTTAAATTCTTTGGTTTAATATTACAAGATTTTTTAATTCTATTAGCTAGTTTTAAATTTAATAGGCTAATCTTTGAACTAATAATATCAACTTCTGGCCTATAATCATCAATAAAACCAAAATCTAAACTAAGATCATCAACTATTTCTAAATTTTCATAAGTAATTGTTGGGTATTGATCTAAAATTTCTGCATCAGAATCAATTAAATCATCTGACCCAAAATCTATTGATGTTAAAATTAAGTTTTCTAAAGGATTTAATGGTAAATAATCATTTGGGTTATCTATTTTTATATATAGTAGCTGATCTGCTTGAACGTCAAAAGAATATTCTCCATTTACATCTGTTAAAACTGAATCGATTAGATCTAATGAACTGTCATAAAGGTTAACAGTTACTCCAATTAATGGAGTATCTTCAGAGTCTTGGATTCCATTTTTATTAAAATCAAGCCAAAGCTTATCTCCTATAGTTTTTATATAATGAACTCTAATATCAATGTCAGAATAAATATAAGTATCTCTATTAGCGCTATCTGAGTCAGGAGCATTAATTCCTAAATCAATATTAATTGAGCTTAAATAGTCTCCTCCTGAAATTGGGTTAAATTGAAGTCCAAAAATTCCAATCTTTGGGTCTGGTGTTGAGGGCAGGGAATCTCCTGTAGAATAGATATATTCTTCAAATCCATTTACTTTATAATTGCTAATATCATGGTATCCAAAATCAACTCCTCCTCTTGAGTTGGCTTTTGACTTTGCCATAGTTAATTCAAAGTACCCAACTAAATGCTTATCAGCAGCTTCTGGGGTCCAAAGAGTTGAAGATCCATTATATTCTAAAACTATAGAACTGTGACTTCTTGAAACAGGAATCTCTCCACTAAATCCTTGTTGTGCTAATAACATTTTTGATCCATCCTTGCTAAACTCTATATCTGAAACAGGAGAGTTAAAATTATACGAGTAAGGTAAATAAGCATCATTAACTGTATTATCTAAAACATCAAAATGTTTAGTATCTGAGGATATGTCAAAGTTTCCATCTTGATCCACTTTAATTGAGCGAATAGAATTTTTCTCTGTTGCTGAGGCTGCATCTTTATTTTCAGCCCAGATGGAGTAGTAGAGTCTTTCTTCTATATGGTTATAACCTACGCCAAAGATTCTTTTTCCTAATTCTAGAAATTTGCCATCTATTAAATCAGGAGAAAATGGAGAGAATGTTTGAAATCCAGTAGTTTGATTTAAACCATTTGAGATATCAATTGAATAAATTAAACCATTATCCATATTTGATGCATAAATGATTTTATTTTTATCATCAATATCAATCCAGCCGATACCAAGTTCTCCAGGAAGTGTTGCTAGTTTATCTACTGTTAACCCGTCAGCTGAGATTTTGAAAATAATTGGAGGGATATCTATTACTTGATTTATATATAATCTAGAAGTTGCAACATATATTTCACCTGTGTACTTATCAAATGTTAAACACATAATTTCATAGTCATCAAAAAGAGATCTATTAAAAGTTTGTGTTTTAGTTGTGCTTAAACTGTGATCTATTGCTCCGTGGTTTGATACTGAATCATGGAGTGAGCCAATTGAGTTTATGTCTAGGATTGTTAGAGATGGAGAGCTGTCTTCTTTTGCTAGGTGGGTGATTGCAGCGTAGCCGTTTTGGAGGATATCAGAGGAGGGGATTGTTTGGGCTAGGAGGAATGAGGGGTTAAAAGGAGGGAGAGGGTGGATAAGATAAGTTTTTTCATTTATTTCAATTTTACTCGGGTTTTGAAGATGTTTCAAGGAGCAGTTTGTAGTTTTAATTACAGAGAGGGAAGTAAGTCTTTATTATATAAAATTCCAAATTTTAGCACCAAGTTCTGATAGTTTCTTTCCTCTATTATCTATACCTTTTTTAAACCATTCTAAATCTAAGTTAGTTGTATTTGAATCTATATGTGATTGGATATTTTTATTCATATCTATTTGAGATTTATTATAAATTTTGACTTTTTCTTTAAAAGGTTTATTTTTAATTTTATTATTAAGAGAGTCTTTTATGATTGTTAAATTGCCAATTTTTTCTATTTTAAGTTTTACTTCAGAATATTTTGTCTGTTTTAAATCCCAAGTATCTTTAAAACCACGTGGTAAAATATGTTCTAATTGGGGAGACTTTATATCTGTTTCTGGGTTAGTTAGCTCAAAGCATTTTAGTAGATAGTATTTCCCTATTTTATTTGAAAAACTATTCACAGTAATAATATCTGTAAAGTCTTCTGTCTTTAATGCGTTTTCTTTCGAAATAATTTTATTTATCTCTGACTTATGTAAGTTAAAATTTTTTTCAATTAATTTACTATCCTCTGATAAGATTGGAATTCTCGTAATAGAGTTGTCAAATTCATCAATTAAGGAGTCCTTTGGTTTATCTAAATACTTCATAATAATATTAATCAAATCTTTAGCTTTTTTTGGTCTACTTTCTCCAATAGTGATATTTCTAAAGAGGAAACTTGTTAAATTGTGTGTTAACTCATTTAAAAATTGTTCATCTTCAATTTTTAAAAGTTTAAGTCTTAAAAATAGAGGGAAAGCGACTCTATAGCCTAAATAAGTGATTTCTCTAAATTTCTTTTCAGATTCATTTAATTTAACTCCATAGAATTTTTCTGAATTTGTAATCTGGCTAAAATATTCAGAAGATTCAAACATAGGAGTTAAAAAGTCTGCTTGTATTTCCTCAAAACTTAAGTATCTAAATTTATCTTTAATTTCTTTATATAAAACTTTGCTAGTTGTATTTGTGTTTCCTAAAGCACTCCAAAAAAACAGTAAAAAATCTGTTGCATTAAATTTTGATAATTTAATATTTGAAATCATTAAATCCCATGAAGTATCAATTCTTTTTATTTTTTCTTTAGGGGTTTTTCTAAGAATTTCATTTTTTAATAAATCCATTACACTTAAATCTACCCCTCTATAATTTAAACTTTCAAATAATAAATATGCATCATTGTCATCATAAGCAATAATTTGAATAACTCGGACTTCATTTAAGCAAAAGGTAATAAATTCTTTTATATATTCTAAACTTGTTTCAGGATTAAAAAGATCCTCTTTCATTCCTAAATATATATAATAATCAGCTTTCAATAATCTACTATAATTATTTTCTGGTTTTCCCGGGATAAAATTAATATTAGTTATGATTTCCCCAAATATATCATCGTCAGACGATTGGAGCTCTAATCTTTTTAGTGATTCCAAATCAGGGTTAGCTTTTTTATTTAAAAATAGAATTTTTTTAATCTTTATTTTTAAATCATCAATAGAAACTTCAAATTTATTATAAATTTCTTCTGAGTATGTATTTTTTAAAAATTGATTATTCTCAAGGAAACATAAAAAACGATTAAACATTATGAATAAAGTTGTTATTCTTTGTTGTCCATCGACTACATGGTGCTCGGTTCGTTGTTTATTACTAGAAACACACATTACCGTAGGCCCTAGGAAGTAGGATTTATCTCTGTCTCTTTTAAAAGATTCAAATAAGTCTTTCCAAAGAGTATCAATCTCGCTTCTTTTCCATTTATATACCCTTTGGTATTTAGGGACTAAAAATTTAAAATTATCATCTGTAAAAAGATCGAATAAATTTTTATTATTTGGTTCAAGTTTTTTTGTTGTGCTCATCTTAAAAATTAAAGATTATCCCAACTATACTCACTAAGTAGTATTAATATGTCAAGCCTAGATTATTTAATTTTTAAATAAATCTTGTATGTTCTTAATCCCATTAGGGCCCACTAACTGACCTATCCCTCTATTAATATGCAGTTTTAATTGAAGATTTATACTTTCACTATTAACCTCAAGCCCATCTTTAATAGCTCTTTCAACTACTAAAACTTTTAAAATATCTTGATACTCCCCAGCAAAAACAGGCCAAGATATCTCAAAAGGGCTATCAAAGTTCAATTCCATTTGTGTTGGGCTAGATTCCATTTCTAAACTTTTACACAATGCCCAGCGACAAAGAACGTTTTTATGTTGGATTTTAGTTCTTTTAGTTAGAGTTGTTAATCTGTCTCTACATTTTTCAGTAAATTTAATATTTTTTAGTTTTACATTATATACATTTTTCATTTTATTAATTCCAAAAATAAAGATCTTCTTTAGCATAAGTACAATTTTTCTTCTGATCATAATCAAGTAGGTATGTTTTAGATATTTTATTTTTTAACAGCTCCATATCTTCTTGTTGAACTTCTGTATCCGTAGATAAAACAATTACCTGGTGGCTTGCAAAAGGGAAGTAGTTTTTCATTAATTGCGCTCTATGTTTAGAGTCAAGTCTTCCAAGTGGAGTATCAACAACCATTGGAATTTCTTTGTGTGATGTTTTTGCTAATCCCCATAAGAATGCAATAGCAAAAATTTGCTTTTCACCCTCTGATAGCCCATCTTTTTCTCTTACTTCGCCATTAGATTTTTCTATTTGAATTTTAAAAGTATTTGGGTCAATTTTAACCTTTTTAACAAAGTTCTTCTTTCTAATTAAACTATTAAAAGATTCAGTAATATTATCACTAAGAAAGTTAATTTTCTTTTGAATTGAAAGATTAATATATTTTTTAATTAAGTCTTGGCTTTGATCAATTCTCTGTTTAATTCTTTGAATAGAGTGATTTGAATTAGAATTAAGCTCTTCTTTTTCTAAAATCTTCTGTAATTGTCTTACTTTAGTTGCTTTTTCATTCTCTAAGTTTCTAATCTCTTTCTCTAAAAAATCAATTTTTGACTGATTCTTCCCTAAACTAGTTTGAAGCTCTTTTATCTCCTTATATAATATCCCAGCTTTTTCCTCGTTTGGTACGGCGTTTAGATCTCTATTGACCTGATCAAGTTCAAACTTTAATTGATTAGTCTCTTTTAGATAATTTTGAATTTGTTCTTTTCTGGAAGCAATAAAAGAACTGTTAGTCTCATCTAAAAAACTAAGACAGCCACTTGGAAGAGGAGTGCTGAATTTATTTTTTTTATTAATAAATTTAGTTTTCTTTTTCTCAATAATCTCTTTAACTTTTTTTGGGATTCTATCAATTTTTTCAAATTCTTTTTCTATAGCTTTAATTTCTTTTAAAATTCCTTTTGTTAATTGAAGGGAAGTACCTTCTTGTGCTTTATCTTTTAAATCATTTAACTGTTTTTCAAGAAGTAAAATAGGAACTTCTTGAGCAGCTAATTCTATTAAATTTTCAGATCTTTGATTGATTTTAAATTCAATTTCTTTTTTCTTAGTTAAAAATTGATTTTTATTTTTCCAATGATCTCCACCGCAAAGCATAAAGTCCTCATCTTTTTTAAGTAGCGAGTCATTTATTTTAGAAATTTCTAAGTTGACCTGTGATAATTCATTTTTTGTAGATTCAATTTTTGTGTTTAAAGTATCAGTAATATAATTATGGATTTGCTCATATTCTTTTTTTTCAGTTTCATTCATTTTATTGATAACTAAATTCTTTTTAAGTATTTTAGTATCAATTAATAAACGATCTGCTATATCAAGTCCTAAAAGAGATTTAATTGATGAAGATATGCTATGCTGATCGTTAGAATCTATTATGTTTTGTACTTTCTCAGCATCAAAAAAGAATAACTTAGATAAACTTTGAGGAACAATACCTTCAACATATTCTAGCCAATTGCTTGCTATCCATTCATCTTCTTGATCGTCTTTTATAACAGTAAAAGTTTCATTTAATTTATTATCAAAAACATCCCAAGATCTTTTAATCGTATAGTTTGAAATTTGTGGTTGAGAAACTTGAAATGATAATTCTATAGATGAATTCTTGCAAGTTTCAACTTCGCTACTGTGTATGCAGCTTTCTAAAAAATTATTATAAGATAATTTGCCTTTTTTAGATAGTGAAGCTTTTTTGCCATATAATACTAACTGGATAGCATCAATAATTGTTGTTTTTCCACCACCATTAAGTCCTCCTAAGACTATTACAGGTTTAGATTTCTTAACTTTTAGATTAAACGTTTGTTTGCCAATATAAGCACAAAAGTTTTCTAGTTCAAGTTTTTTAATTTCCATATTTACCTCTTTAGATATTAGATATTTTATCAAGTATAGCCTGATTGTTTTCTTTAATATTTTGTTCTGTAGTTAAGATTTTTGTAGCTTCTTCTTCATTTGCAAATTGATATTTTTCATAAGTTTTTTTCAATTGATCAAAAATCCCAGTTCTGTTAACCATATTGCTGTGTTTTTTTTCTACAGAAAGTAATGATTTTAGTAATGATAAAGATTCTACATCTATCTCACCAGTTGGATTAGTACATACTTCTTCTAGTATCTGATTATCTTCTTTATTAAATACTGTTGCAGAAAAATCTTTATCTTTTGGGTATTCATTATTAGTAACTTTTTCATAAATTTCTGGAAGACTATCTTCAAAATGATTTTCTTCATGGGTCCAAATATCTCTAATTATCTTTAGTTCTTCAATTCTAATAAGTTCAATATTTTTAAATTCCTTTGGAGCTCTGTCTCTGACTTCATTTTGAGCTTGTAAAAGTTTTCTTAAAAAATATTCTCTTACTTTTATTTTATAAGGACCAGGAACGGTTTTGCCTTTATTGTCACCAACTTGAAGTAGGTGAACATATCCTTTTCTTCTTTTAAAATCTCTTCTATTTCTTAATTCTTGATCAGATAGCTTAACTAACTTGCCTTGCTCTCTTTTGTAACCTCCAATCTCATCTCTAAAATCTAATAATGGTTTCATCCAAATCTTTTCATCATCATTTTTAATCATAGCTTCCATTGATTTATCTCTTGCAACAACCGTACAAGTCCAACAACCAAATCTACTATTACCGCAACTTGGAGTAGAGGTGTCAATAACTACAGGACATTCTCCATCTTCAGTAGCTCCAGAATAGAGTCCTAAAAGTTCTTTATTGTTTATGTTCCAAGGATTCTTTGATTGAGTTAAATAGATCCAAATATCATCATTAGTCCAATGTTCAACAGGGGTAAAAATAAGACAATTTTCTAAAGTTCCGTTAGGTGCAAGGCTTTCTTTAATTTTATGTTTTGCATTTTTTTCCATTACCTTAGCTCTATCGGTACTTTCAGCTCTACGCGTTCCTAGTAGTAAAATAGCTTCACCGCTTTTTGCTACAACATCTGTAATAAACTTGTTTGAAGGCCTAATTTTCATTCTTTCAGTACACCATCTAAACTGTCTATTAGGAGCAGGGTAGCCTCTGCCAATAAGGTTAACCCAAAAAGTTTGATTAAATTCAGGAATTAATTTATGAGTCTTAATAGGAAGATTGTCTCTTTTTGCAGCTTTAGTCATCATATCAAAAGATCGATCAACCCAAGCAGAAACAAATGGTTGTTCGACTAATGTATCAGAAGTAATAACGTGAACAGTTTTTTTTCTTTTAGATTTTGGGAGTTGTTGTATTGCTTGCCATGTTAACTGAGTAACTGCTGAAGAATCCTTTCCTCCACTATATCCAATTACCCAAGGGATGTTGTCTATAAGGTATAATTCTTGAATATATTCTATTGTTTTTTGTATTTCTAATTGATAGTTGTCTTTTAGAATTGATTTTTTGTTAATTTTTATAAAGTTTTTACTCATTTTTTCCCTTTTTGAAAATCATTTTCATATTTTAAATCATTATCTGTAAGTTTGAGGCTAAGGTGTTTTTTTATTTGGTTGGATGTAAGAATAACATTTACATTTTTTTTGGATAATCTTCCTGAAGATAATGCTCTTCCTTCCCAAAGTTTTGAGTTGTTTCTTGACCAATCTAAAGTTTTAATTTTTTTAATTTTATCTTTCCAAGTTTTTTTGTGGTTTTTTAATAAATAGTTTCCAAGAGTTCCTAATGCAGAGAGGGCTAAAGTGTGTCCTGTAATATACTCACTTCTAAGATCTTTTGGATTTAATTTACCTTCACTTACTTTTTGCCATTCAGGAATATATTTTGAGATCTCTTTCCAGTAGTTTACTGCAATGTTTGTTTTATCTTCTACGCTCTGTTCATCTAATCCTTTTAAGAGCTTGATTGTTGCGCTATGGATACCACTTAAAGTAAATATTTTACTCGATCGATTAGAAATAGAACTTTTTTCTTTTTCTGTTAAATTCATAAAAATAGGCACGTTATTCATTATATTTTTAGCAACAAGGCTACTTTCATCTCTATGGTCATATAAGACGTTTATTGATTTGCTAGGTCTAATTGAATATTTGTTTAGGTCTGTAAACATTTGTTGAGATCTTTTTAAGCCTGAATCAGGAAAAATTACTAAAGAAATAGCTTCATCTGCTAAGTCAGGTTCTTCTTTTAAAGCAAGTTCTATAGCAGCTCTTCTGTGTTGTCCATCGTTAATTAAAAATTCAGCATCCATTGAGATGTGAAGAACCCCAATATCTTCATTGTCTTGAACTGATTCAAATTCTAGCTCTCCATTGACAGATACTGTAATAGCAGAAAAAATATAGTCTTTAGGGTTTTCAATAATATATCTAGCAATTTCAGGAATCCTTTTTTCATTAAGTATTCTTTGGGCTCTTACATCGGCTCTAATCTCTTCATCATCAAATAAGAATAGTTTGGTTACTAACTTTAAAGGGCACATTGAAGTGTAATATTCACGGCCAGCTTGTATACCTCTAATGGCTGGAAAGTTATGTGAGTATTTAAGTTTTTTATTCATAATTTTGGAAGTTAAAATTCACTTCCATTATTTATAAAACTTGACTTCCAGTATGTCAAGTGATATTTAAAAAATATATGAAAAATTTAAAACCAGATTATTTAGATTACAATGCTACTACTCCTGTTGATCCTAGAGTTGTTGAGATTATGAATTTTTACTTTACTCAAGAATTTGGGAATGCTGGAAGCAGGACTCACATTTATGGTCAAAATGCTAAGAGTGCAGTTAACTTAGCAAGAGAAGTTATTGCTGATTCTTTAATGGCGGATCCTGCTGAGATAGTCTTTACTAGCGGGGCTACTGAAAGTAATAATTTAGCGCTTTTAGGACTACAGTCTTATTCAAATAAAGTTAAAAAAAAGCATATAATATCTTCAATTATTGAACATAAGGCAGTTCTTGAACCCTTAGAATATTTAGAGAGCATTGGTTATGAGGTAGAGTATTGTCCTGTAACAGAAGGCGGATTTGTTGATCCTGCTGAAGTCCAGAAAAGAATTAGAAAAGATACTTTACTAGTTTCAATTATGTATTCAAATAATGAAACAGGAGTAATCCAACCAGTTCATGAAATTTCTGAAATGATATTTGATAAAGATATATTTTTTCATGTAGATGCAGCGCAAGCTTTTGGAAAAGAGATTGAAGGTCTTAAAGAATTGAATTGTGACTTTTTATCAGTTTCTGGACATAAAATTTATGGGCCAAAAGGAATAGGGGCTCTTTATACTAGAAGAAAAGATGGTTATCCATGTGATTTAAAACCTATAATGTTTGGTGGTGGTCAAGAAAGAGGGCTTAGGCCAGGTACTTTAGCTGTACCTTTAATTGCTGGTTTAGGAAAGGCTACTGAGATTGCAATTAGTGATAATAAAAAAAGAAAAATTGCTTCTGGTAAAAAGAGGAAAGAGGTTCTTGAAATGTTAAAGGGTTTTAAATATTCTTTTAATGGCGATCAAGATAGGGTTCAAGAGCATGTTATGAATATTAAACTTGATGATTATGACAGTGAAGCTTTTATGATTATGATGAAAGATGAGTTTGCTATCTCAAATGGATCGGCTTGTACTAGTGAAGCTTATAAAGATAGTTATGTTTTAAGCGCGATGGGGGTTGATGAGCCTTCTAATTGTGTGAGAGTTAGTTTTTGAAAAATTTTTTTTAGTAGCTAAAAGATAATAAATTTGGTCATTTGTAAAGAGTAGCTAAAGCAATAAAAAGAGCATTTGAATACCTAGATTAGGATTTCTTTTGACTTTGGTCCACCGAACGAGGCATTGAAGCTGAGCCTGAAAATTTCGATAAAAGGGGGTGATAATATGTCAAAGAAAAGAAAAACCATTACGTTAAGACGTGATGCTAAAAATGGTCAATTTGTTTCGAAGGAAACAGTTAAAAGAAGACCGAGCACTACTGTTACTGAAAGACGTAGGGCGAAAAGATAGCGGTTGATTCTGTAAAACAAAATTATTTTGTGCCTCATATTAGACTATGGGGCTTTTTTGTTATTTTAATCACCTTAAAAAAACATTAGCTATAAATTATGTAATGTAAATCAAAATCCTACAATATAAAAAAATTATTTTTTCATTATAGTATACTCAATTATATATTGCTCCAAGTATTTTTTAGGTATCAAAAAAATGAACTTAAAAGTTTATCTTGGTTTATTTGTCCTTAGTTTGATTAAAAACTATTAAATTTAACCTTACTTGTTTATTTTTTCGGGACTGTTTACTATTTAATGAACTTACTGTTGTTTTGCCTTATATTTAAGAACTATATAAGTTTTCTTTAGTTTGTTTTGGTATAAAAGAAGTATATAATTATCTAAATTTTTTATTGACATATTGGAATATCTCAATTGTTTTACTATTTTTAGATAACTATTTATGATATAAATTTTCTGTTTTAATTATTAATTAATAAATTTTTGAGTCTAAAATGAGTAAAGTAAAATTAGTAAATGATTGCCAAGCATTGTTATCTATGCGTGATTCTGATTTTGATTGTTATAGTGCATATGGTGAAGCTGTAGATAACTCAATTCAAGCTGATGCAAAAAATATACATCTTATTTTTGATGAATCAAAATTGAAAGGAAGAAAATACTCTGTTATCACTGAGTTGACATTTATAGATGATGGTCTTGGAATGGATAAAGAAGTATTACATCGATGCTTACAATTAGGTTATTCTAGTAGGTTTAATGATCGTGATGGGATAGGTCGCTTTGGTGTCGGAATGACACTAGGTGCTATTCATGAATGTAAAAAAGTAGAGGTGTATTCTAAAACAAAGGACACAGAAGAGTGGCTCTATACTTATATTGATATAGATGAGTTAGTTAGTTCAGCTGGAAAAGAAGTAGAAATTAGATTGCCAACTAAGAAAAATCCTCCTGAAAAATATAATTCACTTTATAATAAAGATCATGGAACTATAGTTGTTTGGTCAAAATATGATAGGCAGCACATTAGCTCTGATAAAATTAAAGAAGAAACTAAAGTTTGGTTAGGTAGGACTTTTAGACATTTTATTTGGGATGGATTAAAGATTAGTTTGAATAGTGAAAAAATATTTGCTATTGATCCATTATATGTAACTGTCAAAAATACTAAATTTGAAGAAGATCCTCCCGCAAAACTATATGAGCCAATAGAGCTTAGTTATTACTCTTCTGAATTTGCAGTTGATGAAATTATTACAATAAAAATAAGTATACTACCTAAAGAACTAAGAATGGTTCGTGGAGAAGGTGGGGCAAGTCCTGCAAAAAAACGCTATATAGATAGAAATCAAGGAGTTTCTATCGTTAGGTGTAATAGGGAAGTGTTTTATGGACACTTACCTTACCTTAAGGGAAAAGATAGGTTTGAAGCAATAGATCGTTGGTGGGGGTGTGAAATATCTTTTAATCCTATTCACGATAGAGAATTTACAGTTAAAAATATAAAAAGAGGGGCAGCTCCAAATAATGAATTGAAAAAAATTTTAATAGATTTAATTAACCCAACAAGAAAAAATATATTGAAACAGGTAAAAAGTTGTTGGGATAAAACAGAGGCTAAAAAGAAAGCGACTGAAACATACCGGCGACCTTCAGAAGCTGTTTTTTCTAAAACTCCTGATCCAACAAAAAAGAAAGAAAAAGTAAATGATAGAGCTATAGATGATCTAATAGAAATATTAGGAAAGGATCTATCTGGAGCAGATCGTTCACTTAAGAAAACACTTTGGAAAAGTCAACCATTTTCAATTGAATTTGATTCCTGGAAAGGTCCAGAATTTGTTGATTTACAGTCGTTGGGTGGGACAGATGTTGTCCTTTATAATACATCTCATATGTTAATTTCTGAAATGGAAAAAATTAATAATCTTCTTAAAAAACTTGAAGTAAATGGTGCTACTAAAGAATTGGCCTCACGATACTCATCACTTATTGATATATTAATTATTTCCTTTTGGAGAGCCACTTTACAACTCGAAGAAACTACGGAAACTAAACTTTTTATAGAAGAAATTAGTATGAGTTGGGGAAAGTTTGCAAATAATTATATTAGAAAGCATATAGAAACATTAGATAAAAAAGTATAATTAATTATGGAAAAAGAAATATCAATAGTTGGTTCAGAAGAGAATCCAGTTGTAGTTTTATTAAAAGAATTTAAAGGACGTAAAGGGCTTGATATACGCAAGTATTATAGTGATTCTGGTGATTTAAAACCAACTAGAAAAGGACTTTTCCTTAACAAAATTCAATTTTCTCTTATAAAAAAAATAATAAATGAAAGAGAGAATGAAATTTTATCTTGGTTTGATAATGACTTTGACGAAGTTAAACATAAAATAGGAATACAAATAGATGCTTCTAGTATTAATAACTATAAAACTATCAAATCGATAGGTAAACAAGATTCTTGGAAAGGGTATGGTTTTTTTGAAGTTGTTTTTGAAGGGAGTAAATCAACTGTCAAGCTTAATAAAGCCCATCCTTGGGTTAAAGACTTTTTAACTTCAGTTGATAAACATCAATTTTCATTACTAATTGATCTGCTTTCTGCTTTTTCTCAATCTATCAATTTGTTAAATATTAATGATGAGCACTCAAGAGAACTTTTAGATTCTTTGGTTTTTAATTGGGGGTTGATTTTAAAAAAAATATTAACAAAAAAAACTAATGCTTAATTATTTAAAAAAATCTGAAATACAAAGTATGATAGGTTCAGATTTTTTTATGAAAATAGCAGATTTTATTGATAAACTTTCAAAAAATCAAGATAGTAAAGATCAATTAAGTTTATATAAAAGAGATAATCAAATTAAACTACTTTTAGCAACAGCAAAGAAATCTCAACTTCAAAATCTACAATTATGGCAAACCCTATTTAATAGACTTTCTCAAGAAGATCTGAATTCATTTTCTTGTAAATATAAGATAAAGAATAAGAAAATTACTAAAACCATTATTAAAGAATTGCTATTTAATGAAATGTTAGAATATGGCATATCTGTACAAAAAGAATTTTTTGAATCTGTACCTACTCCAGCATCTTTTATATGTTTTCCTCCGGAAAAGCCATTTAAGACATTGAAAGATTATCAAGTTTCAGTTTATAAAAAAATAAAACTTCATCTTGAAAATCCTCGAAATAGATTTATTGTTCAAATGCCTACGGGAGCGGGGAAAACAAGAACGGCTATGGAAGTAGTCTGTGAAGAGTTAAAAAAAAATAAAAAACAAACAGTTTTGTGGATAGCACATACCGGGGAACTGTTAGATCAAGCAGCGACTTGCTTTTGTGATACTTGGGTTCATTTAGGAAATAAACAAGTGAATGTTTCCTTTATTGGGAACAATAGAAAAGGTTATGATTATAATTCTCAGGATTCACAATTTGTTATTTGCAGTTTTAAAAAAATGTACAATTTATTACAATTAAGCGATCCTTTAATCGATCATTTATCTAAAGATGCTACATTTATTGTTATTGACGAAGCACATTTATCTTTGGCACCTACTTATAAAAAAGTTATTGATAGCTTAATGGTTAATGATGCAAAATTAATGGGATTGACGGCTACACCAGGTAGAGGTATTCAAGATAATATAGGAAATAAAAATCTTTCAGAATATTTTTTTGAAAATATAGTTCAAATTGATTCACATGACGAATTGACAGTCTTTGAAGACTTAAGAAGAAAAGGTATTTTATCTAATGCCAAATTAGATATATTAAAAACTTCATCTGATATTAATTTATCAAATAAGCAATTAAAAGATATAGGAAAAGGTTTTGATATTCCAAATAGTGAATTAAAAAAACTAGGTGAAGAAGAACTTAGGAATTTAGAAATATTAGATAAGATTAGAACTTTATCAGGAAAGTTTAATAGTATCTTATTATTTGCATGTAGTATTAATCAATCTAAATTTCTTTCTGTGATCTTAAGATATCTTGGAATTTCTGCTGAGCACCTAGATGGCAATACTCATCCTGATAGAAGAAAAGCTATTTTGAAAGGTTTTAGAGAAGGTTCGATAACTGTTTTATCTAACTATGGAGTATTATCAACAGGGTTTGATGCTCCTAAGACAGATGTAGTTTTTCTTGCTAGACCAACAAAATCTATCGTTCTTTATAGTCAAATGATTGGAAGAGGACTTAGAGGTCCAAATATAGGTGGGACGGAGTTTTGCTTGATAGTTAATGTTGTAGACAATATTGTCGGTCTACCTGCTGAAGATGAGATTTATAGCTATTTTGATGACTATTTTGTTAAAGATTAATTATGTCTATTCATTGGAATCCAGTTATAAATATTTTAAAGAAAAAGCAATCTGATGGAGATGCCATTAATCAAATTATAGTTCCTTTTATCCAATCTAAGACATTTTTAAAATTAATTTCTTATCCGAATAAACTATCTTTTGTAATTACTAGATGGAGAGGGGATGATGTTGCTTCTGGTTGCTCTGATATTGAACTATTTAAGGTATGTAATAAGCTAAATATTCCTTTATATATTAACGATAATTTGCATGCAAAGATATTAAGATTTAATTCTGAAAAGATATTTATATCATCATGCAATATAACAGATAAAGGGCTTGGTATTTCATACGATTATAATCTTGAAGCAGGGGTGTTTCATACTTTATCTATTCAAGATGAAATAATGATTAAGCAATTAAAAGAGACTTCAAGGCTTGTAGATTTAGAAATATATGAGTATGTAAAAAAATGGAAAGATTCTCTGATTAATCAAGAAAAAATCCCTAGTCTTGTTCTCCCAACAATTGATAACAAATCATTTTCGATTACAAGTTTGCCTAGAGTAAGATCACCAATTAGATTTTTAGAATGTTATTTTCAAAACACTTTTATTAATCAAGAAGAAAAAGAAAATTTTTTAAATGATGTTATAAATTTTTTAAGAAATTTTAATAAAGGACCTAAAAATATAGAAAAAATACTTAAAGATAATTTTAAAAATACTAAGATTATAATTAGAATTATAGAAAATATTAAAAGTAGGAAATCTTTGAGATTTGGAGAGATGACAAGTATTGTTCATAGTTTGTGCAAAGACAATCCAATGCCAAGTAGGGTTGATTTAAAAGAGATTGTGAATACACTTTATAATTGGTTAGAATATTGTTTTGATGAAATTACTTGGGATATTCCAGGTCATAGGTCTCAAGTTCTATATTGGGATAAAGAAAGCTAGTTTTCTGTAATAATTAAAATTTCATAATTAACTCTAAAATTTATTTTTTAGAATTAATTATATTTTATTGTAATAACAACCAGTAGTTAAAAAAGTGGTGAGCCGAGAAGGACTTGAACCTTCGACCCACTGGTTAAAAGCCAGTTGCTCTACCGACTGAGCTATCGGCCCACTTGAAAGGATAACTTATTATTCTTTCAAGTTATTGTCAATCATATTAGACACTTTTTTTTAAGATAAATTATTGAAATTTTTACTTAAATATAGAGCCTATTTTAGAAAAAATACTTCCTCCAATTCCTTTAAGCCCAGAAAAGCTATTTAGCACGCCACCCGCAAAATTAAGCAAAGAAGGTATCTTTTTACCAAAGTCTTTAACAGTGCTCCAGAAAGAGCTTCCTTCATCCTTAGAACTGCTAATATTATTTATATTTGAATCATTTGAAATGTTATGAGGTTTATTAACCGCTACTTGCTGAGACCCCATATTATTTCTCATTAAGATATTTGAGAGTACAGTTGTTAAGGTTTTAGCACCTTTCATAAAATAATCTAAAGACTGTAATAAGTTTTGATTAACTTCATTTTGAAAAGCTGCCTCACTTTGGTTTGAGAAGTTATTATTAAAATTATTATTAATGTTAGAATTATTATGGTTAATTAGAGATTGCTCTAAAAACGGTAAGTTAGTTGTTTGTCCTATTGTTTGTATCATTTTTTATTACTCCTTATAAAATTAAAATATTAAATAAGTATTCTATCTCTTATTAAAAATGTTTCTAAATTTTTAGAGGAATAAAAAATAATTCTTTACAAGTTTTAAATTTAAGACTATTATAAAAAACATGATTTTTAATATATCAAATAAAAACCGTTGGTCATTTTTAATAAAAGGGTCTTGGTCTATTTGATAAGTTAAAATCAATACATATTTAACTTAAAAAGCCTTGGCTCTGAAACTCTCAGAGCTAAGGCTTTTTTTTTGGAAAAAAATAAAATGATAAATAAAAATGAAAATGAAAATTTAAGAAAAGCTTTAGATTTAAGTTTAAACTTACTTAGTAATATCAGAAAATTACACATAAACCGTTGGCAGTTTTTAAGAAAAGGGCCCAGGTTTATTTGATAAGTTAGAATCAATACATACTTAACTTAAAAAGCCTTGGCTCTGAAATCTCAGAGCCAAGGCTTTTTTTTTGGAAAAAAATAAAATGATAAATAAAAATAAAAATGAAAATGAAAATGAAAATTTAAACAAAAAGATAGAATTAACACAAAGTACAATTAGTCAAGGTAAAGCTTCAAATGCCTTTACAAAGGCAAAAGAGATGATGCCTCAGGTTTTAGAGTCTAGACCTCAAATGCTTAAACATATTATGGAAAACTTTGATAAGCCATTAAGCCTTTATTTAAAAGAAGCTTATAAGCCAAATCAAGATCAAAAAGTTGCTCCTTGGGTTTTTGATGCATATCTTGAGATATTTAGTCAAAGATATTCTCCAGAAAAGGCTTTAGCTATGATAAATCAGCTTAAAAAAAGAGCTATCTTTAATACTGCTGAGCATACTTCTTTAGTTTTACACCCAAGAAGGTTTTCGAGCATCTTTTTATCTATGATTGCAAGCAAAGAAAATGGATATAAATTTAATTTTGTAATTTCAACCTCTTCAGTTTCTTTAAACAATTCTTCATTTCCAATAGGGATCTTATGGAATGGTTTAAAGCTTAAGTTTTTTAGTAATAATGAAAAAACTAAAACAGTTTTGTGTTCAAGAAAACTTACAGTTAAAGATTTTAAAGAAAAAGAAAAAGTCTTTATCCTCGATATGATTGTTAAAAAAATTACAGATACAAGATCTGAAAACTTTTTAGAAAAAGACTTGAAAAAACAAGTAAATGGATATTTAAACAATAATAAAAAACTAGTCACAGATTCTGCTTTAATAGAGCTTATTCAGATATATGAACAAGAAGCAAAGCTTGAGTATCAAATAATATTAGATTATTTAATGCCTTTAATGACAAAAGATGCAGATTCATATCCTGATCAAATTAGTAGAACAAATGAACAAATATTTAGTGATATCTCTGATACTGAATTGATTTATTTAGATTGTGAAACTATTTTCCCTGTATTATTTAAATATGGTCTTAAAAACAATTTTTTTCTCAATAAAGTCTTATTTGATAAAAAAATTAGAGATTCTGTATTAGATAGATTTTCTGATCTGCCAGGGTGTTGGTCAAAAGATGCAAAAAAAGGGACACATTTTTTTTGGTATCTTACTGATGAAGGGAAAACTATTTCATTAAAAGTAGTTAAAGATATGTTAGTTGCTAATGATAATGAAGAGTTGATTCAGATACCAATAGAGCCAGATTCTATTTTAAAACAACTGGAAAACGGGAAGATTATTCCATCGCTTTTTACAGATTTTATACATTTGCTTGGTTCTGGTTTTTCAGTTTCAGGAGGGATTAATCAACTTGATTATGCTAAAAGTTATAAATCAATACTTTCTAAATTGTTAATAGAGTTAGGCGAAACAGAAATATTGGAAAACGTAAAACAATCTGAAATTACAAACTTTATTGCTGGACCTGTTTTTAGCGCTTTAGTTGAAAATGGCATTTTTAGACAAATATCGGCATATGATATTTTGACTGATAAAGTTTGTTTGGAAGATCTTTTTAAAAGCGTATCAGGAATCTCTTTTGGCGATGCTGTAGTTTTGGCTTTGCCTTCATTGGCAAAATTAGTAAATGTAAATGAAAGTGAGTTTTCGTATAGTTTTGATCAGCTTTACAGTAGTTTTTTAGAAGAAAATTAGGGATATTTTTTTCTAACTAGGATAATGTTAAGCTTAAGCTATTAAAAAATACTAGAATGTTAAATTAGGCTAAAGATGATTATAGATTTTCACTGCGATCTTTTAGATTACATGTTATTAAATGAAAAAAATACTGCATTTGATAAGAACTTTGAAGCTTCAATAGATAAATCTTTAATAGGTACAATTAAGACTCAAATACTTGCTATGTTTACAAGAAATATTGAATCAAGTGATTTGTTAAGGCTTAGTTATATTAAGTCATATCTTAAAATAAAGAACGTATCTAAGTTAAATTTTTTATATTCTATTGAAAATGCAAATCTTATTTTAGGTGAAAAAGATAATATTAATGATTTAGAAAAAAACTTAAACCAGCTTATCTTTTCTAATCAAAGACCTGTTTATATCAGTCTAACTTGGGTGGGTACTAATAGATTTGGAGGAGGGGATACTTGCAAAGAGAATACTGGATTAACAAAAGATGGTCAAAAATTACTTTATTTAATGGATAAATATAAAATTGCAGTTGATCTCTCACATTCTAGTTTGAAGCTGATGAGTGATGTTTTTAATTTTAAAAAAATAAATGGTTTAAAATTAAAGGTAATTTGTTCACATTCAAATTTTAGAGGAGTTTTGGATATAAATAGAAATATTAATGATGATACTGCTTTAAAAATAAAAGAAAACTCAGGAGTTGTTGGGCTAAATCTTGTTTCTAGATTACTTGGAGGCTCAAGCGTTAATGAGTTAATAAAGCAGATCTCTTACGCTATATCTTTAGGACTTAAAGACCAGATAGTTTTAGGCGCTGATTATTATGCTTTTCATACCTTAACTAAAGATCAAATAAACCCAATGACGCCAAAATCTGGAGCTTTTATAAAAGAGTTCTCTGACTCTTCAAAGCTTAAAGATATGAAAAATATGCTTTTAGATAGTTTTGATGCTGAAATTGTTGAAAAATTCTTGTATAAAAATGCAAGAAGTTTTTTAATTGATAATAACTTTAATGTTATTAAAGACTAAAATCTTAAACATTAAATTTAAAGTGAACTACATCACCATCTTGAACTATATACTCCTTACCTTCATTTCTAAGCTTTCCAGAGTCTCTAGCCCCGGATTCTCCGTTGCATTCTACATAATCGTTATATGCAATAACTTCAGCTTGAATAAAGCCTTTTTCAAAGTCAGTGTGGATTTTCCCAGCACAAACAGGTGCTGTTGAATCTTTATTTGCAGTCCAAGCTCTAGTTTCTACTTCGCCAGAGGTGAAAAATGTGATTAGATTAAGTAAGTTGTAGGCTGCAAAAATTAATCTTGAGAGTCCAGATTCAGTTGCCCCTAAGTCTTTTAAAAATTCTAATTTTTCTTCTGGTTCTAACTGAGAAAGTTCAGCTTCGATTTTACTAGAAATAGTTAACATCTTTGCACCAGTTTCAAGAGTGTATTTATATAACTTATCAATAAAATGATCTCCAGATTCAGAAGCTTCTTTTGCTATATCATCTTCAGAAACATTAGCTACAAATAGTAAAGGTTTTACAGTAAGCAGATTGTTTTTAACTTCAGAAATTATATCTTCAGTTGCTTCAGTAAAATCAAAAGTTCTTGCTGGTTTTCCATCTCCTAAATGCTCGGCAAGTTTTAGGCAGAATTCATATTTGAAAATACCTTCTTTATTGGATCCTTTTGCATTTTTTTTAAATTTTAATAATAACTTATCAAGCATTTCTAAATCAGCTAGTCCAAGTTCGGTGTCAATAGTTTCTACATCTCTTAATGGGTCAATATTTCCATCAACGTGAACAACATTTTCATCTTCAAAACATCTAATCACGTGAATTACTGCATCAACTGCTCTGATGTGACCAAGAAATTGATTCCCAAGGCCTTCACCTTTACTAGCACCTTTGATTAAACCAGCGATATCAACAAACTTAAACTGAGTAGGGATGATTTTTTTTGATTTAGAAATGCTTGATAATTTGTCCAATCTTGAGTCTGGAACGTTTACTATTCCTGAATTAGGTTCAATTGTGCAAAAAGGATAGTTTTCACTTTGAGCACCTGCATTTGTTAATGCATTGAAAAGACTTGATTTTCCTACGTTTGGCAGGCCTATAATTCCACATTCTAAAGACATAATTGTTAAATTAATCTGTTTTTTTAAAATAGTCAATAATATTAGAAGCTTATTTGTAATTTAGATAATTGTTAAAATTGTATTAAGACTCTAAAATTCTTGTAAATATTATAGGAGAGCAAAATGAGTTTTGTGTCTGAATTTAAAGAATTTGCTATGAAAGGCAATGTAGTTGATATGGCTGTTGGTATTATTATCGGTGGTGCATTTGGAAAAATTATCGCTTCTGCAGTATCAGATGTAATCATGCCATTAGTTGGTATGCTTATGGGCGGTGTTGACTTTAGTAGCTTGTCATACGTTATACAAGAAGCAACAGATGGTGCTGAGGCAGTAACATTAAAATATGGATTATTTATCCAAAATATTGTTGATTTTCTTATTATAGCTATTGTTATATTTATTGCTATTAAAATAATGAATAGTGCTAAGAAGCCAGAAGAAGAAGCTCCTGCTGAAGCTCCAGCTCAGGAAGTTTTATTAGGTGAAATTAGAGACCTTCTTAAAAAGTAATTTAATTTACTTTTAAAATATAAATAGGCAATAATTATTTTAATTATTGCCTATTTTTTTATATAAGTTTTGATATGAATAAAGATAAAGAAAACCAAAATACTCAAAATAAAAAAAATCTGTTCTTTGATCTTGATGGTACCTTGATTAATTCAAATAAGCTTTGTTATGAAGCTTTTAATAGTCTAAATAAAGAACACGGGTATAAATTTGATACATCAGTTATAGAAACAAGTAAAAGTTTTGAATTAAGAAATATATATAAAGGGTTAACAACTGATCAATTTAAAGATGTAGTTCTAAAATTTGATAAGTATTATTTTGAAAACTATAAAAATGTAGAGCTCTTTGATGGTGCTTTTAAGTTTTTAGAAGCAATATCAAAAAATAATAATTTATATATTGCAACAAGTAATTGTTTTGAAAATGTTGTGAAAATTTTAAAAGAAAAGGGCATTTTTAATTTTTTTATTTCTGGAACTTATGGAGGGTACGGTTCTGCTAGTAAGGGGCAAAGAATTCAAGGTATGTTAAAAGAAGAAAATATCTTAAATACTAGCTCTATTATGATTGGAGATACGGTTTCTGATATTGAAGCTGGGAGAGAAAATGATTTTAAAATAATAGCCTGTGATTGGGGGATTCAAAGCGGAAAGGTTTTAAGTGAAGTAAATCCTGATTTTTTAGTGTCTAGTTTTGATCAAATGAGAGAAGCTATTGAACAGGTATGAGATAAATTAAAATATGAATAAAAAAGTGAACTTATCAGTTATATCTTTTAATTTAGCAATATTGTTTTCATATTTAAACTTTTTACTCAAGTAAGTTTAAGCATAAACTCTGTCTTAATTTTATTCACAATTTTAGCACTAAGCTTTTTAAATACTAAGATTAGCTTTTATATAGTTTATCTCTTATTTTTATCAGCTCTGATATCTGCAAGTCCTGACAATCCAAATCATAGGTTGAGTTTATTGTTAGCAGGGGCTTTATTATTTTTTTCTAAACAAAAGATAAATAACCAAAGTTTTGCTTATGTTTTAAGCTTAATTTACTTTTTTAGTTTCTTTTCTAAGTTAAATTCAGGGTTTTTTAATCCTGAATTTTCTTGTTCTAATGTTTTTACTGCTAATATTCTTAACTTATATCAGCTTCCAGAATTAAAAGGAGCATTAGTTTTTCTTCCAATTATTTTTACTTTACTTATAGAAGGCGTTCTTTGTTTGATATTTATTAAAAAGCTTCAAAAGTATTTAATACCTTTAAGCCTCTTTTTTCATTTAATATTAGCTTTTGATTTAACTAAGGATTTTATAAACTTTTCTAGTGTTATGTACTTTTTCTTAATTCAAATTATTATTAATGAAAATAATAAATTAATTAAAATTGAAGATTTTTATAAAAAAATATTAATACCGGTACTTATACTTTTTGTCTCATTTATTTTATTAAATTTTGAAGTTCTAAAACCTGGATCTTTTATGTTAATAAAGCTAATTATCTTTATGTTAATATATAGTTTCGTTTTTAGTCATTTAAAATTTAAACCTAGTTTGAAAAGTTCCAAATTAAGTTATAGTTTTTATGTAGTTCTAATTCTAGTTACCTTAAATGGATTGTCGCCTTATCTTGGATTTAAAAACAGAACTTCTTTTAACATGTATGGGAATCTATTTATCAATGAAAAAGAGTCTAATCATTTTATTGTACCTAAAAGTTTAGACCTGTTAGGTATAAATAAAGATTCATATTTAGTTATAGAAAGCGATCTTAAAGAATTAGATTCTTATATTGAAGATAAAATTAGAATCACTTCCTTAGAGTTAAATAGCTTGTTAATTAAAAATCCTAAAGCTTTAATAAAAGTTGAATCTAATAACTTTATACCTAATAAAAATATTTCTAAATTTAAATATAAGTTATTGCATTTTAAAGGGGTGAGTAGGGAAGTTGAGAAATCTTGTATATGGTAGTTTCTTTTTCTTGTGTATTCTTAATATGTTAAGCTGTAATGACAAGTTGTAAATATCTTTTTACTTGTCAATTCTTTACAGTTAAATGTTGACTCTTTAAACACGCTTGTTGATAAAGGTTTTATTCAAAGAACAGGTAAAAAAACAAATGTTAGGTATCAACTAGTTTTCTAACTTCCACAAATAAGTATCGGATCTGGGTAATCTCCAAGTTGTTTTATTACCTTTTTAATTTTCTTATTTAATCTCTTTTTGTGCTTATCTTCAGATTTGATTAACAATTGTGAATTAGAACCTTTAAAGCTTTTAAGTAATAATTTTTTATAATCTTTTTTAATATTTGTAATAGTGTCTGAAATATCTATTGACTGACAAGAAGTTAAATCTGTAGCGCATTCAGAAAAATCAGTAGTAGGAAGACTCCAAGTTAGCGACCAAATTAAATAATTCTTTGCAGCAACATCTTCTTTTAATTTTTTTCTAGCTTTTTGTTTAATATTATCACAGACTCCAATTTTACTTAAATTCTTTCTGAGTTTTAAAAAGTAATTTAAAGACTTAGTAATTTTATGTGAAGTGCTATCTACATTAAATAAAACATCACTCATTGATCTGCAAGAAGAATTTCCTATAGTTCTAATGTAGGATTTCCATCCTCATCTGTTGGAAAATCCAAACTTATTAAATTATCAAGACAAGCATCAAGATTTAAATCTAAACCATCATCAAGTTCATCATTGTCTGTATCAACTCCTAGTAATGAAAAATCTCTATTCCATCAAAGTTAAAATCAAAAGCTTCAATAAAGTCCAAAATCCCATCATTATCTGCATCAATATCAAGATAATCAGCAACAGTATTAACTACAGGGTTTAAGCTAATATCTAAAGAGTCAGGGTCAAATGAATCATCTAATCCATAATTGTCTGAATCTGAATTGTTTAGAGTAAGTGAATTTCCAAAACTTGGATCATAAACATCTGCAATTCCATTCATATTTAAATTAGTTAAATTATCAACAATACCATTAGTATCAGATTTTTAAGTAGTATACTTTTAAAATTTGTTTCAGTTGGAAGAACAGACGAAATTAGAGAATAGTTTTGGTCTTTTTTAAAGTATTTCTCAATTCCAACAGCTAGGGTATCAAAAGAAGATAAATCTGATGTAATCATTCCAATTTTTTTAAATCCAATTTTGTTTAAATATTGAGTAATAGTGAGGCTATGTTTGTCGTCATTATAACAAAATCTTATTACGTATTTTTTTATATTGAAGTTAATTGAGATTGAGCAATAAATGACTTTTAGTTTTTTCTGCTAGTTGAGATAAACTTGTTGATGGTTCTACTCCCCAGCTATAAACTAAATCAACTTTATCAATAGATTTAAATTTTTTAAAATTTGAAATCGCATTTTTAGCTAGATAAGAGTCGTCTTCAAAAATAAACTTAATATTTTTAAACAGGTCTGGTTTTTTCTTTTGAGCAAGTAGAATTCCATTTTTTGCAGCTTGTCCATACTCAGCTAGTGGACCTGTTAATGCTAAGCTTACCCCGACTTTAAAGTTTGTATCTTGGGCATTTAACATATTTAAAGAAATTGTTAATGATAAAAAAAATAATAAAATGTTTTGTAATTTAAATATCATGTTTGATTATTATAAAATAAAGGAAGTATAAGTCAAAGATTGTATCTTATTAAAGGTAAACAAAAAAAGTAAAAGATGAGTATAAATTTACTAAGTATAAAAGTTTTTTGATATGGTTTAATTTAAAAAGTTAGCTAAGTGAAAAGCTTCAAATTAATATTTTGACTTATATCTTGTAGTTAAAATTATAATTATTAAGCAAAAATTCTTGAATTCTAATAGAAGATTTTTAATAATTTAATTAAAATTTTAAGTTTTTATTCAAAAAGTTCAATTATTAACATTGTTAAGATGCTGATTATATTATGTAAATATATCTTCAAAATAACTATTCAAATATAATTCACTTGACTGAATTATATCTATCTATATAATTCAGTCATATGAAGATTAAAAGAATTTTAAAAAATAAAATTACAAAAGACTTAGAGTCAAAAATGGTTTTAATTGGGGGTCCGAGGCAAGTAGGTAAGACAACATTAGCACAGTCTTTTATTACTAAGCCTGAACAATATTTAAATTGGGATGATTTAAATGATCGATCAATTTTAAAAAAACATCAAATTAACTCGAATTTAAAAATTGTAATTTTAGATGAGATTCACAAATATGTTAAATGGAGAACTTTGTTAAAAGGCTTATATGATAAATATGGGGATATCTTAAAAATTCTTGTTACTGGTTCTGCTAAGTTAGATCATTTTAGAAAGGGGGGGGATTCTTTATTTGGAAGATTCTTTTATTATAGATTACATCCTTTAACCCTTGGAGAAGTAGATTCAACTTATAGTAATCAAACTATTGAAAAGTTACTTAATTTTGGTGGGTTTCCTGAGCCATATATTAAAGAAGATAAAATATTTCATCGAAGGTGGCAAAGAGAAAGATTGAGTAGGGTGGTTTATCAAGATTTAAATGATTTAAGTCAAGTAAAAGAAATTTCTTTAATAGAACTTTTAGTAGATGCATTACCAACTCGTGTTGGCTCAATGTTATCAATTAAAAGCTTACAAGAAGATTTAGAGGTTTCTCCTAATACAGTTTCAAACTGGATTGAATTATTAGAAAAAGTTTATTATTGCTATCGAATATCTCCTTACGGGGCTCCTAAAATTAAATCAATAAAAAAAATGCAAAAACTTTATCTTTGGGATTGGTCAGAAATAAAAGATATAGGTTCTAAGGTTGAAAATTTTGTTGCATCTCATTTACTAAAGTATTGTCATTATCTTGAAGATGTTGAAGGTGCTAAAATGGAACTTAGGTATATAAGAGATATTCAAGGAAGAGAAGTTGATTTTGTTGTGTTAAGAGATGGTGAGCCTATGTTTGCTGTGGAGTGTAAAAGTGGGGATTCTAGTGTCTCAAAAAGTGTTTATTATTTTAGAGATAGGTTAAATATACCAAAATTTTATCAGGTTCACTTTAAAGAAAAAACTTTTTCTGATGGGAACATTACAGTGTTGCCATTTTCAGATTTTTGTAAGTTAGAAAATATAAACTAATTTACGTAGCTAAACAGTTTTATTAGTAGGTATGGTGGCCCCACCTAGACTTGAACTAGGGACCTACCGGTTATGAGCCGGCCGCTCTAACCAACTGAGCTATAGGGCCAATAGGAATAAATATTATCTAAGCTATAACTTATTGTCAATCCTATAGATATTTTTTTTTAATAAATTTAGATAGATACTTGATTTATTGATAAAAATATTAAATTATACAAGTAGTTATGAATGACAAACTACAAAAATTACTTGAACTCTCAAAATTAGATAAAAGCATATTTCAAATTAAAGTTAGAAGAAATAAACTTGATGAAGAAATACAGTCTGTTAAAGACAATTATGAATCTTTAAAAAAGAATTTTGCAAAAGCAAGTTCTGCTGTAAAAGAACGTCAGAGAGTATATAAAAAAGAAGATGCAAATTTAAAAGCTGAACAAGAAAAATTAGTTGCTAGAAGAAAAGAATTAGGGTTTTTAGCTGACTATAAACTTCAATCTGCAGCTCAAAGAGAAATAGAAGCGGCTTCAAAACAATTGTCATTACAAGAAGATAATATAATTAATATGATGACTGAGATTGATACTCTTGAATCAAATTTAAAAGAAGTTCAAGCAAAGTATCAAGAATCAGAAAAAGAAATAAATGAATATAATGAAAACTCAGCAGCTTCTTATCAAGAGTTAGATTCTGAAGAATCTGATTTTAGAACTAAAAGAAATGATGTTGTAAAGGATATCGATAAGGATGTAAAAAGATTGTACGAAAGATTAGTTCATAGACATCCTCAAAATCCAATATCTCCTCTTAAAGATACTAATTGCGGGACTTGTTATATTAATTTAGGTCCTCAAATATTAAATCAAATTCATAAATCTGATGATTTAACAACTTGTAGAGCTTGCGGAAGGATTCTATACATAGAAGTTGAAAAAGAAGATTAATCAAGTAAAATAAATTTAGAAAGTTTTTAAAAGAAGCAAAGTAGACAATCGCTATTAATTTAGAGGAAAGTCGGGACACCAGGGAACAATACTGGCTGAGAGAGACAGCTTTGAGTGATCAAGGGAATTAGTGCCACAGAAAATATACCGCCAATTTATTGGTAAGGGTGAAAAGATAGCTTAAGTAACTATCAGTTTTTAGAGTAATTTAAAAACTCGGTAAACCCCAGTAGGTGCAAGATTAAATATGGATGCGTTATATATGTTCTCTAAAGTATCCGGGTAAGTCGCATGAGCTTAAGAGTGATTTTAAGCCTAGGTAAATGATTGTCCTAGACAGAATCCCGCTTATTCTTTGCTTCTTTTAAAAGTTTTTTAGAAGCAAATTACTATCTTTGTATGATTAGTTAATGAACTTTAAAGAAAAAATATGTTTGCTATTCAATTCGTTAGTCTTGAAACTAAAGGCATTAAAATGGAAATTGAGAATTTTCTTGATTCACAAAATCTAGTTACTCCAGGTGGGGATGATGTATTAAAGTATCAAAGTATAGATGATAGTGTATCTGCACCTGTATCTGGTTCGTTTGAAAATGTAACAATTAAAGAAGATACGATATTGGGAGTGTTAAAAGAAAAGTTTCCAGATTTGGAATTTAGTAAGTCAAGAGTTTTAAATAATAAAGAAATACTTAAGACTACAAGTTCACTTAGTTATCCTATTAGTCCTACAAGTAATCTTCTGAAATTAACTAGTTTAGTTTTTGCATTCTTAATAAGAGATAATGATACTTTAAACAATAATCCAAGGCCAGATAGTTCACTTATTTTTTAAAAGCGACTCGAGTTTAAAGAAATAAGTTTAATTATTTGTTAAAAAAAAAGATAATTTTTATTTGCGATAGATATTGATTTACAAAGTATTGATATTATCTTTTATTTTCATCTAAAAATATCCTCCCATCAGGAGTATCTTTAAAAGGCCTTCTTTTTTCATAATCAAAATGATTAAAGATAATCCATTTTGGAAGATTTTTTCTACTTGTTTTAAGTCTAGTAATTAAAAAACTAGGAATAAACTTTTGAGCATTTATATAAGCTCTAATAAATGCTTTATACCTAGGCTTATCATGTTTATTTTTATAAATAATCCCTGCACAAATATAATAATGCTTTAAAATTCCTAAAATAGAATCGTACTTATAATGCATAAAAAATGAATTTCTAAAATTATAATAATATTGATAACTAAGATCCTTATTCGGGTCTAAATCTTCAGTAAAGTGATAATATGTTGCCTCAGGGCAAACTCGGCATTGATAACCAGCAATCATTGTTCTCCAGCTTAAATCAACATCCTCAGAGTATAAAAAATAACGATGATCAAAAACTCCAATTTTTTCTAAAACTTCTTTTCTAATTAAAACACCGCCACCAGAGCACCAGTAAGTTTCAAAAGTAACTGGGTCATAGCATTTTGGATGCTCTCTAGGTTCTTGCCTAGCTTCGAGCATACCTGTTTTTGGAGATCTTTCCATTTCTTCTACAAGTAATTTTAAACATTCAGGGTCAATTTGTGTATCTTGGTTTAGTAAGAAAAAATACTTAGCATCAGATTCTTTAAGTAATTTTTTTAATACAATATTATTTCCCCCCGAAAACCCAGTATTAACTTTACTAGTTGATAACTCTATTTTGTATTTATGATTTCCTATATATTGATTTATTATTTCAATAGAATCATCCTTTGAAGCATTGTCGTGAAGGTATTGAGTTAAAGATTCAGCAGGGTAGTTAAGATTAGAAAAGGAGTCAAAGTAGTTTTTTGCAAATTTAGAAAAGTTATAACTTAAAGTAATACTTGCAACTTTTGGGTAATCTATCATTTTTTCTTCCTTAAATTATAGTAATAAAAATTATAAACTCTTTTAGGGTTAAAAGCTTTTAATATTAAAGATTTAACACCATCATTTCTTATTTTATTTTCAAAATATAAACCTAATTTTAAAAATTTACTTTGATTGTAAAATGAAGATTCAAATTCTTGAATTTTCTTTTTTAACCAAAGGTTTTCAGATTTTATTTTTTCTATTTCTTTATTGTTCATTATAAATTTTTATTTCAGGAAGTTTATATTTTTCTCTAACATTTTTAAATTTTTCATTTATTCTAATCCTTGCTTCTTGCCAAAGCTTTAAATTGTTTCCTTGAATATTAGTTTGATCATTTCTAATTCGATATTCACTAGTTAATTGCTTAACATGTTTAAATTTAAATTTCAAAGAAAGTCTGATCCACATATCCCAGTCTTCAAGAACTGCAAAGCTTTCATCAAACACTTCGCCTTTAAAACAGTCTTTAGTTATTAATAATGATTGAATAGGAATAAAATTAGCTTCTAAAATTTTAGTTAAACTATGAGTTGAAGAATATTCAAGAATAAAATTATTAGTTTTGTATTCTACTTTTTCATTTAAGTCTTTTTTTTGAATAGCTTTATATGCATCAGAGTATACAATAGGAAACTCAGTAGAGATTTCTTGATAAAGAGTGCTTAAGTGCCAAGGAAATAACTCATCATCATCATCTAAAAATGCAATATATTTACCAGAGCTATTTAACAGTCCTACATTTAAAGCTTTTGCCCGATCTAAATCTTCTTTTTCTTGTACAATTTTATAATTAATTTCAGGAATTTTTAAATTATCTGGTAAAGGATCCTTAGATGCATTAACGATAATTGCTTCAATATGAGGGTAATCTTGAAGATATATAGATTCTAAGGCTTGTTCTAGGTATCTGTCTCTTTTATATGTTCTTACAATTATAGAAATTAGTTCAGTCATATTTAAGGAATATTATCAATAAATTAGTAATAAGTCTTTATTTTTGAAGATATTTCAATATTTTTTTTAAAATGTTATATATATCTTAATTTTTAGGATTTATATGAAATTATCTGTAGTTATACCCTGTTACAATGAAAAAGAGACTATTATTGACATAGTTAATGAAGTAAAGGCTGTTAAGTTGCCTGTAGATTTAGAAATAATTGTTGTTGATGATTATTCAACAGATGGAACTAGGGATATCTTAAAAGAAAAAGTTGAGTCACTTGTTGATAAAGTTGTTTATCATGAAGTTAATAAAGGAAAAGGAGCAGCTCTAAGAACAGGATTTGAATCAATTACTGGAGATCTTGTTATTGTTCAAGATGCAGATTTAGAATATTCTCCTACAGAATATAATTTATTACTTCAACCAATTTTAGATGATAGAGCGGATGTTGTCTATGGTTCTCGTTTTATGGGCGGGGCACCTCACAGGGTAGTATATTTCTGGCATATGCTTGGAAATAAATTTCTAACTCTTTTAAGTAATATGTTTACTAATCTAAACCTTACAGATATGGAAACTTGTTATAAAATGTTTAAAGCAGATATAATTAAAGATATTAAAATTCAAGAAGATCGATTTGGATTTGAGCCAGAGATTACAGCAAAGATTGCCAAGTTAAATTGTAGGATATATGAAGTTGGTATTTCATATTACGGAAGAACTTATGATGAAGGTAAGAAGATAGGTTGGAGAGATGGCTTCCGAGCTATTTATTCAATTGTGAAATATAACCTTTTTAAATAGTGGAAAATTCTATAAATACTGAAAAGAGAGCTTTAATTGTTGATCTTGATGGAACTTTTATTAAAAGTGATCTATTAGTTGAGTCTTTTTTAAAATTATTAAAACTAAATTTTTTAAAAGCAGTTAAATCATTATTATATATTCCAAAAGGTTTATCTAATTTTAAAAACTATATAGCAAAAGAAGTTGATTTAAATATAGAGTCAATTCCTAAAAATAAAGAAGTTCTTGACTTAATTAAAACTAGAGATTCATACTTAGTTACTGCGTCAAATGAAAAATATGCAAAGCAGATTCATCAATCAACTAACATATTTATAAAAAGTTTTGGAAGTAGCTCGGATTTAAATCTAAAAGGGAAGAATAAATTAATTTTTTTAAAAAAAGAATTTACTGAATTTGATTATATAGGAGATTCTAAAGCCGATTTTCCAATTTTATTAGAATCTAACACAGCTTTTACGGTTAATTATAATCCTAAATTAGTAAAAAAATTAAACTCTCAAAGAAAAAATTTAGGAAAATCCGAAGTAGTTGAATTAAAAAAGAGAGAAAACTTTTTTTTAAATATTTTAAAAGCCTTAAGAGTTTACCAATGGCCAAAAAACTTACTTGTTTTCTTACCTATTCTTATGGCGCACGAATTAGGAGATTCTAAAAAATTGCTAGCAACTTTTTTTGCATTTATCTGTTTTTGTATCACTGCTTCAAGTATATACTTGTTAAATGATTTGTTAGATTTAGATTCTGATAGAGTTCACAGCAGTAAATCTAAGCGAGTAATAGCAGCAGGAGATATCTCAGTATTTTTTAGTTTAATGCTTGCAAGTTGTTTAGGAGTTAGTTCATTAATTTTATCGCTGTTTTTAGGTTTAGATTTTACTTTTTTTATATTGATTTATTTTTTATTTAATTTTTTCTATTCTTTATTTTTAAAAAAAGTAGTTATTTTAGATATAATTCTTTTATCAAGTTTTTATGGCTTAAGAATACTTTCAGGCGGGGCGGCTACAGAGACTCCGATTTCTCCTTGGTTGTTAGTCTTTTCATTGTTCTTTTTCTTTTCGCTAGCTTCAATGAAAAGGCTTTCTGAAGTTTTAAAATTACAACAAATAAAAGAAACTAAAGCAAAAGGGAGAGGGTATTTAGTTTCAGATATTTCATTGTTGGAAAATTTTTCTATTACGTCTTCTTTTTTAGCAGTTCTTGTATTTTCACTTTATCTTAATTCTAAGAACGTTTTAAAGATTTACGATAATCATCAATATTTATGGTTTATATTGCCTTTAATTCTTTATTTTCTTTTAAGACTTGTTATTCAAACTAAAAGAGGTAATTTAAAAGAAGACCCGGTTCTATATACATTAAAGGATAAGTTAAGTTATGTAATTTGTTTTTTAATTTTAATAATAATTTTTATGGCTAAATAATGAATATTTTAATAATTGGAGCTTGCTCAAAAATAGCAGAAGAATTTGGAAAGCTATATGCTGATAAAGATAATTCTTTATTTTTAGTAGCTAGAGACATAGATAAGCTAAATTCAGTTAAAACAAACTTAGAAGTGATAGGTGTAAAAGAAGTTAAAACTTTAATTTCAGATTTTTCAAAAACTTCTAAACTAAAAGAGTTGATCTCAGAGCTTTCTATAAAAAATTTTGATATTATTTTAATAGCTCACGGAACTCTTCCTGATGAGCAAAAAGCTAAAGATAATTTTTCATACTTTTTAAAATCTATTAAAGTAAATTTTATTTCGACATCTGAGATTTTAAATAAATTAAAAACAAAAGTTTCTCCTAAAGGAACTATTGCTGTTATTACATCTGTTGCTGGAGATAGAGGCAGGGCTTCAAATTATGTTTACGGCGCTTCAAAGGCTGCGCTTTCTACTTATATTTCAGGATTAAGGTCAGAATTAAGTGGTAAAGTAAATATACTTGATATTAAACCAGGTTTTGTTGACACGCCAATGACAGCTGATATTGATAAGAATTTTTTATTTGCAAAGCCTGAAAAGATTGCCCAGGGGATTAAGAAAGCTATTGATAAAAATAAAAATTCGAGTATTTATTTACCTTTTTATTGGCAGTTTATTATGCTTATAATAAAGCTGATACCAAATTTTATTTTTAAAAAATTAAAGTTCTAATGATTAAAATTATAAAATATATATTTTTATGCTTATTTATTCTTTCTTGTACTCCTCCAATTGAAAAAGATAATTTTTCATTAATTTCCAAGCCTGAATTAAAAGGAATTAAGTACTTAAGAGATGGGATTGATCTTTTAGAAAGGTTTAGATATCGAGAAGCTGAAAAGAAGTTATTGTACTCTAAAAAGCTTTTAACTGAAACTTTTGTTGTGGATTTAAATCTAGCAAGTTTATATATTGATATAAAAGATTATCATAAAGCAGAACAAATTTTGGATTCTATTTCAAATAAGCAACATATAAATTATTTACTAATTCAAGCAAAGTTTAAAAATGAGAAAGAACAATATTTAGATGCCGTAAAAATTTATAATAAAGCACTTTCAAGAGCACTATTAAATGAAGATTTTGATAATGTTTTTGTAAGTTTATATAATATAGCAAAAATTGCTTATATTTCAGGAGATAATGATTTAAGCTTATGTAGTTACTCTAAACTTTCAATGCTTAATAAAAAAGAAAAATTTAGATATGATTACTATTCTTCTCTTATTAGAAATGGATTTGAAAAGTCATTAATTACTGATGCAAAAAACTATACTAAAAATAATATTTCTTCTCTTGATGCTGGTTCTTTAAGAGTTCTTTCAGAAGGCTTTTATAATGATAAAAATTTTAAGTTAGCAAATAAGTATTTAAGTTTAAGTAAAGTTAAATCAAAAAAATATTCTTATCCTGTTGAGTATTCATTTTTAAATAGTTTAATTTCTAAAAAGCTTGATCAAGAAGATGCTGATCTTGATACAGGTAATAAAAAAGATATTGTAAAAAACTTTAATGATAAAGATCTTATTGTTGATAGTGCTAATTTTTCTTATAATTTAGTATTAGAATTAATATCTTAACAAAACCTTTAGTTTAAAAGTATAACTTAAAAAGAGAGTTTAAAACTTGTACCCAATAGAGAATTTAAAACTTGGTTCAGTATAAGAGTTTTTATGTCTTAAAAGGCTATACCTATCTGATTCTAGTCCAATGCAAGTTGAAATATAAGTATTTAGATTAAATTCTTGTTTTAATCCAAGTTGAAAATAAAAATCAAAATCTGAAGTTTTGTTATTTTCTGTTCTGTAGATAGTATTCTCATTTACTTTATTTAAATATTTTGTAATCCCTGAACTTATAAAGAGTCTATCAAAATAATCAATATAAAAATTAGAATTAAAGTTTGATTGTTCAGATATCTTATGATGATCATATCTTAAATCTAAACTGATTTTAAAAGGATCAACGTCTAAATCATAGCTGCTACCGATACCAATATAATAAGAATTTATTGAAAAATCTTGATATAGATCTTTTTCATATTTTGCTTTGTAATTATAAACCCCAAGAGCTGAATGATAAGTTTCTCTAATTTTACTAGCAATTGAAGGTTTAAATTCAATTGTTTCTTTTCCAAGAGCAAAGATTGGATTTACTTTAAAATCAAAATCAGCTTCTGTTTGTAACTCAATATTTTGTTTAGTATAGTTGGTTTCATAGTTTTGCTCTAATCCGCTAAAATAGGCTAGTCTAGTGGCATATAGATCTTGGCTATACTTTAATACTTGTTTTAAATATTTTGATTTTAGCTCTGCTTTTGTTGTGAATCCAAAAGTATGCCCTTGATCATCTAAATTACCGATTCTTCCAATCCCGTGAAAAACTTGATCGTTTCTTGTTTCTAGCTCTATTGATTCTAGTTTAAGAGAGCTTGAAGTAGGTTTGTTAAAAGAGTAATCACTTAAATTAAGCGGCTCTTTAGCCTGAGAATAGTTAGAAGAAAATATATTAATAAATGCACAAATTGTAATTAAAGTAGATTGAATTGATTTTTTTTTGTAACTAAAATTCATTTTTAAAATACTAAAATTAAAAATACTAAAATTAAAAATACTTAAATTAAAAACTTAAAAATAAAACTTAAAAAAAACTGTTTATAAAACTTGAAAAAAACAAAAATAAGTAAGCATTAAATTAAAAAATGTTTAAATATCTAAATCCCCAAGATCTAATTCTTCAGGAGGACCTGAAAAGTTATTATTATCAAAACCATCGGGCATAGCTTGCTTTTCCAAATTATCAAATCTTGTATATTCACCAAAGAAAGCAGTTTCAACAATACCAGTTGGCCCTGATCTGTGTTTAGCAATGATAATTTCTGCTATCCCTTTTTTTTCACTTTCTTCTTTATTATAAACTTCATCTCTATAGATAAACATCACAATATCAGCATCTTGCTCAATCGACCCAGATTCCCTTAAATCTGACATCATAGGGCGTTTGTCAGGACGACTCTCTAAAGACCTATTAAGCTGACTTAATGCTAAAACAGGTATCCTAAGCTCTTTAGCTAAAGCTTTTAATCCTCTTGAGATATCAGCGATCTCTTGTTCTCTAAATTTTGAATACATCGGAGATCTCATAAGTTGTAGATAATCAACGACAACAAGTGATAAGTCAGTTTCTCTTGACAATCTTCTAGATTTTGCTCGAAGCTCTCTAATTGTTAAAGCAGGGGTATCATCAATATAAATAGGGCTTTCAGAAATCTTTGCTGCAGCTTCTACTATTTTTGGAAAATCTGAGTCTCCTAAATGTCCATTTCTAGCTTTAGAATTAGATACTCGAGCTTCAGAGCAGAGCATTCTAGTTACAAGTTGTTCTTTACTCATCTCTAATGAAAAAATTCCAACAGATTTTTTATTATGAATTCCTATCCACTGAGAAAGAGTTAACGCAAAAGATGTTTTACCCATAGCAGGTCTTGCTGCTAGAATAATTAAATCAGATTTTTGTAATCCTGCAGTGTAATGATCTAAATCAATAAATCCTGTTGGAAGTCCTGTTACGTCATTTTTATTATCAAAAGCAGTTTCAATTGATTTTAAAGAATCAGAAACAATATTTCTAATAGGGACAAATTTTTCTCTTAAGCTGTTATCAGAGATCTGCATAATATCTTTTTCTGCAGTATCAAGAAAAACTTTTAAATCATTTTCTACATTGAAAGCATTTTCTATCATACTCGAAGCTGCACTTATAGCTCTTCTTCTTAATGACATTGATTTTACTACTTCTGCATAATAACTTGCATTTGCAGAACCTGTAACTGTGCTGATAACTCGATTAATATTTTGTATTCCACCAGACTCATCGAGGAGGCCTAAAGCGGTTAATTTTTCTTTTAGGGTAATAATATCTATAGGTTCTGCATTATCATTAAGAGCTGAAATTGCTTTAAATAGTGCTCTATTTGCAGGCCTGTAAAAATCTTCTTCATTTATCTTTTCTACTATTGAGTCAATACATTCGTTATCAACTAAAATACTTCCGATAACAGCTTCTTCAGCTTCTACAGAATTAGGGGGAAGTTTTTTATTAGTTTTCTCAGTATTATTGTTTTCCAAGTTAATCTCTCCAAATAGTTTCAGAATCAGATAAGTCTACCCATTTTGTAGCGCTTTTAATGAGTTCATTAGAACTAGACCCACCAAAGTCAGCTACAACTGTTTCAGCTCCCAAGTGATTACATAATCTAATAGTATAACTTAAATCTCTATTTGGACAAACTAAAATTATAACGTGTTTAATATTTTCATGATTTTCTTGTTCTGTTTCTTTCTCTTCATCACTTGTATAAGAATTGATTTTTCCTAAATCGTAGCTACCACAAGCAAAAGCTGTAATATCTGATGAGATCTCTTCATTTGTTGTTATATGCTTATCAACACCAATAGGTGGAAGTCTTTTAAAAATTACATCTAAGCCAGCATCAACAATAGCATCAAGAAAAGCTCTATGCCTTGAATCATCTTGGTTAGGTAAGATTGTATAGTATCTTGCAATAGTTGGATTTATTCCTAAGCTTAGAGATGATACTAGCTTTTTATAACTTATTTTTTTATTGATTCGCTTTGAAGCTCTATCAAGTGAAACACCATCAATGAATATAGATAATTTTCTTTTATGTGTTCGTTTAACGACGCCTTTTTTTACAGATTTATAATCCAATTATCTACCCTTAAATTTTTAATGATTAAACAAAATTTAAGGGTGCTTGTCAATTTAAAAGATAACTACTTTTGTTCCAATTTGAAGAGATTTATATAAAGTATCTAAAACTTCATTATTAACTTGTATCCCTTCAACTTCAGAGTTGCTAACTGGAGAGGAAAAGATTACTAAATTGTTTTCTAAAAATAATGCTTTATTACCTAAAGCTCCTCTTAAATATCTATTCTTAGAACCAGTTTCTGGGATTTCCATTTTTCTTTTTTGAAAATAAGTCTCAGTTGCGTGCCATAAAGGCTTTTCTTGTTTTAAAGCTATTTCAAACTCTCCAACTATTACTTTGTTAAAATCAGCTATAAATGATTTCACCTCAGTTTTATTTTCCATTAATTTAATAGTTTTTTCGTTTTTATTTATTAAAAGCCAGTTATCCTCTGATTCGTGAGGTAAGAAACCTAAAGAATATGCATATTTAATATTTGTTTTTTTTGGGATTGTTCTATTAATAGCAAAAGAACCATTTTTAATAGTTTCTTTTTTTACTACCTCTATTGGTAAAGTATTGTTTTTAGTAGTGAAACTACATGCATTTAGTAAGATCAATAGTATAATTAGTAACTTATTCATAACACCTTTAAATTTGAGTTAAATTCTTTATTACTGTATAAGATACAAAATATAAAAATAAGTTTCAAAATAATTGATTTTTTTACTATGTATAAGCTAATAATTCTTTTCGTTTTAAGTTTAATTTTTAATTCTTGTAATCTAAAAAATTTCAATGACAGCTATAATACAGAACTTTCTCCAAAATCTTTAGTAGCTGTTAAGCAGTTAGCTAGTTACGTTCCAAGAGATGATTATGATAAATTACCCATTCCTAATTTTAAGGTAAATAAGCAAGTTAACAAAAATATTGATTATTTTAAAAATAAAGATAAACAATTTATTAATGAAGCTTTAGGACGAAGAAATTTATTTTTACCAAGGATTTATGAGATTTTTGATTATTATGGAGTTCCAAGAGTTTTTGCTGAAATTGCTTTAATTGAATCAAGATATGATAGACTAGCAGTTAGTCCTTCAAAAGCTGTCGGTCTCTGGCAGTTTATGAAACCGACAGCTAGAGAGTTAGGTTTAAAAGTTAATGCTTTAGAAGATGAAAGAAAGGATTTAGTTTTATCAACTGCAGCAGCTGCTAAAATGCTTAGAAAATTGTTTTTAGAGTTTCAAAACTGGGAATTAGTATTAGCCTCATATAATGCTGGTCAAACAAGAGTGAGAAAAAGTATTAGAAAATCAGGGACTAGAGATTTTTATAAACTAGCTCAAAAAGGGTACTTTAGAAAAGAGACAAATAATTACGTTCCAAAGTTTGTTGCAGCTTTAATTATTTTAAGAGAGAATGGAGATTTATAATCTTTGCATTTTAATTCCCACTTTAAATGAAGAAGGGTCAATAGCCTTTGTTCTTAATTCACTTTTAAAATTTAAAAATCCAAATATTAAAAACACAAAAGTTATAGTTTGTGATTATAAATCTGAAGATAATACTGTTCAAATAGCTAAAGATTTAAAGGCAAAAGTTGTCAATGTAAAAAATCCAGGTTACGGGTCTGCTCTTTTAGAGGGATTAAAATTTGTTGATGATAAAGATATAGTTTTATTTCTTGATGCTGACGGGGCAGATGATTTATTAAAGATATCTGAAATGATTGATTTAATAATAAATGATACTGCTGATTTAGTAATTGGTTCAAGAGTTTTAGGGGAACCTGAAAAAGGTGCTTTGTCAGTTCCTCAAAGGTTTGGGAACCTTCTTGTAACTAAAATAATTGGCATCTATTTTAAACAAAGCTGTACTGATTTAGGCCCTCAAAGAATGATTATAAAAGAGACTTTAAATTTACTTAATATGAGCGATCCTGATTTTGGTTGGACTATTGAAATGCAGATTAAAGCTTATAAACAAAGGTTAAAAGTTGTTGAAATTCCTGTTAATTATAAATGCAGGTTTGCAGGAGTTTCAAAGATATCTAATAATTTAAAGGGAAGTTTTTTTGCAGGAAAAAAGATTTTATATTATGTTTTTAAAGAGTTAATATTTAAAAAGAAATAAAGTGAAAGAAAAGATTGTTTTAAAAAAAATGAAAACAAACACTGAAACTGATTTAGTGTATTATTTAAATGAAGTTAATATTAATGAGTTAATTGGAAAAGAAATATCTTTTGAATTTACAGGAAATATTTTTTCTGTGTATTCAAATCAAAAAATAACAAAATCATTTAACCAAGGGTTCTCTTTTAAAGAATTTAAAACATTAGCATGTTGTGATATCTGTCAATTAAAACCTGAATTGTGCCATTTTAGAAAGGGGACTTGTAGGCAAGAAGACTGGGCAGAGGATAACTGTTTTATAGAACATATTGTTTATTTATCTAACACAACTGGTGTTAAGGTAGGAATCACAAGAGGGCGCCAATATAAAACTAGATGGGCAGATCAAGGAGCAAGAGAAGCTATTATCTTTGCAAGAACTCCTGATAGGTACACTTCTGGGCTTATAGAAGTAGAGCTTAAAAAACATATATCTGATAAGACTAATTGGAGATCGCTTTTAAAAGGGGAGTTTAGCTCAATTGATCTAGTATCTGAAAAAAATAGTTTGGCAGAAAACTTATCTGAGGATTTTTATGATTATTTAGCTTTTATGGATGAGGATATGATTGTTCATAATTATAACTTTCCTGTTAATAATTATCTAGAAAAAGCAAAGACTTGGAATTTTGATAAAGAAGAACAAAAACTTGTTTCAGGAGTATTAAATGGAATTGTTGGGCAGTATCTTTTGATTGGGGACAAGGCTCTTAATGTTAGAAAGTTTAATGGTTATGAAGTTGTCTTCCAATTTTAATTATATGAGATAATTTTTTTAATTTTATATAGTAAATCCTTAACGGTTAATACCTCAAGTAAATTATTATAGATTCTAGAGTAATCAGAATCTGTTACAATTACAGTTTCAACATTTTTATATGTATTTGAAAATGATTTAATTCCACTTAAGTCTGATTTTAGTAATTTAGGATTTGATTTACATTCAATAGCGAGCTTAATTTCGTTGTTTAATGTAAGTAAAATATCAACTTCCGCCCCGGCGGCAGTTCGGTAGAAGAAAATTTGATAATCTTCGTTGTAATAATCAATTAGTTTTTTAATTTCTAATACAATGAATTGTTCAAAAATATTGCCTTTTTCTTCATTCTTGAGTTCAGTATTTAAGGTTCTATTTATAGCTCTAGTAGCTCCTGTATCAAAAAAATAAAACTTAGGTTGTTTAGATAATCTTTTTGTTGTTCCTTTACAATAAGGATAAAGAAAAAAACCTACGAGAGTATCTTCTAAGATTTCAAAATATTTATTAATGTAGTGTCTTGAAATACCTATTTTAGTACAGATGTCAGTGATATTAATTTGTTTACTTGAGTTGCTTGCAACTAGTTCTAGAAAACCTTGAAAGCTTGAGAGATTTTTTACTAAGCTTTCAGATTTTATTTCTTCTGTAAGATAAGTGCTTATATATGATCTTAAAAATTTCTTTATTACTTCTTTATTATCTAATTTAACAATATGTGGAAGTGAGCCAAATTGTAATCTATCTCCTAAATTAAAATCTTTTTCTATTTCAAAGAAACTTAAAGGATGGATTTTATAATCTAAAAGTCTTCCTCCTAAAAGATTAGCAGCACCTCTTTTAATTTTTCTTGCACTTGAACCTGTTAAAGCAAAAATTACATTATCAAAATTATTTAAAATACGATGTACGGTTTCAAGAAGCTCTGGTATTTTTTGTATTTCATCTATCCAAATAAAAATTTCTTTTGTAGAATTTTTATTAAATATTTGAACTTCTTCAAATAGAATATCTGGTTTAGAATTGTATTTTAAATAGATTTCATTATTTAATAAATCTATTTCTAGGGTAGATTTAAAACTATTTAAAAGAGTAGTTTTTCCAGTTTGTCTAGGACCGAAGAGAAAAAATGAGAATTTCCTTTCAATTATCTTATTGAGTATTCTTGGGTAGTTATCTTTTTTTTTCATGTAATATTTAAATTTATTTTATTTTTACAAGGTAATTTTAAAATAATTTTAAATATTTTACAACAAACAATTAAATAAAAATCTTCTTAGTTCTTGAAGAAAAATTAGTTAAAAGCTCCCAAGCAATAGTATTACCTTTATTTGCTAACTCTTTTGGAGAAATTAAATCTTTAGAACCAATTAAAGTTACAATATCTCCAATATTGATATTATCTTTATCTGAAATATCTACAACAATTTGATCCATAGTAATTTTTCCAAGTATTTTACAAATATTTTCATTGATTATAACTACGCAGTTTTTATTTGATAAAAAAATAGGGTACCCATCTGCATAACCAGCAGAAAGAATAGCTACAGTTAAGTCTTTTGATGCCTTAAAAGTCCTTTCGTAGTTTATACTCCAGTCTTTAGGTACTTTTCTAATTAAAGCAACTTTAGTCTTAAAAGAGATTGCAGTTTTAAGCTTAGATTTATGTTTATCAGAGGCTGAAATTCCATAGATAGCAATTCCAAGTCTAATACCAAAATTTTCTGGGTGTTTAAGGTTTTGAGCAGCTGCTGAGTTTTGAATATGGATATCTAAGTGATTTAAGTTATATTCATTAACTATCTTTTGAAATACTTTTAGCTGAGATTTTGTAAAATCAAGATCAACATCAGCGCTTGGGTAATGAGAACCTATCCCAGTTAAGTTAATATATTTTGATTTTGAAATATAATCTAAAGCTTTTTTGATCTGATTTTCATAAAAACCAAGTCTTCCCATTCCAGTATCAATCTTTATATGTATATCTATATTTTTTTGATGAACTAAGCATATTTTTTCAAACATTGCTAATTCAGAAAAATTAGAAACCCAGGGAATGAAATTGTTGTTAATAACGCTGCTAGCTTCTGTCTCCCATACTGGACTCATTATTAAAACTTTAGCATTCTTTTTAGCTTCTTTAACAAGAAATGCTTCATTAATATTAGCTACAGCAAAGGTTTCAGTTTTATTCTTTAAAGCGTTTACAACTTCTTTTAGACCATGGCCGTAGGCATCAGCTTTAACTACTGCCCAGATTGGAGTTTTTGGGTTGAGGCTTTTAATATAATCAAAGTTATTGACTATATTATCTAAGTTAACCTCAATCCAAGACCTGATGCTATCCATTCTGTATATTTTATTTGCTTTCAGTGTTTGGAAAGTACTTGTCTCTTATAATTTCTGTTGCATTATAAGCACCAGAAATAAGTTCTCTAACAATTTTTTGCTGCTTTTCTTGAAGCTCATTTGATTCATTCCAAGCAGAAATAATCTTTTCAGAAAAATTTTCAGAGGTTAAACTTTTTAAATCAAATCCATATTCCCCAGATTCCATTAATCTCATCATACCTTTAACCTTTGGAGCATATATTAAAGCTATAACAGGAACTCCAACAGCTGTTGATAAAACTACAGAATGAAATCTCATTCCAATAAAAAGTCTTGATTCTCTCATCACAGCCTGAATGTCGTGTGAAAGGTATCTAGAATTATCAATTACATTCCCAGCAGTTTTAGAGGCTAATTCTCTACAAAATCCTTCATCCATAGGGTGAGTTGAAAATAAAACAGTTTGAATGTTTTCATTGATTTTCTCTTTAGCAGAATTAATTCCATCTGATAACATATTAAGAAAATTCTCTCTATCTTCTACTTTTTCATCTTTTCCAAGCCAACCATCAATATATTTAGTTACATTAATTCCAAGAATTGGATATTCAGGATTTATATTATTTTCCTTCATAACTTCAATAGCTCTTTTTTGATCGTTAACTGGGTTAACAAATGCTGGGTCGCCTGTAACGTGAATATCTTTTGTTACGCCAATATCTTGAGCAAGCTTTTTAGAGTCATTGTCTCTCATAATAACTAAATCACAGTTGTTAATAAGAAATTTTGCTAATACTCTTTCAAGTTTTGACCTAAATGGCCCAATACCGCAAGAATAACAAACTAATTTTGTATTAGTAATTTTTGCCCAGGGAACTAGAAATACTAAAGTGTTTAAGTAATTAAATAAAGGATTGAAAATATTTTTCCCAAAAATAATACCATCACAGATCATAGCAATATCTGCTTTTTTCATAGCTTTAAATGTAGTAAAACCTAAAAATCTTATACTAAAAGTCCAAGGGTTAAAACTTATTCCCTTAACATTAAATTCCTTTCCATAGTTTTCATTTATGAATTTTGGTTTATGAGAAGGGACTACAAATTCAGCTTCCGGTAGAACCTTAGAAACAGAATCAAGGATTCCAGATAAAATTGCAGCATCTCCTAAGTTATTTCCTGAATTTGATCCAAGTAATAAGATGTTTGGTTTTTTATTTTTCATATTAATTTCCTATTTTAAAAGTTTCTCCAGGCTTTAAAATTAAAGCTTTAGTATTTGTTTTTTCTAATTCATTTATAAAAATATCTACAGACCCAGTTAGTTGCTCAAAAGTATCGTAATGAATTGGAATTGCAAAATCAAGTGAGAGTAAATTAGAAGCTGCATAGGCAGCATCGGCAGGCCCCATTGTGAAAACATCGCCAATTGGCAAGAAGCCATAATTTACATCAAAACGTTCTTTAATTAATTTCATATCTGAAAATAGAGAAGTATCTCCAGCACAATAAAAAGAGTTTGTCTTATCTTTAATAACTACCCCGCAAGCTTCTCCTGCATAAAAAGTTTTTGATTCTGAGTTTGTATAAGAATTTGAATGAATTGCGTGTGTTAAAGAAATCACTAAATCTTCAAATATAATATTTCCGCCTTTATTCATATAAATAATTCTTTCTTCAGCTATGCCTTCATCTTTAATTAAACCAGCAAGTTCAAAAGTTGCTAAGAGTTTAGCGTTAGAATTATTTAAAATTTCAAGACAGCTTCCAGTGTGATCAAAATGGCCGTGAGTAAGGATTACTAAATCAAAATCAACTAAATCTTTAAACTCTTGAAGACAAGATGGATTATCTTTTAGCCAAGGGTCGATGATGATTTTTTTTGAATTTGATGTTTCAAAAATTATTGTTGAGTGTCCGATATATTGAAATTTATTTATCACAGATTATATGTCCTAATTTTTTAGATTTACTTACAAATGTTTTATCAAATTTAATAGAATTATCAAATATTTCTATGTTTTTATTTGCAATGTTGTTAACTATATAAGGATATAGAATATGTTCATTTTCTAGTATCTTACTCTCTAAAGTTTTAGTAGTGTCGTTTTCTAAAATTTTAAATTTAATTTGTGCAATTAGTTTTCCTGTATCTAAGCCTTTATCTACAAGATGAATGGAAGATCCGTGAAAGCTTTCTTTTGCATCTAAGGCTCTTTGATGAGTATTTAAACCTTTGTATTTAGGAAGAAGTGAAGGGTGAAGATTGATAATAGGAAGTTTTACTGTATTAATAAAAGATTCAGGTATTATTTTCATAAAGCCTGCAAGGCAAATTAAATCAATCTGTCTTGTATTTATGAAATCTAGACAAGATTTAAAATCAAAAATTTCTGGGGCAAAGATATCAATAGATTTTTCTTTAGCAAACAAAAGACCTTGGGCATTTGGTTTATTTGAGACTAAACAGTCGATTTTAAAACCATTTGCTTTTTGGAAAAGATTAATAAAGTTACTTCCTCTTCCTGAAATAAAAACTGCAATATTCATTAACTTTCAATCCAGTTTTGATACTCTTTAGTAGTATTAACATTATAATATATTAATTCAGGTAAATTATATGAATGATATTCTTTAATAAATTTTAATGCTGAGTCTTTTTTAGAAATTGAAGTTTTAATCGAAAGTTTATATTCATCTTTTTCTTCAATTTCATTTTTGTATTCATAAATACTTTCAATTTTTGAAATATTAATACACTTAGCTAATTTTTTTTTCACAAGCATTTGCGCTATTACTTGAGCTTCTTCAAGGATTAAAAAAGTACTTTCAATAATACAAATTTGGTTTATAATATTATTCATAGTTTGAATTTATTACTATTTTTATAAAATTAAAGGTTATCTATGAAATATATTATAAGTATCTTATTTATCTATCTATTTATTTCAACAAATTCGTTTTCTGAAGCTGAGAAAGAAGATTTATTTAAGGATTTGCCACAAAGTGGAGTTCTCTCTGGTTCTCAAAGTTCTTTAAGAGGCGGAAGTTTTGACGGGGTATTTGGTGGTGCGGACTTAGAAGGAAAGACTGCTAATCCAATTTCTGGGAGCGTTTCAGAATCTGATAGTACTTTAATTGCTAAGGTTTTTAATAATAGTGATAAGAAAGTTAGAGGATCTTTTTTGGTTATTCAAAAATCTAAAGAAGGAAAGCTTATTAAAACAGATTCTTTTAGTTCGACTTTAAAACCAAATGGTAAATTTACTAGAAATTTTAAAAAATATCCAAGAACTAGTAGTCAGATTTTAAAAATAAAAAGTTGGAAAATTTTAGATTAATTTATTGTTTTAAAAAATAAGTTAAATCTAAATTCAAAAACTTATTACTTCATCTTTAAATTTATTAGTATCAACAATATAAAGATAAAATAATAAATCTAAGAACTAATTAAAATTTATTAAAAGTTTTGAACTTAAAATTTTGGTGTTTAAGCTTCATTCTTTTATTTCTTCTAATTCGCCGTAGGTCCTTAATGCAGCAGCTATTAAACTCAAAAAAATAAGCTACAAAGCTTTGTATGAGAAGTAAATTGCTCATTGATAAGGGTTTTTAAAATTCTCTGTTGTTTTATAGCTACGTTTTGATTTAGGTTGCGTTTATAAAAGTGAAATGTCAAATTAATTTCTTTAATTTTAGATTCAGGTTTAAGAAAATAAACCCAATGTTATGCTCAATATCTGTAACCCTAAGAGAAAGTAATTATCTAAAATGGATGAAAATGATCAAAGTAAAAAAACTTAGATTATAAAAGTTGATAAATTTTTAATTAATTATATTCATCAAAAAAAGAATTAATTAATAGATCTATTTCATCTGTAGCTAGTTTATTTTGTTTTAAAAATAAAATAGTTATAGCATCTAGAAATGGATTTAAGTCAATTTCCTGGTTTGAAAAAAAGTTCCTTATCTTTTTTAAAGCCTGATCTTTATCAATTATATTTTGATAAAAATCCTCCATACAATTCAATGTTGTAATATATAAAGAAACTTTAAGCTTCATAGAAGAAATTTTATCAGAATCTAAAACTGATTTTATTTTATTATCTTTTGCTTTTTTTATTCTTTTTTCAAGCTCGTTATAAGGAGCTTCTTTGTTTAAAAATACTTAACAGTCATTGTGTTGAAAAAAAATATTTAATATATTTGTATTTAAACATTTTGCAGTTTTTAAAAGTCTTCCTACTTCACGAGTAAAAAAATTCCAATTATAATTAAGTAAAAGGTGGTTGTTCTTTTTAATTTCTTCTTTATTTTTTGAATAAATATCAAAAATCAACTCACTTTCACTTAAGAAAATATTAAAAATATCCTCTAATTCATTTTGATTTAAATTATAAAAAGTAATATTAACATTTGGAGCCTTGTTATCAAGAAATTTAATAATGAAATCAAATATTCTAACTGTTGAAAGTTTTAAGATAAAAATATCTTGATCCTTTATTTTTGTTAGATTGATATCATTATCTTTTATAGTTATATTTTGTTGTTTAGTATCAACTGCTTTTATAATATTGATAGCTTGTTTGAACAGTTCAGGGAATATGAAAAAATCATCGTCCTGATCATATATATTTTCTTGATGATCTAAATGAAATGCAAATGAGAATAAACTAAAAGAAAGATTCTTAATTAGCTGTTTAGGAGGAAGTTTAAAAATTGAAAAATGTATCTGTTTAAATTCTTCTATACTTTGAAAGACTACTCCTGAAGCAATTCTAACTAATCCTTCAAATTTACATTCAGGGAATTCTTTGTCATAAAAGCCAATTATTTCTTTTAGCTGACTCTCATTTAATTCATCTTTACTTAATTTAATTAAGATATAAGAACAATAAAATGAACCTAATCTTAGTTTGTCATACTCAAAACTTGTATTAAATTCTTCTTTAAATTCAATTAGACAATTTAAGGCTTTAATACAAAATGATTTTTCATTTGTGCTTAGATTGTATGAAACTTGCTCTACAAAATCCTGAAAATCATTTTCTGTAAGGTTTTTAGAAAATAATTCTTTAAGACTTAAAGTTTCTTTATCGACATCTAAAGCATTTGCAAACATTAGTTGATTATACCTACTTTGAATTTGGTAAACAAATTTTTATTTTTAATAGAATATCTAATTTTAATATGTTAATTACTTTCTAATCATTAAAAACAATAATTATGAAATACATCGTACCGATAGTAAGTGGAAAAGGCGGGGTAGGTAAATCTACTGTAGCTAGTAACCTAGCAGTATCTTTAGCAAATCAAGGATTCAAAGTAGCATTAATTGATGCTGACTTTTATGGGCCTTCAGTTCCAGTATTGTTTGGAGGTGGAAAACTTCAAATGAATCATAATGATAAGTTAATTCCTTGTAAGAAGTTTGGTGTAAAATATATCTCGATAGGCTTTTTTCTAGAAAAACCAGATGATCCAATAATTTGGAGAGGGCCAATGTTTAATAAAGCGCTTTTACAACTTTTTAACGATGTAGATTGGGGAGATATTGATATAACTATAGTAGATATGCCTCCAGGAACTGGTGATGCTCAAATTTCTTTAGCTCAAAATTTTCAATTAACAGGAGCAATTGTAGTTACAACTCCTCAAGAAGTTGCTGTTTCTGATGTAAGAAAGTTAATAAATATGCTAGAAAAAGTAAAAGTACCTGTTTTAGGGCTTGTAGAGAATATGTCTGGGTTTAAGGATTCTTCAGGGGAAATTGTACCAATTTTTGGAAAAGGGGGTGGAGAAAGTTTATCTAAGTCCTTTAATTTACCACTTTTAGCTAATATTCCATTAGAAGTTGGGATTAGGGAAGGTGGAGACTCAGGAAAGCCTGTTAGTTCAACTGATTTAAGCTCTTCAAAAATATTTGATGATTTAGCCTTGAAACTTATTGAAATCCTTGATAAAAATGCAGAATCAAATTTTTCGGTAGAAATCGAAAATTAGTTGGAGGATTTATTTTGTTTATATTTATAATTTTACATACAGTTTTATGTTTATCTTTAATCGCACTTGTTTTAGTTCAGCAAGGAAAAGGCGCTGATATGGGTGCTATAATGGGAAGTGGAAGTGATTCAATTTTAGGAAGCTCTAGTGCTGGAAATTTTATTTCTAAGTTAACAACGGCTCTTGCAATTTTATTTATGATTGCTTCTATTTTTCTTGCCAAATCTTATCAAGATGGAAGTTTCTTAATTAAAAGCGATTCTGTACAAGGTTCAGTAGTTGATTTTGAAAAAGCTCCTGCTGCTAGCCAAGAAGTAGCTTCTCCTGAAGTTGCAGCTGAAGAACCAAAGGCTAATCTTGAAGTTAAAGATGGATCAGTTACTGCTTCTGCAAATACAGTAGATCAAAAAACAGAAACAAAAGCAGAAAAAACAGAAACAAAAGCAGAAAAAACTGTAGACACAAACAGCAAGTAATTTTTTTAGCCCAAGTGGTGGAATTGGTAGACACGCAAGATTAAGGGTCTTGTGAGCTCAGGCTCGTGGAGGTTCAAATCCTCTCTTGGGTACATTTTAATTTATTATTAGTATTATGAGTTTTATAAAGATAGCTGGAAAAGAAGATAAGGTAATAGAGGAAAGAATTGAAGGGTTAGTTTCTGAAAGAACAGCAGATGGAAGTTACTCAGTTGAAACTATAGATTTTATAAAAGCTTATCAACCTAATATTAAAAAAATTAGTTTTGCCAACAATGCAGAGTTGTTAGAATCTTTTAGAATGCTTTGCTCAATGGCTGAAACTGATTTTCTACCTAAAGACTTTACCTCTCACAGAAAGTTTGTTGGCCCTATAATTGCTTTTGCTAAAAATTTTGTTTTTAGGATATTTAGATTCTTTTTAAAAGATTATCTAAGGGATCAAAGACGTTTTAATTCTCAAGTTGTCAAAACCCTTGCTAATATATGCAATAATCAAAAGTAACTTTGGATAATTATTTTTATCTTAAAAACTATACAATCACAAAAGAAGATATAGATAACGAATATCATCATCTTCACCACGTAAGAATAGTAAAACTTTTAGAAACTGTTAGGATTGATTGGTTTAATGAAAAACTTTTCTCCTTAGAAGAACTTTTAATAAAAGGATTTTTATGTGTTATTACAAAGCTTGATTTGGATTTTCTAAGAGAAATTAAAGAGGGGGAAGTTGCAGGAGTTCTTTCTAATTTAAAGTTAGAAAATAAAAAAATTATTCTCACTCAAAAACTTTATAATAATAAAAAAAAATGTTTAGTTTCTGCAGTTGTTAATTTAGTATTTATTGATATAACAACTAAGAGAGGATCGGTTCCTCCTAAAGGATTTTTAAATAAGATAAAAGGTTATATTTAATGAATGTAAAAAATTTAATTCAAGAAGTTGGAATTGTAAATCAAGATACAGAAGAAAAACTGTTTGAACTTATTTCTAATATGCCTTCAGAGCTAAAGGCGTATTTAAATGTAAATACATTAAGAGCTGTAAGTTTAATGAATTTAAAGAAAAACTATAGTATTCTTGAGCTTAATCCAGATAATATTTTAAATACTTATATTTCTCAGTTCTTTGGACTTAAAGTCTTTGTTAAGTGCCTTGAACCTGTACAATCAAAAAACTTTAGAGAGCAACTTGATAAGTATAGGCTTACAGGGGTAATTGTTAGCTCAGGTAAATCAGAAACTGGATTAACTGATTTTAGCCCGTATGATAATATTATCAATTATTCTGTAGATGTTGACTCTGCCAAACTTTTATTACAATTAGATGAAGGTGGAAAATTAATTACTTATGAGAATATAAATCAAATCACAAAACTTGTATTATATTCTAAATCTGATAATAATTTAAATAAAATTGAATTGGAAAGTATTTATGTCTGAAATTTACCACAGTATTGTTGATTATATAATAGAACTAGTTGCTCATCTTGGTTATGGCGGTATATTTTTATTAATGAGCTTAGAAAGTTCATTCGTTCCTTTTCCTTCAGAACTAGTCTTAATTCCTGCAGGCGTAGCTGTTAGAAATGGTGAAATGACAGCAAGTTTAGTTATCCTTTCAGGTATTCTTGGATCTCTTGTTGGAGCTCTTATTAATTACAGTATTGCTTACTACTTAGGAAGATCGTTTATAGACAAATTTGGTAAATTCTTTTTATTATCCCCGGAAAAGTTTGATAAAGTTGAAAAAGGTTTTTTAAATCACGGCTATATGGCAACCTTTTTAGGACGATTGATCTTTGGTATCAGGCAGTGGATATCTCTTCCTGCAGGATTATCTAAAATGCCTTTGCTTCCTTTTGCTTTTTTAACTTCACTTGGAGCTGGGATTTGGGTTAGTATCTTAGTTTATTTAGGGTACGCGCTAGGAAAAACTGATAATGTTTATTCTAAAGCAAAAGAACTTGGAGTTTGGTTTTTTGTATCAATTCTTATAATTTCTGTAGTTTATTATTTATGGAAAAAAAATGCTAAAAACGCTTAAGATAAAAACGCTTAAGATAAAAACGCTTAATAAATTATTTTTATTTTGTATTTTACTTTTTTTAAGTTCTTGTAGTGTTTATCAGTTTGGAAGTTCTAGTAGTAATAAGAAAAATTTACCTAAGGTTAGTTCTAAAAAGTTTAAAAAATACTATAAAAAGTTTTCATTACCGTTAAAAAATTACACTTTTACTTCTGATTTTAATTATAGAAATAACTATTTTCATGAAGGGATTGATTTAGCTGCCTCAATTGGAACGCCTGTTTATGCAGCTTTTTCAGGAACAGTTGTTCATGCAGATTTTTTTAAAACAGGTTACGGAAAAACAGTTGTAATTAGAAAAGATGATATTATGTCTGTTTATGCTCATAATAATGAAATTGTTGTTCTAAAAGGTGACTCTGTAAAACAAGGAGATCTTATTTCTTATGTTGGAATGACAGGAAAAACTTCTGGCCCCCACGTACATTTTGAAATTAGAGTAAAAACTAAGCATGGGTTTCGAGCTGTTGATCCAGCTTTTTTTCTAAAAGAAAACTATAAGTAGTTGAAAATACTCATAATAAAAAGTGTAGTAAATACAGTTTATTAAAAATAAAAAAAAACTTTTGACAGTTTTACTTTTTCCTATTAATCTATTAATATCAACAAGTTATTTAAAGGAATTGATTGTGAATAAATCTGAATTAATTGAAAAATTATCATTAAAAACTGGAATAGGTCTATTAGAAGCTGAAGCTGTTGTAAATTTAATTTACAAAAAAATGAAAGATACACTTGTTCAAGGTGGAAGAATTGAAATTAGAGGCTTTGGTAGCTTTGTTGTTAAAGAGTACGGTTCTTATGTTGGAAGAAATCCAAAAAATGGAGAAGAGATAACTGTTCCTCCTAAAAGACTTCCGTTTTTTAAAGTTGGTAAAGAACTCAAGGAAAGAGTTGATAAAGATGAACCAATATTAGATTCAACAGCTGTCACACCTGCGTAAAAAAAATGTTAGAAGTAATTACTGTAAAATCATTGATAGAATCAAGGTACCTTGGTTTAAAAAATGAAAATTGGGACAAAAGAATTTCAGGTATAGATATTGTTTTAACTGATAAAGATGAGAAATTATCACTAAATTCATTAGCTTCTCAAAGTCCTCCTCAAATTGGTTGGAAACTAGTTCTTGATAGAACAGATTTTCATTGGACTTTATATGGTATGGCTTAAAAAATTAAAAGCAAAAAAAATTAAAAGCAAAAAAAATTAAAAACATAAAAAAAACATAAAAAAATAAAAAATCTTTAATAATAAAAATAAGTATAAAATGAAAAATTATAATATTGCTGTTTGCGGAGCAACTGGAGTTGTTGGAAAAGAGATGATAGAAATTTTAGTTCAAAAAAAATTTCCATTTTCTAAAATAAAACCTTTAGCTTCAAAAAAATCTCACGGAGAATATATTGAAATAAATGAAGAAGAAGTGATGATTGAAGAACTCACTGAGTCTTCATTTGAAGATATCGATATTGCTTTGTTTGCAACTTCATCTGAGCTTTCTGCAAAGTTTGTTCCTATAGCAGTTAAAGCGGGCGCTATTTGTATTGATAATTCAAGTAATTTTAGATTGGACCCGAAGGTGCCTTTAGTGGTTCCAGAAGTAAATAAAGATTTAATTAAAGAAAATAAAATAATTGCAAATCCAAATTGTTCTACTATTCAATTAGTTGTAGTTTTAGATGAGCTTAGAAAAGTTTCTGAACTTAAAAGAATTGTTGTTTCAACTTATCAAGCTGTCTCAGGTGCTGGAAAAGATGCTCTTGATGAACTATGGGATCAGACGCAGTCTGTTTTTACGCAGAAGCATAAAGATTCAAAAGTCTTTAATCATAAAATAGCTTTTAACTGTATTCCTCAAATTGATGTTATTTTAGAGTCAGGTTATACAAAAGAAGAGATGAAACTTATAAATGAATCTAGTAAAATTTTAAATTTACCAAATTTAAAACTTACTGCTACTGCTGTTAGGGTTCCTGTTTTTCATTCACACGCAGAATCGGTAAATATTGAATTTGAAAAAAAAGTTTCTATCAAAAATTTAATTGAAGTTTTAAAATCAAATAAATCTATTAGTGTCTATGAAAATTATGAAGACTATCCACTGCAAGCAGATGTTTCTGGTTCTGATCAAGTACATGTTGGAAGAATAAGAGAAGATGTATCTTTAGATTCAGGAGTAAATCTTTGGATTGTGGCTGACAATATAAGAAAGGGTGCTGCTTTAAATGCTGTTCAAATTGCGCAATGCCTAATATAAGACTTAAATTAGAATATAATGGTGCAAATTTTTGCGGCTGGCAAAAACAACCATATGTTAGGACTATTCAAGAAGAGTTAGAAAAAGCTTTATGTTTGTTTTTGAAGTTAAAAAAAATAAATATTATTGCTTCTGGCAGAACTGACTCAGGAGTTCACGCGGATGCTCAAGTTGTAAACTTTAAAATTGATACTGAAAATATAGATTTATATACATTAAAACATTCAATAAGTTCTATTTTAAAAGGTGAGGTTTCAGTAATTGAAGCATTAATAGTTCCTGATTCTTTTAATTCAAGAAGGGATGCAAATTCGAAAACATATCGTTATCAAATTTTAAACAGAGCTGCACCGGCTGTAAATAATAAAGGTTTTGTTTGGCATTTTCCAAAAGAAATTGATGTTGAAAAACTTAAAAAAATAGCTGCAGATCTTGTTGGGACTTATGATTTTACATCCTTTCGGGCATCTAATTGCCAGTCAAGAGTTCCAATTAGAGAGATTAAATCAATTAAAATTGAAAAAATAAATGATTTAATACTAGTAAGAGTTACTGGATCTGGTTTTTTAAAACAAATGGTAAGAGTTATTATTGGGACTTTAATTGAAATTGAACAAGGAAGATTGAAATACTCTATAAAAGAATTACTAGAACTAAAGGATCGGACTAAAGCTGGAAAAACAGCTGTTCCTTATGGTTTGTTTTTAGAAGAAGTTTTTTATTAATGTGTTTTAATTAGTTAATTTCTTTTATATTAATTTATAATTTTAATTAGTTAATTTCTTTTATTAAGAAATATAAATTAACCCCTGTTTCATAAAGTCCAAAAAAAAGATATTTAAAACCAAAAATATCTGCTAATACAAATGATAAAAGATAAGTATACCAGGCTGTATTTATTAAAATTACAAAAATAATTCCAAGAGTAAAACCTCCAATTAGGTTAGTAAAATCTGATTGATGTCTTCCAATATCTTTAATGTTTAAATAAAAATCAGCTCCTGCTGCTAAACCCAAAAGAGGAACTGGAAAGCTTTGAGTTTGAGAAAAAATAAACAAAGAAACAATTAAAACAGGAAAACTGAATAAAGGAATAAAGTATGGTGCTAAAGAAATTAATGCATTAAATTTTGCTGTTTTTTCAGTGTATGAATATTGAAAATGCCCAGTTTCCTTTTTAACTTTCCAGCCTTTATCTTTATTTCCTACAAGATTAGATATTAAAGAGTGTTTAAACTCATGAATAAAAACTGAAATATGAGCTCTAATAAATAAAAAGCTAAACCAAGCACCGATAGTTCCTGCAATAAGAAAATAAACTAAATTTTTTAAACCATTTGAGTCAATTAATTCTTTTAAGTAAAAAATATTAACCATACTGATTAAAAATAGGCATGGAAAGCTAATAAAAAAAGAAAAACCACCAATTGGGTCAGTGTTCATTTTTTCTTTTTTTTTAAAGAACATTTTTTATTTTAAAACCTTAAAGCCAGGAAGTTCACTTCCTTCCATTAATGCTAAGAATGCACCACCTCCTGTAGATATATAATCAAACTTATGACTTAGTTCCATTTTATGAATTGCGGCATCAGTATCACCGCCCCCAACAACTGTTAATCCTGAGGCTGCTCCAATAGCAGTTATCATACTCTCAGTTCCTGAAGAGAAGTTTTCATTTTCAAAACACCCCATAGGTCCGTTCCAGACAATAGTAGAACAATCTCTAATAGCTTCCTCAAATAATATTTCACTAGCAGGTCCGATATCAAGAGCCATTAAATCACTAGGAAGTTCTTGGTATGTAACTGGGCTTGTCATAGTTTTATCGCTCGGAGATTTTCCTACTCTAAAATCAACAGGTAAGTATAATTTTGCGTGTCTTCTAGCAATATTAGCCATTACTTTCTGAACTTTTGAATAAAGTTCTGGTTCAAATAAAGATCTTCCCATTTGAAACCCTTGTGCTGCATAAAATGTATTTGCCATAGCACCTCCGATAATTATTTTATCGGCTTTATTTGAAATATTTAAAAGAGTTTGTAGTTTACCTGAAACTTTTGCTCCTCCTAAAACAACGCAATATGGAGCTTGGGGATTTAATAAGGCTTTTTCATAATAGTTAAATTCTTTTTCCATTAAAAGACCCGCGCATTTAAGATCAAAAAACTTTGTAACACCTGTCATTGAAGCGTGTTCTCTGTGAGCTGTGGCAAATGCATCAGAAACAAAAACTTGTCCAAGGCTAGCTAGTTCTTTAGAAAAAGCTTCATCGTTATTTTTTTCTTCTGGGTGAAATCTTAAATTTTCTAATAATAAGACTTCTCCTTGTTTAAGTGAATTTGCAAGTTCTTTTGTTTGAGAAGAAATGCAGTCAGCTGCTAGTTTGATATCTATGTCTAATATCTCTGATAATCTTTTTCTAACTGGTTCTAGTGAGTATTTGGTATCTACTTTTCCAGCAGGCCTTCCTAAGTGAGAACAAATAACTATTGAGCAGTTTTTTTCTAGTAAATATTTAATTGTTGGAACAGACATTTTAATTCTATTGTCATCAGTAATTTCTCCATTTTTTAATGGAACATTTAAATCAGCTCGAAGCAATACTCTCTTATTTTCTACGTTTATCTCTGTTAGTTTTATCATTTTTTTCCTAAATTATGCTTATTAAATATTTGTTGGTTCATCGTAAAAAAAAGTATCAATTTTATACTTTGGTTGTAAATAGCTACCAAGAGCTTTAACTCCAAAAGTTTCAGAACAATAGTGCCCAATAAATAAAAGATTCACCTTTAGCTCTTTTGCTAAATGATAAACTTCTTGTTTTGGTTCTCCTGAGATAAGTAAATCAATATTTTTCTCTGCTGCTTCTGTTACCGCAGCTGAACCCGAACCAGAAACTATCCCAACAGTTTTAATTTCTTTATCTCCAAAATTATATTTATAAATAGGACCTGAAGCTAAAAAGTTTTCAGAGATGTTTATAAAATCATTAAAGTTAAGATTTTGAGAATTGTCTCCTAGAACTCCAATATCTTTTCCATCAAAGTTTGCAAATGTTGAAATAAAATCTAATTTATATTCTTTTAGTAAACAAATATTATTTCCATATTCAAGATGAGCATCAAGAGGTAAATGGCTAGCATATAAAGAACAACCTGAGTTTATTAAAGTCCTAACTTTTTCACCAATGATTCCATTAATTAAATTTTGTTTTTGTCCCCAAAACATTCCGTGATGAACAATTAAAAGATCAGAATCTTGTTTACAAGCCTCTTTTATAACAGAAAGTCCTGAATCAACTGCTAAGCAGACTTTTTTTATCTCATTGTTTCCAGAGTTTACTTGAAGTCCATTTACTGAGTAATCATTAAAACTAGTTACATCAAGTAGTTGGTCTAAGTCTTTGATTATTTTATTTAAATTCATAACTATTTAAATTTACATAATTAATTGAAATTTTAAAAGGTAAAAAAGTGATAAATACTTGTTTTATTTAAAAAATTCATACATTATACTTTTAGTTTTTTAGTGAAATTTTATGAGCTGGTTTAAAAAAAACAAAGCACCAAAACCTAAGATAGATTCTTCTGAATCTTTTAATATACCTGATAACATCTGGTCTAAATGTCCATCTTGTAGTTCTGTGATTTACTCAAAGGAACTTAGAAGGAATTCAGGTGTTTGTTTAAAATGTAATTATCATTTTAGATTAAAAGCTAAGGATAGGATAAGAATTTTAGTTGATAGACATTCATTTATTGAAATGGATCAGGATTTAAAAACTAATGATCCTCTAAACTTTAAAGCATTAACAAAATATAAAGATTCAATAAAGAAAGCTCAAAAAAAAACAGGTTTAAATGATTGTATAGTCTCTGGCGAAGCTAAAATTAAAGGAGTCTCAGTAGTTCTTGGGGTTTTTGATTTCTTTTTTATGGGCGGCAGTATGGGAACTGTGGCTGGAGAGAAGTTAACTAGAGTAGTTGAAAAAGGAATTGCAGAAAAAAAACCTGTAATTATATTTTCTGCCTCAGGTGGCGCAAGAATGCATGAAGGTATTTTCTCATTAATGCAGATGGCAAAAGTAAGTGCTGCTTTGAATAAACTATCTAAATCTAGTGTGCCATATATTTCAGTTTTAACTGATCCAACAACAGGAGGAGTTGCAGCTTCTTTTGCAATGCTTGGAGATGTAAACATTGCAGAGCCTCGTGCTTTAATTGGTTTTGCAGGACCAAGAGTGATTGAAGGAACTATTAGACAAAAACTTCCTGAAGGTTTTCAAAGATCTGAGTTCTTACTTGAACACGGGATGATTGATTTAATTGTTGAAAGAAATGAAATGAGAGATAAGCTTTCTAATATTTTAATAAATTTTGGTTTTGATAGTTAAACATATAATAAATATATCTTTATTTGCGTTAGTATTTTTGAGCCTTAATCTATTTGCTCAAGTTGAAGCTCCTAATAAGGAATATTTATTTGAAGAAGATTATAAAAATATTAAAGAAAAAAGAGATAAGCAAGCTGAAAAATCTACTGAGATTTTAAAAACTAATTCAGAAAAAACAAAATTTGAATCATCTGAGTTATCTTTTGATAGAAAAAAATCAGTTTTAGAAACATCTGGAAATGTAATAATAAATAAATCTGGATTAGTTCTTTCTGCAGAGCAAGCTGGGGTAAATATTGATACCCAAGAAGTTGAGCTAAGCAAAGGGGCTAGAATAAGTTTACCAATTGGAGAGCTCGACACCTCAAAAGCAAACCTTAACTTAAATTATGAAACAGGGACTTTTTCTAACGCAGAACTTTATTTAATAAATTCTGGATATTTTGTTACAGCTGATCAAATTAAAAAAGTATCTGAATTTGAATATGATTTAGAAAACTCAGAATTTACAACTTGCGATTGTCCTGATAAGGATAAACCTTGGAGTTTTAAATGTGATAAAGCAAATATCACACAAGAAGCTTATGCAAAAACAACAGGAACTAGATTTAAAGTTGATGGAAAGACAGTTTTCTATTTTCCAAAGTTAATATTCCCTGTTAAACAGCAAAGGTCTTCAGGCTTACTATTCCCATCTTTTGGATGGTCTACAAGAAATGGTATTTTATATAAACAACCTATGTTTTTTAATTTAGACCATAGTACAGATTTAATTTTCTCACCGTTTATAGAAACAAAAACAAGAAAAGGTTTTGGCTTAGATTATAATAAAGTTTTTTCACTAAGGCATAAGTTAGAAAGTAGGTTTATTTATTCAAATGAGTCTGCAAGAGGGGATGACCTAAAAGGAACTGTTACAGATGGTTTATTTGACCCAACTTTTGATAAAAACAGAATTGGTGGATATCTTAGACATAATTATCAAGCAAAAGAACTACCTATAAGTTATGTTGCCGATATACATTATGTTTCAGATGATTTATTTGCTAGAGAAATTGAAGATGATGATATTGCTCTTACAAGTTCACGATACACAACTTCAACTGCAGCGTTAAGATCAGCGTTTGGGAATTTCTATGCAGAAGTTGGCTTTGAATATAACCAGTCTTTTGATCAAGATGATGATTTAATATTCCAAAGAGCGCCTCAAGCTCAGCTTAGTTATCAGAAAACTCTTCGCCCATTTGGCTATAACCCTTTAGGGCTTAAAGTTAAGACAGGGGTTAATGTTAATGCTGTTAATTTTATTAGAAAGTCTGGATATGAGGGAAATAGATTAAACGTTTCACCATTTGTAGCTATCCCTTTTAGGTATAAAAATTATTTCAATGGAGAAATTAGTTACAAATTAGATAATACTAATTATTCTTATACTAATACAGAAATTTTAGATACCGATACAGATATTACTCTTTTAGATGATTCAAGAAGTATTCCAGAGTTTAAAGCAACTCTTCAAACAGCAATAGAGAAAGTGTATGATCTTAAAAAAGATAAAACAAAATTACTAAAACTTGGTGCTGAAAATAATAACCAAAGTTTAGTTAGGCTAAAACATACAGTTGAGCCAATTGTAGAATATTTAAACGTCCCAGAAAGAGATCAAGAAGGTTTAGGTTTCTTTGATAGCTTTGATAGAATTAAAGAAAGAAATTTAATTTCTTATGGTGTTAAATCTGAGCTTTTTGGAAAATTTACAAATGATGATATTATTAATACTGACAACATGGATTTAGTTCCTTTTGCAAATCAATTACCAGTTAGTTCAATTTATGGTGATTTAGATTATGATAGTCGATATTCTCCAAATAAGAATTATTATGGTTTATCTGTTGATAGAGGAAGAGTTAGAAAATTATTAGATTTTAATATAAGACAAAACTATAATTTAGATACAGAAGATCAAGAGGATAAGTTTTCTGATTTATATTTTGGTTTAGGCGTTTATCCTTCAAGATATTTTGGGGCTAAGTTTACCTCAAATTATAACACTGAAGATAAAGAATTTTCTTCATACGGAGTTGCTGCTCATCTAAGAGATGATAGAGGAGATGTTATTAGAGCAAGATATAGCAATATTAAAGATAGGTTGTCTCAATTAGAAGCAGGACTTGAGATTAAATTGACTGATAAGTTGAAAACTGGTTATTATACAAGGTACGATGAACTGGATCAGGAGTTTATAGAAAATAGATTTTTACTTCGTCTAATTAGTGCTTGTAACTGCTGGTCTATAGATTTAGGGCTTAGAGAGACTTTAAATCCTGAAAGAAAAGATGTTATTGTTGGGTTTAACTTAAAAGGATTAGGCGGATTAAGCCAAGGAATATCTTATAGGGAAAATTAAATATGAGTAAGAAAGTTTTAATTACTGGTGGCTGTGGATTTATTGGAAGTAATTTTGTTCATTATTTATATAATGAAAAACCTGATTGGGAATTACATATTGTAGATTCTTTAACTTATTGTGGAAATTTAGAAAATATTTCTAGTCTTTTAGAAACAGAAAAAGTTTTTTTTCATAAAATAAACATTTGTGATTCAGAAAAAATTAATACTCTTTTTAAAAACCAAAACTTTGATGTTTGTTTTCACTTAGCTGCAGAATCTCACGTAGATAGGTCGATTCACTCAGCTACTCAGTTTGTGAATACAAATGTTATTGGAACTCAAGTTTTAATTGATGCTGCAAGAATGACTGAACTAAAAACTTTTATTCACGTTTCAACTGATGAAGTTTATGGATCTTTAGGAAAGGATGGAAAGTTTTTTGAATCAACAATCCTAGCACCAAGTTCTGTATACTCAGCATCAAAAGCTAGCTCAGATTTAATAGCATTATCAGCTTTTCATACTTATCAAATGGATGTAAGAGTTACAAGGTGTACTAATAATTATGGACCTTATCAGTTTCCTGAAAAATTAATTCCACTTTTTATTTCTAATTTGTTAGAAGGAAAAAAAGTTCCTGTATATGGAGATGGCTCAAATATAAGAAGCTGGATATATGTAACTGATCACTGCAGCGCATTATTAAAAGTTTATGAAAATGGTGCTAAGGGAGAAGTTTATAATATTGGTGGAATGGGCGAGGCTGAGATTACTAATTTAGAGATGACTAAAAGACTTTTAAAAGCTCTTAATAAGGATGAATCGTTTATTACATATGTAGAAGATAGACTTGGTCATGATTTTAGATATTCAGTTGATGTAACAAAAGCTAATAATGAACTTAACTGGGAAGTTGAAACTGGAATTGAGGAAGGCTTAGAAAAAACTGTTAATTGGTATTTAGAAAACCAGCAGTGGTGGACTAATATTAAGTCAGGTGAGTATCAAAATTATTATAAAAAACAATATGGGAATGGATAAATGAAAAAAATATTATTACTAGGAAGCGGCGGACAATTAGGAACAGAATTAAAAAACTATTTAGAAAATGTTTCAGATATTGAATTAGTTTCATCTATTAGGTCTGATTACGAGATTACCGAAGATAGTTTAAAAACGTTTTTAACTTCTGTTAACCCAGATATGATAATAAACTGCGCTGCTTATACAAATGTTGATAAAGCAGAGGATATTGAAGATACAGCTGAATGTTTTAAGGTAAATTCTGAATTGGTAAAACTTATTACAGATATAGCTCCTGAAACTAAGTTGATTCATTTTTCTACTGATTATGTCTTTGATGGCTCACTTGATTCTAAGTCTAAAAATACTGAAACTGATGATACAAAACCAATTAATGTATATGGTCAAAGTAAATTAGCAGGTGAAGAGCATGTGTTAAAAAACCCAAATAATTTAGTGTTAAGAATCTCTTCAGTTCACGGACAGCACGGAAATAATTTTGTTCATACTATGCTTAAACTTTTTGCAATGAAAGATTCATTAAATGTTATTAACAATATTTATATGACTCCAACTTGGACAGGTTTAGTTTGTGAAAACATTGAAAAGATTATTAAAAAAGATTTATCTGGAGTTTATAATTTAACTTCAAATGAAACTGTTACTTGGTTTGATTTTGCTATGGCAATTAAAGAGATATCAAATGAAAAATTTAATAAAAATTTTACAGTAGATTTAAACCCAATTCCTTCATCTGAATATCCAACTCCAGCAAGCAGGCCTGAAAACTCTAGTCTTTGTGTTAGTAAGATATCTAATGAACTAGGGATTAAGCTTCCAAGTTATCGTGATGGTTTAGAAAAACATATAAAGCAAATCAATGAATAAGAAAAAAGATACAGTTAAAAATTGTATTGGTTTGGTTTTGGCAGGAGGTCAGGGGTCAAGATTCTGGCCACTTTCAACTCCTGAGATGCCAAAACAATTTTTATTATTTGGAAATAAAAATGAGTCTTTAATTCAAGCAACAGCTAATAGAACCAAATCAGTAGTTGATGATTTCATAGTTGTTACAAGTTCTAATTATAAAGAGATAACAGAAAAACATCTTCCTGATAAAAAAATTATTTGTGAGCCTTGTAGAAGAAACACTGCTCCTGCTATTGGGTTAGCTGCAGCTTATGTGCAAAGATTTTACCCTGAGTCTGTAATCTTATCTCTTCACTCAGATCACGCTATTTCTGAAGATGCGGTTTATCAATCTATTCTTGAAAAAGGAATTGAATATGCTAAAGAAAATGAAGCTATTGTTTTATTAGGAGTTAATCCTACTTTTCCTGCGGTAGGTTATGGGTATATAGAGCAAGGTGAAGTTCTTACTGAAAGTATATCTAATATTGTTCAATTTAAGGAAAAACCTGACTTTAAAACAGCTGAAAGTTATATTAAAACTAAAAAGTTTTTTTGGAATTCTGGGAATTTTATTTTTAAACCTTCTGTTATATTAAATACTTTTAAAGAATTTTTGCCAGAGATATATCAATCTTTATTAGTTATTCAAGAAGCTTTTGGTACTGAAAATGAGGAAAAAGTAATAAAAGCTGAATATGAAAAAATGGAAAGTATTTCTATTGATAATGGTATTTTAGAAAAATCTCAAATTAACAAATTATTAACTGGAGATGATTTTGGCTGGAATGATATTGGTTCTTATGATTCATATTCTGAATACTTAGAAAAAGATACTGAAAATAACAGAACTAGGGGAAATATTAACACTCTTGAAGCTAATGATAATATAGTTATTTCAACTAATAAGAATATTACACTTTTTGGTGTTAATGATTTGTGCGTTGTTGAGTCAGATAAAAATATTTTAGTTTGTCCAAAAAATAGAGTTTCTGAAATTGGAAAGATTAACTCGTAAATTCAGGAATAAACTTTTCTATTGGTTTATCTAAATTAGAATTAGTAGCCCACATAGTTTCAAATAAATTAACTAAGCTTTGGTTTTTTTCGATGTATTTTTTGTTAAATTCTATTAAGTTTTGTTCTATTGTTAAAAAAGCTTTAAGTTCTTTAAAAAGTTTTTCTTTTTTTGATTTGAAACTAATATCTTCAAGGATATCTAAGATAATATTTTTACTTAATTTGTTTTCTGATGATTTTTTGTTATCTAAAATGTTAGCTATAAAATCAAATACTTTTAAAGAACTTTTTTGATCAATTTCTAGAAATATTTGGAAATCTGACGTGAAATTAACAATATTTAACTTTGTATATCTACCATAAGGCAGTCCATATCCATTAGAAAAAGAAAATGTCTCAATATCATTTTTGATAGCCTTTAGTGTAGGATACTTACAAAATATTTGATCTTTTTTAATAATTTTATTTATATTTAATTCTGATTGATCTTTTGAGATTATAATTTTTTTACCATCAATGTTTATTATATTAGTGTCAATAGAATTGTTATTGCTATTATCAAATTCTGCTATAAAATATTTTGTTTTTTTCATCTTTCCTTTTTAAGTTTTTGTTTCAACTTCTTTAATTTTTCCAAATTTAAGTAACGTAGCTATTTTTAGACTTAGCTGGTCGTTTTTATAACTAGTAAATTCATATTCTAAATCTAAAAAAATATTTTTTTTGAAAAGTTCTTTTTGCAAAGATTCTAAACGTTCTTCATTGTTTTTAACTTTTTTATTTAAGGTGATTTCTTCAACTTTTGACAGTTTGTTTAAAAATGAAGTTAAGATTTTTCCATGTTGAGATGGGCTAAGGAATGGATTTTCTTTTATATCCTGCAATACTTCTTGTAAATTATTTAAATTTTTAGATTGCTTGATATTATTTAATATTGTAATTGTTTCTTTTGTTGTTTGGATAGTAAGCTTGTTATCAGCTTTTTTTTCAAGATTAGCAGTAGCTATAAATCCTGCTACTCCTGTAGTTTCTTTTTCTATAAGTGTTTTTTTAAATATTGCCTCTCCTAAACTTCGTACCGCTCCGTCTGGTCTTTTAATTGCTCCTTTTGGTAAAATTTTCATCATCATAATACATATATAATCGGCTAGTTTTAATTAATACTTAAATAATTCTTAAAGCACTGTAAATATTAATTATTTTTATATTTTATAACTACTTTAATTCATTTTTAAAATATGCTAACTTATCAAATACATTAAAGTTTTAAGGAAATTATGGCCAGAATTACTATTGAAGATTGTTTAAACACAGAAAGAAATAGATTTGCTCTTGTAATGTTAGCATCAAAAAGAGCTAAAGAATTATTAGGTGGAAGTAAGTGTTTAATTAAAAATTGTAAAAATAAAACTATAGTTCAATCTTTAAGAGAAATCGCTACAGGTCAAGTAAGATTTATGACTCCTGAAGAAATTGATGCAAAACTACAAGCTGCTCAAGAAGCGCTTGAAGCAGAAAATACAAAATTTGTTGATACTCCAAGTCTTACTGCAACAGAAGAAGCTGATAATTTATTTAAAACTCTTACTGAAAATGTTGATGATAGCGAAGCTACTGCTGATGATTCTAAGAGTGAAGCCCCGGCTGAAGAAATTTCAGAAGAAAAAACTTCAGCAGAAAAAACTTCAGAAGAAGAATAAATAATTTAATTATTTAATGAAATTTAATGATCTAGAAAAAGAAATAAAATCATATATTCCTGATGCTGATTTAACTTCAGTAAAAAAGGCATTTGATTTTGCTCAAAGAGTTCACGCAGGTCAAAAAAGAGTTAATGGTGTTCCATATTTTACACACTTAGTAGAAACAGCAGTCTTAGTTGCTAAATTAAAACTTGATATCCCTTCAATAGTCTCAGCTTTATTACACGATTCAGTTGAAGATTGTGATGTAACAAAAGAAGAAATAGATAATGAATTTGGCCCAGAAGTGGGTTTAATAGTTGAGGGGGTTACAAAGCTTACTCGAATGAAGTTTGAATCCAGGGAAGAAAAGCAAGCAGAAAGCTTTAGAAAAATGCTTGTTGCAATGAGTAAAGATATTAGAGTTATCTTTGTAAAGCTCTGTGACAGGCTCCATAATATGAGAACCCTACAGTATGTTTCCTCTGCTCAACAACAAAGAAAAGCAAATGAAACAATGGAAATCTATGCACCACTTGCAAATAGATTAGGGATAAATTGGTTAAAGTCTGAACTTGAAGATTATTGTCTTATGTATCTTCGCCCTGAACTTTATCAAGAAATGAAAAAAAAGTTCTCGATAACAAAAAAAGAAAGAGTAGCTTTTATTAAAAATGTAACAGAAACAATAAAAAATATCTTATTAAAAGAAAATGTAGTTGCTGATGTTAAAGGCAGAGCTAAACATTTTTTCTCAATTTGGCAAAAAATGGAAAGTAAAAGTTTATCTTTTGATGAAATCCATGATTTGTCTGGGTTTAGGATACTAGTAAAGGACTTAAAAGATTGTTATGCAGCTCTTGGAATAATGCATTCTAAATGGAAACCAGTTCCTGGAAGGTTTAAGGATTATATAGCAATGCCAAAGCCTAATATGTATCAATCACTTCATACCACCTTGATTGGTCCTTCAGGTCAAAGAATTGAAATTCAAATTCGTACAGAGGAAATGCATAGAGTTGCTGAGCAAGGAATTGCTGCGCATTGGTTGTATAAAGAACAAGATAAAGCAGATAATTTTGACTTAAAATGGGTTTCAGAACTTGTCGATTCACAAAAATATTTAAGTAATCCTGATGAATTTATCCAATCTGTAAAAGGTGAGCTATTTCCTAAAGAAGTATTTGTTTTTACTCCTAATGGAGATTTAATAAGACTTCCTTTTAAGTCCTGTCCTATTGATTTTGCATATAATATTCATACTCAAATTGGACATAACACTACAGGTGCTAAGGTAAATTCAAAAATTGTTCCTTTAAGTTATCAATTACAAAATGGAGATACTGTTGAGATAATTACTAGCAAGAATCATCTTCCAAATAAAGATTGGCTTGCTTACGTTGCATCTTCTAAAGCTAAAAATAAAATCAGAGCTTTTTTAAGAACTGAACAAAATGCAAGATCTCTTTCAATTGGAATAGAACTTTTAACAAAAGAGCTGCGAAATTATAATTTATCTTTAAAAAAATTAGAAAAACAAAAAGAGATTATTAAAGCTTCTCAGAATTTAGGATATAAAACCGAAAATGAATTATATGTTGAACTTGGATATGGGAAGATTTCTTTAAAAAAAGCTGTAAAAGAAATAGTTCCTGAAAACTTATTAATTCCTGTTGGAACAGCAGATTTGAGCCCAATAAGGAAAATATTTAAAAAAGTTGCTAGTAAAACTAGGAAAACAGTTGGAGTTCAAGTCTCAGGAATGGATGATATAATGGTTAGGTATGCTAAATGCTGCGCTCCAATTCCTGGCGAAAGAATTGTTGGGTTCATAACAAGAGGTAGAGGGGTAACTGTTCATAAATCTGATTGCCAACAAGCACTAAAAGCTGATCCATCTAGAATGATTCCTGTTAATTGGGATAATGAGATTTTAATTAAATCTAAAGTTGCAATAACTGTTTTAGCTGTAAATAGACATGGTCTGCTCTTAAATGTTGCAAAGGTTATTAATGACTCAAAAGCTGATATTAAAACTGCACAAGCTAAAACTACAGAAACTGAAAAAAGTATTTTTACTTTTGAGGTAATGATAGATAATTCAAATCAGTTAAATTTGATTATTAAATCTATAGAAAAAATATCTGGTATAATTAAAGTTGAAAGAGTTAAGGATATGTTAAATGAACAAGTATTTTAAATTAAGCTTTTTATTTGTTTTTGGGTTAACTACATTTTATTTATTTTCACCTAAAAGTTCTAACTCCCAAGACTTAGACTTCATTAAAGAAAATTTAAATAAAACAACTTATAAAATAGAAAAATCAAAAGAAGAGAATCAAAATATAAATATATATTCAAAATACTCTGAAGCTGTAGTGTTTATTAATACTATTTCTTATTCATATGATCCGTTTGATATATTTTCACAATATAAAAAAAATGAAGGAAGTGGTTCTGGTGTAATTATTGATGCAGAGCAAGGTATTATAATCACAAATTTACATGTTATTTCTCAAGCAAATGAAATTAAAATCCTTTTATCAGACTCTCAAAGTCATAAAGCAAAGCTTTTAGGTTATGATACTGAATCAGACTTAGCAGTTCTGCAATTAGAAAATATCCCTAAAAACTTAACTGAAGTTAAATTTGGAGATTCTTCTAAATTACAAGTAGGTCAAAGAGTTTTAGCTATAGGAAATCCTTTTGGTTTAAGCAAAACTTTAACTACAGGAATTATTTCAAGCTTAGATCGAACAGTAAAAACTGATGATGATATTTATCTAACTGAATTAATTCAAACTGATGCTGCTATTAATCCTGGAAATTCAGGAGGTCCGCTTCTTGATACAAATGGGCGCCTGATAGGCTTAAATACAATGATTTTATCAAAATCAGGAGATTCTGCTGGAATTGGTTTTTCTGTTCCAATAAATCAAATTTTAACTATCTTACCTGATCTAATAAAAAATGGAAAAGTTCTAAAACCATATTTTGGTTGGGTTCTTGCTAATACAAATCAAGGGGTTGTTATTAGAAGAATAGAAAAAGGTTCAGCTGCTGCAAAGGCAAATTTAGTAGGAGTTGAAAAGATAGTAAATCAAGGTTTTTTTACTCAGTATTATCTTGATTATGAAAATGCTGATTTTATATATAAAATTGATAATTTGGTTGTTAATGATAAGCTTGAATTGTCTACGTATATAAAAAACTCTAAAAAATTAGATTTTAAATTAGAGGTAAGAAAAGGCAGTAGTAGTAAGAAATCTAGAATTGTTGGTATTAAAGTAGAGCTTAAATAAAGATATAAAAATAAAATGAGTAAAATTAGATTATTAAATGATAGATTAATTAACCAAATCGCAGCAGGTGAAGTAATTGATAGAGCTGAAAGCATAGTAAGAGAGCTTGTTGATAATTCTATTGATGCAGAAGCTACAAGTATAAAAATTTATATTGAAAATGGTGGAAGAACTTTAATTAAAGTAATTGATAACGGAATAGGGATGAATAAAGATGATGCTCTTATGTCGCTTCAAAGACATGCAACATCAAAACTTTCTGGAAATAAATTAAAATCAATTAATACCTTAGGTTTTAGAGGAGAGGCAATTCCAAGTATTGCATCTGTTACTAAGTTTAATTTAAAAACAAGTGAGTCTGATGGCGAGGGAGTAGAAATTGATATTTCAGGAGGGAAAATTCTTGAAGTTTTAGATGCAAGTTTTCAAAAAGGAACTGATATTACGATTAGAAAATTGTTTTTTAATGTTCCTGCTAGAAAGAAATTTTTAAAAAGTTCTAAATTTGAAGAAACTAAAATAAAATCTTGGGTTAAAAGATCTGCTATTACTAATCCAAATGTTCATTATCAGCTTTATATTGATAATAGTGAAGTTTTAAATATGTTTCCTGTAAAAGAGCCGCTTGAAAGGGCAAGAAGTTTATTTATTGAAAGCTTAGAAGAGATTGATTTTAAGTATTCAGATATATCGGTTAAAGGTTTAGTTACTCATCCTCAATTTGCAAAAACTTCTAATTCTAATTTAATTACTTTTGTAAATGGAAGGTTAATTAATTCTAAGGATATTAATAAAGCAGTTAAAGATGGATTCGATTCAACTTTAAAAGCTAAAGAATACCCAGCAGGCGTTATTTTACTACAAGTAGCACCTGAATTTATAGATATAAATGTACATCCCCAAAAACACGAAGTTAGATTTAATAATATGTCTGATATCTATACTGCTGTTAGAGAAGGAGTTAGAGATGCTGTGTATAGATTTTCAAAACCTGTAGCAGGGGTTGTTAATCAGTCTTATTTTTTAAGTGGTTCGAACTTTCAAAAACAAGTTGTTCAAGAAAAAGATAAAAATGATTTAGTTTATAAAAAAGAAAAATTAAATTTAGAATCAAAGGCAGTAGTAAATGAAAATATAGAATCTAAAAATATAAAAACTAAAAATTTAGAAACTAATAATATTATAAGCTTTGATAATAAAGATAATAGTTTGGCTTCTAAGTCTGAAAATCAAAATGATCAAAATATAGATAGTCAAAATATAGATTATGAAAATAAAGATATAACAAATACTAAAAACTTAGCTAGAGATGCTGATAAGTTTTATTTTTCAAATTTAAAATATATTGGTCAAAGTCATAAATGCTTTTTATTTTGTGAATATGAATCAGAGCTTTTTGTTGTTGATATGCACGCAGCACACGAAAGGTATAATTATAACTTGATAAGAAATTCTATTTTTCATAATAAAGTAAAAACTCATCAGTTGCTAATACCAATCAATGTTAAACTAAATTTTAAAGCTTTTAATAACTGCATTGATAATCTTGATACCTTTAAAAAATTTGGAATTGATATTGATACTTTTGGAGAAGATACAATTATAGTTAGAGGAGTGCCTTACGTTCTTCAAAAAGGAAATATAATAAAAGCTATTGAAGAGATCTCTGAGATTGAGATATTAGAAAGCGCAGATAACGTCTTTAAAGAAATAATTGATAAAGTATCAGCAAGACTTGCTTGTCATAGCTCAATTAGAGCTGGAAAAGAGATGCATAAACAAGAAGTTTATGCACTGTTTGAGCAACTTGATAAAACTGAATTTTCTGCAGCTTGTCCTCACGGAAGACCTGTTATTGTGAAATTTTCTAAATCTCAAATTGAAACCTGGTTTGGCCGTGATAAGTGATATCCCTTTAATTTGTGTAGTAGGCCCAACAGCTGTTGGAAAGACTGCTTTTTCTTTAGAACTTGCTAAGGCTTTTGAAACTGAAATTATTAATGTTGACCCTGTTCAGATTTATAAAAAACTTGATATCGGTTCAGCTAAACCTTCTAAAAAAGAGCTTGAAGCAGTTAAACATCATTTAGTTTCATTATTAAGCCCAGATGAAAGTATTAATGCAGCAAAATATGTTAAGCTTGCTGATCCGATTATAAATGATTTTTTAGAAAATAAAAAAAAGACAGTAATACTTTCAGGCGGTTCGAACCTTTATTTAAAATCAATACTTTATGGACTCCCAAAGGGCTTAAAAGCTAATGAGGGGTTTAGAGAAGAGTTGGAAAAGTTAACTAATAAGCAGCTTTATTCAAAACTTGAAGTGGTTGATAAAGATATTTTAGGAAAGCTTCATGTTAATGATAGGAAAAGGTTAATTAGGTATTTAGAAATACATAAAATTACTAACTCAAAACCTAGTGTTTATTTAAGAGAAAATCAGAATCATTTAAAGTATAATATTATAGTAATTGTTCTTGGGATGGACAGAGAGCTGCTTTATGACAGAATAAATCAAAGAGTTCTTGAAATGGTTGATATTGGGTTAATTGATGAAGTTAAGAGTTTAATAGATGAATATGGAGAGAATATTGATTGTTTAAAAAATATTGGCTATTTTGAAACAAAAAAACACCTTTTGGGGCTTAAAACAAAAGAAGAGCTTATTTTAGAGATATCACAAAATACTAGAAGATTTGCTAAAAGGCAGCTTACTTTTTGGAGAAATGAGCCTTTGAAATTAGGATTAAAAGGTATTGATATTAGTGGTTTAGATGGAATAGGTGTAAATTATATAGATGTTTTAAAGACTATATTGCCTATTGTTAATAAAAATGCAAATATTGTCGATATATTTATTAATAATTAATTTTAAGGATTTTTATGAATACTAAAAGAAATAAAAAAAATGAAAAAGGTGCTTCACTTGTTGAATATGCATTGCTTGTTGCTTTGATTGCGATTGCTGCTATTGCTGGTATTAATACTTTGGGTGAGAAAGTATCAAATACATTTGATGATATTAACGAGAAGCTCGACGTCAATTTAGCTGAAACTGATGGTGGTGTCGATACTCAGTAGCGATGGATAACAAAATTGTCAAACAAAATTAAAAATCCGTTAGATTTTGAATTGCCTTTAGTAGAACTAGAGGCAAAATTCTTTGAATTAACTCAAAATCTAACAGATGACCCAAAAGAATTAAAAGAAGCAAAAAGTTTAGAAAATCAAATTTCTAAATTAAAAACAGATACATATCTAAAGCTTTCTCCGTATCAAAGACTACAATTGTCTCGTCACTTCGATCGTCCTTATACACAAGACTATATAGATCGTTTTGTTCATAACTTTGTTGAGCTTCACGGTGATAGAGTTTTTAGAGATGATCCTGCAATAATTTCTGGAACTGGCAAAATAGGAAAAGAAAATGTAGTTGTTATTGGTCATCAAAGAGGAAGAACTACTCAAGAAAGATTACTTAGAAATTTTGGTATGCCTCAACCTGATGGATATAGAAAAGCACTTAGGATGTTTAGATTAGCTGAAAAGTTTGATATGCCAATAATTTGTTTTATTGATACTCAAGGAGCATACCCAGGACTTGAAGCGGAAGAAAGAGGGCAAGCTGAGGCGATAGCAAAAAATTTAGAAGTTCTAGCTGGAATTAAAGTTCCATCAATAAGTGTTATTATTGGAGAAGGCGGGTCTGGAGGGGCATTAGCTCTTGGCGTTACTAATAGGATTTTAATGCTATCAAATGCTTGTTATTCTGTTATTTCTCCTGAAGGTTGTTCATCAATATTATTTAAAAATCAAGGAAACCCTCAAGCTAATACCGCTACTGCTGCTGAAAATTTAAAAATTAATGCTCCAAATTTACTAGAATTTGGGATTGTAGATGAAGTAATAGAAGAGCCATCTGGTGCAGCGCATAGAAATCATAAAGAGACAGCGGAGCTTTTAGAAGCTTCTTTAATTAAACATATGGATGATTTAAGAAAATTATCTAAAGAAGATTTAATTGAAGATCGTTATGATAAGTTTAGAAAAATAGGAGATTATAATTAATGGCTAGTAGCGATTCAATAGAAATGGAAGGCGTTGTAAAACAGTGCTACCCAAATACTACTTTTGAAATAGAGTGTTCAAACGGTCATGTAATGACTGCATATCTTGGAGGTAAGATGAGAAAGAATTATATTAGAGTTCTGCCTGGAGATAAAGTTATTGTTCAAATTTCTCCATATGATTTATCAAAGGGAAGGATTGTTAAAAGAATTAAATAGGTCTTATGTTTATAAGGTTTATTTTTTATTTTATTATTCTATTAATTTCCTCAAAAAGTATATTTCTTAAATATAATTTAAGAAATACAGGAACAGACGATGCTAATATTTTCTTTGTATACGCACAAAATTTTATCAATGGGTTTGGTTTTAGATTCAACAAAATAGATGAATTGCCTGTTGAGGGTTTTACTTCATTCTTATACACACTGATTGTTTCTGCTTCAATGTATTTTAGTGATAACTTTCTAGAGGTTTTATACTATATCTCTTTAATGTTTACTGCTTTAGGAGTGTCTTTTTATATACAAACAATAGAAAAGTATTTAGAAACTCATAATAAGAAAATTAATATATTTATCCATACAATTATTTGTAGTTTGATTTTTGGACCAATATATTTTACTGCTTGGAATATCAATTCATTAATGGATAATGGACTCTATTTTCTACAAGTAATGATTCTATTCAGATACTCTTATGAACATTTTGTAAAAAATGAGTTTAAGAAAAATTTTATACTTTTATTACCTTTATTTGCTATTGGTCGACCAGAACTAGCAATTCTTACATCCATATATCTTTTTTCATTTTTTTTATATAATTATATAAAGAAAAATAGTTTAAATCAGTCTTTTTTTTTAGGTTTTTATTTTTTAATCATTCTTTCAATTGTTACTTTACTTCGTTTATTTTATTTTGGGTCTTTGTTGCCAAATACTTATTATGCAAAGGCAACTTTTGGATTCTATACACAGTTTAAACATGGATTAGGTTTAAGTTTTCAATTCTTAATTAATAATATTACATTATGTTTATATTTATTTATCCCTATATTTTTTAAATTTAAAAATAAAAAATTATTGATTATTAATTATAGTTTTATTTTATTTATTTTTATAATTATTCTAATTACAGGTGGTGATCATTTTAGTGGTTACAGGTTGTTTCAGCCATATATACTATTTTTTATCACTCCAATAATTCTAACTATAAACAAATTTAAATACTATTTTTTATCAGAAAGAAATTTACTTATTATTATTCTCTTTATGGTAAATATTATTTTAAATAATTCTTCTTTTGTTTTACTTTCAAAATATAAATTTAAAATTAATTCTTTTTATAGTGAATTTTATATTGTTAGATATGATTCTATTGAAGCTAATTTATATAATGATTTTTTCAGTACTATGAATACGTATCCATCAGTTGCTACAGTAAGCATTGGGTCTTTTGGTTTTAATTATAAAGGATATGTATATGACATTATTGGTTTGGTACATTATGATTTGGCAAAAATTAAAAAAGAAAATGATATATTTTTCCATGGTCATTCTTCATTTAATAAAAGATGGTTTCTAAGTAAAGATATTGATTTAGTTAAGATTAGGTTGCCAACTACATTTGATACATCTAAAGCAAAATTCAAAATTAGTAAATTTGACAATACAATTTTTAAAGATATTTTTTATGAAAATAAATTTATAGAAAGATATGAGCTATATTCCTTAAAGGTGAACAATAATAAGCTTGTTGCATTTGTAAACAAGAAGTATGTCAAAAAACTTTCTAAAAAGGGAGTGTCTCTAAGAAAAATTGATTATTTATAAAGTTAGTAAATAATATCTATCTTAATCTTAAAACTAAAATTTCAGTATTTTTAAATATTATTAATTTTGTTTTGTCAGACTTGAAGTTTTTATTTATAAATAAGAGTAACTTTTCATCATAATCTGTTAAAATTAAAATATTTATTTTATTTTTATTAATATATTCTATAATTTGAGAATATTTAATATATAGTAAATTCTGATCAAATGTGTAATCAGTTAAATAATATTTTATAAGATTGGAGATATGATTAGATAAAAATAATTCCTTTTCTTTGTGAAAAGATAAAGGCTTGGAAATTGTAAGTATTTTATCAGTCAATGAAAGATAATTTTTAATTTGTTTGTAATCTTCTTTTACAAAATAACCGTTGTTATATTTTTTTGATAAATGTGTTTTATATTTTAAAATATGATTTTTTAAAATAAAGAAAATAAGTATAAAATTTACAATTAAAAAACAGTTTTTAAATATCTTTGAACTAAATTGAATTCTTTTTAATGATATCAGAGGTAAGAATGAGACAATACTTATATATCTTAAAAGACTATATGGGGCATGTGACTTGTATAAGACATAATATAAAATATTAATTAAAGGTAAGATTAAAGAAGTCGTAAGAATATATCTATAATTTCTTTTAAAAATACACATATATAAGATTAGTAATAAAAATATTAAATAATATTTAAAAGCAAAAATAAGAAAGATAACAGTAGTTTTAAAATTATCAATTAAGTTATCCAATTTAATATTAGATTGAGTTAGCTCAATTATTCCAAAATTTAAATTGTTAAAAGATTGCTTATAATAAATATAGCTTAAGATTAATAAGCTTATTAAAAAAATGTATAAAATAGTATTTTTAGTTATTTTTATCTTTATGCTCTTAAAGTTTTGAAAAAAATATAATAAAATTAAAGGTAAGATACCATATAGATAATATTTATTTGTTGATTTTAATAAAACAAAATTTATTATTAAAAAAATAATTTCAAATATAGGGACACTTTTATTTCTAAAAGTAAAATATATTATTGAAAGTATTAACATGGATGAATATAAATCAGCATATGAATAAATCAAAAAATCTAGAGCAAACGTATAAAAATAAATTATATAAAAAATAGAAGTTATTTTAAGAATATTTTTCTTTTGAATATAAAAAATAAAATAAATTGATGTAAGGAAATATAAATTATTATAGATAGGGAGAAATTGTTCTTTAATTGCCCCAAGTGTTTGATATGTTAAAAAGTATGGTATAATTGAAATATATGAATAGTTAGCATTTTGAATTCCATTAGAATCTATTATAGGTAGCTTGCCGTAGAGAAATAATTTTTTTGGTGCATCCCACCAAAAAGTAAAATGATCCCAATATTCAGAATTTGTTTTAAAAATAAGAATTAAAGAAAAAATTGAAAGTATTAAAACAGGTAGTGAGATTAATAAATTAATAAGATTTACTTTTAAATCAATTTTGACAAATTTTATGTTATTTTTAAAAAATAATATTACTGAAATATACGATAGTACTAATAATATTACTGATGGAATAAAATTATTAATCTGAATTAAGAAATGTGCAGGAATCATAATAGCAACACTAGATATTATAATTCCAGAGGATATAGAAAATAAAATATAAAAGAATAGATGGTTTTTTATAGTATTAATTCTTAAAATAAACCCATTTCCAATTATAAAATAGATACAAAATAGATTTAGAATTAATAAAAAATCATTTGTTCTAAAGAAAATATTATTAAAAATTATAAAATTAAAAATAGGAATTAATAATAGAAAGAATTTCATAATTATTTATTTATAAAATTGATTAAGTCATTTTTATTAAATTTATCATAATATCTTTCTAAAACCTTATCTTCTAAATCTGTAATTAATATCGTAGGCAGACCTTTTACTTGAAACTTATCTAATATCTCTTTATTTTCTTTATTAACCTCTGTTACATCGATATGTTTATAGTTAAAATTTTCTTTAATAAGGCTCTCAAACTCCTTATCGTTTAAAATCTTTTCATTAATTATTTTACACTTAAAACACCATTCGGCATCAAATTTAATCAAAGTAAATTTTTTATTATAAGTTTGAGCCACTGAAATATCAGTTTTATTGTTAGTTAACCCAAGACCTATAAAAGCTAAACTTAAAATTAATATAAAATATTTCTTTTTATAAATAGAAAATATAGCTAGTAATATTAGAATAATTCCAAAAATAATTAAATTAGGCTTAAAAAGATAAAGTAAAAATAAATAACTAAATACAATAAACGGATCATAATACTTAGATATATTATTAAACTTATTTCCAATAATGTTAACAATTAAAAAAATAGAAGAAAATCCTAAAGAAAAAATAAAGAAGCTAAATAAAGTTTGAAGAAAATTAAAATCAACAACTAGACCTAAAATGATAGCAATTCCAGGTCCAACGCAAGGAGCTGAAACGAGACCTGTAGTTAAACCAAATAAAAATGGTTTGATATATTTGATATTTCCAATTTTAATTTTATTACTAGTATTTTGTAATTTATTAAAAAAATTAAATTTAAAAATTTCTATTTGGTTTAATAATAAGAATAAAATAACAAAAAATAATAAATATCTTATTTTGCTAAAACCAAAAATCTCTCCCCAAAACAGTTTAAACTGGTAAACTAAAACTCCAATAATGGTAAAAGATACAACTATTCCTAAAATGAAAAATAATGTATTTAAAAACTTATTCTTCTTTTCAATAACACTTAAGCTTAAAGGGATAACAGGTAACGTACATGGGCTAAGAGCTGTAATAATTCCTGTAATAAAACAAAATATATAAAAATAATTTTCTGATAATAAACTTAAATCCATATAGATTATAATAAGTTATATTCTATTCTCTTAACAAGGATTTATATTGAGTTTTTAAATAAAAAATTATAAAAATACTATATGAGTAATACTGCAGTCTACCCAGGATCCTTTGATCCTCTCACACTTGGCCATATTGATATTATCAACAGATCCTCAAAGTTTTTTGATAACTTAATAGTCTCAGTACTAGTGAACCCATCAAAATCACATTTGTTTTCAGAATCTGAAAGAGTTCAAATAATCTCAAATGAGTTCAAAAACAATCCAAAGATCACTGTAAATTCCTTTTCAGGACTCTTAGTTGATCATCTAAACACATTAAACTCTAAAATTATCATTAGAGGCTTAAGAGCAATCTCTGATTATGATTATGAAACTCAAATGGCTTTAACTAATAAGTCTTTAAACCAAGACATAGAAACTTTTTTTATGGCAGCTTCTGCAAAATATTCTTATATAAGTTCATCAATGGTAAAACAAGTAGCAAAGTTAAATGGAAATGTTTCTGAAGCAGTTTCAAAAAATGTAGAAAATCTTTTAAAGGAAAGATTTTCTAATTAAAATAAATAAACCTAAAAGGAGAACTAAAATGGATTACTTAAATAAAAAAATACAAACACTTTCTCCAAGCGCAACTCTTGCTGTAAAATCAAAAGCAACACTTTTAAAACAACAAGGAAAAACAGTTTATGATCTTTCAGCAGGAGAGCCTCATATTGATACGCCTTCTTTTATTAAAGATGAAATGAAATCATCTCTTGATAAAGGCTTAACAAAATATACAGCAGTCCCTGGAATAATAAACCTTAGAGCTGCAATATCAGGCCAGTTTAAGTCTCAAGGTATAGAATCGGCTCCTGAAAATGTAGTAATAACAAACGGTGGAAAACAGGCTTTAACTCAAACAATGCTTGTAACTCTTGATCAGGCAGATGAAGTAATCATTCCAGCTCCATATTGGGTAAGTTATCCTGAAATGGTTAAACTTGCAGACGGAGTTCCAGTTATCGTTCAAACTAAAGCTAAAGACTCCTTTATTTTAAAGCCTGAAGATCTAAAATCTGCAATCACCCCAAAAACTAAAATGTTAATTTTAAACTCTCCATCAAACCCAACAGGCTTTTCTTATACTAAATCGGAACTAGAACAAATTGCTAAAATAGTAATTGAGCATAAAATTCTAGTAATCTCTGATGAGGTTTATGGGAAGTTAAATTACTCAGATACTAAGTACACAAGTTTTGCTTCAATTTCTAAAGGTTTAACTCCTTATGTTATTACAGTTGATTCTTTTTCAAAAACTTATTCAATGACAGGTTGGAGAGTTGGTTTTCTAAATGCTCCAGTTCAAATTGCTAAATCAATTGCAAAAATCCAAGGCCAGTTAACTTCAAATGTTAATACAATGAGTCAATATTCAGCTTTAAAAGCAATCACTTCAAATGATAATTTTTTAGATGCTTTAAAAACTGAATACAAATCAAGATTAATTAAATATGGAAAGGCTATTAATGATATAAATGGTTTGTCTGTTAAGGTGCCTGATGCTGCTTTTTATCTTTTTATTAATGCAACAGAGCTATTAACTTCTTTAAATCTTAAAAACACAACAGAACTCGCTGACATTCTAATTGAAAAAGGCTTGGCAGTAGTCCCTGGTGCTGCTTTTGGAATGGATAAATACTTTAGAATAAGTATAAGTGTTAACACAGATAACTTAGAAAATGGTATCAAGATTCTAGCTAGCTTAGAGTCTTAAACATTAGCGCCTTATAATTATTAATTCAGATATCTTTAATTATAGGTCTTTAATTAAAGATTTTAAAGTTAAAAACTATTAAAAACAGATACTTAAAAGATTGTTTAATTAATAAAATAGTAGTAATTTTTAATTTCTTAAACATGGAGATATTATAATGAGTAATGAAAGAACTTTATCAATTATTAAACCTGATGCCGTAGTTAAAAATGTAATCGGTAAAATCATTGATAGATTTGAAACAAATGGTTTAAAAGTAGTTTCAATGAAAATGACAACACTTTCGCAGCAGGAAGCTGAAAAGTTTTATGAAGTTCATAAAGAAAGACCTTTTTATGGCGAATTAGTAAGTTATATGACTTCTGGCCCAGTTGTAATTTCAGTTTTAGAAGGTGAAAATGCAGTTTTAAATCATAGAGATTTAATGGGAGCAACTGATCCAAAAGAAGCAGCAGCTGGAACAATTAGAGCTGATTTTGCTGATTCTATTTCTGCAAATGCAGTTCACGGTTCAGATTCTTTAGAAAATGCTAAATTAGAAATAGCTCAATTTTTTTCAAACTAAGAAAATAATGGAAAAAGAATCAATATTTAATTTTGAAAGAGAAGCTTTATGCTCAGCTCTTAATGAGAGCTTAGATGCTTCTAATTATAGAGGGACTCAAGTATTTGAGGCTCTTTATAAAAATTTAAAATCAAATCTTGATGATGTTTCAAATATTCCAAAAGATATTAAAGAACATTTAAAAACAAACTATGATACGTCTTTATTAAAGATTTTATCAAAAAAAACTAGCTCAGATGGAAGTATTAAATATTTATTTAAACTTCCATCTGGTCCTAAAATAGAAACTGTTCTAATCAAACAAGAAAAGCGAATGACTCTTTGTGTTTCCTCTCAGTATGGATGCGGGATGGGTTGTACGTTTTGTATGACAGGAACTATGGGGTTCTTAGGAAACTTAACAACGGCAGAAATCATACTCCAGGTTCTAACAGTAATGCATGATACTGAAGAGTTTAGAACTAGCTTTTCAAATATAGTTTTTATGGGAATGGGAGAGCCTCTTCATAATTACAAAGCAGTTACTGCGGCTTTAAGAATTTTACTTGATCCAAAAGGCTTAGCTTTTCCTCCAAGAAGAATAACAATTTCAAGTGTTGGTTTAGTTCCAGCGATTAAACGTTTTTCTAATGAAGGGATAAATGTCAATTTAGCCATTTCTTTAAATGCATCAGATAATGATACAAGAAATAAGATAATGCCAATTAATAAGAACTTTCCAATAGAAGTTTTGATTGACACAATAAAAGGTTTTCCGCTTCAAGGTAGAAAAAAAGTTACAATTGAGTACGTAATGCTTTCAGGTGTTAATGATACTAAAGATGATTTATTAAGATTAAAGAAGATTATTGAGCCAATTAGAGCAAAAGTAAATTTAATACCGTATAATGAAAATACTGGACTTGGGTTTAAATCCCCAAATAAATCTTGGATTAATCACTGGTCTAATGAACTTAATAGAGCAGGGTTTAGCACAACTGTTAGATGGTCTAAAGGTAAGGATATTGATGCAGCTTGCGGGCAGCTTTCTGTTAAGGCTTTAAAAAAGCAAAAGCAAGAACAAAAACTTAAAGTATTAGAAGATATAACTTAAATTAAATATTTTCTTCAGTTTTAGGTTTGCTTACTCTGCTAGCTTGAAGTCCTTTATCTGAATCAAACAATTCATACTCAACTTCATCGCCTTGTTTTAAAGTTTTAAAGCCTTCAATATCTATAACAGAATAATGAACAAAAACATCTTCTGTTTCAGAAAATTCGATAAAGCCAAAACCTTTAGCATTATTGAACCATTTAACTTTACCTTTTTTAGTTTCTTTTTCACTCATTATTATAGATTATTAGCATATTTTTTTAATCTGTCTACATAAAAAAAATATTAAAATAAAATACTGTTTAAAAACCACTTTTTATTCTAATCTTTTACTTATGAAAAGTATTAAAACCCTTATAAATCTATCTAATAATATCAACTCGCCAGTTGTTATTGCTAAAAATGATTTTAGTACTGTCAAAATTTCTAATATTCTCCTAAAAAAACTTAAATCTCAAAATTTTAATGAATGTGAGCTTATTGAAAATCTAAAAAATTCACTTAAAGATGAATTGGATTCCTCAAGTTTTAATTCTTTATCTTATATAGTTTTAGATGTTGGAGATTATTTCTTATTTGAATTTGATCTTCCAGTTCTAGAATCTCAAATTCACAATCAAAGACTTGAAACTTTAGGTAAGCTTTCAGGAAGTATCGTTCATGATTTTAATAATATTTTAGCAACTATTTTAGGACACGTAAGTTATCTTCAAAAAGTTGTTGACCAATCAGGGCAAGTTGGTAAATCAATGAGCTCAATTGAGCAAGCCTGTTTAACAGCTTCTCAGTTATCAAAGGAAATCTTAAATTTTTCTAAATACAAACCTCAAGAAGAACCTAAATTAATTGATGTAGTTAATTTAGTAAAAAAACTTTCTGTTCTTTTAGAAGTTGAAATTAAACCAAAATACACTTTAGATTTAAGCCTGCCAGATGAAGAGATCTTTGTTTTAGCAAACCCAGGAAAACTTTCACAGGTTATTGTAAATTTAGTTATAAATGCTAAAGATGCACTAGAAGATTCAGGTGGAATTAAAATAGATGTATCTTCTACTTTAAACAAATATCCAAATAAAATTAACTCTTTAAAAGTATTAAAACTTTCAATTATTGATAGTGGTTCTGGTATTAGCCAAGATATTATAGATAAGATTTTTAATCCTTATTTTACAACAAAAGATGACCTTGGAACTGGGTTAGGGCTAGCAACAGTTAAACAGATCGTAGAAGGATTAGGTGGTTTAATAGAGTTAACTTCAAAAGAAGGGGTAGGTACTCGTTTTAATATTTACATTCCGATTCAAGAATCTGCTAAAAAAGAGTCTAAAACTAAGACTCTTAACCCATTAAAAGGATCTGAAACTATTTTACTTATCGATGATGAAGAAAGCCTTCGGCTTACTCTTGAGTTAAGTCTTAAGGCTTTAGGATATAATGTGGAGCTAGCAAAAGATGGTCAAGATGCTATAGAAAAATATAATCCCCAAATTCATCAATTGGTAGTTTTTGATTTGCTTATGCCTAGATTAAATGGGCGTAAAATGTATGATAAGTTATGTGAGGCATATAAGTTTAAAGCAATTGCAATGACAGGATATGCTGATGAATCTGATCTTAGTTATTTAAGATCAAAGGGAGTTTCTATCTTGGATAAACCGTTTTTACCTGATGAACTTGCTGAAAAAATTAGAATGATACTAGATAATGATTAAAGTAAAAAATTTAAATAAAAGTTTTGATAATAGTATAGTTTTAGATGATTTATCATTTGAGCTTTTACCAAATTCTATTACTGCCTTAATCGGGCCAACAGGGGTTGGGAAAAGTGTCTTATTGAAAATAATAGCAAAAGTAATTAATATGGATTCTGGATCAATTGATTATCAAGATTTAAAATCAAACGACATTTCTTTAATGTTTCAAGAAGGTGCTTTATTTGACTCAATATCAGTTTTTGACAATGTTGCGTTTCCTTTAACAAATGGAAAAGTTCCAATCCATAATTTAGACTCTGAAATTAAAGATGAGGTTACATCAAAAGTTGTTAAGATCTTAGATCTTGTCGGGCTTAAAAAATCAATATACAAAATGCCAGCTCAAATAAGTGGAGGTATGAAACGAAGAGTCTCTTTAGCTAGGGCTTTAGTAAATTTACCAAAACTTGCACTGCTTGATGACCCAACTTCAGGGCTTGATCCAATAGCAAGTTCTGTTATTATGGACTTAATATATAAATTGCAAGATGAGTTAAATTCCACGATTTTAATGGTTTCTCATGATCTTAGAAGATTAATACCAATTTCTGATCAGATTTATGCACTTTTTGATGGTAAAATTATATTCAAAGGTTCTGAGTCGGAAATTTTAAATTCCAATAAAAAGCTAATTGATTTTATAAATTGTAGGTATGAGCTTAAATGAAAGAAAAAGATAAAAATAAAAATAAAAATAAAAGTAAAAGTAAGAATATAGAAAAGAATACAAATCAAGCTAAAGATAAAAAAACAGTTAATTCTTCATATAAAAAAAGTAAGCCTAAATCTAAAAAAAATAATTTTAACACCCCAACAACTAAAAAACTTTTAGCTTTTATAGCAGAAACTCGTAAAAAATTCTTAGAAGGAATAGGGACTCCTGTAAATGAGAAATTTGTAACAGATTCTTTTCAACAAGAGGCAATTAATTCAATTACAAAGGGAGAAGATGTTTTAGTTGTCGCTCCAACTGGTGCAGGTAAAACGCACATAGCAATTGAGTCTTTTAAATCAATATTAAATTTAGGAGGAAGAGTAGTTTATACAACTCCTTTAAAAGCGCTTTCTAATACGAAATATAATGAATTTAAAAAACTTTTTGAACCTGAATACTCTGTAGGTTTGCTTACAGGTGATAGGAAAATAGATACAAAAAGTGATGTGATTATTGCTACAACTGAAATTTATAGAAATGAACTTTTTAGAGAGAATGTAGATTATTCTTTAGTGGTTCTTGATGAAGTTCACTTTATTGCAGATCAACAAAGAGGGCCAGTTTGGGAAGAGAGTATTATCTTGAGCCCAAAAGATACAACTCTTTTAATGCTTTCAGCATCTGTTTCTAATGCTGATGAGATTATTGATTGGCTTGAGTTTGTTAGAGAAAAGAAATGTAACTTAGTTACTAAAGATGTTCGTCCTGTTGAATTAAGGCTAGGTTTCTTGCATCCTCAATTTGGCCCAATACCTTTAGAAAATGAAAAGGGCTCTGTGCTCTCGCCGATAACAGAGTTTTATGCAGATACATCATTAGATTCTGAAGGGATGAAGTTAACTGGTGGACGTTATCTTCAAAGAAGAAAAAAAAGATATAATAATAAAAATTCAAACAAAAATTTTAAAAATAAAAATTCAAACAAAAATAAACAAAGATTCAAAAAATGAGAGAATACCCAGCCACAAAAATATTTGATCAGTTATCTAGTCATAACTTAGCACCTATTATTTTATTTAGAAGTAGTAGAAGACAGTGTGATGAGGATATTCAAAAAGTTGCAGGTTCAAACAATAGAATATTATCTGAAGATCAAACTGGAAAAATTAAAAATGAAATAAAAGAAATAATTGCAAAGTATAGCCTTGATAAAGAATTAATAGAAAGTTCTGATCAATTTTCAGCATTAGTTCATTATGGAGTTGGTTCTCATCACGCAGGACAGCTTTTAGTTTGGAGACTTTTACTTGAAGAATTAATGAGTAGAGGAGTTATTAGAATGCTTGTTGCAACAAGTACTGTTGCTGCAGGAGTAGATTTTCCTGCAAGGTCAGTTGTTGTAACAGCGCACTCAAGAAGGGATAATGATGGTTTTAGAGTCTTAACATCTTCAGAGTTTCAACAAATGTCAGGTAGAGCTGGAAGAAGAGGTAGGGATGTAGTTGGATTTTGTTTTGTAGCCCCATCTGCTTTTTCAGATGCAAGAGTGATTAGGCAAATTTCTAAAACTCCACCCGAACCATTAATTTCTGCATATTTTTCAGCTCCATCTACTATTTTAAATCTTTTAAAATATAGAACTACTGATGAACTAAAGTTTACTGTTAGAAAAAGTTTAGCCTCTTTTATTGATAATAAAAATGCTGATAAAATAGAAAAAGATGTAAGTAAATTAGAACAATCTTATCTTTCTAAAAAGGAAACTTTATCTGAAAAGGAAAGCAAAAGACAAGCAAAGAATATTAAAAATAAATTTAATCAAGTTAAAAGAATCAGATCTTCTCAAATTGATTTACTTGAATTTTCATTAAATGCTTTAGAAGAACTTAACTTTTTAAAGCAAGGAAAACTTACTCCAAAAGGAACTTTTGCTGCTGAGCTCTGTACTAGTTTAGTTCTAGAATTGGCGGAGTGTTTAGAAAATCAAGTCTTTACTGGTTTAACTTCATTAGAACTTGCTCAGATTATAGCTGTTATTTCTGGAGATACTTATCGAACATATTTAAGTTTAAGTACTCCTTCTAAAGACTTACTAAATAGAATTAAGATAATGGAAGATTCAATAGAAAAAGTTAAAAAAGCTTATTACAGCTCTTTTTTCCAAACTGATACAGGAGTTAATGTAGCTGCTGCAAGTACTATTGAAAGCTGGATACAAGCAGCTGACTGGTTAGAGTTTTCTTCTTTATTAGAACTTGGAGGAGTTTCTCAAGGAGATGCTGCTAGATTGATTATGCAAACAGCTGATAATTTACATCAGTTCTCTAGATTAACTAAATATTTTCCTCAAATAGCAGATTTAGCTACTGAAGCTAGAATGTTACTAATGAGGCCTCCAATAAGTGAATTTAATTAATTTTAGATATTTCTTTTATCTCTAATTAGTTTATTTTAAAAAAGAAATAATTATTAATTAATAATATGAAAAATACAGATTTACACACGCACAATATTATGTGCGGTCACGCTGAAGAAAGAATTGAAGCTTACGTTAAAGCTGCAATTGAAAAAGATATAACAAGACTAGGGATTTCTGATCATATCCCATTTCCTGATAATAGATTAAAATTTTATCCTGGCTCAAATTCTAATTTTCAAATTAGAATGGATTATTCAGAATTACCTGATTACTTTAAAGAATATTTTGAAATTAAAAATAAATATTCAAATAAGATTAAACTTAACTTAGGGCTAGAAGCTGAGTACTATAAAGAGTTTGATGAATATTATGATTATTTATTAGAAACTTGTGATTACTTAATAGGTTCTGTTCATAATATTTATTACAATCATAATAATTTATTTTTTTATGGTGAAAATGTAAAGTTAGATCATTTTAAGCTTTATAGAGATAAGATGATTGAGTTAATTGAAAGTAAGATATTTAGTTTTGTAGCTCATCCTGATTTATTTTTTACTTCTTATTATGGTGAATTTGATTATAAAATTGAAGATATTTGTATTGAAATAGCAAAGTCTGCTAAAAGTTTTAATATTCCACTAGAGATAAATGTTTCAGGATACAGGAAAAATTCAATTATTGAAGACTCTGGAACGGAAAGGTTCATCTATCCTTTTGAACCATTTTGGGAGGTAGCTTCTAGGTATGATTGTCAGGTAATTATAAATTCTGACTCTCATAAGCCTTTAGATGTTGGTAGGTTATTTGATAAAGGTTATGATTTAGCTGATAAATACAATTTAAAAGAAGTAAAAAGTTTGCCTTTTTTTGATTAAATATCTAAATAGCTGAAAATATTACAAATAACTTCTAGTTTTTACACTTAAATTATAAGATATTATAAATAAATGCCGATATTATTAATATGCTAAGCAAGAGCTCAGAAAAAGGTGCATATTTAGTTTTATATGCAATTGGTTTAACCACAGTTTTATTAAGTTTAGGTTATTATTCAATTACAACTAATTTTAAAACTTTATTAGAGCTAGAATTAAAATCAATAACAGATAAAGCAGCACTAGCTGGTGCTGGGCAGCTTTGTTCTAAGCAATTTTGTTTTGATAGTTCTTTTGAAGCTGCAAAGTTAATTTTAGAATCCTCAAAGTTAAAATCTTTTACTGGCGATATAGATTTAAACCCTGCTCTTTTAGATGAGGAGCTTCTAGATGTTCAAGATTTAAGTGGTCAAACTTATCAATTAAAAACAGGAAGATTTTTTAATGCTAATGATGATAAGTTGTCAATCTCAATTCAAAGAGGGAACTGGCATAAGTATGATAGGTGCTCTGATGGTTGTTTAGAAGGGGATGCAAGTTGTCTGTGCGTTTCAGGTTGTAACTGTGATGGAGAAAGATTAAAGCCTGAAGATTTAAAAGAGTATTCTTCTATTTATAACTGCGATCAAGGTTCAGCAGATTATCCTGAAAACTGTTTTGTTTTTTCACCTTATGAAGAGTTTTATTTATATGGAAAAGATGATTTTAAAATAGCGCCATTAACAGCAAATGCTGTAAAGATAGAGATAAATGTAAAAGGCTTAGATATTCCTTTTGTTGATAGTTTAGGACTCGATGTAAATAAATCATCTATTGCCTTAAGTTCGGTAATTAAAGAGCAAGAAGAGGTAGCACCATTTGCACTTCATATCTGCAGTCTAATTGATTATGAAGATATTACTGAGTATAAAATTCAACCACAGGATCAAATTTGCAAAGCTGATAGGTTATTTAGAGGTAAGCCAACCTCAGTTTTACCTAGTTTTTCTTGGAATACTACTAACTCGCAAAAACCAAGATTTAAATTTCAACAATTTGGTTTTGTAGGGCTCCCAAAAGCTAACCCAAACGTCTCAAGTGATTATGTTACTGAGACTGATATTGAGAGTGCTCTAACTTCAAGTATCAATACAACAATAGGAGATGAATTTGTTTTATTAAAAGATTTATCAGGAAATAGTCACGGTAAACTTTCTGATAGAAATATTGAAAAAAAGATTTGGCAAAAAATGATTTCTAATCCTAGAAGCTTGTCAGAGACTTCTCTACAAGAAATAGTTCCAAATTACCCAAATATTATTGGAATGCGAAATTCTACAGCATTAATAAATTACTATAGGCGTTCACCTTATTTATATACACTAGATGATTTTTATTTTAACACCCCTCAAGGGTTAAACTGTTTATTAAACGGTGATATTAAGTATATTTGGGAAACTGGAGAAGAGTTTTATTGCCCGGGTGTAGTTGAGCTATATCCAGATAGTGAATATCCTTATATGTATAACAATTATAATCCGTATCTTGATAAACAAAATCTTATCTATAATAATAGTGTTCAATATATATCTCAAAGCCCAAGCATCGAAAGGTCTTTTGGTGGTATCTGTAATTCTAGAAGATTCTTTTATCAGGACCCAGTATCTCCAAATACTGATCCAACAGATTTAAATGCTTTCTATACAAGTCAAGCTAAAAATGAAGGGATAGATTTTGATGAAGATAGTAATAATGATATAGCTTTAAATTCAACGCCAGGATCTGATGGGGTTTGGGAGGTTAAGATTCCAGTTATTTCTAATATAGGATCTGATCCATTTCAGTCTTGTCCGTTTTATGATCCAAATGATCATGGTATTGATATAAGCAGTCCTGTTAGCAGTAATACAATTCATAAAATAGATCATAAATATACAATTATTGGATTTGTAAATATGAATATTTTTGATACTGATATAGGAAGTAGCCCACCTGAGTATAACTATGATATATTAGATCGAATTGATATTAATAGAGACTTTTGCAATGCCCCAACGGATACATTTCTTGTAGGGGATGTTCCATATCAAGAATATTACTGTTCTGACCCAACCTACATAGCAAGAGACCCGTTAAGTGCGGACCCTGTTCATATTGCCAATAACCCAACAGCATTTTTTGGTAAAGATTTTATTGGAACTAGAGCTCAGCTTTTGGCAAGTGGATTTCCATTTCAAGATGGTGAATATTACCATGTAAGACAAGACTGGCCACCAGTGCCATTTGGTTTTGTCGATGATAATACAATTGATTTACCAGCTGAAACAGGAAAAACTATCTATGAATATTTAAATGAGGCTCCATATCATATGAATCCTAATAAACTTATTAATGATTTTCCTAACTACGGAACAGATTGTAATCTTGTTAGAGCAAAGGTAAATTGTGATGATAACTTTATCCCTTCATCTGTAAATAGCCCATCTCTTGATGGTGCTAGGATTCCTATATTAGTAAAATAGTATAATATTTTAAATTATTTAGAATATTGAAAATATTAATAAACTAACTTGCTAGAATGACTAATAAATTGATATTATTTTATAGATTAATTTAAGGAGTCAAATTGAAAGTTTTAGTACCAATTAAAAGAGTTCCAGATTATAGGTTAAAAATTCAAGTTAACAGCGATGGGTCTGATATTAATAAAGATGGAATCAAATGGATTGTTAATCCTTTTGATGAAATAGCTGTAGAAGAAGCTTTAAAATTAAAAGAAGCTGGGATTGTTACAGAAATAACAGTTCTCTCAATTGGAGAATCTAATACTAAAGAGCAGTTAATCTATGCAATGGCTATGGGCGCTGATAAATCTATATTATTAAAAACTTCTGAATATATAGATTCTCTTACTGCTTCAAAACTAATAGCAGAATATTTTAAAAATAATGATTTTAATTTTATCTTAATGGGAAAACAGTCAATTGATTCTGATGCCTCACAAACACCTCAAATGATAGCTGAAATTTTAGATATAGATAACTTATCTTTCATTTCAGATTTAAAAATTGAGGGATCTTCTGCAACTGTAGTTAGAGAAGTTGACGGAGGATTAGAAACTGTTAAAGCAAATCTTCCAGCTGTTATCTCAACAGATTTACGATTAAATGAGCCAAGATACACCTCGCTTCCTGGTATTATGAAAGCTAGAAAAAAGCCTTTTGATGAAATTGAAGCTGTAACAGTTTTAGCAGATCTTAAATCAAGTATATCAATAAATAATTTTAAAGCTCCACCAGCAAGAGCTGCAGGTAAGATGTTAAAGTCAATTGATGAATTGGTTGATTGTTTAAAAAATGAAGCAAAGGTTTTATAAAGGAATAAAATAATATGTCAAAATTAGTAATATTTATTGAAACTAAAAATGGTGAAGTTTTAAAATCTTCATTATCAGCGCTCACCGCTGCAAAAGAAATTGCAAGTTTAAATTCTATATCAGAAATTATTCCTGTTTTAGCTAATGAATCAGTTTCATCTGTTTCTTCAACTATCTCAACAGATTTAATAACAAAATCATATTTTGTTGAGTCAGCTGATTTAAAAAACCCAACACCAAAAAACTTAACTAATATTATTTATTCTATTATAGAAAAAGAGTCTGCTAGTATTTTTGTTGCTGCTAATACTGTTATAGGAAAAGATATAGCTCCAAGAATCGCAGTTAAAATGAACGCTAATCAGTTAAGTGATATATTGTCAGTAAATTCAGATTCAAGTTTTGATAGACCTATGTATGCAGGGAATGTGATAGCAAATGTATCTATAAATTCAGATAATAAAGTTTTTACGGTTAGACCGACAGCATTTGACCCAGCAGTTTTATCAGGTTCAAATTCTGCTGAACTAATTTCTGATTACACAAATTCAAGTAACTCAGAAGTTATTTCAGTTGATAAACCAGAGAGCTCTAGGCCAGAACTTGCTGATGCTGAAATAGTAGTAAGCGGAGGAAGAGCGTTTGCTTCAAAAGAGAACTTTGAGAAGATCTTATACCCTTTAGCTGATAAATTAGGAGCTGCAATCGGAGCTTCAAGAGCTGCAGTAGATTCAGGGTACGCCCCAAATGATTGGCAGATAGGACAAACTGGAAAAGTTGTTGCTCCTAAACTGTATATAGCAATTGGAATTTCTGGTGCTATTCAGCATTTAGCAGGAATGAAAGATTCAAAGGTGATAGTTGCTATAAATAAAGATTCTGAAGCCCCGATATTTGAATTAGCTGATTATGGGCTTGTTGCAGATTTATTTGATGTGGTAGAAGAGTTAACAAGTAAAGTATAAAATTGTAAGATTGTAAGATTGTAAAAATATAAAAAAAAAGAAAAAGGGTAATATGGGAACAAATTCAAAAAGAAAAAGAGTTAATAAAAAACAAAGTATTTTTATTGTAATATTTTTATTAACACTGCCAATAATTATTAATTCTTTTTATACTCTAAAAGATGCAAATAAAGCTATAACAGTTCAGTTCGAAAATACTGACTCCAAACCTTTTGTTCTAAAAACTGCTTTAACTGATCAAGAAAGAAAAGAAGGTTTAATGTTTGTAAAAGAATTAGATAATAATAAAGGTATGTTTTTTGCATTTCCAACAGAAACAAAACAATCTTTTTGGATGAAAAATACTTTTATCTCTCTTGATATCATTTTTGTTAATAAAGATTTTAAAGTTGTAGGTATCGTTGAAAACACAACTCCTCTTAGCACTAAGCAAGTAACAGTTAATGAGAAATCTAAATATGTTATTGAGCTGCTTGCCGGACAAGTTAAAGAAAATAATATTAAAGTAAATGATAAAGTGATACTAAACAAAAAAATAGGTAAAATTAGCTAAGCTAAATGAAATGAAAACAGTAAATTTTTTATTTATTTTAATATTTATTGTTTTTGGATCTTGCAGTTCAAAGTTTAAAAAAATTGAATTTTTAACCCCTGAAGAGTTTAAAAATCAGAAAATTGATAGTTCAAGTTGGTGGTATCCATATTTTAATGATGATTTAATATTTTTACTTAATAAGACTTTAGATAATAATCCTGATCTTTTAATTTTAGGAAATAACCTACAAAAATTATATAATAGCAATAAATCTGTAAAGTATAATAATCTTCCTGATTTAAATTTATATCTTGATTCAAACAGGGCTAAAAGAAATTTTATTGGATTTCCTTTTTCAGATGACCCTTCAAGTACTATTATTAATAATACTTTTGGACTTTCTTTAGGCATTAATTGGGAGCTTGATCTTTGGGGAAAACTTTCAAGTATCAGAAAACTTAATGAAGAGACAATTAAAAAAACTGAAAGTGAATATTTATTTTTTAAAAATAGTTTGATAGCTAATCTTTTAAAAGTATATGCTGATGTCTTAGAAGTAAATTTAAGATGCAAAAAACTTAAAGAAATTTCAGATTTAAATAATGATCTTTCAAAATATGTAAAACTTCAAACAAAGTACGGGATTGTAAATACAACAGATAATAATAATCAATTAATAAAATCATTAACTTCAGAAATTAACCAAATAACTTGTTTAAAAGAAAAAAAAGAAAAACTTTCTAATTTAGAAACTATAACATCTGAGTTTCCCGGTACTTTATTAAATTCTTTAAATTTAAATGACTATAATTATTTTAAAGACAGTATCTTGTCAAATATTCCAAATATTATTCCATCAAAAATAATTAATAATAGATATGATATTAAAGCTGCTGAACATTCTTTAAATGAGTCAAAACTTTATAAAAAAATTGCTAAAATAAACAAATTACCTCAATTTAATATTAATACTAATTTTGGTACTTCTACTGATGAATTTGATCAAATTCTAAATGGAGACTTTACTATTTGGAATTTAGCATCTTCAATAATAGTTCCAATTTTTAATCAAAATAGCCTGAGAGTTGAAGTTAAAAATAAAGAACTCGATGAAAATATTAAACTAATTGAATACTTAAATACTGTTATCAAGGCATATCAGCAGCTAAGCATCGCTTTAAATAATGAAAAATATAATAAAAATATTACATTAAAAAAGAATCAAATTTTAAATTTAACTAAAAAAAATATAAACAGAACAAAAATGCTTTATAATTTAGGAAATGTTAAAAAAAATGTATATTTGAATGAACAAATTTTACTAGCTTTGGAAGAAATTAATAATATGATAGATTTAAAGTTAAATTTTATTAATAGAATAAATTTACATTTAGCAGCCGGTGGAGGTTTTACTCAAAATGAATAAAAAACTTAAAACAATATTAATCATTATTTTTACAACAGTTTTTTTAATTTTTCTTTCAAGAGTTTTTAAACCAAAAACTAATTACGTAAAATCTGTAAATAAAAAAGTCAATGTAGAAATCTTAAATTTAAATAAAGCTGATAATGATTTTCAAATTATTTCTTATGCTAATATTAAGAATAAAAAAAATACTACCTTAATAAATGAAATAAATTCTAAAGTAATAGAAATAAATCCAAATTTTGAAATAGGAGCAAGTTTTAAAATGGGTGAGGTTCTAATTAAATTAGATTCAAAAGATACAGAGCTTCAGCTTTTAAAAGCAAAGATTGAGTTAACAAACGCAGAAAAAAATTATAAACTTGAAAAAGCTGAAAGTAAAATTGCTAAATTAGATTTTGAATCAAACCAAATTAAAGCTTCTGATTTAGCTTTAAGAAAACCACAATTAAAACAAGCAGGTTTAGCTCTTGAAATGTCTAAGTTAAATGTTGAAAAACTTAAAAATGACTTAGAAGCAACAGAAGTAAAAGCCCCGTATGATTGTACTATTAGAAGTAAGAATGTAGAGCTAGGGGAGTATTTAGTTATTGGAAAGCAAATTGCTAATATATACTCTAATAAATCTTTAATTTTGGATATAAATCTTGCCGAATCTAATTTGAAATACTTAGATTTAGAAAATATTTTAAATAATAAGCTAAGTTTTTTTTATGCTGATAATCAACTTTACAATACTAATATTTTAAGAGGGCAAAAAGAAGTAAACCCAAACACAGGATATGTTTTGTTTCAGACAGAAATACCAGGGAATTTAACAGGTGTTTATTCAGGAGGTTCTTTAGAGGTTTTACTAAATTCAAGAAAGTTTAGAAATTCATACAAACTTCCTAAGTCTTCTTTAATTAAAGAAAGTTCAAAAATTGTTTTAATTGATTCTGAAAACAAACTGTACTCTATGAAAATTAATATTATTTACCAAGATGATAAATTTTTTATAACTGATCATTTATTTTTAGATACTGATAAAGTTTTAAAATATGTTCCAAATAATTTTTATGAGAAAATGGAAGCTATAATTAATGAATAAGTTTATAAAAGCTATAGTTGATAACCCAGTAGCACCAAATTTACTAATGATGCTTTTATTAATTGGTGGATTTTTAAGTATTAATTTTAAGATTCGTAAAGATGTTTTTCCTGAGCTTTCTCCAAGTTTTATTAATATCACAACAGTTTACTTAGGTGCTTCTCCTTTAGAGGTAGAAGAATCGGTAGTTTCTAAAATTGAAAATAAGATTCAATCAGAAAAGGGGATTAAAGAAATAAGATCGTTTTCTTATGAGGGTTATGGGGTGGTATCAGTAGAAGCTAAAACTTCTTATGATATCAATAAGCTCCTTGATGATATTAAAATTCAAGTTGATTCGATTAATTCATTTCCACTTGAATCAGAAAAACCAATAGTTACAGCTTTAGATCCTGTTCAGCCAGTAATTAATTTAGTTCTTTCTGGAAATACAGATTATACAATTTTAAAAGAATTTTCAAAACAAATAAAAGATGAACTTTTAACTTCTAATTTCATTTCTCAAGTATCAATAATAGGGGATAAAAATTATGAAATTTCAATTGAGGTAGATCCAAAAATCTTAAATAAATATGATCTTAACTTTAATGAAATTAAAACTGCAATAAATCAATATAGTTTAAATCTTCCACTAGGAAATATAAAAACTTCAAAAAATAACTACTCAATACGTTCAAACTCTCAAAAATATAATGCTCAAGATTTTAAAAACATTCCAATTAAAATTGATAATGGTAGTATTTTAAGACTTTCCGATATCGCTGTAATTAAAGACCAGCTTGAAGAGAATGACTTAAAATCTAGATTTAATGGACTGCCAGCATTTAATATCTCAATTAAAAGAGTTGGTGATGAAGATGCAATAACAATTACAAATTATGTTAAAAAGTATTTAGAATCAAAAGTAAAAGAGTTACCTGAAAATATATCAATAGATATCTGGGATGATAGAAGTCTTTTAATTAAATCAAGAATAAGCCTTTTAGTTAATAATGGAATTATAGGGATTATTTTAGTTTTCTTAATTTTAGCTTTATTTATGGAGTTTTCATTAGCTTTTTGGGTGACTTTAGGAATACCAATATCTTTTATGGGAACTTTTCTAGTAATGCCATTTTTTGGTATGACTATTAATTTACTATCACTGTTTGGATTTATTCTAGTATTAGGAATAGTTGTTGATGATGCAATAATTGTTGGAGAAGCCATTTTTGCTGAAAGAGAAAAAGGACATTCTGCTAAAGATGCCGCTGTAAAGGGTACTTCTAAGATATTATTGTCTGTAGTTTTTTCTATCTTAACTACTATCGCGGCGTTTGGGACTTTTTTTGCAATCCCTGGTAGTTTTGGGACTATTTTCCAAGTAATTTCTTTTGTTGTTATTGTTACTTTAATATTTTCATTAATTGAGTCATTAATAATTTTACCTGTTCATTTAAAAACAGTTAGAAATACAAAAAGCAAGCAACCAAATTTTATAGCTAATTATTGGGAAAAACTATCTGTACCATTTAATTCCTTTTTTTATAATTTAAGAGATTGGTACTTATTAAAAATTAAAATAATTATTAGTTATAGGTATATTTCTTTAGTTACTCTTGTTTGTAGCCTGTTTTTAATATTATCTTTAGTAATAAATGGTTGGATAAAATTTTCTTTTTTCCCTCAAGTTGATGCTGATTTTGTTTCATCTGATATTAGTTATTTTGCAGGAACCTCAATTAATCAAACTGAAAAAGGTGTAAATATCCTAGAAAATAAAGCAATAGAGCTAAAAAGAGAATTAAATTCAAAGTACAATAGCTCCGTTATAAAAAATATTTACACAATATTTGGTACTCAACCTTTTAAAGGGCAACAATCTGAAAGAGGTGGCGGTAGTAGCCAAAATGATTCACCTGAGGTTGCTGAAGTTGTTATTGAGCTAAGTCCCTCTGAGGAAAGAAAGATTTCAGCTAAAGAAATTAGTAATATATGGAAATCTAAAACTACGGATATTTTGAATGTTAAAGAGTTAATATTTTCTTCTGCATTATTTTCATCTGGAAAAGCTGTCGATTTAGAATTTAGTAGTAAAAGTTTAGATTCTTTAAATACTGCAATTGCTTTAACTAAAGAATATTTACAGAAAATATCAGGAATAGAAAATGTTTCAGATTCTCTTTTGACAGGCAAAAAAGAAATTAACATTAAATTAAATTCAAGAGGGGAATCTTTAGGATTAACAAATAGTGATCTTGCTTTAAGTATAAGATCTGCTTTTTATGGACTAGAAGTTCAAAAAATTCAAAGACTAGATGAAGAAGTTAAAGTGATGCTTAGATATCCTTTAGCGGATAGAAAAAAAGTTTCTACAATTGATTTAATGGAAATTACTTTAAAAAATGGTTTAAAAGTTCCATTTAATTCTGTTGCTAGTTTTTCTTTTGATGACTCTTATTCTGATATTCAAAGGATTAATAGAAGAAGATCTGCTAGTATAAGCGCGGATTTAAATCCTAAATTAAATACTTCAGCAAATGTAATTGCGGATATTAAAAAGGATTTAATTCCTAAAATTAAAAAAATTGATTCAAGTATAAAAGTTTCATTTGCTGGGTCTGAAAAAGAACAATCTGAAACAATCTCAGGTTTAATTTTTGGTTTTATGTTTTCATTAATAATAATTTATTCACTGATTGCAATTCCTTTAAAGTCTTATTCACAGCCACTTATTATTATGATCTCTATTCCTTTTGGGTTAATTGGAGCGCTTTTAGGACATTTATTAATAGGAATAAATGTAACAATATTATCTTTATTTGGAATTATAGCCTTATCAGGTGTTGTGATTAATGATGGTTTAGTCTTAGTAAGTTATATAAATGATGAGCGCTCAAAAGGGACTGCGCTTATAGATGCAATAATAAATGGAACTAAACAAAGGTTTAGAGCAGTAATTATTACTTCAATCACTACCTTTGCAGGGCTTACTCCAATAATCTTTGAAAAAAGCGTTCAAGCACAGTTTTTAGTCCCAATAGCAGTATCTTTAGGATTCGGTGTTTTGTTTGCTACAGTTATTACTTTAGTATTAGTTCCTATTATGTATTTAGTTTTAAATGATATAAAACGTTTTCTTAACTCTATATTTAGAAACATTAATTAATAATTTTTATTCTCTGAGAAAGGACTCTATTATCTTTTGATTTAGAGTCCTTTTTGCTTTGTATAAAATAATCATTATTAGTATTAACAAGCATATTAGGACAATTATATTCATCAGATAAAATAACTTTTTTAGAACCAACACTATCAATGATTTCTAATTTTAATTCTTTATAGTTTTTATGTTTACAAATATTAACTTTTATCGGGCACCAAGAAAAGTTTTTATTTGAAATCTCTGAGTAACAATTTGAATTGATATTTAGATATTTAGAATTTTTAGTTATTTGATTAATAGGAATTAAACAGACAATTATTATAATAATTAAAAAATTATATCTTTGATTTTTAAATTTACTAAATTTAATTCCTGAAAGTATAAAAATAAAAGAAATGAATTGTAAAATTACAATATAAAATATTTCTTGAACTATTCCATAAAAAAGAAAAGCAAAATTAAAACATAGAATACTTAATTTAATATAAATATCTTTTTGTTCTTTAGGGTTTTTTAAATCTTTTAAAATCGAAAAACTTATTAGTAATATGATGCTTAAAATTAATAATAATCCTAAATACCCATTTCCTGAAGCAATTTGAGCATATGCATTATGAGCAGAACCGTGAAGTGGAAGATCAAATTTGTCATTAAGTTTAGATTGCTCATTTTCAAAATAACTTTCATATAAATGCCCATATCCTTCAGACCCGCCGCCAAAAATAGGGTTCTGATTTGCTAAAATAAACCCAGATTTAATAAAGTTAGTTCTATCACTAGTGTTTCCGATTTCTTTAAATCTTTCTTTAAAACCAACTAAGGAATCTTGGTAATAACTCTTATGATCTCCTAGTTTTGAAAAAATAGTTATTAAAAAAATACTGATAATTAAGGTAATTGGAAGACAGATTAAGATCTTTAAAATTGATTTTTTAAAAACTTCAATAAATGACAAATCCTTTTGTAAACTATAAAAAATAGCCGCCCAGGTTATAAAAATAGTAAAAGGGTATGATATCCAGCCGCCGCGTTGATATGTTAAAATTAAAACATATTCTCCAATAATCATAATTAAAGCTATTAAAGAGATTTTTAAGTATTTTTTAATTTTTAAATTCATCAGGATAATCGTGATCGGAATGCATAGGGTAATGTACTCTGCTAGCCAACCAGAGTGCCCAAAAAAAGACTGAAGTCTATACTGAGTATTCCCAAAATTTACTACCGGGTCTAGAGTTCTAAAACTGCTTAGATTTATAAGATTATGATAATCTAAAATTCCAAAAAATAAACTAATTAATAGTCCTGAAAAAATAGCTAGAAATATTTTTTGAAGTTGAAAAAAATAAACGATATAAAAACTTAAGATAAATATTTGAAGATTTAAGAAGCTTCTTAAGATTGAGTATATTTCTGAAAATTCAGATATCTTTAAATATAAAAAAATATTTTGATTAAAAACTTCTAGATTAAAGAATAAGTTTTTTAAATCAAATAACTCTAGGTTTAAATTTAAAATAGAGAAAAAGCTAGTTAAAATAAAAATCTGGAATAGAAACAAAACAAAATTATCGAAATCAATTTCTTTAATTTTAAATAAAAACTTTATACTAAAAAAAAATGAACAGATATTTAGGATATTAATAAAAATAAAACTTTGATCCGTTGTTGGTCTATTTCCAAATAAACAAATAGAGATCAATAATAAACTTATGAAAATATGCTCTTTTTTTAGAATGCATATTCCAAAAACTAGAAATAAAGCTAAAAAAGGAGTTCCATTATTTATTATAGATGAAAAACTTATAATTGATGAATAGAATAAATTTATGACTAAAAGAATAATAAAAAGACTTTTATTTAGATATAAACTCATTTGATGAAGTTATCTAATATTTAAAATAATTGCAAATAAATAATTTTTATAAAAAATTACAATTATTCTATTGATTAAACACTTAAAAATGTTGTAAATTGTCTTAACTTATTGGCCGGTAGCCAAGCGGTAAGGCATCGGGTTTTGATCCCGTGATCGTAGGTTCGATCCCTGCCCGGCCAGTTTTTAGGATTTTTAATGAAAAGCAAATTGCTTGTCTTTAGTGGTCGTGCTAGCAATAGTTTTGCTAGGAAAATAGCTAAAAATCTATCAATAGAAATGGGGCGCCTTGAGGTTATTAAATTCTCAGATGGTGAACTGACTGTTGATATCGGTGATAATGTTAGAGGTAGGGATGTCTTTATCTGCCAAAGCACTTACACTCCTGGAAATGAATATCTTGTTGAGCTCCTTATTATTTTAGATGCATTAAAAAGAGCTTCTGCTGGAAGGATAACAGCAGTTATTCCTTATTTTGGTTACGCAAGACAAGATAGAAAAAACAAATCTCGAGCACCGATTACTGCTAAATTAATGGCTGATATTATTACAGTCGCTGGAGCAAATAGAGTTCTAACTCTTGATCTTCACGCAGGACAGATTATGGGCTTTTTTGACATTCCTGTTGATAATCTAAACGCTTTACCTGTTTTAGTTCCTTATTTTAAAGAAAAATATGATACTTCTAGTATTACAATAGTTTCTCCTGATGCTGGCGGAGTTGAAAGAGCAAGAGCTTTTGCAAGTGGTTTAGGTAGTCCTGACATTGCTGTAATTGATAAAAGGCGAGTTGAGGCTAATAAAATAGCTGAAATGAAAGTGATTGGAGATGTTGAGGGGAAGGTTTGTTTAATTGTTGATGATATGATTGATACCGGCGGGACTTTAGTAAAAGCTGCTGAAACTGTTATAAAAGCAGGTGCTACAAAAGTTATAGCTTGCGGAGTTCACGCAGTGTTTTCTTCAAATACTCCTGAAAAGCTTATAGATTCTCCGTTTGAGGAAATAGTTGTAACTGATACTATTCCCTTAAAAAAAGCATATAAACATCCTAAGATTAAAGTAATTTCAGTCTCGAATTTAATAGCACAGTCTATTAAAAGAATTAATAATGATGAATCTGTTAGTAGTTTGCTTGAAATAAGTTAAAATATTATAAAAATCAGATATTTATTGTTTAAAACTCTTTACCAAAATGTAAATTTATGCCATTTTATTATACTAAAATTTAGATATTGAATTGATATGGAAATAAAAAAATTAAAACTAGAGTCTAGAGATACTTCACTAAAAAATAATATTTTAAGATCAAATGGAAAGACTCCAGTTGTTCTTTATGCAAAAAGCAAAAATATAACAGCAGCTCTTAATACAAACGAATTTACAAAACTTGCTCAAAAGTCTTACACTTGCCAAGTTTTTGAGTTTGAGTCTGAAAATAAAGACTTAAACGGGCTTAAAGCTATAATTAAAGAAATTCAACAAGATGTAATTAAAAAAACAGTTCTACACGTTGACTTCCAAATGCTTATTGAAGACCAGAAAGTTAATGTAAATATACCAGTTAGAGCGGTTGGGGTCTCAGTCGGAGTTAAAGACCAAGGTGGAGTACTAGCTGTAAGTTGTTATGATATAACAGTTGAATGTCTTCCAAAAGATATCCCTAGTCCAATTGATATTGATATTTCAAATCTAGAACTTGGACAAAAAATCTTAACAAGTGAAATAAGTTTACCTGATGGTGTTTTGTTAAAAAGTAATGCAAAAGAAACCTTTGCTAATGTTGTTACAAGTCGTGTTAGTAAAACTCTTGATGAAGAAAGCGCAGAGATTGCTGAAATTCCTGGAGCAGATGCTACTGCAGCTGCTACTGAAGAAGCGCCTGCAGCTGATAAAGGGTAATCTTGAAATTAATTGTTGGGTTAGGTAATCCAGGAGTTAAGTATGTCAAAACTAGGCATAATATAGGTTTTATGTTTGTTGATTATATTATAAATAATGTATCAACTTCAAGCTCCTGGAAAAGCATGTTTAACTCTCAATACTGTAAACTAAACTATCTTGATCAGGATTTCATTTTTTTAAAGCCTGAAACATTTATGAATTTAAGTGGTAAGGCTGTAAACGCTTTTTTATCTTATTTTAAAATAGCGAAAAAAGATATTTTAATTATACACGATGAATTAGATTTTGATTTAGGAGTTGTTAGATTAAAAGACTCAGGTGGGTCTGCTGGTCACAATGGTATAAAATCAATTGTATCTAGTATTGGTACAAATAATTTTTTAAGAATGAGAATAGGAATATCTAGGCCAGAAGATAAAAGAATTCCAGTTGATGCTTGGGTTTTAGGAAAATTTTCAGCTACTGATTTAGATAGTATCAAAGAGGTTTTTTATGATTCAAAACTAATTTTTGATTCTCTATATACAAATGGTTTAAAAGAGACTCAAAATAAATTTAATAAAGGATCCATATGAGCGTATCAATAATAATGATTATCTTCGGTTTTATTGGTCTAGCTTTTACTAGAAAATTACTTGTTGATCTTAAAAAAATGCCTGAAGGCACCCCAGAGATGTCCTTAGTAGCTCTAATGATAAGAGAAGGGTCAATTACATTTTTAAAGAAAGAATTAATTCCATTATTAATAGTTGTAGCTGTTGTTTTTATTTTCACAGCAATATTTTTAAATTTTTATACTGGCCTTGCTTATATATTTGGAGCAGCACTATCATTTATATGCGGATATATAGGAATGATAAGTGCAACTTATGCAAATGTTAGAACTGCTTACCAAGCAGCACAAAAAAATGAAACAGCAGCTTTGATAACTGCTTTCAATGGCGGAGCTGTTATGGGGCTCTCAGTTGCAAGTTTAGGGATTTTAGGACTTGGTTTTTTATTCTTTTTTTTAAACTCTCCAGAAGATTCTGACTCTTTAATCGGTTTTGCAATGGGAGCTTCATCAGTTGCTTTGTTTGCTAGAGTAGCTGGAGGAATTTTTACTAAAGCTGCAGATGTAGGAGCTGATTTAGTTGGAAAACTTGAAGCTGGTATTCCTGAGGATGATGCAAGAAATCCAGGATATATTGCAGATAATGTTGGTGATAATGTCGGAGATATCTCAGGAATGGGAGCTGATATATTTGAAAGTTATATTGGTTCAATGATTGCTTGTGTTGCAATAGCTTCTTCAATGGCAATAGCAATCCCAGAAGCAATTGAGACATATAAGATTTACATGGCAACCCCATTTTTTATGAGTGTCTTTGGACTAATCTCATCAATAGCTGCTATTTTTATAATGAAAAAATTCTTTATTAATATAGAGTCTGATAAATTTTTAAGAAATGTTACTCTTTATAGCGCTGCAATTTTCCTAGTTATTATGTATTTTTATACAATTTTGACAACAGCAATAAACCATGCTCACTGGCTTTCAGTTTTACTTGGAACTATTTGTGGGGTTCTAATTGGTTTAATAGCTGAATACTTTACAGCATCTAAGCCAGTTTATAAAATTGTTGAAGCTTCAAAAACAGGACCTGCAACAAATATTATTCAAGGATTATCAGTTGGTTTTTTAAGTTGTGTTGCTCCTCTAATAATAATTGCAATTACAATTGGTCTAGCTAATCTATGTGGCGGCTCTGATGAAGGACTATACTGCATTGCCTTAGCAGCTGTTGCTATGCTTTCAACTGTAGGCGTAACAATGTCAGTTGATGCTTATGGACCGATTGCTGATAATGCAGGCGGAATCGCTGCTTCTGCTAATTTAGGAGACGATGCACGAGCTATAACTGATAAACTTGATAGTATTGGAAATACAACAGCAGCAATTGGAAAAGGTTTTGCAGTTGGATCTGCGGCTCTGACAAGCTTAGCGTTATTTGCTGCATATGCTGCCAAAATTATGGTTGATCAGGCTAATCTAGATTTAAGTATATTAAATCCTAATTTAATAATTGGTGTCTTTATTGGGGCAGCACTTCCGTGTTTGATCTCTTCTTTAACGATTTCTTCTGTTGGAAAAGCTGCTGGATTAATGGTTACTGAGATTAGAAGACAATTTAGAGAAATTCCAGGCTTGCTAGAAGGCACAGAAGGGGTTAAACCAGAGGTAACAAAATGTATTGAAATTTCAACAAATGCTGCTTTGAAGGAAATGATAATGCCTGGAATAATAGTGTTTATTAGTCCAATTGTTGTTGGTTTCATCTTAGGACCTGAAGCTTTAGGTGGAATGTTACTTGGAGCAATGGTTGTCGGGGTGGTTTTAGCGTTATTTATGTCAAATTCTGGTGGAGCTTGGGATAATGCTAAGAAGTTTATTGAAAAAGGGGAAATAGAAGGTGAAATTAAGGGTGGGGTAGCTCATAAGGCTTCTTTAGTTGGAGATACCGTTGGGGATCCATTTAAAGATACTTCAGGGCCATCGTTAAATATTTTAATAAAATTGATGTCAATAGTTGCTTTAATTATAGCACCATTGTTATAAAGAGTTTAGGAGAAAAAAATGAAAAATTATGAAACAGTTGTTATATTGAGTCCAATATTAACAGATAAACAAGTTGAACAACAATTAGAAAGTATTAATACTATCTATACTAAAAATGAAGCAGTAGATTTAAACTGTAAAGTTTTAGGTAAAAGGCAACTAGCTTACGAACTAAATAAAAGTAATTATGGGATTTATGTTCTAATTACATTTAAAAGTGATAATCAAGATTTAATTGATATGGTTAATAAATCATTTAGAATTAATGATAATATCGTTAAACACCAAACTCACAGATTGTCTGAATTAGAGTATAACTTAAATTTAGAACATGCTAATGAAGAAGCTTCTTCAAATACAGTAACAGCTTAAAGGGAGAATTCAATGGAAGTTATTTTATTAAAAAAATATGAAGGTTTAGGTTTTACTGGTGATATAGTAAAAGTTAAAGATGGTTTTGCTAGAAATTACTTGGTTAAAAATGGAATCGCTGTTCCTAATAATACAAGAAAAGCTAAAGAATATGCTCATCTTAAAAGACAAGTTGAAGCAAAGATTGCTAAAGAGAAATTAATAGCAGAAGATTTAAAATCTAAAATTGAAGATCAAGAGTTTGAACTAAGATTAAATGTTTCAGAAAAAGGAAAAGTTTTTGGATCAATTACTTCAAAAGATATTGAAGCTGCTTTAAATAAAGCTGGTTATGAGATTTCTAAAAAGTTAATTAATTTATTAGAGCCAATAAAGAAAATTGGGAAAACAGAAGTTTCTGTAAAGTTACACTCTGAAGTTCAAGCCAATATATTATTTAATATAGTTGGTCAGCAAAGTAAAAAAATTAAAGCAGTAAAGAAAAAAGAAGATCAAGAAGAAGTAACAGATACTGAGTCTAAAGTTGATTCTGATCAAGAAAATGTTGAGAATTTAGAAGATTCTACAACTCCTAATGAGTAAATTATATTCATTAATTATTTTATCTTTATTAGGTATTTTTTTCATTCTCTTTTATTCACCAAATAAAAGAATAAAAGGGAATGAAATAAACCTAAATATTCCAAAAACCTCAATAAAAATTAAATCTGCAGCTTATAAAGAAGTAGAAAATCTCTCAATTGAAAAAGATTATATTTTTTCAATAAGTTTTAAAACAAATAAAAAAGTAGAAAGAAACAATACAATTACGATTGCATCAAATTTAGTAAAAACAGGCAATAAACAGTCTGGTTTTATGATAGAAATAAAAAAAACTGCTCAAGGTTTGATCCCATTTATTTATTGGAATAATGATTTAAATCAAGGAGGCTGGTTTCGTTTTAATAGTTTAGGTGTAAATCTTAATAACTCCTGGGCTACTTTATTTTTAACATATACAAATAAAACTTTAGGTCTTTATTCAATATCTATAAATTCTAAAAACCAAACTAAAATAAATAATCTAGGTGCTCATATTCTTAAAAATGATGTTTTGCCAAATAATGAAAATAATTTAAAAGTTGGCTCTCTTCGATCAAAGTTTTTTTCAGGAAAAATTGCAAACTTGATATCTTGCAATAGTTATACAATAGAAGAAACAAAACAAATTACTCTTTTAAAAGACATATTAATTAATAATAAAAATTGTTCCTATCTTTTTTAGATTTGACTTTAATTTAAAAAAAATATATTTTATTTAAAATTTACTTTTAAATTGAATCTGTGAATTCAATAAGGTGAGATATGCAAAACAAAATTCTTTTTTTACAATACAATCAAATTAATAATAAGGCTATAAATGGATAATTCTATTCCTCTTAATTGGAAAAAAATCATTGATAAAGAAACATTAAATAAATCTTTAACAAGAATTTGTTATGAAATTATAGAAAAAAATGTTAACAACCAAGCTATTGCTATTGTTGGAATCAGAACCAACGGAGAGTTTTTAGCTAAAAGAATCTTAAATAAGTTAACAGAGATTTCAACAGAAACCTATGATTATGGAGTTCTAGATATAACTCTTTATAGAGATGACTTAAAATATAATAATGAAATGCCTCTTGTAAAAGCTACTGATCTTCCTTTTTCTATTAAAGGTAAAAAAATAATCCTTATCGATGATATTCTTTATACAGGAAGAACTATTAGGTCAGCATTAAATGCTATTTGTGACTTTGGTAGACCCGCATGTGTGGAACTTGCGGTTTTAGCTGATAGAGGGCACAGAGAATTTCCAATTCGCCCAGATTATGTAGGAAAAAATATCCCAACAAATGAAACTGATTTTGTAAAAGTAAAATTAGAAGAAACTAATCACCAAGAAGGAATTTATTTAATTCCTGGAGAATCTAAATAATGATTAAACATCTAATATCAATATCTGACTTATCAAAAAGTGAAGTTGTTGATATTATATCTCAAGCAGAAAAATTAAAAGAAGTAAATGAAAGAGATATTAAAAAAGTTCCAACCTTAAGAGGTAAAACAATAATTAATCTTTTTTTAGAGCCAAGTACCAGAACAAGACTTAGCTTTGAAATAGGAGGAAAAAGACTTTCTGCTGACACAATCAACTTAAGCAGCTCAGGTAGCTCTGCTTTAAAAGGTGAATCTTTTGCTGATACACTTTTAAATATTCAAGCTTTAAATCCAGATATTATAGTTCTTAGAGATAAAAATAGCGGAAGCCCTTTTTTAGCAAAAAAATATTTATCAAAAACTGCAGTAATAAATGCAGGTGATGGAATGAGAGAACATCCAACTCAAGCCCTTTTAGATTTAATGACAATTAAGCAAGTTAAAAAGAAAATTGATAATTTAAAAATTTGTATAATTGGAGATATCAGACACTCAAGAGTTGCTAAAAGTAATATTTATCTGCATATGCTTTTAGGAAATGAAATCAATTTAGTCGGCCCAGAAACTTTAGTTCCTTTAGAATTTCAAAATAAAAATCTTTTTGGAAATAAAATTAAAATTTTTGATAATATTCAAAAAGGAATAGAAAATGCTGATGTTATTATTTGTTTAAGAATGCAATTTGAAAGAATGCAGGATTCATATATTACAACTATTCAAGATTATATTGATAAATTCGCCTTATCTGAAAAACTTTATAATAAGTATTCTAAAGATGCGATGATTCTTCATCCTGGTCCTGTAAATAGAGGTGTAGAGCTAGATAGTAAATTAATTGAACAAAGCAGCTCTTATCTTCAAGATCAAGTTAATAATGGTTTAGCTCTTAGAATGGCGCTGTTAATAAAATATTCATATGCTTTAAAAGAGGAAAATGCTTAAATTAATCAAAAACTCAAAAGTAATAGATCCTAAAAATAATATAAATGAGTTTAAAGATATTTTAATTGAAAATTCTAAAATTAAAGCCGTAGAAAAACCAGGTACTTTTGATGATTTAAAAATACAAGAAATAATTGATGCAAAAGGAAGTTATACTACTCCTGGTTTTATAGATATCCATGTTCACTTTAGAGAACCTGGCTTTGAGTGGAAAGAAACTATTAAAACAGGTTTAAAAGCAGCAGTTGCCGGAGGCTTTACTGCAGTTTGCCCAATGCCAAATACTGAGCCAGTTATAGATAACAAAGAACTTGCTGAGTTTATAAATAAAAAAGCAAAAGAAGCTAATTTAGCAAAACTATATCCAATTGCCTCAATAACAAAAGGATTAAAAGGTAAAGAGTTATCTCCTTTTTCTCAATTAAACGATGCAGGTTGTATTGCTTTTTCAGATGACGGGCTGCCAATAAACTCATCAAATATTATGAGAAAGGCTTTAGAGTGGTTAAAAATGTTTGATGGTGTCTTAACACTTCATCAAGAAGATTTGAGTTTAACTAAAAATGCTTCAATGAACGAATCTTCATTAGCTTTTAAATTAGGCTTGTCAGGGCTCCCAACATTAGCTGAAGATGTAATGACAGCTAGAGATATTGAAATTGCTAGAATTACTAATTCAAGAATTCATATCTGTCATATTGCTTCAAAAAGAAGCGTACTTTTAGTAAAGAGAGCAAAAGAAGACGGTATAAAAGTAACTGCTGAAGTAACTCCGCATCATTTAACTTTATCTGAAGATAATTTAATAAATTTTGATACAAATTATAAAATGTCACCACCTTTAAGATCTAAAGATGATATACAGGGTTTAATTGATGGCTTAAACTCAGGAATAATTGATTGTATTGCAACTGACCACGCTCCGCATGATAAGGATACAAAAGAGTTAGAGTTTGAAAAAGCCTCATTTGGAATAACTGGCTTGCAAACAGCTTTTAGTAATTCTCTTCAATTAGTAACTGAAAATAAAATTTCTTTAGAAAGATTAGTAGAGTCACTTACAAGTGGAACTCTAAATTGTTTTAATTTACCTACAGGAGGCTGCTTAACACCAGGAACTCCTGCTGATATCACAATTTTTAATACAGAAAAAGAATGGGAATTTAATTCTGAAACAAATTTTAGTAAAAGCAGCAATTCTCCTTTTTACAATAAAAAACTTAAAGGTGTTATCGAGTATACAATTGTTGATGGAGAAATTAAATTTAATAATGGAAAAATAATATGAGTAGACTTAAATTAGTTCTTAGTGATGGTTTTATTTTAGAAGGTGACTTATTTGGTTATAAGCTCCCAGAAAAAGAAGTAATAAAAGGGGAAGTAGTTTTTAATACTTCAATGTCTGGGTACCAAGAAATAATGACTGATCCAAGTTATGCAGGTCAAATTATGACTTTTACTAATTCTTATATTGGAAATACAGGTATAAATGAAATTGATAATGAGTCAGACTCAATTCATATAACTTCTATGATCTGTCGAAACTATTCTAAAACTTGTTCTAATTATAGAGCAACTTCAACTTTAGAAGATTATCTAATAAAAAATAAAATTACTGCTTTGGAAAATGTTGATACTAGAAAATTAGTAAAACATTTAAGAGATAACGGCTCAAAACTTTCAATTATTGCTAACTCTTTAGATTATTCAAATGAAGAATTAATTACAATGAGTCAAGATCTGCAACAGATTTATAAAATTAATTATGTTAAAAAAGTCTCAACTAATAAAGAATATGACTGGAAGCAAGGAGTTTTTAATTTAGAAACTAATTCTTTTAATGAACCAAAAACAGATGAAAGTAGCCCATTAGTGGCGGTTCTTGATTGCGGTGTAAAATTTAATATTTTAAGATTGTTAGTTGATTCTGGTTTTAGGGTAAAGGTTCTACCTGCATATTCAACAAAAGAAGATATTTTAAAATTAAACCCATCAGGTTTATTTATTTCAAATGGCCCTGGTGATCCAGCACTTTTAACAGAAATTGTTGATGTCGTAGAATCTTTACTTGGTCAAATTCCAATATTTGGTATTTGTTTAGGTCATCAAATATTATCTCAAGCAAATGGTGCAAAAACATATAAGTTAAAATTTGGACATAGGGGAGCAAATCATCCTGTCTTAAATAAACTAACAGGAAAAATTGATATTACAGTTCAAAATCACGGATATGCTGTAGATCCTAAAACTTTAAAAAATGAAAAAGATATAAGTTATATTAACTTAAATGATCAAACAATTGAAGGTTTAAAATTAAAAGACAAACATGCTTTTTCTGTTCAACATCACCCTGAAGCATCCCCAGGTCCCCAAGACTGTTTAAATCTTTTTGATAAATTTTATAAATTAGTGGAGAATTATGCCTAAAAGAATTGATATAAAAACTATTTTGTTAATAGGTTCAGGTCCAATTGTAATTGGTCAAGCCTGTGAATTTGATTATTCAGGAACTCAAGCGATAAAAGCTCTAAAAGAAGAAGGGTATAAAGTAATTTTAGTTAATTCAAATCCTGCAACAATTATGACAGACCCTGAGTTTGCGGATAAAACTTATATAGAACCGATTACTGTTGAATTTGTAGAAAAAATCATTGCAAAAGAAAGACCCTGCGCAATTTTACCGACTATGGGTGGCCAAACTGCTTTAAATATTGCAATTGATTTAGAAGAAAAAGGGATTTTAAAAAAATACGATTGTGAGCTCATTGGTGCTAAAGTTGATTCTATCAAGATGGCTGAAGATAGAGAGCTTTTTAAACAAGCAATGAATGAAATTGGCTTAAACTCAGCTAAAAGTTTTTGTGTTACTTCTCTAGAAGAGGCTAAAAAATATTCAAAAGAGTTAGGTTTTCCATTAATTTTAAGACCTTCAAGAACGCTAGGTGGTTCAGGCGGTGGGATTGTTTATTCTGAGAAAGAGTTTGAGGAAAAAGTATTATTTGCATTAAGTGAAAGTCCTAATTCAGAAGTGTTACTTGAAGAATCACTGCTTAATTGGAAAGAAATTGAATTAGAAGTTATGAGAGATAAAAATGATAATGTAGTTATCATTTGTGGAATCGAAAACTTTGATGCAATGGGAGTTCATACAGGTGACTCAATTACAGTTGCTCCAATACAAACTTTAACTGATAAGGAATATCAAAGACTAAGAAACCAAGCGATTAAAATTGTTAGAAAAATCGGTGTTGATACTGGAGGTTGTAATGTTCAGTTTACAATAAACCCAGAGGATGGAAGAGTTATAGTAATAGAAATGAATCCAAGAGTTTCAAGAAGCTCTGCTTTAGCTTCAAAAGCAACAGGTTTTCCAATTGCAAAAATTGCTGCAAAGCTTGCTGTTGGTTATTCTCTTGATGAGATACCAAATGATATTACAAAAATGACTCCAGCTTCATTTGAGCCATCAATTGATTATGTAGTTGTAAAAATGCCAAGATTTGCATTTGAAAAATTTCCTTCAGCTTCAAATGTTTTAGGAACTCAGATGAAATCTGTAGGTGAGGCAATGAGCTTTGGAAGATCTTTTAAGGAAGCACTTCAAAAAGCAATTGTTTCTTTAGAAGTTGATAGTTCAGGTTTTGATAAATTTGATGATTTATCTGTTGATGAATTAAAGTCACAAATCCAAATACCTACTTTTGATAGGATATGGCAACTTGGACAGAGTTTAAAACATTTATCAGTAAAAGAAGTACATAATTTATCAGGTATTGATCCCTGGTTCTTGTCAGAAATGAAAGAAATAATTGAAATAGAAAATAAAATTACTTCTAAAGAACTAGATATAAATAATTTTGAAAATTTAAGGTTAATAAAGCAAAATGGATTTTCTGATTTAAGAATAAGTGAGCTTTTAAATATAACAGAAAAAGAAGTTAGAGAAATTAGAACTAAGAATAACTTATTTCCAACATATAAAGCTGTTGATACCTGCGCTGCAGAGTTTATTGCAAAAACTCCATATCAGTATTCAACTTATGATGATGAAGATGATTTTGAAATTACAAATAAAAAGTCTGTTATAATACTTGGGTCAGGTCCAAATAGGATTGGTCAAGGCATAGAGTTTGACTATTGCTGCGTTCATGCTGTTTTAGCTCTAAAAGAAATTGGTATTGAAAGTATAATGGTTAATTGTAATCCTGAAACTGTTTCTACTGATTATGATATTAGCGATCAGTTATACTTTGAGCCTTTGAGCTTAGAATCTGTTTTAAATATTATCAATAGAGTTAATCCTTTAGGAGTTATTATTCAGTTTGGAGGACAGACGCCTTTAAAACTTGCTGATGAATTAATAAAAAATGGTGTTAAGATTTTAGGGACTTCTGTAGATTCAATTAATTTTACTGAAGATAGAAAATTATTTTCTAATTTTATAATAGAAAATAATCTTAAACAACCAGAGTTTTGTACAGTGACAAATGTAACTGAAGCTTTAAATGCAGCAACTAAAATTGGTTATCCTTTAATGATAAGGCCATCTTTTGTTTTAGGTGGAAGAGCGATGAAGGTTGTTACAAGTGATGATGAATTAAAGGATTATATTAATGAGTCTGTTGATGTTTCCAATAATAAACCTGTCTTAATAGATAAGTATTTAGAAAACGCAATTGAGGTAGATGTTGATGTTATCTCTGATGGTAAAACTCCATTAATCGCTGGTATTTTAGAACATATTGAAAGAGCTGGGGTTCATTCTGGGGATAGTTCTGCAATTTTTCCCCCAATATCATTATCAAAAGAAATAATTGCTCAAATGACCTCTCAGGCTAAAAAAATAGCTTTAAAGTTAAATGTTATTGGGTTAATGAATATTCAATTTGCAATTTATCACAATGAAGTATTTATCATTGAAGTTAACCCTAGAGCATCAAGGACTGTGCCTTTTGTTTCAAAGGCAACTGGGTGCTCAATTGCTAAAATTGCCTTAAAAGCAATGCTAGGGGTAGATTTTAATTCTCAAAATATCTCTTTTGTTCCTATTCCAAATTTTTCAACTGTTAAAGCTTCTGTTTTTCCTTTTTCTAAGTTTAAAGGAGAAGATACTTTGCTAGGACCTGAAATGAAATCTACTGGTGAGGTTATGGGAATTTCTAAGCATTTTGCCGGGGCATTTACTAAGAGTCAACTAGCTTGTTCTACAAACCTACCTGTTTCTGGACTTGCTTTTGTAAGTATTGCAGATATAGATAAAGAGGGCTTTAAAGAAGTTGCTGTTAGTTTATCAAAAAATAATTTTAAATTTATAGCGACAAGGGGAACGGCTAAATATTTAAAAACATTAGGAATTGATTCAACAGTTGTAAATAAAGTTCAAGAAGGAAGTCCTAATATAATTAATAATCTTAAAAGTGGAAAAGTAGATTTAGTTATCAATACCCCATCTGGTAGTAATACATTTAAAGATTCAAAATCAATAAGATTAGTGGCAAACGAGTTTAAGATACCAACGTACACAACTGTTGCAGCTGCCTTTGCTTTATCACAAGCTATTGATTTTCTTAGAAAAGTCGAAACACTTGAAGTTCAGTCAATTCAAGACTATCATATTAAACTTAATAACTTTTTAGAGGATAATTATGAAAAGGCCAATGACGCCTAAAGGCTACGATAAGCTAAGAGAAGAACTTAGAGATTTAAGATCGCAAAGACCTGCAATAGCTGATGCGATTGAAGAAGCTAGAGGGCATGGTGATTTATCTGAAAATGGAGATTACGATGCTGCCAAAAATAAATCTGGAATGGTTGAAGCTAAGATCAAAGATATAGAAATTAAATTAACCCAAGCTAATGTTATTGATCCTTTAAAAATAAACTTAACTGGCTCTGTTGTTTTTGGCTCTACAGTTGATATTGAAGATCTTGATTCTGGTGAACTAAAAAAGTTTAGTATTTATGGCCCTGAAGATACTGATGTTAAAAATGGATTAATATCTTATGAGACTCCAATTGCAAAAGCTTTAATTGGTAAAAAGGAAGGGGATGTTGTTATCATAAGACTTCCTGCTGGAAATAAAGAATTCGAAATTTTAAAAATATATATTGATTATAAATGATTTAATAAAAAATGATTCTACCTGAAACTATTAATGAAGTTAGAGATAAGGTTAGGATTTTTGATATTATTTCTCAGAAAGTAAAATTAAAACCTTCTACTAATGGTTTTATTGGTCTTTGCCCCTTTCATGGAGAAAAGACACCTTCTTTTCATGTTAAAGATGCTGATGGGTTTTATCACTGCTTTGGTTGTGGAGAGTCAGGGGATTCAATTACCTTTGTGATGAAATCTGAAAATTATTCTTTTCCTGATGCGATTATATATCTTTGCTCTCAATTAGGAATAGAGCCTAAGTATTCTAATAAGATTAAAATTAATACTAATAATAATTTAAATGTTAAAAAAGATGTTTTTAATACAAATGAATTAGCAAATAATTACTTTAAAGAAAACTTAAAAAAAGAAAATGTAGCTATCAATTATTTAATTTCTAGACAGATATCAGATACTGTTTTAGAAAAGTTTTCAATTGGCTTTGCAAAAAATACTTGGGATGGTTTATTTAATTTTTTAAAAAGTAATAATATAGATCAAAAATTAATTTTAAAAAGCTGCTTAGCTAAGCAAAGTTCTTCTAATAAGATTTATGATACTTTTAGAGGTAGGATCATCTTTCCCGTTTATGTTGATTCAAAAAGAATAGCAGGTTTTGGTGGAAGGATCGTACCTGAGTTTGATAAAGATTCAAAAAGTCCTAAATATTTAAATTCCCCGGAAACTTTAGTTTATTTAAAAAGTAAAATCCTTTACGGAATGCCCCAAGCCTTGAATCAAATTAAGAAGACATCTAAATGTTATATTGTTGAAGGTTACCTTGATGTACTTTCTCTTCATCAAGTTGGCATAGAAAATGTAGTTGCAGTTTGTGGGACGGCATTAACAAAAGATCATTTAAAAAGACTTTCGCTTATTTGTAAGAAATTAATATTTTTATATGATGGAGATCTTGCAGGACAAAAAGCTGCAACTAAAACTTTTGAAATGCTTTTAAATTCAAAACTTGATGGTGAGATAATATTTTTACCTGAAGGTGAGGATCCAGATTCTGTTTCTAAGTCTGAAAAGGAAAATACTAGCAAGTTTTTGTCAAATTTAAAAAAAATTGTACCAATTCAAGCGTATATAGAAAATTTTTTTAAAGAAAATGATGTTAATAAGCTTGCTGATCTTGGCCCAGCGGCTAGAAATATATTATTTAATGATCTTTCATCAAAATTATCAATAATTAAATCAAATGTTGAGTTGAACTATTATTTAAAGTTCCTTTCATCTAAGTATTTTATCAATTTAAACTTAAAACAAAATGAAGTTAAAGATTCCAAGGTTCAAAGTATAAGAGTTGAATCTTTTTCTCAATTTGAACAAGAGGTTCTTGAAGTCTGTATGGTTCTTAAAGGTGAGGTTATTGATAAGATCTTATCTAATACTGATATAATACAAGGTCTTTCTACAAAATCTATTAATTTTATAAGTGAATTATCTAAGATTTTTAGTGAAAAAATAGCTGATACAGATAAAAAGCTTTTAATTAAAGATATATTAAAGAATGATCCCAATCTGTTAAGCCTTTGGAAAACCGCATATGATAAAAAAAATTCAGGTGAAATTGATTTTAAAGTATTATATGTTCAATTAGAAAAAAGCTCACATCAAAATAAAATAAAGAATATTATCAGATTGTTAGATAAGCAAATTTCTAGTTTAACAGATATTTCACAGGTTGAGTCTTTGTTAACTAAAAAGATTGAGTATATTAAGCAACTTAATCAAGGGCAAAAAAAATAATTTTAATAAGTTCAAACACTTGGATATTTTAATTAGATGTTATATATTCCTTTAAGTATTTTAAGGAAACGTTAAGTGCCAATAAAAAAAACAAAATCTACTGCGAAAAAATCTACAACTAAAAAAACAACAGCTAAAAAATCTACAGCTAAAAAAGCTGCAACTAAAAAAAAAGCTACTTCTGTAAAAAAGAAAGCAACTCCTAAAAAGAAAGCTGCAAAAAAAGTAAAAACTACAAAAAAGAAAGCTACAAAAAAGGCAACTAAAAAGAAAACAACTTCTACAAAAAAGAAAGTAACTCCTAAAAAGAAACCTGCTACTAAAAAGAAAGCTGCTGTTAAAAAAACAAGTTCTACAAAAAAGAAAATAACTACTAAAAAGAAACCTACTGTTAAAAAGAAAGCCGCTGTTAAAAAAACAACTTCTGCAAAAAAGAAGGCTACTACTAAGAAGAAAGCTGCTGTTAAAAAAACAACTTCTGCAAAAAAGAAAACGCCTGCTAAGAAAAAAACAGCTACTAAGAAGAAGGCCGCTACTAAAAAAACAAAAACTACTAAAAAGAAAACTACTGCGAAAAAAACAGAGGCTGTTGAGCTAAATAGAAAAGAAAAAAAATTAAATTTATTAGAAAATATAAAATCTAAAAAATTATTAAAGTCAAAAAAGAAAAGAGCTATACCAAAAACTATCGGTGTAAAGGATAAGCTTCCTAAAGATAATATTATTGAATATCTAATGAAAGCTTTTAAGGAGTTTGAGAAAGACCCTGAAAAGTATAAAAATAATGATAAAAAAGGTGTTAAGCAAAGACTGTTTTTATTATTTGAGGATGCTAAAGAAAAAAATATAGCCCACGTTGCAAGATTATACAGAATTTTTGGTATTAGTTCTCTTCCTGATGATATATTAGAAGACTTGCAAGATGTTTTCGCTGATCAAGAAATTGAGTTGATTATTACCAAAAGTTCAAATAAAGGTAAAAATGCTCCAGTCTCAACTGCAGGTGCAAGCAAAAATGCTGATCCTGTTAGAATGTATTTACGTGAAATGGGAAATGTAAACTTACTAACAAGAGAAGGTGAAGTAGTGATAGCTAAAAGAATAGAAGCTGGGCAACTTTCTGCTTTAGCTGAAGTTTTAATACAGCCATATACAATAGATTTTATAATTAATCTTTTTGAAGAAGTTAAGAATCAAGAAGTGAGGATGAAAGACGTCCTCCAAATTGAAGTTGAGGAAGCACCGGATGATTTAGAAAATTCTAAAAAAAGCAAAGTGCCAACTAAAAAAGAACCTGAAGCTCAAGAAGATGATAATAATGAAAAATTATTACAAGCACAGATAGAAGAAGAAGAGACAAGGAAGCAGTTTGTTAAGAAAACAAAGTCTTTTTCTAAAACACTTGATGATATTTCAACAGCTTTTAATAATTTTGTAGATGCTAGATATGGTTCAATAAAAAAATCTGAAGAGTTGTTAAAAAAATACAATAAAGAAATTGCAAAGTCTAAAAATAAAATAATTAAATTAAAATTAAATGACAAGCAGTATATCCGTGCATCTTTATTACTAAAAAAAATATATTTAAATGCACGTCCTTCAAGTATTAAGTTAAGAAAAATTTCTAAAAAAATGAAACTTGAAAAAGAGAAGTTAATTGAATTAGCTTTTTATTTAAATAACAGCTCAAAAACAAAAGTTAATGAGATTGTTAAAAAAGAAAAAATTAAATCATCAGATTTAAAAAAATATGAAAAAGATTTAATTAAAGTTAACAATAAGATTAATGAAGTAGAATCTTTGACAAGAGTTGATTTTTTAACTTTTATAGATTCAATAAAAAAACACAAAAACTCAGAACTTCGAGCATATGAAGCAAAACAAGAATTAGTAGAAGCTAACTTAAGGTTAGTAGTTTCAATTGCAAAAAAATATACCAATAGAGGATTACAATTTCTTGATTTAATCCAGGAAGGAAATATCGGATTAATGAAGGCAGTTGATAAGTTTGAATATCAAAGAGGATACAAGTTTTCTACATATGCAACTTGGTGGATAAGACAGGCTATAACTAGAGCTATTGCGGATCAAGCAAGGATTATCAGAATACCTGTTCATATGATTGAGACTATAAATAAACTAGTTAGAACTCAAAGACAGTTAGTTCAAGAGCTTGGAAGAGAGCCAATGCCTGAAGAAATAGCTGAAAAAATGGATATTCCTGTTGATAAGGTTCGTAAAGTATTAAAAATTGCAAAAGAGCCAATATCTTTAGAGACACCAATTGGTGAAGAAGATGATTCTCAGTTAGGTGATTTTATAGAAGATAAAAGAGTAGTAAACCCTGACAATGCGGTAGTTAATATAAATCTTCAAGATCAAACTAGAAAAGTACTTTCTACGCTAACACCTAGAGAAGAAAAAGTATTGAGAATGAGATTTGGTATTGGTGAAAAAAGTGACCATACTTTAGAAGAGGTAGGGAAAAACTTTGATGTAACAAGAGAGCGTATTAGGCAAATTGAAGCTAAAGCTCTGAGAAAATTAAGACACCCAAGTAGAAGCCGAAGAATGAAGACTTTTAGTGATGATAAATAAAGTGAAAAAGCTACTTCTTTTAACAATTTGCATTTTATTTATATCTTCTTGTGGGAGATACTTAGAACCTCTTCCTCCAAAGCTTTTTGCTCCAAAACAGGTGGTTAATTTTAATTTTTTGATTGGAGAATTAAATAAAGACATTACTTTTAATTGGGAATCTGCTGAGAATAACTATCTTGGAAAGAAGTTAAAATCAATTAAAGGCTATAATATTTATAAATCTACAACATCAATTGATGCTGAAAAGAAAAACTTTAAATTTTATAAGTTTATTGAAGATACTGTCTTTTTGTTGAAAAACGAGAGGATTAAAAAACTTAGAGCTCAAAATCTACCTTCTTCTAAGGTAAAACTAACAAAAGAGGAGCGTTTAGTTAGTTTTGTTGATCCAATATTATTTAATGAACAAGTTAATACTTCTTATTTAATTATTCCTGTCTCTGAAACAGGCTATGAAGGCTTAGAAGGGGTGGAGGTTAACTTAATTTATGTAGATTCTACGGTGGAGGTCTATTTAGAAAACTATTTAAATTCGTAATATTTAAAATATATCTTGTATTATTTGTAAAATATACAAAATAGGTTATATTTAAATAGATCTTATTTTACTAATTGCATCATTTAATAACTTATAATAATCTTAACAATATGGACAGAAAAGATAAAACCAATTATTTCATAAATACAGTTTCAAATGCTTTAAATTTATTAAACCTTTTATCCGACTTAGGAGGTGAAGCGGGCGTAACAGAACTTGCTAATGGCTTAGGTTTACATAAAAATAATATTTTTAGATTACTTGCTACTCTAGAGCACCACGGATTTGTAGAACAGAATCAGTTAAATGATAATTACTCATTAGGGGCTGCAAATTTAAAAATTGCTCAATCGTATTTGATTAATTCAGATATAATTCAGAAAGCTAATTTCTGGTTAACAAATTTAAATGAAAATATTAATGAGTCGATTTCTTTAGTTAAACTTGTTGGAGACACTACATATTACCCAATCCATATTGATTCTCAAATGTCAGTAAGGGTAGCTTCAAGAGTTGGTTATAAAATAGCTTCAAGAGATACTTTGACAGGTAGATTACTTTCTGCAAATGCTACTAAGGCAAATGATGAGTTTAAAAAATATTCTGGCAAAGACTCCGCTATGGATAATGGAGATCTTGAAAATGAAGTATTTACCTTTTCTTATTTACTTAAAGGGATGGGACAAAAAATACTCGGGGCTGTCGAAGTTAGGGCACCTCTGTATAGAGCTGAGAAAGACTTGATAATTCAGCATTCTACAAAGATTGCAAATAAAATATCTTCTTATTTTGCTGATCAGATAACATCTTTAGAAAATAAAGTTATGGTTGATATTTCTAAAGAGGGAAAAGATGTAGCTAAAAACTTCTAAGAAATTTCTTACTTCTTTTTTCAAATATTTCAAATTTAATTTTATATACATTAACAAAAGACTGTTTATAGTCTTTTGTGTTTTTTATATCTTTTAAATATTTTTTCAAATTATTAATTCCAAACTGATCTATTAAAAATTTAGTTACAATATATGATTGTGAATATGCTATTGGAACTAGCTCTTGATCAAAGCCTGTAAAGCCTGTTTCTAAATTTTTCAGTGAAATTGGGTGATTGTTTCTTAGCCAGCTTTTTAATAATATTTTTATTTTTGGATGTTCTTCTCCTTCAAGATATTGAGCTAATCCTTCATCAAGCCATCCTGGGCAATTTTCCCCTGATAATTCATGTATTACAGCATGTGTATATTCATGTTTAATAACCCTATAGTTTTTCTCTTCGAATCTTCCATTTTCAGGTCTTGGGATAAAAATAGAATCATCAAAATATAAAGCATTAGACCAGTAAGGCGCGTTAGTTTTTAAAAAGTAATTTTTTCTATTAAGAATATTAATATTAATTTTGATTTTTGGTAAAAAACCAAACACTCTAGTTAGTACATTGTGATGAAATGCGATTATGCTACTAATTTTTTCAGATTCTCTATTTGAATCATATCCATTTAATCGAAGTTCACTTCCATTATTTAGAACTAGGTAGTTCGAATCAAAAGATAAACTAGCTTTTGTCTTGTTTAAGTTATCAGCAGATAAAGAGCTACATATTAAACAGTAACTTATTAAAAATAGCTTTAAAATCCTTAAATACATGGTTTTATCCTTCTATTATTAAGAGTCGGCAGCCAATAAATAATTCATTAGTTATAATTGAAATAAATACTATTTATTGCTATATTTTGTAATATATTCATATTTTTAAGGGAATAATGGAAAATAACGATTTTACACCAACAGATGAAAAACCAATATTAGTTACAGACTCTGCAGTTTCTGCATTTAAAAATGCTATTAAAGAAGAAGGTGATGAAGGTGATTGCCTTAGGATTAGCGTAGTAGGGGGAGGTTGTTCTGGTTTACAGTATAATTTAGACTTTGAAAAAGAAGAAAGAATGGGAGATTTAGTTATCACTCTTGATGCTGTGAAACTATTAATCGATCCTATAAGTTCTAATCATTTAAAGGGAACAGTTATAGATTACGTTTCTGGATTAAACGGTTCAGGATTTAAATTTAATAATCCAAATGCTAAAAGGACTTGCGGATGTGGACATTCATTCAGTTAATCTTTTTAACATTTCTTACATTATCTTGTAGCTTTGCTCCTAAATATCAAATTGAAAGAATTGATGATAGGACTGTAAAGTTACAAGAGTTAAAATATCAAGAAAATACATTTAAAATACAACCTAAAAACAATAAATTAGCTTGGGATAGGGGGAAGATGTTTTTTAAGTTTTATTTAGATGAATCTAAGGAAAATATAAAAATATCAAATGACTATATTTCTAATACCTATACAAATGGTAGGTATATATATGAAGTTACAAGAAAATATCAACCAGAGTTAGTTTTTAATGTAAATTGCTTTTTAAACAATCAAAATAAAACAAAGGACTTAAAAACAGAAATAAACGCTAAATTACTATCCTCTTTTATTGAAAAAGGTAGTTTCGAAACCTCTTTATTAAATAAATAAATCAATTTTTACTAAAGTTCTCATTAAAAAAAGACGAACATACATATAACATTAAAAGCTATTATTTAGTTTAGGAGGTTTGTTATATGTTTATTATTAAAAAGTTTTATTTTATTGTCTTTTTTGTATTAATTAGTTTTTCAAGTAGTATTTTTTCAGAAAACTATATTGTTGAAGGGGAATACCTTATAGAAAGAAATTTTTCATCTTTAAACTCAGACCCGTTTACAGAATTTAACGATTATAAAAAAATTGTAAAAAAAGAACTTGGAAATAATATTGCCCTTCTTTCAGATTTAACAGCAGATTTAAGTACTAGCTCCTCTAAAAAGAAAAAAAAGTATTTAAAATCAGAAGATTTGTGTTTTCAGTTAATAAGAGAAAATAAAGTTAAAAGTTGTAGTCCAAACTATATAGTTAAAAAGTTAGATAATAGGCCAAATGATAGCTATTTTAGTTCTCAATGGAATATGGGAACAGCTAAAGGTATTTCAGCTATTAAAGCTTGGGATCATTCTACAGGATCTAATACAGAGGTTATTGCAGTTATTGATACAGGAATAGATTATAATCATCCAGATTTAAAAAATAATTTATGGAAAAACCCTAATGAAATTCCTAATAATGGAATTGATGATGATTTAAATGGTTATATCGATGACTACTATGGAATAAATGCCATAAATAATAGTGGAAATCCATTTGATGATAATGGACATGGAACTCACGTTGCAGGAATTATTGGTGCAAGAGGGGATAATGCCTTTGGGATTTCTGGAGTCAATTGGAATATTAAAATAATGTCGTTAAAGTTTCTTGATTCTGAAGGTTCAGGAGATTTAGCAGATGCTATTAAAGCAATTAATTACGTAATACTTATGAAAAATAGAGGTGTTAATGTTAAAATAATTAATAATTCTTGGGGAGGAGGAGGTTTTTCTGAGCCTTTATATAATGCAATTAATGCAACAAGTTTAAATGATTTAATTTTTGTAGCAGCAGCAGGAAATTTTGGTTTAAATAATGATATTTTTCCAACTTACCCTGCAACTTATCAAGTCGATAATATAGTTTCTGTTGCATCTATTGATAGAAACTTTAATTTATCTAGTTTCTCAAACTATGGAGAATTTACTGTTGATATTGCTGCACCTGGAAGTAGCATTCTTAGCACACTACCAAATGGTCAGTATGGTGCTCTTTCTGGAACTTCTATGGCTGCGCCTCATATTGCAGGAGCTCTTTCTTTGTTAAGATCTATGGATAGCTCTTTAACTAAGGCTCAACTTTTAAATAAACTTTATAGTACTGGCTTACATTTACCAACTATTAGTGGTCTAGTTAGAACTTCGAAAACTCTTGATTTAGATGATTTAGTTAAGTCTGTTATTGTTAGTCCTCCAACAAATACTAATCCTCCAACAAATACTAACCCAACTTTACCAACTCCTCCTCAGCAACCGGAGCCAATTATGCCAACTTGTAATTATTCAAGTAGCTCTATTTCTTATAATCCTGATTATAGTGCTGATCAAGAAAAGATTGCTTTTATTGCAGATGAGTTGAATTTTCATAAAGTAAAATTACCATTTAATTTCCCATTTTTTAATAAAATGATAAGTGAAATATATATATCACCAAATGGCGTAATTTATACTCAAAACCCTGAACTAAAACTTGATTACAAAAATTCACCAATCGCTCCATTTAATTCAATTGCTGTGTTTCATACAGATTTAGTATCAAAGAAAAAACCATTTGGTGTTAAAGTTAAGGTTACTCAAAATAAAGTAACCGTTTATTGGAATATGCATCATTATAGTAATAAGTCTGGAAATATAAAACTAAGAGCAAGTCTTTACCCTTCAGGGCAGATAAAGATTTATGTAGATATTGATGATAATTTAACACATTATAATGTTGCTAAATCATCAACTATTGGAATTACAGGAGAAAATATTCAAGAATATTTATCTTACGCCTATAACCAACCAAATAAAATTTCAAAGAAACTAGCTATAAAGATAAATAATAATTGTTTAGTTGGTAATAATCTTATAATTGAAGATATTGAAGTAATTTCTAAAAAGAAAAATGTTTTGATTCCAGGTAAAATAGCTAATATTAGGCTGTTTGGTTCAGGATCAGGGACTGCTTATCTGAAGTTGAAATTAGATGGATATTTATGTGAAGGTTCTGTTCCTGTTCAAATCTATAATGGATATGGTTCTATAAGTAAAAAAATAGCTAAAGTTTCTAGAAGATATGAAAACATTAAGTTCAAAACAAATAGTCTAGTCAAAAATACTAAAATAAGAAAAAGTAATAAAACTAAAAATGATTTATCTATCAAGACGATCAAAAAAAATAAAAAACACTGTGCAAAAATTATAAAAAAATTGAAGTAAGTTTATAAATAATTATACTATTGCAAAATCATTATCTTTTTGGCAAACTTTGTAAGTAAAACTATTTTTTGTTTTACTAAATTAACTAGTCAACAAGGAGATTATATCAATGGCTACTAAAAAGAAAAAAGCAGTTGCTAAGAAAAAGCCTGCAACTAAGAAAAAAGCAGTTGCTAAGAAAAAGCCTGCTACTAAGAAAAAAGCAGTTGCTAAGAAAAAGCCTGCTACTAAGAAAAAAGTAGTTAAGAAAAAAGCTACTAAGAAAAAAGCAGTTGCTAAAAAGAAGCCTGCTGCTAAGAAAAAAGCGGTTGCTAAAAAGAAGCCTGCTGCTAAGAAAAAAGCGGTTGCTAAAAAGAAGCCTGCTGCTAAGAAAAAAGTAGTTAAGAAAAAAGCAGTTGCTAAGAAAAAGCCTGCTAAGAAAAAAGCAGTTGCCAAAAAGAAGCCTGCTAAGAAAAAAGTAGTTAAGAAAAAAGCTACTAAGAAAAAAGCGGTTGCTAAAAAGAAGCCTGCTAAGAAAAAAGTAGTTAAGAAAAAAGCTACTAAGAAAAAAGCTACTAAGAAAAAAGCAGTTGCTAAGAAAAAGCCTGCTAAGAAAAAAGCTACTAAGAGAAGAAAATAATTCTTTTCTAGTTTTAAAAGGCAAGTTTTTGCAGTATCTTGCCTTTTTACTTATAACCTAATTTAAAATCAATACATATTATGAGAGCAAACAACCTAAGAAAAGGAATGATTATTTTATATAACAACGCACCTTATAAAATTATGGATTTTCACCACGTAACTCCTGGAAAAGGACAGTCTGTTGTACAAACTAAGTTAAGAAATCTAATTACAATGGATCAATCTGAAATAAGATTCAGATCCACTGAAGATGTTAAAGAAGCAGATGTCTATAGCTCAAGAGCAACATACTTATATAAAGATTCTGATTCATTGGTTTTTATGGATACTAAGTCCTATGAACAATTTAATATTGAAATTGTGGTATTAGGTGATGATATTTTTTACCTAATTGAGAATATGGAAGTTGAAGTTACTAGCTTCAATGAAAAAGTAATCGGGGTAGTTTTACCTAAGACTGTTGTCTTAGAGATAGTTGAAACTGAACCTGAGATGAAGGGAGCAACTGCTACTAACTCTCCTAAGCCTGCCATTACAAATACAGGTTTATCCTTAAACGTTCCTCAGTTTGTTAAAGTTGGTGATAATGTAATTGTTAACACTGATTCAGGGGACTATTTGAGCCGAACTGATTAAAAACCAATTGCTACACTAGCTCTTTTTGAACTTGCGATTTCTTGCTCTGTATATGAAGAAAAAATTTGGCTTCCAGAAATGATAATTCTAGGATCAAATTTTTGACTACCATCTGGACCATCTTTTAATGGAAATGCAAAATCAACTCTAAAAACTTTTCCACCAGAAGATCTTGGAACTGCTAATCTTAAACCAAAACCAATATCAGCATATAAATCATCATTAAATAACTTTTCAAATTTTGAATATGTGACTCCACCAATATCTAGAAAAACAGTAGTTCCAAGATTGAAGAGTTGAAGGATATTATCTTTAATATGTATCCGGTCTTCAATGTGAATTAGATAACTTTTATCACCATTAAATGTTCTTGATTTATAACCTCTAAGACCATTATCTGCACCTAGGTTAATTTGTGTGTCTAAGTTAAGCTTTTCTCCATAAGTAAGGCTTAAGTAGGTTGCTAGTGTGTGTTTGCCGTTAAGAGAGTTGTTTAACTTATAGTTCCCAAATTGGTTATAATATCTAGAAGAAAATGAGACGAGGGTATTTTTAAAACTTGAGTCTGTTAACCTTGATCTTAACCTTAACTCATTTTTATAAAAGCTTGTTTTTGAAACTTCAGTTCCTTTTGTGTTTGAATAATTAAACAAGTAGTTATCATCTATTGAGCCTAAAATACTAGGAGCTGCGTGAACAGAAAAAGAAATTTGCTTTCCAATATTATAATCTTGTACTCTTTCAAACTTATCAATATAATTTTTAGTTATATATTCAGGCTCGATTAAATTATATGCAAAAAATGGACCTGAGAAGATCCTGTCTTGAGCAAGCATAGTATTAAAGTCTATTTCATCTGGGTTGACATCAATTAAATTAAAATCTTCTCTACTTGCCTGGGAAAAATCTATATCATAGTGTCTATAGCCAAAGCTGAATCTTTTAATCACCTCATTCGGGTCTCCTAAAGTGTAGGTATAACCAGCTTGGTAATCTTTTAATCTATAATTATATATAAAATTTTCATTTGCATTCTCATATAATCTACCAAGCATATCTTCATTCTTATAGCTTAAAAGAAAACCACTTCTATCAATTAGGGTGTTGAAAGTTTTCTCTAAAGAAAAAATATAAGAGTTGCCATCATCTCTATCAAAGTATCCTAAAAGCATTTGATAATTTGACCCAAGAAAGTTTCTATCATCCCAAACTGTTTCTATGCTTTTTCTTCCTTCATCTTCTCTAGCTAGAACTTCTAATCTCTTTCCTAAGCCAAAAATATTAGAGTCTGAGAGACCAATAGATCTTTTATTTCTACCATCACCAGAAGAGAATGACATTTGAGGATTAAGTGTCCAAGTATCATTTTGTTCTATTTTAATATTTACTTTATTATCTTCAATTTCTTCATGAACAAAATGGACTCTTCTCAAGAACTTAAGTTCTCTTAAGATTCTAAGGCTTTCAAAAATTGCTAAAGGTTTGTAAATGTCCCCAGATTTAAATTTTAATTCATTTAGAATAGTTCTTTTTTTTGTGCTAATTTTAAGTTTGTTAACAGTTTTAAATAAAAAATTAGATTCATTTTCAAAGATTTCTCCAATATCAACTTCAATGTTGTTTATTATTTTACCATTATACTTCTCTAAATCTGTTAGATTTTGAGAAAGAATAACTTGAGGTATAAATAAAAATATAAGAATTACCTTTTTAATCATAATATTAAGACGCATTATGTATTATTTTGATTCATAAGTATTTATTTTATTTAGTTTTTTTTGTATCTTTTATCAAAATAAGTAAAAATTATAATATGAACAAGAAAATAAGAGATTTTTTAGAAAATAAACAGCTAGATATTAAGGCTAGTATCTACGCTCAGGCCCTTTGGTATGACTATAATGGGGATTGGGAGTCTTGCCATGACATAATACAAGATATTAACACACAAAAAGCTTCTCAAATCCATGCATATTTACACAGAAAAGAAGGAGATGTGTTTAACGCTAAGTATTGGTATTCAAAGGCAAAGATTAAATTTCCTGACAAAGACTTAGAAAGTGAGTTTATATTTTTAATAAATAATGAATTTAAGGATTTTAAATGAAGTTTGTACAAGATAGAGAAAATATTTTAAATGTAGGGATGTCTTTAGTACTATGCTTGCTGCTATTAGAACCTCAAACTAAGTTAGAAGCTTTAGGTGTTCCTATGAAAGAAAATTTAGCTTGTGGGGTCACTGGGTTTGCAGTTTGTTGTTGTGCTGTAAGAAACAATACTCCTAAACCTAAACCTGTAGATGGTGAAAATCTAAGAGCCGAGAGTAAGAGAATTAATGAAGAGGATGAGGAGGAAAATAGTTAGGATTTTATGAAATCTACTTTATGAGAATTATAGTTCTCGCAAAGTAGATGTTTAACTCTTTAATTTTACTTATTATTTTTAATGGAGATTAACAAGCTGTCAATTAATACCAAGTTGCTCATAGCATCTACAATCGGAACTGCTCTTGGTAATACGCAAGGATCGTGACGCCCTTTTGCTTTTAAGACAGTTTCATTTTTGTTAATATCAACAGTCTTTTGATCTTTTAAAATTGTACTAACTGGCTTAAATGCAGTTCTAAAAAACAAATCTTCACCATTTGTA